>RCNC010001048.1_pt1 | contig 18434 bp, 20 predicted proteins | sample 2041301 | NCBI WGS metagenome assembly RCNC01 (sample SAMN09708231, study PRJNA481090) | Marine sediment metagenome, whole genome shotgun sequencing project. | biome: marine sediment; feature: ocean; material: sediment; isolation source: Sewage treatment plant 13A marine sediment (STP13A) ... | reverse complement strand
ACATGGATATCAGCGTCTTCGATTTGTACAAGATTGGCATCGGGCCTTCCAGCTCGCACACCGTCGGCCCCATGCGGGCCGCCGGCTTCCTTTGCCTGAAACTGAAGAACCACGGTCTGTTCGACCGTGTCGCCCGCATCCAGGTCGAACTGTTTGGTTCCCTGGCGTCCACGGGCAAGGGCCACCGCACCGACCGGGCGGTGGTGTGGGGCCTGCTGGGCGAGGCCCCCGAGACCATCGACCCCGGTGAGCAGGACTCCCTTTTCGAGGCCGTCGTGACCTCCGGCAGCCTCAAACTGGGCGGTACCCGTGCTATCGCGTTCGCGCCCGAAAGGGATATCGTCTACAAGCCCGACGAACTGCTGCCGTTCCACCCCAACGGCATGCGTTTCACGGTGTTCGACAGTGCCGGCGCGACCCTTTTCGTTAAAGAGTTCTATTCCATCGGCGGCGGATTCGTTGTCGGCCACAAGACCGCGGAGACGGACACGCTGATCAAGCGGCCGCCGCCGGTGCCGCGGCCCTTCTCCACGGCCGAAGAGATGCTCGATGCGGCCCGGGATGCCGGTCTGACCGTCGCCAGGCTGGTCTTCGAAAACGAGGCCTCGCGCCAGCCGGCGGACGGGGTCGAGCAGGCCCTCGACCGGATCCACGGCGCCATGACCGCCTGCATCGAGCGCGGTTTCACGGTGGGCGGCGAGCTCCCGGGGTGCATGCGTGTGCGACGGCGGGCGCCGGAGCTCTACGACGCGCTCAGCCGTCAGAACGAGGCGGCCCTCAATGATCCGCTGATCGTCCTCGACTGGGTCGCTCTCTACGCCCTGTCGGTAAACGAGGAGAACGCCGCCGGCGGCCGCGTGGTGACCGCCCCCACCAACGGTGCCGCGGGGATCGTTCCTGCGGTGCTGCGCTACTTCGAGAAGTTCATCCGCGGCTCCGACCGGAAGGGCGTTCACGACTTTCTTCTCGCCGCCGGCGCCGTCGGTCTGCTGTTCAAGACGAACGCCTCGATTTCCGGCGCTGAAGTCGGCTGCCAGGGGGAAGTGGGCGTGGCATGCTCCATGGCCGCCGCCGGCCTCACCCAGGCCCTGGGCGGCACCAACGAGCAGGTGGAGAACGCCGCCGAGATTGGCATGGAGCACAACCTGGGCCTCACCTGCGATCCCTTCGACGGCCTGGTCCAGATCCCGTGCATTGAAAGAAACGCCATGGCGGCGGTCCAGGCGATCAACGCCTCACGCCTGGCCCTGGCCCGGAGCGGCCGGGCCTACGTCACCCTCGACCAGGTGATCAGCACCATGCAGCAGACCGGCCGGGACATGATGTCCAAGTATAAGGAGACCTCCACCGGGGGGCTGGCCATCAACATCACCGAGTGCTGAGTGGAGTTAACCCCTTAAACGGACAATCGACATTTTTTGGTCAGGGGGCGATCCCCAGCACGGAGCACTGGTCGCCCCACTTGTCGCCGGCCAGTTCGCTGATCAGCAAGGCACGGGGCGCCGTCAGTAGTCAGGGGAGTGGCGGCCCTCTTCCGCCGCATGGGCCGGGACGGGGGAAACGGGCTCCCGCACGAATACTCCGTCATCGATATCCAGGAATGCTCTTCGCCGGTGGAGTGGGTGAAGGGCGGCGGGAAGGGTTAACATCTTCCCGCCGCCCCGAAACATCAACCGGTTGGCCGTCAGGGCGCCAAACCTGTAACCGTCGTGCTGGCGCTGTCCGTGTCACCCGAGGGAACGAAGGGCGGCTGGTTGAAGGGCGCCGGGGTCACGTCGACACCGGTGAGGGTGAAGACGTTCGCACCGACCAGGCTTCCGAGAGCCGGAATACTCTGGTTCCAAGTCTGGGTAAAGACCTCCGAGGGACTGAGGTTGGTCCAGCCGGCACGCCAGTTGCCGTAGGACGTTCCATTGGCGATCACCAGATCGATGCGGCCGGCGGCCCGGCGATTCTCGGTGGTCAGGTTGATCAGTTGCGCCGTGAACTGCGTGGTGAGGGGCAGTGTGCCGGTGTCCGGCGCAGCACTGATCGACACCTGAACTGTGTCTCCGGAAACCAAACCCAGACCGAAGAATTCGAGGTAGGCCTGCATTAGCTCGGCCTTGGTGTTCGGCGACACACCGTCGTTGAGACCGCCGAATTCGAATGAAGCGCCGATGGCGCGGTGGGTGCCGGCGTCGTGGGCGATGCCGCAGCCGAAGCCGTCCGCCGGGTTGACGAAGATCTCGAAGGCCGGACTGGTGGCGCCGATCTGGTCGATCCAGGAGTTCTCACCGCTGTAGGCGAAGCTCATCCCATCGGTGAAAGTGCCCGCCACGCCGGTGGGAGCGGTGAGGTCGGCGCTGCCGTCCCCCTCGTTGATGAAGTTGAAGTAGCCGCGCAGGGTGGCCGGGTTGCTGTCATAGCACCAGACGTCGCCGCCTTCCAGGTAGAGGTTGCCGCCGTTGTCGAGGTAGTCCACCAGGGCTGCCTCTTCGGCGCTGCCGGCGGAGAAGGTGTAGTTGCTGGAATAGATGCCCACCAGGACAAAGATGGCGTCGTAATCGGTGAGCAGGTTGGGGAAGGCGAAAAGATCGGAGGTGACGATGGCGTCCCAGCCGAGAGCGGCCAGGGTGGACTGCATGGCACTGCCGCTGAACGGAGTGGGATCGGGTTCCCAGATCAGGATCTTGTACCAGTCGGGCAGGGTCACATTGCGAGTGGTGATCCCACCCCCGGTCACCGGGACGGCCAGCTCGGTGGCCGAGGCGTAACCCGACAGTGAATATCGCACGTCAAAACTCAACCCACCGGGCAGGTCAACGGTGTAGAAACCGGACCCATTGGTGAAGACCGGTGAAACCGGCGTGTCAAGCACTTCCACCTGCACCCCGCTGAGCGGGCTGCCGCCCGAATCGGTCACAATACCCTCAATCGTGCCATAGACCGCCGGCGCCAAAGCATAATTCTGGGTGGTGATGGTGTCGGTGACGATTGCGACGTTGTTCACAGTGGCGGACACGTAGCCAAAGGCCGAGACGGTGATATCGTAGAGATCCTCTACGAGGTTCATCGTGTACTGGCCGGAGCCGGGATCCGACGTCACCGTGGAGGTGGACCCCGTCCCCTGGCGCACAGCCTGGACGGCGGCTTCCACCGGTGAGCCGCTTCCCTGCTCGGTCACGGTCCCTTCGAGCGTGCCCAGATCGGCGATGAACTCCAGGGCCAGGTGGGTGTCGATGCGGCCCCACCCGGTTTCGTTGTCGAAGCCGGGGGCGGCCAGGTCAGTGGCTGTCGACTCGAGAATCAATTGCACCTGTGCGGGAGTGAGCGAGGGATCGACGGAGAGCATCAGGGCGGCCACTCCGGCCACGTGGGGGCAGGCGCTGGATGTGCCGTTGAACGTTTCTGTATACCCCCCACCAATGGAGGTGGTGTGGATCAGCACGCCCGGGGCGCAGACGTCGAGGGTGGGACCGTAGCTCGATCCCCAGCTCTCACCGTCACAGCTGGAACTGCTCTTCCGCTCGTCGCAGGGGCTAACCGCACCCACGCAGATGCAGAAGGGGCTGTCCGCCGGGACCTCCACCGGCTGCACATTCTCGTTGCCGGCGGCGAAACAGACCACGCAGCCGGCATTATGAGCGTTTTCGATTGCGTCGTAGACCGCGGCGTAAGTGCCCGATGACATGCGCCAGCTGTTGGAGAGGACCAGCCCGTCGAAATCTCCAGCGCGGCTCGCCGCGTAATTGAGCGCGTCGGCGCGGTTCTGGTTCATCCCGGAAGCGAGGTCCACCCGCAGGGGCATGATGCTGCAGCTCGAAGCGATGCCGGCCACACCAAGGCCGTTGTTGCTCACCCCGGCGGATATTCCGGCGCAGGAAGTGCCGTGACCCGATTCGTCCTCGGGGACATCGTCACCGGGGTCGGCGAAGTCCCAGTCCTCCGTGCCCCGGGGCAGAATGTTGGCGGCCAGGTCCGGGTGGTCGAGGTCCACACCGGTGTCGATGATGGCCACCACCACGTTGGGGTTGCCGGTAGTGATGTCCCAGGCGGCCTCGGCGTTGATGTCGTGGTCGCTGTATGGTGTGCAGCCGGAACAGGAGGTGACCTGGCCCGTGTTGTTCAGGTTCTGCTGGTTGGGATAGTCGGGGTCGTTGGGTACGGCGAGCATGTCGTCATAGCCCACGCTGCTGAATTCGGCAAAGCGGACCTCGTCCAGGCCGTTGAAAGCGCGGATGGCCTGAAAGAGGGTCCGTCCCTCGGGGACGGTGATAGTGTAGTAGCCGGGAGTCCAGTGGTCCTGGACCACGCTGCTCCCAAGAGACGAGATAAGGCCGCGGCAATGCTTGTCGTCCAGCCCCTTGTCGAAACGGACGGTCAGTTCGTTGCCCACCACGTATTTATGATAACCCTGATCGTCCACCAGCACCGGGAAGGCGCTGACCACTTCGCTGTGGGCCGTGGCCTCCCGGGCCAGTTGAAGCGGATCCGCCTGGTTCGGAATCCGGTAGTGGGCGTGATGATAGTACTGCTGCCGGGGGTGGAGGACTGTCAGACCAAGGGAGGACTCCAGCGAGGTGACGCCCTCCGCCACGGCGGTGCCCTTGTAGCGGATCAGGAGCTCACTATCCAGCATTCGGAAAGAAAACTGGCGCTGCAGATACTTGTCGAAATAATGGGCGTCCTCGAGAAATGCCTCCCGCTGCAGCGGCGACGCCTGGGAGTAATGGCAGATCGGAAGTCCGATGGCCAGCAGGGTCAGCACGATCACTGCCTTGATTCCGATGGCTCTCATTTTTTTCCCCTTTCAGGTTGTGGGGGCCGAACTGGTGGCCGGCGCTGTTGCTGCTGTGCGTCGTCTTGGGTGGCGATCCGGTCAGGGGAAATGCCCGGCCCGGGGAATGTGCGCCCCAGGTTGAGAAACTTGCCCCGCAGGAGGTGAGCCGAGCCGATCGTTCCTTGTGACGGCCGCCGGTTGGTTTCTTCCCCGCAGCCACAAGGTTGTCAGGGATTCGATCCATTCAATATATACTAATGGAAAATCAGGTACGGTTCAAGTTTGCTGGTGCTGCGGTGGATACTTTATATGCTACTCCGGAAACCGAATTGGATACTCCAATCCTTACAGAGGAACGGACCTATGCCAACCGCGAAGATCCTCCCCGTCGCTCTATTCGCCCTGCTCATCTCCACTGGTCTGGCCGCCGGTGAGCTGCAGATGGATCGGGCCGCGGCCGCACAATATTTTCAGGAAGCAGAGAACCTCTCGGAGCGTGACGGTGGGGTCCTGTGGGGGATTCCGCTGTATGGTCCCATGCTGCTGGTCCACCCCGAGACCCGCGAGATCGTGGCCAACCAGGGTGATCCGGCGGGAGTGCTGAAACAGGCGGGCCGGATCTGGACCGGGATACTGCCTGACAGCGAGAACGTGGCCAACACGGCCATGGACTGGGGCGGTTGCCGCTGGACCATGCTCCTCTGGCCCCTGCCCGAGAAAACTGACCGGTGAGCCAACTTGATGATGCACGAGCTGTTCCACCGGGTGCAGGACGAGTTGGGTTTTCCGGCTGCCAACCCGGCCAACGCCCACCTCGATGAGATGGCCGGCCGGCTCTGGTTGCGGCTGGAACTGGAGGCATTGCGGGCAGCCCTGGGCAGCGAGGGAGAGGAGCAGACAGGCCACATCCGGAACGCGCTCGTTTTTCGTGCCCGGCGGCACGGCTTGTTCGACGGCGCCGCTGTCAAGGAGGCCGCCCTGGAGCGGAACGAAGGGCTGGCGGAGTACACCGGCCCGATCTACGGTATCCTGCTCGACAGCCGGGGACCAGGCTGGCGCAAGCAGATCACATCCAGGATCGGCCTGGGCGACCTGCTGGCCCGTCAGTGCGGCATCACCCTGCCCGCCAACCTGGCGCAGGAAGCCGAAAAGCTGCTTCCACTCTACGGGGCGAGGCGATTCGCAAGGTCGAGGCCGAAAGGGAGTGGCTGCGGCAGGAACAACTCGCCGCATACCGCAAGCTGCTGGTTGAAGGCCCAGTGCTGGTGATCCGATTACAGGCGATGCAGGTGCAGTTCGATCCTCGCACCCTGCAACCGTTGGGCGAGCATGGCACGGTCTACCCCACACTGCGCATTGCCGACACCTGGGGCATTCTCACCGTTACCGGCGCGGCCCTGCTGCACCCAGACTGGTCGCAGGTCACCGTGCCGGCTGGGGGCATCGAGCCCGGAATGAGCGGGGGGACGGTGGAGACGGAGGGATGGACGCTGGAGCTGGCCGAGGGCTGGGGGATCGTTCCCACGGAGAGGCCGGGTGATTTCACAGTGCATCATTCCAGCCCGTAGACCTGCCGCGAACCAGCTTCCCACAGAGAGGGTGTTTCGCGGCATCGAATTCGGCCATCAGGGCAGCCAACGGCATGCGCTTCACGGTCTTCGACGAGGCCGTGGACGGCATCACCGAGTGCTGAGTGATAAAGGTCAGGGAATTACTTCGTGAAATCGTCCAGGATGTCCTTGGCGAGGTTTGACAAGTCGACCGAGCTCGCATTGCCATTCACGAGGATGCTGACCGCCAGGTTGGCCTCGGGGCGCAGGACGAAGGCACTGGTGAAGCCAGGGCGAACGCCCCCGTGCTCACACTGTACGACGGGTTCACCGACCTGGGCCTCGGTGAAGAATCCGATGCCGTAGTAAGACGCGTAGGGGCAGTAAGGCGCACAGCCGAGGTCACTGGTCGCCCACCACAGATCCCGCACCCCTTCAGGTGAGAGCAGCCCGTCAGTGCCATGGTAGCTCCGCAGCAGCATGGCAGCAAAATGCGCCATATCCACCACCGACGCCATGACACCACCCGCCGGATCGCGCGCTTCCGCTGACGCTTCGTCGAGCCGGTAGGGCATCCACGTGTAGGGATCGCCATAGAGCGCGTCGCTGCTGTAGTAGTTGTCGTCGCAGAGCGGATCCGTGGGGCTGACCAGGTTGATGTAAGGGCCGACATGCATGGAGCCGACGTTCTGAGCGATCGCCGTGTAGTCGCCGATAGGTGCCTGCGCCGCGCGGTAATTGTCGAGGGTGGCGGTGCACATCCCTGTGCCATGGAAAAGCCGCTTCTGAATCACGTGAGCAAATGTTTCCCCCAACCGCCCAGCGAGGTAAGCGCCGGCGAGGGAGTAGTTGAAAGCGGAGTATTCAAACCCTCCTTCGAGATTGCCGTAAGGAGGCAGGTCGTAGTGGGGTGAGACCGAGTCGTCGGGCTCGGCCCAGAATTCGGCCAGGTCCCCGGGGTAGCAGTAAAGGTGGATGGCCCCGTCGTCAAGCAGAAATGTCCCGCGGTGAGTCAGCAGATCGCGCAAGGTCCGTTTCCCTCCCACGAGCACCTGGGTCGCGTCGTCGTCGCTGACGTAATCAGCCAGGGAGATCTCGCCACGTTCCTCCATAATCTTGGCCGTAGCGGCGACCACGGACTTGGAAGTCGAGCCGATCTTGAACAGGCGATGGATGCCGCTCGGATCGTGCTGGTATTGTCCGGCTCCCAGGTATTCGAAGGCATCGGCAAAATGGACCTGCCCGTCCTTGACGATCGAGAACGCGATATGGGTGATGAACGTGGGATCGTTGATGAGGAACCCGGCAATACGCTCCCGCGCCTTGCACTCCGGCTGCGGATCATTGGATGGATCCAGGTCCATCGGCCGGCAACGGGCCCCATCGAACCCTGGCGAGTAACTTACCTTTGGACAGTCATCGCACCGGTCAGGCAGTCCGTCGAGGTCGGAGTCTCGCTCCTCCAGAGCGATGGGCTGACCTACGGCGAAGCCGTTGAAAACCACGAACACAAATATGAAGCTGATCCAGTGATGAGTGCGCAAGGAATCCTCCATCGGCATCAGGGTAACACCGATCCTCAATGCGTGCGAATCCATCAGTTGATTTCAAGATGGTCCACACGCGGTTTCATGATGTGGGATTCTTGACGCAGGGAAAGGAGACCCCTTACTTCATCGCTTCTTTCTTCGCCGCGTAGAAGTCACGGTCGTAGCGGAAGCAGCCTTTCATAAAAGCCCGGCCGCTAGTAAGCCAGAAATTCTACTTTTGGACGTCTATCAGATGGGGAAGCTTACGGTAGCAGCCGCGCCAGATGCGGCGGATCAGCAGGTTTTTAAGGCGGGGCACCAGCGAGATCATCCGGTTGGCCAGGATGGGCAGGAGCTCGGAGAGCGACTCGCGGTTGGTGCCGAGCGCCACTCACCCTTGCCCGGCTTCTCGGATCTCTTCCTCAATGAAGCGTCGGATATCCGCTTTGCTGGGGAGCATGAGCTGGTATTTGGATATGAACAGTTGATTATCCATCCCGGCAAGAGCGTATTCGACAAGGGCCTGGTCCTTTCGAGTGCAGAGGAGAAGACCGACGGGCGGATTATCGCCCTCACTCTTCATGTTCTTGTGGTACCAACTCACGTAGGTGTTGAGTTGGCCGAGATTCTCGTGTGTGAATTCCTCTATTTTCAGCTCGATCAATACGTGGCATTTGAGAATGCGGTGGTAAAACACGAGATCAATGAACCCGTGAGTATCACCAATGAGGATACGCTTCTGACGAGCCTCGAAGCAGAATCCGTGACCCAGTTCGAGCAGAAATTCCTCCACATTGCTGAGCAGACGGTCTTCAAGATCGGATTCGCCCATAACTTCTCGAGACTTGATTCCGAGAAATTCGAAGATGTAGGGATCACGAACAGCTAGCTTCGGGTCGGCCAGTTCCGCGCCAGATCGAACCAACTCGGTCAGTTTCTCCTTGTTTTCGGACAAGCCGGAGCGTTCGTAATACAGGCTGCCGATTTGACGTCTCAATTCCCGGACCGACCAATTCCCTCGTATGCACTCGACCTCGTAGAAGGCGCGCCTGAACGGGTCGTTGATGGCAACCAACTCAGTGAGATGGGTGAATGAAAGCTTCGTGATAAGAGCTTTTCCTGAGACCCCGGAATTGGGAGTCACTGACTCCCACATTGGCAATGAGGCATGCAATAGATTCTCTGGCAACAAGTTACGGAATTCGGCAGTCGCGGATTGCCAAATACGCGGATAGACCTGATAGAACAGACGGAAGCGCCGTAGCTCTCTGGCTGACACACGATTCATCCCTTCACCATGCAAACGATTCGCCAGATCTTCCAGGAGATGCTCACCGTATTGAGCCCGGTCTTCACCCTTTTGCTCGAACTCTCGGATGTTGTAACCGATAGCCAGGTTGCGCAAGGTCAGGCTAATGTTGATCGCCTTGCCCGCCTGCGTAGCAAAGTGCTCATGCACATGCTGGATGGCGGATACCAAGGTTTCAAAATCGAACCGAACAGCATCAGTCATCAGCAAACGTCCCTCTCTCGGCCACTTGTCATCAGGCGGATGGCTCTCTCAAGACTCGGCTTGTTATTGACATGATGGTGGGAGCAAGAACCCTGCCAATCAGTTACTCGGTAAAGTCAGGGCTATCGTTGACACAAGAGGAAACCACGGTTGTCATCGAGAGGGGCCAGGCGTTGCACCGGCAGCACCCACCACCACTTGCAATCGATCTGCGTGGCCACTTGTAGCAGATAAAGGCGAAACCCCTACTTCAGCGCTTCCTTCTTCGCCGCGTAGAAGTCGCGGTCGTAGCGGAAGCAGTGGTGGGCTTCCTCGGGCAGGCAGGTCTTGCCGTCGACGATCAGGGAGGTGACGTTCTTCCCCACCCCGGGGCCCATCATGAAGCCCTAGCTGCAACCTGCCCACGGCAAGCACCAGGCCTTCGACGCCGAGACCCTCCCGCTGCTGAAGGATAAACATCAGCAGGGCAAGGCTGCTCAGCGCAAGCAGGACCGTGATCCATGCCCAGTACTTCAGGCTCCCGCGAAAAGCATATTCAATCATTCCCCGGTCATCATCCCATCGTGATCGCCTGCATTCATTTACATTTTCTCGGCATATACCACACGTTCGAGTGCGGTGGACAAGAGTTGTCGTCCGGTTGGTTTCACGTAGCGCTCAACAAGCTCCTCATAGCCAAGGTGTTCTATTACGCGCCAGCCATACCCACAAAGAAAGTCAGTGACTTCCTGAGGATCCATGCCAAAAAGCCAGCATTTGTCCTTCAGGATCATCTTCTTGTATAGGAAGTCATGGCCATATAGGGCAACGCCGTCTATAAAGTCCTTGCGAATGTATGTGAACACCAGGCGGCTTGCTGACGGTGACCTGGCCAGGAAGTCGAAGGTCTTCCGGATACTGGATTCGTCCAGATATTGGGTTACGGCCTCCCAGATGAAAAAAGTATTCATGTTTGCCACGTAGCCGTGTGACGCCATCACATCTCCCAATATCTCATGATCAAAATCAATCGGCACCAAGGTCACGTGAGTCGGGAGATTTTCGAATACCTTTTTCAGTCTCGATCGTTTGGCGTCGATGTTCGCCGGCTGATCGACTTCCCACACAGGGACACTGGATAGAGCAGATAGCCGATATGCCCTTGTATCGAATCCTGCCCCCAGATTCACTACCACCTCTGTTTGGCTGTCCACGGCCTCCGCCACTTTGTCATCAATGTAGCGTTTCCGGCACATGAAACCGCTCCACATGCCGGGCATATTCTTTTCGGACCAGCGGACCATTTTATCTATGGATATGAACCGTAGCTTCAGCCAGATGCCGCCCCTCACGGCAAATGGCAGAATTCGATAGGCCAATTCATCGTTGACGATACGTGCACTATCAGGGAAGCGTTGCTCAAGAGCGACCATGACCGTCGGTCCAGGTCCGGTCTGGGCTGCTTTTTGTGCCATTTTCTCCATCCCTTCTTAATGACTCACCTGATCTTTGCGTAATGTGCAAGTGCGACCGCGACCGCAATGCCGACGCCATAGAACAGGTGATTGGCCAAGCTGGAAAGTGGAGCCCTGATGGCTTCGGGCGACCGCCTGCCAAACACTCCCAATCCCATGGAGGGGAAAACGAAGAACCAGGAGGCTGCCGTCGTCGCGACGCCATAGGCTAAGGCCCAGGCCGGTGATGCCGGCCCTCCGACAAGCAGATCCCAACCGAGCACGTATGGGACCGCGAGGCCCACGCCGATAGCGTAGTGCGTGATATAACCGTAGAGCTTCTCGTTTGCGGCCGGTACAATTTCGCCTGGACTACGATAGCGGAAGCGCCCGTGTGCCCAACCCACGGACATTCTCCCAATCATCCTCATGTCGATTTTCAGAATCATCCCCATCCAGGCGAAGAGATGGTTCAGCAAATCCATCACCAACGTCCCCAACACTCCGGTGACCACTCCCGTTACGATGAGATCCATCGTTCCTCCAATCTCCGAACCTGAGATGCCAGGCTACCCGGACTGGACAGGTAGATCCATTCAGCGATAGCGCGATACTAATCGCTCTTTTTCTTGTAGACGTCCACAAACCAAAGCACGCCAATCCCTAAGAAAAACAACCCCAAACCACCCATGAGATAAAACAACACTTGAACTGCCATAAGAGCCTGTTCCATATCACCCTCCATTTTGCCAGGTCGTTCAATGTTTACTTCTCGCGCCAATCATTCCAAGCCCTGCCGACTGACGGATTACGCTCGAAAAACTTGATCCTGGCCTCGTTTGGTACGCTGTTAAGCGGACAAGCGAAGTTCATGCATTTTGAGCACAAGAACATCTTCAAGGTCACGAAGAAACCGGTTGTGAGAAGAACATAAAGTCCAAGGAGAAACCACAGCCCGCCAACAAAAAAGAAGGCAATGGGATATCCCCACACGACGATAAAGCCGCCAAAAAACACCACAATCTCCACCGTAGACATTGGCCCCGGACGATATTTCCACAGCTTCAGGGAGCCATGATTTGCCCAACACCCGAGCGTCGCACCTTTTTCAGCGTAGTGTGGGCAATGCGAACACATCACCCTGATTTCCACAAAGCCAAAGAACCCAACAATGATTGCAACCCAGATGAGCAATGGCATAAGTCCCACGGAAAGCACCGCTGCTCCGCCAACAAGAAAAGGCGGTATCGAAATGAGAAGGAAGTGTACCAATTCGGCTGGGCGAAAATGGCAGTGGATGGAATCAGCGACTGAGCATTCGGCGCAATCGGAAGCCTCACACGTGGTAATTGGGACTGACGGATCTGGAAAAGCCATATCCTACTCCCTTTCCAAGCTCCTAAACCCCTAGTTAGCAGCTCGTGTCCGTTGCAACGAGATATTAGGCCTGACACTCCTCTGCCCTTCAATTATTCACCAGGCCTTGTCGCGAGTAAAAGTAGCTGAATGAAAACTTGGTGATCAGAGCAATCCGCAGCACTACTCCGATAGTGAGCCCTGAGCCATGGAGAAGTGAACTGTAGAGCGCAAGCTCCAGAACAATCGAGACGAGGAGCAGCACTGCCGTTATGAGCAAAAGCCCTTTTCTCTCGAATGGCCTGAGCCAACCCCAGGCCAGAATGACTGTCCAGCCAGCCATGAAAAGTGCGGAGATATACATGGCGAAGCGGTAGTCTTCGCCCGTGGCCAGAAGGCCGCACATCATGTTGGGGATCTCGGCGCCCGACGCAATGAGAAACCAGTTCACGGCAACCAGTGCGTCCGCTATAGTACCGATCAGGAAACTCAGTTTGAGTAGTTGAAGACCTCGACTAGCCATGGTCTCCCTCCCCGGAATGTATGGTCATCCTCATTTCAACTCCTCCCACAGTGTGTGCTCGATAAGACCCAGGGCCTTCAGCCCGGCAGCCAGGTGGAGGGCGAGGGCGCTCGGCCCGCTTCCGGATACATCGTGGTGATGAAGGTGCAAGGCGATATCCGTTTCCAGCCCGCACCGTCGAAATATCGTTACCGCATCAGTCGGTCCACCCTCTGCCCTGACCGCCTCGGCAATCTGCTTGCCGAGAGTTTCAATCGGTGCTCCGGATGACCGCAGGTGAACAATTTCAAGCTGTTTCATTTTTCCTCTCCAGGGCGTGGAACTGAGCGCTGAGCGTGTGAGTGCCCGCCACAGGCGCCACCACATCGGTTGTGGCCATAGTAGCAAAAAACGCCATCAACTCACCCTGATGCCGGTTGAAGAGACGAACCAGCCACACGACCAACCCCATCATCCACCCGGGAATGCGTGTGATCCGGACCGGTCGGCGGAGGGCCTCAAAAGCCAGCCCCGCCATCTCTTCCCAGGTCAGGGTTTGCGGGCCACCGACGTCGATCTCGGTATTGCTTTGATCCACAGCGTCAGCACAGGATACAGCCAGGTCGGCGCCATGAATCGGGTTCATGCGGCTCCTGCCGTCTCCGAACAGATACACACGGCCTTTTCTCGCCATATCCAGGAGTTCACCCAAGTCCGAGAAGTAGCCGGTGGGGCGCACAACCGTGTAGTCGATACCGGAACCCTTCAGCAGTTCGACAAACTCCTCATGAGCCCTGACGATGTCGAGGTGCGGCAGTTGGGGACCGTTGAAGACCGAGATATAGATGAATTTTTGTACACCCGCCTGAAGCGCGGTCTCCAGCAGATTTTTGTTCCCCTGGTAATCGACGTCCCAGAAGGTCAGACCGTCCTTCTGCCTGGTAATACCCACAGACGAAAAGACCACATCCATTCCGTCGCAGACGCCGTCAAGTGTTTCGGGCCGGGTGACCTGACCCTGGATGACCTCGTCCACTGAATCCGTGAGGTGGTCAAGTTTCTCGGGCGTGCGCGCCAGGGCTCGAACGAACCATCCTCGGTCCTTGAACTCCCAGGCCACGAACCCGCCCAGATAGCCGGTTGCGCCGGCGACCAGTATCCGTTTCATGATCCAATCTCCTTTTCACCGGTGATGGGGAACCATTCAGTGAACGTCCTGTTCATTAGCCCCTCCCGGAACCGCCAGCAGCGGGCCTTCCCCAATGGCTACCCGGCCTTGGAAATACGACTTCTTGACCCCGGCTGATCGTTTGACAAGCTCACTCACACCATGTTGCTGGATCATGCAGAGATTGAACAGTTTCATGTTGTGCGGCAGCGTACCAGCCCTGTCAGCAGCCGGTGCCAGCTTTCTGCAGGGGAAGTCCTCGCAGAACGAGCAGAACGAAACCCATCTTTCCATCGCGCAGACAAAGGTTGCACACCGTCCGCCGATGGCAGGACATCTCCCCCTGATCTCCCTGCATCCACCGCAGGGCAGGAGCGACCTGGGGATGCCTTTCAACACCAGATTGTCCATCATCTGGTTGTCATCCTGGCACAAATAGAGTTCGCAAATACCGCAATCAATGCCGCAGGGGGCAATCAGTTGTGACCGGTCATCCACTGTATCTCCTCCTCTCGCTATCAGGAATCGCTTTACTCGATCAAGACAACTATAATAGCGATATTCATGCCATCCACATAAATCACTTATTATCAATCATATAGCATGCTTCGAGAATATCATATTATGATATTTGCTATTTTCAGTTGGCGCATATGCAAATCTATGATAAAAATTTGGAATAATCACAAATCACAAAAGAGAATAGAGAATAGTGATGATGAAAGCGGACCAATTTTTTCAGGATGCGACTGAAAAGATCTGCGGCAGTCTGGAGTTCGAATCAGCACTGCTGGCCAGCGTGAAGTTTTTGAGGCAGGAGATGCCCATCGACAGAATGTTTCTCCAGATCTTCGTGCCCGGATTGAACGCCATGCGAACCGTCGCCATCGCCACCCCCGAAGAGGGCAGAATTGTCGACCTGCTGACACCGCTGTCCGACGCGGCGCTGCATGAGATGCGCGGGTACGAAAAGAAATACATCGATCAGAACCGGAACCATATCTGGCTGTTCCGAGGAAACCCGTACGATCAGGTCCTCACCCGTGAGATGTTTCAGTTCCATGGAATACGGGGGACCTCTCTCATGGTCATGCCGCTGGGGCTTGGCGACGAGGTGGTCGGGGCCGGATCCATCGTCATGATCACCGAGGGGGAGGAGAAATTCACACAGGGACATGCAGACCTGGTGTTCAGGCTTCGGGTACCGTTTGGCATCGCCATGTCGAATGCACTCCGGCACCGGGAGGTCCTCAAGCTGAAAGAGCGCCTGGTGGATGACAACCGATATCTCAACTCGGAACTGCTCCGTCTGTCCGGAGACGAGATTGTCGGCGCCGGCTTCGGTCTTCGCGAGGTGATGAACCAGGTTCGCCAGGTGGCGCCCACCGACAGCCCGGTCCTGCTCACCGGCGAGACCGGAGCCGGAAAAGACGTGATCGCCAACGCCATTCATCTTGGCTCACCGCGACGGGAGGGGCCGTACATTCCGGTCAACTGCGGCGCCATTCCCGACTCACTGTTGGACAGCGAACTCTTCGGTCACGAGAAGGGGGCATTCACCGGTGCCCTGTCGCGGAAGCGCGGGCGGTTCGAGCGGGCCCATACCGGGACGATCCTGCTCGACGAGATCGGGGAAATGCCGCTGCAGGCCCAGGTGCGCCTGCTACGGGTCCTCCAGTACCGGGAGGTAGAGCGCCTTGGCGGCATGGAGCGCATCCCCGTGGACATCAGGATCATCGCCGCGACCAACAAGGACCTGGGCGCGATGGTGCGAGACGGGCGGTTCCGGGAGGATCTCTGGTTCCGCCTCAACGTGTTCCCCATCACCGTCCCGCCGCTGCGTGACCGGAAAAATGACATCCCGGCGCTGGTCCAGCATTTCATCGAACGCAAGACCGCGGAGTTGAAGATCGGCGATACACCCCAGCTGGCGCCAGGGGCCATCAATGACCTGCGGGGCTACCGCTGGCCGGGCAACGTGCGCGAACTCGAGAACCTGGTGGAGCGGGCCATGATCCTGCACCAGGGAGAGTCGTTGAGGTTCAACACGCTCGGCACTTCTCTGCCGATTCCATCAGCTGAAATCCAGACTGGATCGGATGTCGAATCGCTCGAACTGGACCTGGTGATCGAGAGCCACATCCGCCGTGTTCTGGGGATCACTGGTGGAAAAATCCACGGTCCGGGCGGAGCGGGTGAACTTCTGGGCGTGAACCCGCACACCCTCCGCCACCGGATGAAGAAGCTGGGAATCCCGTTTCGCAAACAGTTGAAGGGCCGTGGATAGGTAATCAGCCGCCTACTTCAGCGCCTCTTTCTTGGCGGCGTAATCGTCACGAAAGCGCTTCACTTCTTTCTGCGCCGCAGCTCGATCGGCGCCTTTTCGAGTTTGCGTTCAAGCCAGTTCTGGTAGAAGTCGACCGCGAACATCAATAACAGGATGAATATCGTGATCCACTGCGGGATATAGGGGAATGCCGATCCGTTGACCATCATGTGCGCGACGTGACCGCCTTCGAGGAAGAGCACAAAGCCGATGAGCAGGAGCACGAAAAGGCCGAGTATCTCGAAATCGGGATTGTCCCGCATGAATTTCGCGATCGCGTCGGCAAAAACCAGCATCAGGGCGACCGAGATGATCACCGATGCCGCCATCACCAGGTAGCTGTCGGTCATACCGACAACGGTCAGGATCGAATCGACGGAGAACAGCAGGTTGAGTCCGACGATGGTCGCCAGAACCTGACCGAACTTCGCGGCGCTCTCCACCTCGTGCCCGACACCCTTGATCTTGTGCCGCAGTTCCTTGACCCCCGACCAGATGAGGAAGAGGCCCCCGCCCACCAGCACCAGCGCCTTGATACTGAGGGCCCCTTGGAAGTGGATACCAAGCACCGAGCGGTCGAAGTGAAGGAAGGGCTCGCCGGCGAACCGCAGCACCCAGCTCACCAGGCCCAGGAGCACGAGACGGAAGGCCATCGCCAGGATCAGCCCCCACCTGACCGCCTGCTTTTGCCCGTCGGCCGGCAGCTTGCCGGCCAGGATCGTGATGATGATCAGGTTGTCGGCCCCAAGCGCGACCTGCACCAAAGAAACAGAGAACAGCGCCGCCCAGAAACCAGGATCAAGGAGAAGGTCAAACATGTCAATCACCATTCGGGTTGGTTGATCTACATATAGGGGGAACGGTACGACGCTTCTTCAGAGGACAGATCGACGTCGCCTGAATAAAAGGATAGGAATTTGCGAACCCTTCGTCAACAGTGGCGAGGCCGGGTTACTTCAACGCTTCATTCTTCGCCGCGTAGAAGTCACGGTCGTAGCGGAAGCAGTGGTGGGCTTCCTCGGGCAGGCAGATAGAGCACCATGCCCTCGACGCCTGGCGCCCGGTCGATGATCGGGATGCCGTCCGGGGTCATGGGGTAGCAGCCGCGCCAGATACGGCGGATGAGCAGGTTCTTCAGCCGGGGCACCAGGGAGATCATCCGGTTGGCCCCCTACTTCCCCAAGCAACACTTTTTGTACTTCTTGCCACTGCCACAAGGGCATGGTGAATTCCGCCCGAAACGGACCCGGCCGCGTTTCATCTCCCGGGCAAATGTATCCGCCCGTTGACGCAGGTCCTGGTTGAACACCTTGGCGAGCATGGCGTAAAGCTCCGGGTGCTTGCGCTGCATGATGCCGGGTCGTTCGAAGAAGTACTCGCTGGCAACGGCGAAGAACTCCTCCGGATTTGTCGCACCGTAATCATTGATATCGGAGTCGCCCCGGTCGATCTCCTCCATCTTGCGCCGTACCAGCTCTATCCAGGGACCGACCGCTTTCCGGTCCAGCCCGACCCTGGGAAGGCCGTCGATGGTGCCGTCAGACTTGTCCACCAGGTGAGCGAACTCGTGCAGGCCGACGTTCCGTTTGTCACCCGGGTTCCTGAACCCCTGCAACAGGTCCGGTTTCGACAGGATCATCAACCGGTTCATGAAACCTGTGCCGACCTGGCCGAGGGTGTACCTCCCCTGGGCGTCGTCGAACTGGTAATCCTTGTTGTATCTCGATGGGTAGATCAGGACCTCGCTGATCTGGTCCCACTCCCAGTCCGGGAAGCCGAAGATCGGGATGATGGCACTGGCCGCCGCCAGGACTCTCGTTGTGGTGTCGACTTCGGTCTTTATCCCGGTGATCTGTTTCTCGCCCAGGAAGACCTGCAGCTCGCGCCGAAAACGCACCTGTTCGTCAGGTTGCAATGAACGAAAGAAAATTACTTCGGCCTGCAGCACCGCTTCCCATTCAGCGGGGAACGGTCGGCTGAGGATGTTCCTCCGGCGGCGCACCTTGCGTGTCATGAACAAGTGGACGGCGAGACCGGCGACGGCGGCTATCGGTACCAGGAGCCAGGCAGGTAAACCACTGGGACGGATGGCAAGGAGGACCGTTGTGAGAAAGACGAACGCGATTATCCCGATGATCATCGCTGTACGGGTAGTACGACGTTCCATGGCGGTATTCATCTCCATCATATCAACGGGAAGGCCCCCTACTTCAGCGCCTCTTTCTTGGCCGCGTAGAAGTCACGGTCGTAGCGGAAGCAGTGGTGGGCTTCCTCGGGCAGGCAGGTCTTGCCGTC
>RCNC010001046.1_pt1 | contig 18440 bp, 12 predicted proteins | sample 2041301 | NCBI WGS metagenome assembly RCNC01 (sample SAMN09708231, study PRJNA481090) | Marine sediment metagenome, whole genome shotgun sequencing project. | biome: marine sediment; feature: ocean; material: sediment; isolation source: Sewage treatment plant 13A marine sediment (STP13A) ... | reverse complement strand
CAGTTTGCCCATCCGGTTCTGGTCTCCTGCGGTGAACTTGTAAAAATACACGCCCGAGGCGGTAACCTGGCCGCCACTGTCGTGGCCATCCCACACCTGCTGGTGGCTGCCGGAGGCATGAGGGTTCTCGTCCAATAGCCTGCGCACCAGTCGTCCTTGCAGGTCGAAAATCTCCAAAGAAACCTCCACCGCTCGTGGCAATTCGAAAGCGATGGTGGTGGTCGGGTTGAACGGGTTCGGATGCGCGGTCACGGACACCTGCCCGACACCCGGCAGGTCTCCGACGTCACTGACCCCACCGGCTTCCAGCCAGGTCAGCAAAAAGTTGAGCAGATGGGCCTGTGACGAAAATGAGGCGCCGTTTTTCCCTGCGCCGACCTCCAGGCCGACCACTCTTTCTAAATCGAAGGGCATGACCGCGGTGCGATTGTTCAGAACGGCGTCGTCGGTGGTCACCAGGGCGGAATATGGCCCACCGGAGGTCCCTTCCGGGTCCAGGGTGGCGCCGGACTGGCCGGTACCCGAAGTCATCAGGGAATCGAAGGCGCGGATCCCGGGGCAATTCCCATCGACGAACCAAAGGACGTCATCGGGCAGCACACCGTTGCCGGCCACAGGTGAAACCTGAAGATCCAAATAGCCTCCGTTGAACGCGGAGATGTTGCGAGAGTGATAACCAACCCCCAGCAGGTTGACCAGGCCCTCACCCGAACTGGTACGATCCAGACCGGTCACCATGCCGTCGCCCGCCAGGAGAACGCGCCGGTCCCCGGTGGCCAGCCAATCGGACACCAGCTGGGCATCGTCCGATTCTTGGTCTCCGCTCAGGGTGTAGATGGAACTGGTGCCCGAGGAATAGACCAAGGATTGATATCGCGAAAGGTCGGCCAGGGTGGCCTGGGCGCCGAGCCCCACTTGGGTGCCTTGCGGGTAGAGGGACATGACATCGAAATCGACGCCGCGTTCCAAACCCAGTTCCTCGAAGGCGGCGAACCAGGCGTCGGCAGCGTCCGTAGTTCGGGCACCATCACAGAACAGCAGCGAAGGCTTGGCGAACTCGCCCGGCACCGGTTGGGTGAGGTTGGGCAGGGCGCTCACCTGGAGATTGTCCGGGAATGGCGAACTGGGTGAAAAGTCGAGCACGCCGGTGGTGTCCGGCGGCCAGACGGATGTTCGGATATCCCCATCGAGATCGTCGCCGGCCGTCAGGTAGTAGTGCATCCGGTCACCTGGAAAGAAAAAGCCCGTGTCCGGCAGGTCGAAGAACCACCTGTCCAGGGGGTCGTCTGGGGAGTGGATTCCCGGCGTCATACCGCGCAGGATTCCCAGACCATCGGGGGCGTCGGGCCTCACCACATCGAAGGTGGGATTGCAGGCCATCACCCAGTGCAGGGTGGGTGCCTGGGTCACCGTGGCTCCGTGGCGAATCGGATTCACATCGGCGACCAGCGAATCGCCGAGCGCGCGGGTGGTGTTGTAGTTGTAGTGCGGCACGGAAGAAGCATCCAGACGGCACCAATTGTTCTCCAGGTTGACGGGGTCGAGCACGTCGGTTTCGGGAAAGGCGTCGGCAAACAGGAAGTCGCCGTCAACCTCGATGGCCGGGCCGTCGGGATCCCAGGCCTTGACCGCGACGTTGTCGAAGTAGGGGGCCGGAGTGCCGTTGGGGCCGTTCCAGCCCCACAGCCAGCCCAGTTCATTGGCACTCATGGACACTTGGACCCACTTACGGCCGGGGACCAGAAGGTCGCTGATCGGTTCTTTGTGCCGCATGTAATCTGGGCCGCCGGCCAAGGCCTGATTCCGGGAAAGCCAAGGGGCAAGCTCGAGGTCGGCGACATCGTCGCTGTCCGTGGAGCGCACATGCCACTGGTAGAAAACTCCCGCGGCGTTGACGGCCAGGGTTTCGTGACGATAGACATCGAAGTCGAATTCGGCCCCGTCGATTCCCGCCGGCCAGGCGATGGGCGGTGAGATCACCCTGTTGTTCAGGAACCAGTCGCCGCCCCCGTTGACCAAAAGACCGCCGGTGTTGTTGACCTGCCAGCCGCCGGGGTCGTAGCACCAGATGTAGCAGGGCGTGCCGCCGGTTTCGGGCACGGGAATGCCGTCGTCCACGAAATTGACCTGCCAGGTGTTGTTGTCCCGGCAGGGATCGATGTCGCCGAGATCGTTGCGCAGATGGGTGAAGTCCCCGACCGACAGAGGCGGGGCCTGGACCCAGTTGGGCGACTCGCCGGATTCGAAGTCGTCGAAGGTGATCAGGACGTCGTCGAAATAGATGGCCAGGTCGTCGATCTGGCAGGCGCCGTGGCTGGGGTTGATGCAATCGACGTCGTCCCAGCCGTCCTGCGAGGTCCACACGCGCCAGAACAGCCGGACCTGGTCGCTATCCGGACCGACGAATTCACCGGGCAACATCACCGTCTCGAAGTCAAGCACGACGGTCGTATCGCTGGACCCCGTCCAGGTTTCCAGCATTTCGGATTCGATTCCCCTCTGGACGAAGAGCTCGAGAAAATCCCAACCGGCATCGGGCAAATCATAGTTCATCAGGCCGGTCAGCCGGACGGTCACTGGCTGGGAGGCGTTGGCCACACTCTGCCGCCATTCGATATTATCGAAGAAATTCGGGCCCACTCCGCCGATGGTGTCGGGAGGATCGCAGGCGGGTATGGTTTCGTCCCCGCAGTAAAGGGCGTGATTTCCGATGCCGTGCCCCTCGATGTATTCGGCCCAGTAAGTGGACACGTGCCAGTGGTTTTCGCCGGACCAGTCGGCGGTCAGGTCCACGTGGGTCCAGCCGTGCCAGTCGGGCTGGCCACCCGGGGTTTCGAAACTGCCGTCCCAGTGGTCGGGACCGCCCAGCAGGTAGGTGGTGTCGACAACGGCTTTGGCCGCCGGAGCGGGGAGCAATACCCGGGAATCGGAACCGTCATTGATCTCGGGCAAGACATGCGGAGCCCGTTGTCCGGCGAAGATCGACTGGGCGAACACCGTCAAAATAATCGCGGAAATAAGGACTGGGCGTTTCATGTTTTTCCCCCGGGGAACAAGTCCACTACTTGAGCAAGGTCAGCTTGCCGACACGTTTCTGATCTCCGGCCTCGAACCGATAGAAATACACCCCGGACGACGTGGCCTGGCCGCCCCCGGTGCGTCCGTCCCACACCTGCTGGTGGCGGCCCTGCGGATACGGATTCTCGTCCACCAACCGGCGCACCAAACGGCCCTGAAGATCGAAGATGTCCAGGGACACCTCCATGGCCCGCGGTAAATCGAAGGCGATGGTGGTCGTGGGGTTGAACGGGTTGGGATGCGCAGTGACGGATACTCGGCCGGCCCCGGGCACGTCATCGGTCCCGCTGACCACATCGGCTCCCAACCAGGACATCAGGAAATAGACCAGGTAGGTCTCCGGCGAATAACTCTTGTCCGTCCGGCCGGACCCGATGGACATCCCACCGACCACGTCCAGGTTGAAGGGCATCACGGCCATGCGATTGCCGAGCGTCTGGTCGTCGACGGTCACGACGGAGGCATATTGCCCACTGGGATTTCCCACCGCGTCCAACGCGGCGGCCGACTCACCAGGACCCAGCTGGCTGACGGCATCGACCCAGATGATCTGGGGACAGGCAACATTTACCTGCCAGGTGATGTCGTCGGGCAGGACGCCGTTGCCGGGCACCGGGGAAACCAGAAGATCCCAGATGCCGCCGTTGCGGTCGGTGATATTGTTGTCGTGGATTTGGACGCCCAAGCGGTTCTTCAGGATAGAGCCATCTCCATTGATGGACCCGTTCAGCTGGGCGACCAGATTTTCGCCGACAAACAGCCCGATCTTACCCCCTTGGTCGAGCCAGCTGATCACTTCCGCCGGGCCGCCGCCTTCCAGGCTGGAGGTGATTCCCGCCACATAGATCATGGTGTCGTACCCGGACAGCAGGCCGGAGTTCACGAGGACGCTCAGGTCATCCGTGGCAAAAACAGTCAATATTTCCAGATCCGGCCCCTGCGAAATGCCGAGAGTCTCCAGGGTTTCCAGCCATTGGGATCTCAGCTCGCTCTTGGGATAAGTGTCATCGACCAGCAGCATGGCCGGATGGGCGAACTGTCCGGGCGCCGGCTGGGTGACCGTCGGTAGCCCGCGGATTTCCGCTGGGTAGGGGTAGACCGAAGGGAGGGAGAAATCGAGCACACCGGTGGTGTCGGGCGGCCAGACACTGGTGCGGACATCTCCGTCGAGGTCGTCCCCGGCGGTGACGTAGTAGTGAATTCGATCGCCGGGGAAAAAGAACCCGGTGTCCGCCAGATCAAAAGCCCACTCGCCGTAAATGGGCTGGCCGTTGAAGCCGACAGCCACGCTGCCGTCGGTCGCGCCCCGCAGAATGCCCTGGGGGTCCGGTGGCATGGACCTGGCCGAATCGAAGACCGGGTTGCACTTCATCACCCAGTGCATCATCGGCGGTTCCACCACCGTGGCGCCTCGGCGCAAGGGAGTGATGAGGGCCACCAGGGAATCTCCCCGGGCGCCGTTCCAAATCAGGTCGTTCATGTCGACGCGACACCAGTTGGCCGCCAGGTTGTCCGGGTCGAGAATGCCCGCTTCGGGAAAGGCGTCTCCCAGAAGATGGTTTCTTCGGACCTCGATGTCCGGCCCCATGGGATCCCAGACCTGGAAGGCCACGTTGTCGATATAGGGTGATGGGGTGCCGTTGGGGCCGTTGATTCCAAAGTGGAAACCGAACTCGGTAACTCCCAACGCGATCTGAACCCATTGGCGTTCCGGCACCAGGAGATCGCCGACTAACTCTTCCCCTCGCCTGTAGCTTCCTGCGGAATTCTCCAGGATAGTATTCCGGTTGACCCAGGGAGCGTTCTGGAGATCCTCCGGGTCGGCACTCGCCGTCGACCTGACATTCCACTCGCCGAACATGCCGGACGAAGAGCCATTGAACGGCTCGTGGATGAATAAATCGAAGGAAAGACGGGCACCATCCATGTTCCCGGGCCAGGAGAGGGGTGGCGAGACGACCTGGTTGTGGAGGTGGGCGTCAATCCCCAGGTCAGCCATCAGTCCACCGTCGTGATTGAGAATCCAGCCGTCGGGCCCGTAGCACCAGTCGATGCAGGGCGTGCCTCCCGTGCCGGGCACTACGATGCCGTCGTCGACGAAGTTCACCTGGTACGAACTGTTTTCACTCTGGCAGGAATGCACGGAGTTCAGGTTGCTGCGGAGGTTAGCGTAGTCGCCCACGCCGGGCAACGTGCCCTGGTTCCAGTTGACGGCACTGCCGGGCTCGAAATCATCGAAGGTGACCGCCGAGCCGTTGAAGGAAACCGTCAGATCATCGATCTGACAGGCGCCTCGCGAGGGACGCAGGCAATCGATATCGGAAAAGGAGGAATCGGACTTGAAACGCCAGGCCAGGCGCACCTCATCGAGGCCGGGGCCGGTGAAACTACCGGGCGAAACAACGGTCGTGATATCCAAAGCGACACTGCCGATGCCTTGCCAGGTTTCTACCACTTGGGGGGTGTCACCATCCTGGAGGATGAGATAGACATAGTCGTACCCCTCTTCGGTGTCCCAATTCATGGCCCCGGTCAGCCGCAGGGTCACCGGCTGCGCGGGATCGGGAACGGTCTGCCGCCACTCGATCTCCTCGAACCAGCCGTTGCCGTAGCCGCCGATAGTGTCGCTGGCGCTGCAGGCGGGAATGGTTTCGTCACCGCAGTACATGGCGTGGTTGCCCGGTCCGTGCCCGGGGATATGGTCGGCCATGTAGGTGGATACGTGCCAGTGGTTGTCGGGGCTGATGCTGATGTCTTCACTGGTCCAGCCGTGCCAGTCGGGCTGGCCGCCCGGGGATTCGAAGCTGCCGTCCCAACTGCCGGGACCTCCCAGGAGGTAAGTGGTATCGACCACCGCCTTGGCCCCGGGAACGGAAAATTCCACTCGGGCGGCGGAATCATCCGCCGAGGGTAGTCGGGGATCTTCGTAAACGGTTTTGGCGGGAGCGGAAAAGGCGATGAGTGCCAGGGCAGCACCAAAAAGCAGGGTCGAGCGAACCATGATATTCCCCTTCAAAAATAAAAAATCATTCCCAAAGGTATGGGACGGAAATATGCTGGGAAATCCCAGCATTTCTATCGGAATCGATCCCCATATAGAGCGATACAAGGAACGAGGTATTGATTGTCGAACCAAAATCAGTATTTGTTTTCAATTAGCTTACGGAATTGGAGGCATAAAATCAACCAAAAAAGTCTTATATTGCCCAATAACGCCGAAAATCAGGGGTTTAGCGGGAAAGTCAGTCGGTTTTTTCCAGCAGCAGCAAGGTCTCGATGTGGGAGGTCTGGGGGAACATGTCCAGCACTTTGAGTTTTTTGGCCTGGTAACCGGCGGCCACGAAAGCGGCGGCGTCGCGGGCCAGGGTGGCCGGATCGCAGCTCATGTACATCAGGTGCCGGGGCTGGACCTCGAGCAGGGTTTGGACGCCGTCCTTGCCCAGGCCGGCCCGCGGGGGGTCGACGATGCACAGGCTCGAATTCCAGATCGCGGGAGGGGCCAGGTCGGGCCGGGCCAGGACCTTGTCCAGCCGGCCGGCATGGACGCTCACCTTGTCCCGGGCGGCTTCGCTGTGGGCGACGTTGTTCTCGGCATCGCGGCAGCCACCCTCGTCGCTGTCCACGGCGATCACCTTCTCGAACAGGTCGGCCAAGGCCAGGCTGAACAGGCCGACGCCGCAAAACAGGTCGCCCAGCATGGGGCCCAGCTGTTCGGCGTCCTTCAATTCGGTGATCCAATCCCGGATCACCTTCAAGGCGGCTTCGGTCTCGGAATGGTTGCCCTGGAAAAAACTCTTGGCACTGACGCGGTACTTGTGGCCGGCGACCTCGTGGACCAGGTGGCCGCGCCCCCACAAGGGCAGGTTGTTGTACAGCAGACCTTCGCAACCGGGAGCGGGCGGCTCGCCCTCGGGCAGAGCGGCCAGGACCTTGCGCACCACCTTCAGGCGCTGCGGAGGGCCGAAGATCGACACCAGCCAGCCGCCGCGGCCGTCCATCCGGACCACGATCTGCTCGGCAGGGGGCAGCATGCGCAGCCAGGGCAGGATGTCCCGGTTGAACTGTTCGGGCATCAGGGCGCAGGCATCCAGGGGCACGACTTCGTGAGTGCCGCGGCGCATCAGACCGTAGTGATTGACGGGGTTGGAGAACACGCGGATGCGGTTCCGGTAGCCGAATTCCTCGCCGGCGGTGGGGCCGGTCAATAGTTCGGAAACATCCATCTTGCCCAGGCGTTGAAAACAGTCGACCACGATGGCGGCCTTGGCACGGCGCTGGTTTTCGGGATCCAGGTGCTGCATGTCGCACCCGCCGCACTGGCCATAGTAGGGACAGGGCGGATCTTGACGGCCCGGCCCGGGTTCGAGGATTTCCTCGAGGGTGGTGCGCACGAAACCCTTGCGCCGTTCCTTCACGGCCACACGCACGCGGTCGCCCGGGGCGGCCAGAGGCACGAAAACGGCCTGGCCTTCGTGACGGGCCAGCCCGTCGCCGCCAGTGACCAGCTTGTCGATGACCACTTCGAGGGTGCCGGATTCTTCCGGTTTGCCCGGCGGTGTTGATGGTTTGTCTGTCTGCTTGTCATTCATGGTCCGCTTAAACTAGCATGGGGGTGGTCCCGGGGCCAGAATTCTGAATTATCGGTGTCACCGGGTCCGGCCGGGCGGGTGTGTCCGGCGGCGGCCGACGGAAAAGGAATGGATTCCTTGGTGGGTTTGGGGAACAGAACGGATATTCACCGGCTCGGCCTGGGCGCGGTCGCCCTGCTGTTGCTGATGTCGGCGGGATGTTCCCCCAAGCGAGTGCTGCGCACACCGCCGTCGACCCAGCCGACGGAATCCCCAGCCCGGACGGCCACGGAAAACGCCCCGGAGGAAAGCCAGCCGGTTGATACAGACCTGGGCTTACCGGACCCGACATACCGCGGAGCCACCGGAACGTCTTCCCTGGAAGCGGCCCAGGCCGCCCCACCCGGCGAACCTCCGGCAGAGCCCCTGACCGGATCCCGCCTGGGTCTGGAGGCAGCCGAACTGGCCAAAAAGCAACTGGGCAAACCCTACCAGTGGGGCGCCGCGGGGCCGGACAAATTCGATTGCAGTGGCCTGGTCATGTACGTCTACGACAATCTGGGAGTCCCTTTGCCGCGTGTATCGGGCCAGCAGGCCTACGCGGGGGTTCACGTGGACCGCAAGGATCTCCAACCCGGCGATCTGGTGTTCTTCAAGCTCAACGGTTCGCGGATCGACCACGTCGGCATTTACTTGGGTCACAGTAAATTCGTGCATGCTCCACGGAAGCATATGCCCGTGCGCACGGACACCTTGAACGATTCCTACTGGCGACGGCGTTTCAAGGGCGGCCGACGCGTGGGATGAAGGATGCGCCTATTGGCCCCCGGTTTCCCCCTATTCCCCAGCAGACTCTTCAAGGGATTCATGGTCCTTTTTCTGGTCGTGTTTCTGGGGACCGTCTGTGCGCCAGCAGCCTGGGCCCAGAAGCAGGTGGAAGATCCGCAGCAACCGCGCCGGGGATTCTGGGCCGCCGCCCAGGCTCCGGGCGACACTCTGGAGGCCTATTCCGGCAGCTTGTGGGGGCCGTTGCCGGCACGCGACGACAGCGTTTCCGCCCATTTTGCCAACCGCTCGCGCCCCGGCTGGGAAACCGCGGTCATGGTGCCCTACTGGATCGTCGGCATTCCCTTCCGCATCGTGTACGTGGTTCTCGACCAGGCGATCATCGGCATGGACAAGCTGGGCCTGTTCGGGGCGGCGGCGGAGTATCCCGGAATCAAGGTGCCCGGCGGCGCGTATCTCATGCCGACCATTTCCATCGGTGACATAACGGGATTTACTCTGGGTGTCGATGTGACCCGCCCGCATTTCCTGGGCCCGGACAATCTGCTTTTTCTCCAGGCATCCCGCTCGAGCCGCAAGGCGGACCTGCTGTCCGGCGGGACCCTGTTCAATCTGGGCAGCGGCTGGTCGGTGCAGGTGGGCGGCGGCTACGAGGAAAAAAACCAGGTCCGGTATTACGGGCTGGGCCCCGACTCCTTTTACGGCGACAAGTCGTATTACATGCGGACCACGACCTGGGGCGGATTCGAACTGGAAAAGGATGTGTGGGATAGAACAGGGTTCGAACTGAGAACCTATTTCTCCCGGGTGCAGGCCCGCGAACCGGTCTACGATGTGGATCAATCCCTGGGCCGTATCCACGCCGACGATCTGCCCTTTGGCTACCCCGGGGAGTCCAACGGCTGGACCTCGCGGTTCGCCCTCTACCGGGACAACACGGACCAGCGGGGCCGTCCGAACCGGGGCGGTTTCCAGTCGGCGGCCGTGTCGCTGTTCACCGCCAGTGACGGCAGCGACCTTCAGTACCTGACCTACCACGCCAACATCGAGCGCTATCACAAGCTCTGGTTCACCGACCGGACCCTGGCCCTGCGCGGATTCTTCAACCGAATCTCCAACGTCGGCACCTCGGAAATACCCTTCTCCCGCCTGGTGACCTTCCAGCGCCCGGACGAACTGCGGGGCTTCAGTTCCCTGCGCTTCTACGGGCTGGGCTCGCTGGGTTTTTCGGCGGAGTACCGCTGGCCGGTCTGGGTGGCGCGGGGGCGCGACGACATGGGGGTCGACGCCTATCTCTTCACCGACATCGGCCAGGTGTTCGACAAGACCAAGGAAATCAGCATCGAAAACATGAGGGGCACCGGCGGCGTGGGGCTGCGCCTCGTCAATTCGGACCGGGGTTTCGGCGCCCGGTTCGAACTCGGATTCAGCGATGAACAAACGGTCGTCCGGCTCAAGTTCAGCCAGACGTTCCAGTACGATCCGAAAGGCATTCTCTATGGCAAGAACCCGACCCGGTTCTACTAGCAGGCCCGTGTGGGCGGCCCTGTTGGGCCTGCTGTTGATCTCCCACCTGGGGACGTTGCCGGCGTCCGCGCGCGAGCCTCTGCGTGACGAACCGGTGGCCTGGTATGCGGATGACCGCCAGCCAATCCCTGTGCCCGAGTTCCAGGAACCCGGCCTGGTGCCCTACGCCCTGGACTCCTTCGTGGGTCGGCCGTTCTCGAGATTCTGGAGCCCGGGCCGATTTTTCCGCAAAGTGGGAACCGGGGATCGCGTACAGGTGGCCGCGAACATCAACGCGCTGGACGAAGTGGTCAACTCGACCTGGTTCACCAATCGGATGGGAATGAAGCAATTGACCCCCCTCGAACTCGCCGAAGGGCCCGCCCACGGGAGCGACCTGGCCGCGGGGCCGGACCGCAGCGAACCGTGGACCATCATCGGGGCCAAGACCGCTGGAGTGACTCCGGGATTCCGGATCCGGGACGCCAAGGATGACGTGTGGCTGCTGAAGTTCGATCCGCCGTCCCATCCCGGAATGACCATCCGGTCCGGCGTGGTGACCAACCTGCTGTTTCACGCCATCGGTTTCAACGTGCCGGTGGACCGCCTGGTGAAGTTCTCCCGCGAGGATCTGGTGGTGGGCGAGGGTGCCATGATGCGCCTGCCGCGCGTGGGCGAAGTGGCCATGACCGAAGCCAATCTGGACTCGGTGCTGACGGCCACCCGTTCCATCTTCGACGAGGAGTTCCACGCCCTGGCCAGCCGGTATATCGACGGCCAGCCGCTGGGCCCCTTTGACGATCAGGGCGTGCGCAGCGACGACCCCAACGACACCATCAGGCACCAGGACCGCCGTGAATTGCGCGGGTACCGGATGTTCGCCGCCTGGGTCAATCACTTCGACACCAAGATGCACAACTCCCTCGACATGTACGTGGGAGATCCCGATCAGGGCTACGTCCGCCACTACCTGATCGATTTCGCCTCGACCCTGGGCGCCTTCGGCGATGCGCTGGTCAAACGCTTCGGTTACGAATACGGATTCGATGTGTTCCCGATCATGGGCCGGACGGCGGCCCTGGGATTTCACGAGGACGTCTGGGTGGGACTGGAGCGCCCCGCCGGACTGGACGAAGTCGGGCTGTTCGAGGTGGCGACCTTCGATCCCGAAGGCTGGAAGCCGGATCTGCCCCACAGCGGCATGGCCAACCTCACTCGTCGGGACGGGTACTGGGCGGCGAAGATCCTGTCGGCCTTCACCGACGAGGATCTGGGCCTGATCGTCCGCCAGGGGGAATACCGGAATCCGGCGGCGGTGGAGTTCCTGGTCACGTCCCTGGCCGGCCGGCGCGACAAGATCGTCAACCACTGGTTCGGCAAGGTGCCGCCCATCGATTTCTTCACCTTGACGACGGAGGGCCTCGAGTTCCGCGATCTGGCCGCCGAACGGGGTTATGCCGCCGCCACGGATACGCGGTATCGCTACCGGATGGCGGCGGTGAATCCTGAACGCCGGCCGAATGCGGAGGGCTGGACCGATTGGCTGGAAACGTCCGAGACCCTGGCGCCCCTGTTCGACGATTCCGGCCGGCTGACCCCGGACATTCCCCGCGGCGATGGGGACTTCCCCTTCCTGGCCGTGGAAGTGCAGCTCGATCGGGGCGAAGGCTGGAGTACCTCGACGACAATCTACGGAGCCTATGCTACGGGCCGCCTGGTGGCCCTGGACCGCTGAACCGAGGGTGACGATGAATCAAGCCGACACCGTGAAACGAAAATCCCTCCTGGACCGCTCTCTCAATCTGTTCGCACCGGTCATGGGGGGCGAAGGCGGCACGGTGCTGCTGATGGCGCTGAACGTGTTCCTGCTACTGACCGCCTACTACATCATCAAGCCCGTTCGCGAAGCCCTGATCCTGGCCGAATGGGGAGCCGAGACCAAGATCTACGCCTCGGCGGGACAGGCGCTGCTGCTGCTGGGCGTGATCCCGCTGTACAGCCGGCTGGCGGACCGAATGAACGTGCGCCGGCTCATCGCCACCGTCCTGGTTTTTTTCGCGGCCTGCCTGGTCGGCTTCTATCTGCTGGCCATGGCGAAGGTCCCCCTGGGAATCCCCTTCTACCTGTGGGTGGGCATCTTCAACATGATGGTGGTGGCCCAGTTTTGGTCCTTCGCCAACGACTTCTACACCGAGGAGCAGGGTAAGCGGTTGTTCGCGATCATCGGTTTCGGGATGTCGGCCGGGGCGGTGTTCGGCGGATTCATCACCAAGAAGCTGATCCACCCCCTGGGGCTGTATCAGTTGATGCTGCTGTCGGCGGCGCTGCTGATGGTCAGCCTGCTGCTGACCTTGGTGGCGGCCAACCGCAGGAAGAAACCTGCTTCATCGGTGAAGGAACCGAAGTTGGAGAAGGAGACGATGGAAGGTCCCGGGGGCTTCGCCCTGGTCCTGAAGAACCGTTACCTGCTCATGATCGCGTTGATGATGGTCGTGGCGAACCTGGTCAACACCACTGGCGAGTACATCCTCGGCGCTCTGGTCACGGACACCCAGGAGGCCGCGGTGGCCCCCGTGGTGCGCGTGCCTGGCATGAGCGAAGCAGCCCACGGTGCGGCGGTCGCCGTGCGGGAAGCGAAGGTCGGCCAGGCCATCGGTGATTTCTACGCCGGCTTCTTCGCGATCGTCAACCTGGTGGGCCTGCTGACCCAGCTCTTTTTGGTGTCGCGGATCGTGCGCTGGATCGGCGTGAACCGGGCGATCATGATCCTGCCCCTGGTGGCGACCGGCGGGTACATCATGATCGCGCTGTTCCCCATTCTGAGCGTGGCCCGCTGGGCCAAGACCGCGGAAAATTCCACCGACTACTCCCTGCAGAACACCGTCCGCAACATGCTCTTTCTGCCCACCACCCGTGCCGAAAAATTCAAGGCCAAGCAGGCCATCGACGCCTTCTTCGTGCGCGCCGGTGACGTCCTGGCCGCCCTGGTCGTTTTGGCCGGCACCACCGTGTTCGGGCTGACGCCTGGGGGGTTTGCGCTGGGGAATGTCTTCATCGCCCTGCTTTGGGGGGTGCTGGCGTTCTTTATCGGGCGGCGGTATCTGCTTCTCGCTCGGTAGGCGGGCGACCCTTATACCAAGACCCATCCCACATCGGGCCATCCAGGATGTCCTCAGCCTTCGGCCTGCGGATTACCTGGATGGCCCGATGTGGGATGGGTCTTGGCATAGGGGTTGCCTTACCGAAGGAGAAGAGCAGGAGCCGCCCGAAATAGGAAAGGTAGCACCGCGCTCAAAGAAACAGGGAGAAACCGACAACACATTCTAAGGCAACAGGTTGTGAAGGTGGGCGGGGAAGATGAGACGGAATCTCAATCCCGGCGGAACTTTGAGGTGAAAAATCGGCAGAGTGTGGGCGGCCAATTTATTGCCGCCGCGGACAAGGAACATGGAGGACGACGATGGCTCCCGAATGCGCAGTGGCACAATTGGCTCAGGCAGGAAAATACCTGTCCTTCCGGCTGGGGAACGAGGAATACGGACTGGAAATCCTGAAGGTCCAGGAGATCGTCGGGGCCACGGGCATCTCCCCGCTCCCGCTGGCGGCGGGCCATGTCCGCGGTCGGATCCGCCTACGCGGCCAGGATATTCCCGTGGTTGATCTGCGGGACCTATTCAGGCTCGAGTCGGCGCAGAAAACCGAGAAGAACTGCGTGATCATCGCCCAGATCCCGCTGCTGGGCTCGGTGGCGACAATGGGCCTGCTGGTGGACGAGGTCTGCGAGGTCGTGAACATCGCCGAAGACGAAATCCAGTTTCCCCCCTCGATGGCCGGGGGCATGGAAGGACCCGATTTCATCAACGGAATGGGCCAATTGGAGGACCGGGACGTCATCCTGCTGGAAAGCGGGCATTTCTTCAGTGAGGAAGAACTCAAGGACATGGTGGAATGGGCCGATTAATACCCGGTAAGGGTTAGCTTCCACTCCGGCGAAGGTACAGGTCGTATTGTGACAGTGCGTAACGACATTCTGGCCAAGGTCCGCTCGGTTCCCTCGATGCCCTCGGTCGTGGTCAAGTTGAGAAAATACCTGAGCGACCCAGAGGTCAGCTTCGAGGAGCTGGCCAAGGTCATCGAATACGATCCCGGCCTGACGGCCAACCTGCTGCAGCTGGCCAACTCGGCCTACTTCGGCTGGTCGCGTCGCATCAAGACCGTCAAGGAAGCCATCACCCGGCTGGGCACCAACCGGATCTTCCAGATGGTGCTTTGCATGTCGGTGGCTCCGCTGGTGCGCAAACCGGTCAAGGGTTACGACATGGAGTCGGACGGTCTGTGGCAGCACTCCATCGCCACGGCCATCTGCGCCGAGCAGCTCGCCAAGATCAAGAATATTCCCGGCTCCGAAGAGGCGTTCACCGCGGGCCTGCTTCACGACATGGGTAAGATCCTGCTGGGCACCTTCGTGGAGGTGGATGACCAACCCATCAAGGACCTGGTGACCAACGAGGGCCTGTCGTTCAATGAAGCCGAACGTCAGGTGCTGGGCATCGACCATGCCGAAGCCGCCGCCGAGTTGCTGAAGTACTGGAAGCTCCCGGAAAACGTGGTGGCCGCCGCGCGGTGGCATCACAGCCCCGGCGAGGCCGAGGAAAAGTTCCGGGAAATCGTGGACCTGGTCCACGTGGCGGATATCCTGTGCATTCGGATGGGTTGGGGTCTGGGTTCCGACGGGCCGCTCTATTGCCTGGACCAGGAGGCTGAGGACCGTCTGAGCATCGGCCCGGAGATGGAAGACCAGGTGACCGACATCGTGGGTGCGGCGATCGACGACTTCAAGAGTCTCCTGAATTCCGAGCCCGAGCCCGTCGCCAGCTAGCCTGCTTCGATTTTCACCATCACGGCGTTCCCTGCCGCCTCGAAGACGGCCTCGTCCAATTCCATTTTTTCCGAGAACCGAATCAGGTCCCGGGCCCGGGCCGTCAGGACGGGTTTGGGCGATCGCAGGGAGCAGCAGTCGCGGTAGGGCAGGATCGAGGTCTCGAAGGCCCCGATTTTTTTCGACCAGGCGGTGATCTCCATCTTGTCCATGCCGATCAGCGGCCGCAGGATGGGCAGCTCCACGTCCGAACTGATGGCGCCCAGGTTGTGCAGGGTCTGGCTGGCGACCTGGCCCAGGCTGTCGCCGGTCACCAGGCCGAGACAGCTGCGCTTGCGGGCCAGGCGGACCGCCGTCTTGACCATGAACCTGCGGAACATGACCATGTCGTAGCTGTCGGTGATCACGCCGATGGCCCGCATCTCGTAGGGCACCACCGGCACCAGGTACAATTTCAGCGGAACGGATGAATACCGTGCGAGGATCTTCACCAGGTCCTTGATCTTGGCCACGTCCGCTTCGTCGACGTTGCTTCCGGAGTAGAAATGGACGAAGTCGGGACGGCTGCCGCGCCGCATCATCAGCCAGGCGGCCACGGGGGAATCGATGCCTCCGGATAGCAGCACCATGGTGCGGCCGCTGGAGCCGAAGGGCAATCCCCCGTAGGCCGGCTCCTTGCCCGTGAAAACCAGTACGTTTTCCTTCAAAACCACCACGTTCACCGTGAGGTCAGGGTGGGACATCTTGCCCGGCAGTCCGGTAGCTTGATGCACGGCGGCGCCGACTTCACAGCTGACCGCGGGTGATTTCAGGGGAAAGCTGGGATCGCTTCGCCGCGTGTCGACCTTGAAATTGGCCGCGTCCTTCCGGGTTTCCTCCGCCAGCGTGGTGGCCACTTCGCAAAGGCGGGTGAGGCGGGGCTCCCGTTCGGCCTCGAGATCTTCGCGGAGTTCGGGGTCCACTTCCGTTCGCGGCACCACCACCACCGGTGACAGCCACTGGATTCCGAAGACATTCTTCAGCTTCCGGGCCACTTCGGGGGCGCGTCCGGGGTCGGGCAGATGGATCAAAAGCCGGCTTTCCACATGGTTGACCGAGGTGATCGACTCGCCCTTGAGCGCTACGGTGATGTTGTTGATCAGCTTGCGCAGGAAAACCTTGCGGTTGCGACCCTTCAGGGCGATCTCCGCGTAGCTGCAGGCGATGATGGGGGTGGCCAGGGCCATGAACGCTCCGGGGGCTTGATTATCGAACCAGTGGTTGTATTCTCCCTGAAACCAGAATCTAACAGGAGTGGCCCCGGGCGCAAACCGCTTCCGGGATCCTTAAATCGAAAAGGATCGACATGATCATCGAAACAGGCGGTATCAAACTGGACTTTTCGGGGCTGGAAGGGGTGCTGGAACCGGGGGCGATGGCGGCGTTGTCGGGCCGGGTGACGAAAGTTGCCGCCTCCTTGGAGAAAGGCTCCTGTGACGGTTCCGAATTTCTGGGCTGGCTCGATCTGCCCGACCGGATCACCGGGGATGAAATAGCCGCAATCGAAGCGTCCGCCGCCCGGGCACGCGAGGATGCGGACAGCTACGTCGTGGTCGGCATCGGCGGTTCGTACCTGGGCACCCGGGCCGTCCTCGAGGCGCTGGGGGGGCCGGCGGCCGGGTATCCGGAAATCATCTTCGCCGGGACGGGGCTGTGTTCGGCCACGCTGGACCGGGTGCTGAAGCGGGTGAATGAAGAGGAATTCCGGGTCTGCGTGATCTCCAAGTCCGGCACCACCCTGGAGCCGGCGGTGGCTTTCCGTTTGCTGAGGCGAGCGCTGGAAAGAAAGTACGGTCGCGTGGGGGCCGCCGCCCGCATCACCGCAGTTACCGACGCCTCCCGCGGCGCCCTGCGTGGTCTGGCCGAAGCCGAGGGATTCGAGACCTACGTGATTCCCGACGACGTGGGCGGCCGTTTTTCGGTCCTGACCCCCGTGGGCCTGGTGCCCCTGGCGGTGGCGGGGGTCGATATCCGGGGCCTGGTGGCCGGAGCCAAGGCCATGCGGGCGGCCTGCCAAAGCGACGATCTGGCGGCCAATCCGGCCCACGCTTACGCCGCGGCGCGCCACCTCCTGTATGAAAAGGGGTTCAGCACGGAGATTATGAGCACCTTCCACGGGGATCTGCAGATGCTGCAGGAGTGGTGGAAACAGCTCTTCGGCGAAAGCGAAGGCAAGGGCGGCCAGGGCATTTTTCCCGCGTCAACAGTGTTTACCACCGATCTGCACAGCCTCGGCCAGTACATCCAGGACGGGCGGCGCAACCTCCAGGAAACCTTCCTGTGCGTGGACCGCGCGGTGGCCGGGTTGACCGTTCCAGGCGATGATCCGGACAACCTCGATGGGCTTAACTATCTGGGCGGCAAGAGCTTGGACGCGATCAACCACATGGCCTTCCTGGGGACGAAACAGGCCCATCTGGCCGGCGGGGTGCCCTGCACCAGCATCGAGGTGGAAGCCCTGTCGGCCGAAACGGTGGGCGGGCTCCTGTACATGTTCGAGAAGGCCGTGGCGGTGAGCGGGCTGCTGCTGGGGGTCAATCCCTTCGACCAGCCGGGGGTGGAAACCTACAAGAAGGAGATGTTCCGGCTGCTGGGGAAAAACTGATCGGCTGGTTCCGGCCACAACCGGTTTGATCTCCCACCGGCAACGTTATATTTTCGGCGGGTTATTCGATGATGCCCGGGAACCGCCGATGGGCGGCCCGATATCTTTCCCCAACGAGGAGAATCCCGTGAAGAAGTCAGCCCTGGTCTTCACACTGCTGGCCGCCGTCCTGATGATCGCCCTGGCCGGCTGCGGCGATAAGAAAGAAACCGCCCAAAGCGCCCCGTCTTCCGGAACCCAGGCCGCGGCTCCGGCTGTCAACCCCAACATGTGGCGGGGTACGGTGGTGGAGACCATGAACTCGGGCGGTTACACCTACGTCTATCTGGACACCGGCAAGGAAAAGATCTGGGCTGCCGGGCCCCAGGCGGAAGTTGCCGTAGGCCAGGAAATCGTCACCGACAAGGGCATGGCCATGCCCCAGTTCCACGCCAAATCTCTCGACCGCACCTTCGAAGTGATCTACTTCGTGGGGTCGATCATGGATGCCGCGGCTGCGGAAGCCGCCGGCGAGACCGTTGCTCATGATCACCCTCAAGCGGCCGTTCCTGCCAGCCCCCATGGCGACGGTGGCGGAGGCATGGGTGGCATGGGTTCCGGTGGGGCCCACAACATCGTGGATGAGGCCCAAGTCAAGGATGTGGCCAAGGTCGCCGGTGGATTCACCATCGAAGAGATCTTTACCCAGGGCGCCTCTCTGGGCGGAAAGAACGTGAAGGTTCGCGGCCAAGTCGTGAAGTTCACCCCGAATATCATGGGCACCAACTGGATTCACATCCAGGACGGCACCGGCAGCGGCGCGACGGCCGATCTGACCGTGACCACCAGCGCGACCGTGACCGCCGGCGACATGGTCACCGTCGAAGGGCCGTTGACCGTCAACAAGGATTTTGGGGCGGGGTACAAGTATGCCGCCATTATCGAGGATGCGACGGTCACCAAGGAGTAAGGGGCTTGATCGCCTGAACGAGGTGCATGG
>RCNC010001043.1_pt1 | contig 18465 bp, 19 predicted proteins | sample 2041301 | NCBI WGS metagenome assembly RCNC01 (sample SAMN09708231, study PRJNA481090) | Marine sediment metagenome, whole genome shotgun sequencing project. | biome: marine sediment; feature: ocean; material: sediment; isolation source: Sewage treatment plant 13A marine sediment (STP13A) ... | reverse complement strand
GCTCGAGGTTCTTCTTCAGATCCTTGCGTTCGGAAATGAGGTCCACCATCCCGTGCTCCAGGAGGAACTCGGACGACTGGAACCCCTCGGGCAGGTCGCCGCCGATGGTCTGCTTGATCACGCGGGGCCCCGCGAAACCGATCAGCGCGCCGGGCTCGGCCAGGTTGATGTCGCCCAGGGTGGCGTAGCTGGCGGTCACCCCGCCGGTCGTGGGATTGGTCAGGATGGAAATGAAGGGAATGCTTTCCTTGCGCAGGCGGGACAGCACGGCGCTGGTCTTGGCCATCTGCATCAGGGACAGGAGCGACTCCTGCATGCGGGCGCCCCCGCTGCGGCTCAAGATGATAGCCGCTTCACGATGACTCAGGGAATCCAGCAGGGCCCGGGCGATCTTTTCGCCGACGACCGATCCCATGCTGCCACCCATGAAGGAAAAATCCATGACCGAAACGGACACCGGCAGGCCCCCGATCTGGGCTCGCCCGGTGATGACGGCATCTTCCTTGCCGGTCTTCTGCCGGCTGGCCTTGATCCGGTCCTTGTAGCGTTTGGAGTCCTTGAAATCCAGCGCGTCCTTGCTGGTGATGCCCCGGTGGGTCTCCGTCCAGGTGCCTTCATCGAAGAGAAGGGCGATGTACTGCTCGGTGGTGAAGGGCAGATGATGGCCGCAGGCACCACACACCCACAGGTTGCGGTCCAGTTCGCGGTGATAAAGAATCTCCGAACACTTGGGGCATTTACGCCACAGGTTGTCGGGGATGTCTTTTTTCTGACTGGTCAGGGCCTTGATCCCCTTTGCGGCCTGTGTCAACCAGGACACGGCATCCTCCTCGCAGTATCGTTCAGCGGGCTATCGGGCGGGCAGCCGACCGGGCCCCGCGGACCTTCCCTCACTAACGCAGGTTCTTATGGTAAACTAGCCTGTTTCGCCCATCCCGGACAACCTTTTTCAGGGGTCAACCAGATCCGAGGTCCGGCAGGTCATGATGAGGGCGTCTTCGCCGTTGTCCGCGTAATAACCCGGCCGCCTGCCCGTTTGCCGGAATCCATGGCCCTCATAGAAGTCCACGGCCTCCCGATTGCTCTCCCGGACCTCCAGGGTAACTTCCTCCAGACCCAGTTCCGCCCCCTTCCGGGTGGCTGCGAACAACAGGGCCGTTCCCACGCCGCGGCGGCGCCATCGGGGATCGGTGGCGATGTTCAGGATGTGCAGCTGGTCCACGACCTTCCAGGCCATCAGGTAGCCCACCACCTCGCCGGCCTGCTCGGCGACCAGGGGCAGGCGCAGGCGGTCGGGCCGCAGTTCCTGTTCCAGGGCACCCCGTTCCCAGGGATCGTCAAAACTCCGGTTTTCCAGGGCCACCACGAATTCGATGTCCCTGGCCCGGGGCGGGCGTACCTGGAAGGACCACCCCGGGTCCGGCATCAGGAGGGCCTTTCCGAGCGGTGGGAGCTCACATCGCTGCCGGGAGTCTCGGGCGTCAGGTCCAGCTTCTTTTTGACCTCCGCGTCGGACACCCGCATGTACTCCGGAATCAGGGTGAAAGGATGGACCCTGGGCAAGTCGCCCGAATTCAGGGCCACCGCCATAGCCCGCGCCGTCGCCGGGTGGCCCGACGACCAGCGCCGGAGCACGGGCTCGCCCCGGCGGGCCAGTTCGGGCCTCAGGTCCGCCCCCTGCCCCAGCAGCAAGGGCGTGCCGTCGCCCCCGAAAACCGGCTGCTCCGGATCGCCCACGGCCGCCAGGATCCTCGCCCACCAGCGGTCGGGGGTATCGGCCGCCTCGACGACCACGGGTTCGACCCAGGATCCCCGGCGGCGAAAAACGCCTGCAAATATTTCGTGGCGGCGGGCGTCGAGGGCGGGCACCGCGAACCGGGCCTCGGGATGTTCGGCAAGCAGGGCGGCCGCCATGGCCGCCAGGGAGGTGACTCCCACCAGGTCGCAACCCAATCCCCAGGCCAGACCTTTGGCCGTCGCCACGCCGATCCGGACCCCCGTGAAACTGCCCGGGCCCACAGTGACCCCGACGCACCCGAGTTCGGATTGGGGGCGGCCGGCTGCGGCCAGCATGTCCAGGACCACCGGCAACAGGGCGTCGGCATAGCTGCCCGACACGTTCAGGGGCCGGTAGTCCAGAACGGTCTGATCCTCGGCCAGGGCAAAGCGACCCCATTTGGTCGACGTGTCAAAGGCCAGGCTCAGCAAGGCTTACTCTCCCTGCAACGGAGGTGATTCGTCACCGGCGAAACGGCGGGCCCAGGTCTCCGGGACATCGGGTCGGCCCCGCAGGTGCCAGAGGCGGTCGTCGGTCTGGCCGCCGCCGGTCGCCAGCAGCTCCAACCGCGGCACACCGTCACCCAACTCCTCGAGGAACAGGTCGGGCCATTCCACCACCACCACGGCTTCGCCGTCGAAAACCTCGTCCAGGATTTCGGGCACCCCGATGTCCATCAGATCGGCGCCCGGTTCGATCCGGTAGAAGTCCAAGTGGTGGACGGTCAGCCGACCGGTGTACGAATTGACCAGGGTGAAGGTCGGTGAAACGACGTCCTGGACCACCTCCAGACCGGCGCACAGACCCTGGGTGAAGCAGGTTTTGCCCGCCCCCAACCGGCCGTGCAGCAGGATGATCTCTCCCCCGCGCAGCAGGTCCGACAGCTCCCGGCCGAGACGGACCGTCCCGGCTGGGCCGTGGACTTCCCGGTGGTACGGAAAATCCGCCGGTGCGGGAAGGGAGAGCTCGGCCATCAGTTTCTCCATTGTCCGGCGCAGAACATCACCGCGGGCGCATGACGACAAAGGGACAGATCATTTCCTCGAGACTGATGCCCCCGTGCTGGAAACTGTCCCGGTAGAGCCGTTCGTACTCGTGGAAATTGGTGGGATACACGAGGTAGCAATTGTCGGCCGTGATCGCGTAGTTCTCGATAGAGGTCTGGGCCGGCAGGCGGTAGTGCTCGGGGTCCTTCATGAGCATGACCCGGTCCTCGTCCACGCCCAGGTTGTCCCCGAACTTGTAGCGCACGTTGCTGCTGGTGTCCCGGTTGCCGCGGATCTGGACCGCCCGCTTGCAGAGTTTGGATCCGTGGTCGGTGGTCAGGATCACCGTGCAGTCCCGGCGGGCCAGGTTCTTCATCACATCGAACAGATTGGAATGTTCGAACCAGGATCGCATGAGGGTCCGGAAGGCCGCTTCGTCGGGCGCCAGTTCCTTGAGGATGCGATTCTGGCTGCGGCCGTGGGCCATGATGTCGAGGAAGTTGTAGACACCGGCGACCAGGCGAGTGTCCCCCAGGGATCCGAGGTTGCGGTGGAGCAGGTCGAGATCCCTCGCGTCGGACACCTTGTAGTAGCGATTGCTACCGACGGCCGGACTTTTGATTCTCTTGAGCAGTTCGTTCAGGAGCTCCCCCTCATGGGCGTTGCGGCTGCCGTCGTGGTCGGCAGATGCGATCCACCACTGCGGATATCCCTCGGCGATGTCCAGGGGATAAAGGCCGGCGAAAAGAGCGTTCCGAGCGTAGGGCGTGGCGGTGGGCAGGAGGGACCAGTAGTGGCGGCGCTCCATGTGGAAAAACGGTTCCAGCAAGGGTTCGATCATGCGCAGCTGGTCCAGTCGCATGCAGTCTATGACGACCCAGAACACCTGTTTGCTGTTGCGGATTTCCGGCTCCACCCAGGCCTCGAACACCCGCGGGCTCAAAAGCGGCGCCTCGACCGAAGTGTCGCCCTCGGTCCCCACGCCCGTGGCCCCATCGGCGTTCACCCAGGACCGGTAGTGTTCCCGCACGTATTTGGCGAAGGCCAGGTTGGCCGCGGTGATCTGGTCCTCGAGGGTTTCGAGCAGCCCGTGATCGCTGAACTGGAACAGGTCCATGCTCCAGGTGACCAGGTCCTTGTAGATCCCTTCCCAGTCGGCCGGCGAGGCCGCGGCCGCAAAACGATCACCCAGGGCCATGAAGTTGCTCATGTAATTGCGCGAGACCTCTTCGCCGGTCAACTTGCGCGCTTCGAGTTGCCGCTTGAGGGTGGACAGGATCTGCAGGGGCGAAACCGGCTTGACCAGATAGTCGTCGATCCGCTTGCCGATGGCCCGGGTCATCAGGTCCTCGGCCTCGCTCTTGGTGATCATGATCACCGGAATGTGCGCGTTGATCTTGCGCATTTCGCCGAGGGTTTCCAGCCCCCCCATGCCGGGCATCATCTCGTCCAGCAGCACGGCGTGGAAATCCTTCTCCTTCAGCACGGCCAAGGCGTCCAGGCCGTTGGTCACACCTTCCACCTCGTAGCCTTTTTCACCCAGGTAACGGAGGTGGCCGCCGAGTTCCTCGATATTGTCGTCGACCCAGAGTATGCGAAATGCCACAGGGGGCTCCTTTTCTGTCAGGAAGCCGGCGAATCCGGCGCCGGCGGCAGGGTCACCAGAAAGGTGGTGCCGTGCTGACTGGTGGACTCGATCCGGATCTTGCCGTTGTGATACTGCGTCGCGATCCTCTTGACCAGGGCAAGACCCATGCCCCAGCCGCGTTTCTTGGTGGTGAACCCGGGCTCGAAGATCTTGTTCCCCTCGCGGGCCGGGATCCCCTTGCCGGTGTCCGAGACACGTAGCGCGACCCCGCCGTCGTCAAGATCCTCGAGCGCAACGGTGATGGTGCCCTTGCCTTCGGTAAGGGCGTCGATCCCGTTCTTGATCAGGTTTTCCAGGACCCAGCCCAGCAAATCCCGGTTGAACACCACCGCGTTGGAGGAATCCCCCTCCCGCCTCAGCTGGACACGTCCGCCCTGGTGGGGCAGCCGGTTCTGGAAGTACTGAATGGTCTGGTCCACGACGCCCACGAGGTCCGAATCCTCGAGCTTGGGCAACGAACCGATCTTGGAAAACCGTGCTGAAATCATGCTCAAACGATGGACGTCCCGATTGAGTTCGACCATCACCTCGTCGTCCACGCCCACTCTTTCCTCGAGCAGGGCGAGCCATCCCATGATCGACGTCAGGGGCGTGCCCAGCTGATGAGCGGTCTCCTTGGCCATGCCCGCGAACAGGGCCTTCTGCTGAGCGTCCTTCTGGCTTTGCAGGGCCCACAGGATGACCAGGAAGAACAGGGCCATCACCATCAATTCGAGGTAGGGCATGATCCGCAGGCGTTTGCTCAGGGCCGAACGACCGTAGTGAAGCGTCCCCACCCGGCTGCCCGCCTGGTTGAAGATGGCGAACGGCTGCTGTTCCTGGTCGTAGGCCGCGGCCAGGGACAGGATCTCCAGAATCACCGGATTGCTCGGCTTGGACATGTTCTCCCGGAACAGGACCTGGTAGTCGGGCAGGGGAATTCCGATCACCGGTTCGTTCCACATGATCGGGCGACCCTCGTTGTCCGTGAGGATGAGCGGAACCTCGATCGTGTTGATCATGGAGACCACCGGACGGACTTCCTCCAGGGGCCTGTTCTCCAGCAGGAGACTGGCCACGCCGGAAATGAGTTGCGTGGCCAAAAAGCTCTGCTTCTCCACGCTCTTGGACATGCGGATCGTGAACACCGTCGTGGCCACGACGATGCTCAATCCGCCCAGCAGAAGATAGATGTTGAACAGATCCTGGCGCCGGATTCTCCGAAACAAGATCTGCCGGAATCGGTCTGCCATCAGTCGATGTACTCCATCCCGCCCAGGTAGGGAACCAGGACCTGGGGCACCTTGATGCGCCCGTCGGCCGTCTGGTAGTTTTCCATGATGGCCACCATGATCCGTGGCAGCGCCAGACCCGAACCGTTGAGGGTGTGCACGAAACCCTTGCCGCCGGGACCCTTGAACCTGATGCCGGCCCGGCGCGCCTGGAAATCGAGGAAATTGCTGCAGGAGGATACCTCGAGCCACTGCCCCACCCCGGCGGACCAGACTTCCAGGTCATAACACTTGGCCGCGGCAAAGCTCAGGTCGCCGGTGGCCAGCGAAAGGACGCGGTAGGGCAGTTCCAGTTTCTGCAGCAGTTCCTCGGCATGGGCGGTCAGGTTTTCCAGCTCGTCCCAGGAGGTTTCCGGGGCGACGAACTTGACCATTTCCACCTTGTTGAACTGATGGACCCGCAGCAGCCCCCGCGTATCCTTGCCCGCGGCACCGGCCTCGCGCCGGAAACAGGGCGAACACGCACAGTACTGCAGCGGCAGCGCCTCGGCGTCCAGGGTTTCCTTCATGTGGACGTTGGTCACCGACACTTCGGCCGTGGGAATCAGGAACAGGTCGTCCACTTCGCAGTGGTACATGTCGTCCTCGAGCTTGGGCAGCTGCCCCGTTCCCGTCATGGCCGTGCGGCCGACCAGATAGGGGATGTTGTATTCCGTGTAACCCTGCTTCAGATGGACATCCAGGAACCAGTTGATCAGGGCCCGTTCCAGGCGGGCACCCGCTCCCGACAATACCGTGAACCCGCTGCCGCTCATGCGCGAGGCCCGTTCGGGATGGAAGATGCCCAGCTCGGCCCCGATGTCCCAATGGGGCATGACCGTGAAATCGTGGTGGGGAATCTCGCCCCAGGTGCGCACCAGTTCGTTGTTTTCCTCGCCCCCGGCCGGCGCAGATTCGTGGGGGATGTTCGGGATGCGCAGATAGAGCTGCTCCACTTCCAGCTCGAGGGCCTCGGCCCGGCCTTTCAGTTCCTTGATTTTCGCCGAGACTTCCTTCATTGCGGCGATGGCGTCGGTGGCGTCCTCGCCGGCCTTCTTGCGGTCGGAGATCGCCCGGTTGGCTTTGTTGGCCTCCGCCTGGAGCGTTTCCGTTTCCTGCAGGGCCGCCCGTCGCTCGGCGTCCTGGGCGTAATAGGCCTCGATATCCACCGATTCGTTTTTCAACGCCACGGCTCGAGTCACCAGTTCCCGGTTTTCGCGAATGAATTTACGGTCGAGCAAGGAGGTACCTCTCATTGGCGGAATCAGGGGCCCGGTCGCGTTTCAGGCGGGATCCCAGGAAGAGAACGTTCAACTCCATTGGACACACCACTACCTCGGGACCGGGTGTCGATTTCAAACATGGAAATGAAATTGCATTCCGGACCCTCGGCTGGTAGAAGGGTAGTAGGAAAACGGCCGCGGCGGCAAGGCAAAACCCCGTCTGTGCCCCGCCGACTGCAAGGTGTGGTCTTGAACCGGAGTCGAATCGCCACCATGAACAGAAGCCAGCTCATCACCAGCCTGAGAGATCTTCCCGCGATCCGGCGGATCATCACGGCATTGGATGTGCCGACCATGGACCAGGCCCTGAGCTTGGCCGAGCGTCTCGGTGCCGGGGGCGGCTTCGTCAAGGTGGGCCTGGAACTCTATTCCGCCGCCGGGCCGGAGGTCGTCCATCGGCTCCGGAATCTGGACCGGGACATTTTCCTGGATCTGAAATACCACGACATTCCCAACACGGTGGCCTCGGCGGCCCGGGTGGCAGCCACTCTGGGAGCTTCGCTCTGCACCATGCACGCGTCGAACGGACGGGCCGCCATGACCGCCGCGGCCGAGGCACTCGCGAAGTCCACCCCCGACGGACGGACAGGACGACGGCCCGCCCTGTTGGCAGTGACCATCCTGACCAGCCTGTCGGAGCAGGAAATGGGCGAAGTCAGCCCTTCCCACGACACGCTGCAGGATCGCGTCGAAAGATTGGCCAGGCTGGCCTGGGACTGCGGCTGCGACGGGCTGGTCTGTTCGGCAGCCGACCTGCCTGGCCTGCGATCCGTCCTGGGACCCGAACCATTGATCGCCACGCCGGGCATCCGCCCCGCCGGCGCCGACACCGGGGATCAGCACCGGGTGGCCACGCCCCGCCAGGCCATGGACGCGGGTGCGGATTTTTTGGTGATCGGCCGCCCCATCACCAGGGCCGAAGATCCCGCCGCCGCGCTGTCAGCCATCGCCGCGGAACTGGATTGACCATCTGACCAGCAAAGGAAGGCTCCACCAATGACCGAAGACAAGCTCCTGAACCTGATGGAAGAACTGGGCGCCCTGCACAGCGGACATTTTCTGCTGAGCAGCGGTCTGCACAGCGACCGCTATTTCCAGTGCGCACGCATTCTTCAGTTTCCGGAACTGGCCCGCGAACTGGGTGCGGCCATGGGAGATTTCTTCACCGACACCGCCCACGACCTGGTGGTGAGCCCCGCCATGGGCGGCATCCTGATCGGCCACGAAGTCGCCCGGGCCCTGGGCCGCCGGTTCGTCTTCGCCGAACGCAAGGACGGACAGTTGATGATCCGGCGCGGCTTCTCCCTGGAAAAGGGCGAGAAGGTGATCATCGCTGAAGACGTGGTCACGCGGGGCACGAGCCTGCTCGAAGTCGTCGAGGTGGTCGAGGCTGCGGGCGGCAAGGTAGTCGGGTTGACCAGCATCATCGACCGCACCAGTGGCGAAGTGGAACTTCCCCTGCCGCTTCATTCGCTGGCCAGGGTCGAGGTCCAAACCTGGGAAGCCGCGGGTTGTCCCCTCTGCTCCGATGGCCTGGAACTCGTCAAACCCGGCAGCCGGGGCAACTGACCGGGAGGCGCGATGCTTCAGGATTCCGCCCATGCCGCCCCCCGCTGGCGCACCTGCATCTGCGGTGGAATCCTCGCATCCCTGTTGTTCCTGGCTCTCTGGGTTCCCATCCATCCCGCACGCTCCCACCTGCCGACCAGCGACCTGTACACTCACCTGACGGTGGCCCGGCACCTGGCGCGCGGCGAGGGTTTTCTTACGGACGTGACCTACCCCCTGTCCTTCGCCTTTCCCTTTGCCCAGAAGATCCCGCAGCCACTGATCCACCGGCAACCGGGCTTCGCCATTCTGTTGACCGCCCCCTATTTCGCCGGCGACGGCTATGCGGGCCGCGCCCTGGACCAGGTGCGCTGGATGCAGGTCCTTTTTCTGGGGGTGATCCTTGGCCTGGGCACCACCTATTTGTTCCGAGGCCGCAACAATGCCGCCGTTCTGCCCTGGCTGCTGCTGATGTTCTTCAATCCCCTGCTCGTATTTGCCGTGGACTGGGGCATGGTAGAATTGGCCTGTTCCTTGATTCTGCTGACTTTGTGGCTGAGGATCCGCGGCCCGGCCCCCGGGCTGCCCAACTGGATCGACGGGCTCGCCGCCGGCGCCCTGGCCATGCTGCGCCTGGACCTGTTCTGGGTGCCGATGTTGTGGTGGGTCCTTCATCGCGGGCTCAACAAATCGGTTTCTTCGGTGCCCGCGTGGCCGACCCGGCGGCTGGGTCTGATGGTTTTGGCTTGGGTCCTGATCACCGCACCCTGGGCCGTGCGCAACCTTCTGGTCACCGGTCAGCCCGTCTTCAGCGTGCAGGCTTTTGCCGAACACGTGAAGGACACCCGCCCCTGGCCCGGCTACTCCGTTTACCAACAGCTCGAACCCCAGGCGGTTCTAAAAACCCTGCCTGCGGATCCGGTCCCGGTCCTGCGCAAGGTGGGCCGGGGAGTCAGGTTCTACCTGCGCGACCTGCACCGGTTGATCCCCTTGCCGGCGCTGGCCGTTTTGCTGGTCGGGGTGCTGACCTTCCTGATTCGTCGGTGGCAGAAAAAACCGGCTCCGAGGGATGATGACGGAGCCCGACCGACGGCCCTCGCCGTTTTGACCACGGTCCTGCTGATCCTTCAGTATTCCATTTTCGATCATAGCCTGCGCCACCTGCTGGTGATGCTGCCGATCCTGCTGTGGGAGGTCGGGGCCTGGATCGGGACTTTCGTTCCGGCTATCCTCACCTCGCCTGCGCGTCGGTCTCCCCTGACCTCCACACCGACCGCGGGTATCACCGTGGCCGTGGCGGTCACCCTGGCCATCCTTTTCCTGTTTCCCTGCCGAATTCCGGGATGGGAATCCGCCGCAAGAGATGCGGTGGCTCTCGAAGCCAGAACGGCCGCGCAAATCGATGCGTTGCGACGGGCGCCCGCGGGAGTTCTGTTCGTGGACAGTTCCGCCGTTCCCTGGTTCATCGACCGACCGGTGGTCTGGTCGCCGGCCGATGCGGAGGTCCGGCACAGGATTTGTGAGATCCTGGGCGAGCCGGAGGCCAACCCGGAGGACACACCGTGACCGAAAAACCTGAATGGCTGCAGCAGGCTCCCCTGCTGACGGAGGGGAAATGGCGGCACGGCTGGTCCACGACCCAGGGCCCTGATTTCCGCGGAGACCCCGCCGCACCCGACCATGCCGGACCAGTCCAGAAGCTGGTCCAGGCTGCTGGTTTGCAGGAAGGCGCCTGGGTGAGCCAGGTCCACGGCGGCACGGTGCTGCAGGCGACGGAGGCCGGCTGGGCCGGAGAAGCCGACGCCATGTGGAGCGAGGTGCCGGGGTTGGGCGTCATCGGTCGTGGCGCCGACTGCCCCTTGATCCTGGTGGGCGGAAACCGGCCGGATGGCTCACCGGTCTGGGGCTTCGCCCATGCCTCCTGGCGGTCCACGGTCCAGGGAATTACCGCCGGGCTCGTCCTGGCCATGACCACGGCTGGCGCCGATCCGACCGGCTTGAAGGCGATCATCTGCCCCTCGGCGGGACCCTGCTGTTATCAGGTCGGAGACGAGGTTCGCCAACAGGCCCTCGATACTCTGGGTCCCGGCGCCGCCTGGTTTTTCCTGGAGAACGAGAGCCGGGTCTGTTTTGACCTGTGGGCCGCCAACACCGCCCAGTTGACCTCGGCGGGTCTGGCCGAAAAAAACATCTTCAACGGCCGGCACTGCACGATCTGCGGCGGCGACCTCTTCCCCAGTTACCGCAGGCAGGGGGAAGAGGCCGGACGCTACGCCGCGATCATCGGTTCCTGACCATCGCTTCGACGATGACCTGAATCCCCAGCGCAATCCCGAAGGTGCAGACGATGGCCGCACCGGTAGGCAGATCCAGAACGTAGCTCAGGGCCGAGCCTACGATGACCACGGTCGTCCCCACCCCCACCACCCAGAAGAACTGGCCCTTGAGGTTGTCGAACAAACGCAGGGCCATCACCGAAGGCACGACCAGCAGGCTGAAGACCAGCAGAACACCGGCCACCTGCACGCTCGAGGTCACCACCATGCCCAGCACCATGTAGAACACGAAATCCCACCGGGCCAGGTTCAGGCCGTCGCGTCTGGCCTGCTCGGGGTTTTCCGAGATCCTCAAAAGCGGCTTGTGACAGAAAAAGAGTACCAGCCCCAGAACGGCGTACAGGATGGCGGTCTTGATCACCACCGCCCAGCTGACCCACAGGATCGCCCCCACCAACAGATGGCTGATCTCTTCGCCCCCATGGGGCAAGGTGGTCAGCACCAGGATCATCGCCGCGCTGAACACCACGTAGATGATGCCGATGTAGGCTTCCTGGGGAATCCGCGAGTTGCCTCCACGGGTCATCGACAGCAAAAGGGCGCCCAGGAACGTTGCGGCCAGGCCCACGATGTAGGCGCTGTCCGTGCCTACCTCGGCTCCCAGCAGCAAAGCCATGGCCACGCCGAAAGCGGCGATCTGGGCCAGCGCGATATCCACGAAGATCACGCCGCGCTTGACCACGTGCGAACCGAGGTATCCGTGCATGGCCACCAGGACCAGGGAGATGGCCACCGGAGCGGCCATCATTTCCAGGAAGCCGCTCATGAACCATCCTCCGATCCCGCGGCGGCTTCGAGTCGGTCGCAAATAACCTCGAACATCTCGAGATATCCCGTCACTTCATCCACCGCCCGGGAGGAGGCCGGCAGGACCACCATTTCCGTTTCGATCTTTTCAGCCACTCGGCGCGCCCCGTCGAGATGGTCCCAGGTGGCCGCTACGACCAGCACTGGGACCTGGCGGCGTCCCTGATCGATCAGCCCCGTGACGTGGCGTGGCGCAGGGGAAATTCCCGGCCGGTTCTCGATGACCCCGACGATGTCCAGTCCCAGCCAGTCGGCGAGATACTCCCACTGCTGATGATAGACGATGATCCGCGCCACCGGCAGTTGATCGATCCGTTCCTGCCAGCGAACCATCCGGGCTGTGATTTCCTTCTCCAGGCCCCTCGCCCGGTCCCGGTAACGTTCCGCGGCCTCGGTGTCGAGCTGCGCCAGGCGTTCGGCTATCAGATGGCCCACGGCAATGCCTAGTCGGGGGTTCAGCAGGTAGTGCGGGTTGCCCAGGGGATGGATGTCTCCCTGGGACCGGTCCACCTCCCCCGTGGGCACTTCCAGGATCTCCCCCTCGCCCACCGCCAGCGAACCATTCAACTCTCCAAGCTGACCGGACCGGATGCGCGGGTTGCGCGCCGCGTCGAGCAACAGAGGCAGCCAGCCGATTTCGAGTTCCAGTCCATTGTAGATCAGCAGGTCTGCCTTCTTCATCTTGCGCGCCAAAGATGGCTTGGCGGGCAGGACATGGGGATCGCGATGCCCCTGGCACAGGACCTCGACTTCCACGTCCTGGCCCCCGACCTGCTCGGCGATCCAGCCGAGGTCCGCCAGCGTCGCGACCACCTTGACCTTGGCTTGGGCCGGTCCGGCCGCCAACAGGCCGCACATCGTCAGGACCGCCAGGACGCCTATCGGCAATAAGGTGGCCCGAACCGCGGGACGTTTTGAATGGTTGTTCCGCATATCGTTCCCCCTTAGTAAAGGTGGGCCGGATGCGACCCGATGGTGAAGTTGGCCTGGGCGATGAACCGCAGGTCATCCTCCATGGTGACCTTGTCCTGGTAGTAGACCACCTCGGCCCGCAACGCGCTGAATTCGCTGGGCGCGAACGTCAGGTTGATCTTGTATTCCCAAAGGTCGCCTTCCAACCCGTGGTCGTGGCCCTCGTGGTCCGGATCGTCTCCTTCTTGGGCGTGATCGATTCCGGCGTCCGCCTGGCCGAGGCCCAACCCCAGCCACCAGTTCCGCTGGAAACGGTACTGGGCTATTCCGTACCAACCCCAGGGACGACCTTCCCCCTCCTCGTAGTCCGGCCATATAGCTTCGACCGTCACGTTCATGGCCGGGCCGCGCGTCCGGGCCGAAGACACCCATTTCCAGGTGAGGTCCGCCCCGAACATATCCACTTTCATGTTCTCGCCGGGATGACGCGCGTCCGCCCCGTGGGTGTAGGATCCGCTCAACTCGACGGTGGCGTCTTCGGTCAGGTCCCAGAGGTTCATCAGGCGGGCACCTGCCGCGAGATTCTTGTTGCCCGAGTCAAAGGGCATCGCGTCGCCGTTGACCCCGTAGAGGTTCACCTCGCTGTACCAGGGAACCGGTACGGTCACGATCCCCAGGGCCCCGATGTCCGTGAACAGGTGGTCCCCGATAAAAGAGGCGACCGCCACCGGCGTGTCGGCGAAAGGGAACTGGTGCATGTGCAGGGGCGCGTGTTTGCCGAATGGCAGGGCGAACTTGCCCACCTTCAACCCCAGGCCGGCCGGCAGCGACTGGCCCGCGATGTAGGCCTCCTCCACGTCCACGACCATGTTGGCGGCATGGGCATCTTCGGCGTCTTCGGTGTCTTCGTCGTGATGGGCGTGTTCCGGGTGCATGCCCACCAGGACGTCCGCCCGCCAGAAGGGATCCACCACCGCGGAAAACTGGGCTTCCACCCCGTCGATCCTGAAACCGTTGAGATCGGCGGTGGGATTGTCCCGGGAAGCCTGGCCACGGAACAGGCCATTGACGCTGATGGCGGGATTCATGCTCCGCGAGGCACCGGTCAGGGTGCTGGACTGGGCGTGGGCAAGTGCGGGCAATCCTGAAAGAATCATCAGGATCAACAGGCTGCGAACGGGAATGGGCATGTCAGCCTCCGTCTTGATTTTGTTCGGGTGCAACGACCGGAAAACCATGGATCAGACAGAAGCGGGAGGGGGACCTCGGGCCAGGGAAACTGGAAGGACGGCCACGACGTTAGCGGTGGTAATTTCCGGGGAAAGGAGGTCTCCGGTGAGGGCCACCCCAAGACCTTGGGCGGAAGCAGGTTCAGAGACGAAATGGGATCCGAGAACGCATAGGCTGCAGTCCTCCGATTCGCCAGCCGCATGAATATGGGAGGCGCCGTGGTACGCCAGGCCCGCCTGGGCAAAGAGCAGGAGGGCAGCCACTGCCGCTCCCAGCGCCAGCCAGCGCAAGTTGTCCGTACGGTTGTCTGCCTTACCCGGGCACCTCATGGCTCTATCCTAGCGGCAATCGTTTCAGGCGTCAAATCGTCGTGGAAAAACTCGATGCGATCAATGAAACAAGGCCTTGATGGATCCCCACGAGGCCGCATCATTGGGCACCGCGGAGAACTCCAGGTTCCCCCTGATCTCTCCCATCGGGTAGGCATCCGTATGAACGTTGATGTAAACCCGCCCGGCTGCGAGCTCCTCCACTTCGAAGGGTTCGACTTCCCAGATTCCGGTCTTGGGAGAACCTGGAAAAAGGAGAAGCAACCGCGGACCGTCCATCCCCGGAGCGGCGTTGTGAAAGTGGGCTCCGATCTCATTGCCCTGCAGACCCGTGTATTCAACCTCGTAGAAAACCTCGGTTTCGGCGGCGTTCAAGGTCAGGGTGGCCGTGCCGGCGGCCGGGGAATCCGTCCCGGACGAGGGGCCGTCGATGAGGGCTGTATAAACTGTGTCAGCCCAGGCCGGAGCAGTCAGAAGAAGGGACCCGGCCAAAAAAATGGACAACCAAAAAAAGGGAACATACCGGGTCATGGAAAATCCTTTGGTCAGAACCGTACGGCATGACCCGCCCCGTAAGCATGGGAGCCGGCCTGCCGATGCCAGCAGGGTGTCCCGACAGTATAATGAATTTTATTCCCATTATCACTACCGCCGCCGATCTCGCCTCGACGGTACCCCCTGATCAGGCCAGATCCAATTTCACCGTACCCTTGTTGATCCGGCACTGGCACATCAACCGCCGGTCCGGATCCAGACCCATGGCGGCCTCTTCTTCCGTGGGCTCCGATAGATTCTTCAACCCGGACAGGACCGTGGTCGCGCATTTTCCGCAGACCCCGCTGTGGCAGCCGAACAGGACTCCCAGATCGGCCGATCCATCCATGGAACCGCCGGCGATGGCGTTGACCTGGCGGGATCGTGATTTGATGACGGGCAAGGCAATCTCCTTTTCAAGAATGGGAATCGTGCCGCATCCCCCGGAGGGTGTCGGAGGTGTACAGCGCCAAGGCGATCCAGATCAAACCGAAACTGACGGCGTGATCCCGAGTGAACGGTTCCCCGAAAACCATCACCGCCAAAACCAACTGGCCGGTGGGGGCGAGATACTGGAGGAATCCCATGGTCGCCAGACGCAAGCGCCGCGCCCCTTCGGCGAACCAGATCAGAGGCAGGGCGGTGATGACACCGGCGGACATGAGCAGAAGATCCATCCGCACAGTCGTGTTCAGAAACACCAATTCCCCTTGCCGCTGAAGCCACGCCAGATAGGCGACGGCCACCGGGGAGAGCATCAGGGTCTCGGCGGTCAGGCCCTGGACACCGCTGGCCGGCACCTTTTTCCGCAGCAGGCCGTAAAACGCGAAACTCACCGCCAGGGTCATGGTCACCAGCGGCATCCGGCCAAGATTGACGGTCATGTAAACGATGCCGCCGGTCGCCAGCACCACGGCCACCACCTGAACCGGACGCAACCGTTCGCGCAGAAAAAAGAATCCCAGCACCACGTTGAGCAAAGGAGTGATGAAATAGCCCAGGCTGGCCTCGATCAGCTGGTCGTTGGCCACCGCCCAGATGAACACACCCCAGTTGGTGGCGATCAGGCAGGTAGTGACCATCAGGGTCAATTGCGTGCGGCGGCTGCGGAACAAGGCTATGAAAGAAGGCCACCCACCCCGGGCCAGAACCAGGGCCAGGAGAAAGACCACCGACCACACCACCCGGTGGGCCAGAACCTCCAAGGCAGGGACCGAAGCCACCGCCTTGAAATACAGAGGCAGGATGCCCCAGGACAGAAAGGCGGCCACCGCGTACAACACGCCGGTGCGCTTTCGCCGGGCCTCAGGCGGATCCTGCTGGGAATCTTTCATGGCAGGCATGATATAACCCTGAACCAGCCCCGGCCAGACCGGACCGCACACCTTGCGGATTTTCCGTTTTGGACAGTTACTGGGAAAAAGCATTCTTGAGCATTCCAGGGAGAATGAAATGAAAACCGTCCGTTCGGACCTCGCCCTGTTGCTGATAACCGGTCTTTGGGGCCTGAACGCCCTGGCAGGAGATTCCCCCGTGAAATACAATTCTCTCGACTACGAGGAAAAACGCGTGATCCTCCAGAAAGGCACCGAAGCGCCTTTTTCAGGGGAGTACGAAGAGAACTGGGCCGAGGGCACCTACCTGTGCAAGCGCTGCAACGCCCCGCTGTACGAGTCGGGCACCAAGTTCAACGCCCGCTGCGGGTGGCCCAGTTTCGACGACGACATCAAGGGCGCCGTCAAACGCCAGACCGATGCCGACGGCCGGCGCACCGAGATCCTCTGCGAAAATTGCGGGGGGCATCTCGGCCACGTGTTCCGGGGCGAGGGGTTCACACCCAAGAGCATCCGCCACTGCGTGAATTCCATCTCGATGATCTTCATTCCCGAGGGCGAGGAGCTGCCCGAGGTCATCAAGGAGCCCGCAGCCGAAAAAGACTAGGCTGCCGCCGATCCGCCTATGCAAATCTGCGGGACATCCCGCCACAAAATTCGAATTTATTTTGCCGACCTCGAAAGGAATCAAAATGAGACTCGGTATTCTTTCAGCTCTTGCGTTCCTTCTCTGCAGCCTGGCCTTGGGGCCGGCGGCCGCCGCAGAATCACCCTGGGAAGGCCAGACTGTCCTGGTCACCGGCGCCAACCGGGGCCTGGGCCTGGAGTTTGCACGCCAGCTCCACGCCGCCGGGGCCCGGGTCATCGGCACGGCCCGCAAACCCGACGCCGCGGAGGACTTGAAGGCCCTGGGCGTGAGGATCGAACAGCTGGACGTGACCGACCCGGCCAGCGTTTCAGCCCTGGCCGCCAAGCTGGAAGACGAGACCCTCGACGTCCTGCTGAACAACGCCGGCATCTTCCCCCACCGGGGTTCCTTCGAGGATGAAGATCCGGTTGAAATGTTGAGAGTCCTTGAAGTCAATACGGTCGGACCCCTGCGTGTGACCCAGGCCCTGTTGCCGAACCTGAGGGCGGGCGACCGGAAACTGGTCATGAACATGTCCAGCGGGCTGGGCAGCATCGCCAACAACGGCCGCGGTTCATCGGCCGCCTACCGGGCCAGCAAGTCGGCGTTGAACATGCTGACGGTGACCATGGCGCGGGATCTGGCCGACGAGGGATTCATCTGCGTGGCCATGAGCCCGGGCTGGGTGCGCACGGACATGGGCGGAGAGCAGGCCCAACTCAGTCCGGCGGAAAGTGTGGGGGGAATGCTTGGGGTGCTGGCTCCCTTGACTGCCGATGACAGCGGGAAGTATCTGAGTCATGACGGGCAGGATCTGCCCTGGTAAAGGGTGGATCAATATGAAAAAGGCCCCCCGGGGGGCCTTTTTAGTTTCCTGAGCTGAAGAACCTACTCCTCCACGGGCACCGGATCCTCGGCCCCTATCGCATCCTCCTGCCCCATCACGTAGTGCAGAAACCACTGCAGTTCCCTAGTCTGGTAATCGATCATGTGGGCCGGTTGGTTGATGCCGTGTCCTTCACCGGGGTAGAGCACTAGCCGACTGGGCACGCCGTTCAGCTGCAGGTAGCTGAACATCTCGACGGACTGGCGCGGATCGACAGGTTCGTCGTCGGTGCCGTGCATGATCAAGGTGGGCGTCGTTATCCGGTTGGCACGTGAGGCCGGGCTGTGCTCCCACATCAATTCCAGATCGCCGTCCCAGGGTTGCCGGTAGCTGTCGATGAACAGCTGGGGATTGTTTTGCCCCATCGCCGAGGTGTAGTTCCATATCCCGGCGATCGACACGGCCGCTTTGAACCGGTCCGTGCGGCTGACCACCACGTTGGTCATCAGACCGCCATAGCTGTAGCCGGTGAAGCCCAGCCGGTCAGGATCGATGGTGCCGCGCTCTACCAACGCATCCACCGCCGCCATGATGTCTTTGAAATCATCGGTCCCGAAATTGCGGTACACGCCGCGCAGGAATTCCTCGCCATAGCCCGTGCCCCCGCGCGGGTTGACGATGAAAACCGCGAAGCCATTTTTGGCCAGGACCTGCCAAGGATAACGACTGGTCCAGGCGTTGCCGTACCGCGAAAAAGGGCCTCCGTGCATCTCTATGATGGCGGGAAGCTTGTCGTTCTCCCCGGTCCCCGGAGGCAGGAACAGAAACCCTTCCACGAAACCGCCATCATGGCCAGGCAGACGCAGCTTCCTGGCCTCGGGCAGGTCGAAGGCTGCGACAGCATCGTTGATAGTGGCGACTTCCTTGACCGACCCCGGTTTCCCGGCAAACAGGGTTCCCGGTTTGTTCAACGCCGACTCCACGGATGCTTTCCGCCCACCATTGATACTCAATCCGTCCAGGCTGCCGGCCAAGGT
>RCNC010001042.1_pt1 | contig 18467 bp, 15 predicted proteins | sample 2041301 | NCBI WGS metagenome assembly RCNC01 (sample SAMN09708231, study PRJNA481090) | Marine sediment metagenome, whole genome shotgun sequencing project. | biome: marine sediment; feature: ocean; material: sediment; isolation source: Sewage treatment plant 13A marine sediment (STP13A) ... | reverse complement strand
CAGATGTCGTCGCGCTATAGTGGACTATGCGCGGCGATATCTAACGCCGAAGATGTGGTGATCCGCCTGAGGCGGATAAAGATCGGCAATCTCAATGGGTTTCACCTTTTGCAATACAACCATTGATGGTACCCAACCGCGATCGTTACCAATCGACCTTCTTTGAGAAAGGTGAATCGCTCAGTTTGGGATAAAGAATGGCACAGTCAAATCCGAGTGGTCAAGAGCAAATCGTGGCACTGCAGATCGGGCACTAAAAATGCCGGAGAAGGAAGACCCTTCTCCGGCATTGGCGTTTATTAAACCCACGGAAGATGATAGCGAAGGTGGTTATCCTACCGTAAAACTCCACAGAATGCCGGCACAGATAGCAGAGCCAATCACGCCGGAAGAGTTGCACGCCATGGCGTGCATCAGCAGGTAGTTGGAAGGGTCTTCTTTCTGTCCCATGACATGAACTTCTCTGGCGGAGCCGGGAACCGCAGAGACGCCGGCTGCTCCAAGCAACGGGTTTATCTTCTCTTTACAAACCAGGTTCATCAGTTTGGCGAAGATCAAGCCGGAGGCGGTTGCGATGCTGAATGCCACGGCCCCAAGAGCGAAGATCCCGACAGATTTGGTGGTGAGAAAAACATCCGCCTGAGTACTGGCGCCGACGGTAAACCCTAATAATATGGTCGCCGTGTCGATGATGGCGGTTCGGGCGGTTTGGGCAAGGCGGTCGACCACGCCGCTGACTTTCATCAGGTTTCCAAAAAAGAAGGTTCCCAGCAACGGAATGGACGCCGGGGCAAGAAAGCAGCAGAGGAACAAACCGATCACCGGGAAAATCAACAATTCCTTTCTTGAAACGGGGCGCGGGTCGGGCATGTGGATCCGGCGCTCGGCCTTAGTCGTTAGCAGTTTCATGATCGGCGGCTGAATGATCGGAATCAATGCCATGTATGAGTAGGCGGCAATGGCGATGGGCCCGATCAGGTGCGGTGCCAGTTTAGCCGTTAAAAAGATGGATGTCGGGCCGTCTGCACCACCGATAATTGCAATGGACGCCGCCTCCTTTGGCAGGAAACCCAAGGCCAGGGCACTGAGCAGGGTGAAGAAGATGCCCATTTGGGCTGCCGCGCCGAGCAGCATCAATTTGGGCCGCGCCAGCAGCGACGAAAAATCGGTCATGGCGCCAAGGCCTAAAAAAACAATCGACGGGTAGACACCGCTCGTGACGCCAAAATAAAGATAGTGAAGTACACTGTTCGGCTCATAGATGCCCAGGCCGAAACCCTTAAAAAAGGGAACGTTGCCAACCAACACGCCAAAACCGATGGGCAGCAGTAATAAGGGTTCATATTGCTTGCCGATGGCCAGGTAGACGAAGAGCATTCCAATGCCCCACATTAAAAAGTGCCGATAATCGGACAGGTAATACCCGGTATTGCTGAGAAACTGTAGTAAAAGTTCCATTGATCAGGTCCTTATCTATTCTTCGGAAAGGGGTTGCCAGGAAAAGCGTCCGTCGCCAACCGCTACCAGTACGCCTGCCTCTCTGAAGCGATTAATCGAAAGATGGGGATGGGGAAGACCGATCTCCTTGGATTTTTGGTGTAGATCGATCAGGTTGAACGCCTCACCAAGGTCTTCGGTCAGGGAGATATAGATTGTTGATGCGGCACCAAGGTCCTTCGGAAGTTTATCTGGGACGATCGTTTTAGGCTTGGTCGCCGTTTCAACTTTTTCGACTGGCGGAGGGGCTTTTTCTTCAAAAAGACCGGTAAGGCGGGGAATCATCGATATTAGAAAAGAAAGTACCGCCAAGCCGACAAGAACAATACTGGCTCCTGCGGCTGCCATGGCCCAACCGTTGGCTTGCTGAATGGCCGCTAACCCGTACATGATTTATCCTCCTCATACTGATGCTGTCAGCCTCCTTTATAAAAAGGGGGCTGACGCCTTGAGCTGAAATTGAAAGGAACCGTGATTTTACATAAAATACCAGAATAATTAAACAATCATACCGCCCAAACAAAGTCAATGATAAATCTGAATTAGGGGTAGAATCAGAATATTTCTTACATTGAAACATACGCGCCGAATGAATCACCCAGCCAGTGGTTGCCTGCGTCAGATTTGAAAAACACTGTTGTTGACTTAAGGAATCGGATCATCGTAGTTAAAAGTTCTACTTGAGTTTACCAACAAAGAAACCAATGTGCGTGCTGTCAAGAAAAGGAGGAGCAAATGAGGGGCGTTAGAATCTGGCGTAAGCGTTTCGTTTGGATCGTTTTTTGTGTCGTGCTGCTTACCCTTTTTGGATCCGGCCCGGGAGTGGCCGCTGAAAAACAGCTAAAGGCCGGCTTTGTATATGTAGGGCCGGTTGGTGATTATGGTTGGTCCCATGCCCATGACGTGGGAAGAAAATATGCCGAAAAGCAGCTTCCCTGGTTGAAAACCGTTTTCATCGAATCCGTGGCTGAAGCGGACTCCGCAAGAATTGTCGACCGATTTATTCAGGAAGAAAAATGCGACGTGGTTTTCACGACCAGCTTTGGATACATGGACGACACCATCAAAGCGGGCGTGAAATATCCGGATAAGCATTTCATGCACTGTTCCGGCTTCAAACAGACCAAAAATGTGGGGACCTATTTTGCCGACCTCTACCAGACCTATTATTTAAACGGATTGATGGCCGGTGGGTTGACCAAGAGCAATAAAATCGGTTATGTGGCGGCCTTTCCCATTCCGGAGCTGGTACGTCATATCAATGCCTTCGCCCTTGGCATCAAAGCCGTGAACCCCAAGGCTGAGGTTCATGTGCGCTGGACCTACGCGTGGTATGGGCCGGACAAGGCCAGGGAAGCGGCAGAGGCACTGATCGCCGAAGGCTGCGATTCCCTGGCATTTACCGAGGATACGCCGGCTGTTATTGAAGTCGGCCAGGAACATACGGAAAAAGGCCGGCAGATCTATACGTTCAGCCATTACAGCCCCATGCAGCCTTATGGAAAAGACTCGGTGGTGTCCGGGCAGCTGGTGGACTGGGGGGTCATGTACGAAAAGATTCTCAAGGATCTTCATGACGGGACCTGGACGAGTGATGATCAGTGGTGGCTGGTTGCCGAAAAAGCGGCGATCCTCGGCGGTTCATTCGACGATCCGATCAATCCCAAGTTCGTAGACGCGTTGAAGGCCATTTCCGTGGAGACAAAGGACTTTGGAAAGCTGTCCGTTTATGACCTGGTCTTCAAGCGCTATGAACAGATGAAAAAAGGCACGGACCTCTTCGATCCATATATGGGTCCCATTTCAGACAATGCCGGAAAGATGCAGGTCAAAGCGGGTGAAAAAGCATCCAAGGCAGATCTTTTGAGTGTCATGTACTATGTAGACAACGTTGTGGGAAGTCTTCCCAAATAAGACGCGTGTTGTGAATTAAAGGGGAGCCGTACGCCCGAGCCGGCCCCCTTTTGTTTTTCCGGATGTCGGCCATTATGAAAAAAATTGAATCTCTTGAAATGATAAATATTTCGAAGTCATTTCAGGGCGTTCGTGCAAACGACAACATCAGCATGAAGGTCTCTTCCGGCGAGATTCTGGGCCTGCTGGGAGAAAATGGCGCCGGAAAAACAACGTTGATGAATATCCTCTACGGTATTTATCAACCCGACACCGGAGAGATCCGGGTCAATGGCCAACGGATTTTTATCGATTCACCCAAGGCGTCCATCGACCATGGCATCGGCATGGTGCACCAGCATTTCATGCTGGTGCAGAACCATACGGTGATCGAAAATATCGCCCTGGGTTATGCGTATGCGCCCAAGCTGTTTCCTCAGAAAAAAATACGGCAGCGCGTCGTCTCCTTCTCAGAAAAATTCAATTTCAACATCGATCCCGAAAAGAAAGTATGGCAGCTGTCTGCCGGCGAACAGCAGCGGGTGGAGATTGTCAAAGCCCTGATCAATGGCGCCGGATTGTTGATTCTTGACGAGCCGACCTCTGTTCTCACTCCTCAGGAAACCCGAGATTTTTTTCAGGTTTTGGGAAAAATGAGAGAAGACGGGCAGATGATTATTCTCATCAGCCACAAGCTGGATGAAATCAAAAGGATTTGCGACCGGGTAACCGTTCTGCGAAAAGGTCAGGTGGTGGGGCATGCGAACGCTGGGCAGCTCGATAAGCGCTCTCTCGCACGCATGATGATCGGCCGAGACGTGATCTTCTCCTGTTCCCGGGAAAAGATGCCAAGAAAAGAGAAGGTTCTGGAGGTGGCAGACGTCAGGGTCGATGGCGACAAGGGCTATCCGGTGGTCAACGGCATCTCCTTTGAGGTTTTCAGGAACGAGATTTTCGGTATAGCCGGTGTTTCCGGAAACGGCCAGCGCGAATTGGTCGAAGCCATCACCGGTCTGCGGATGGTGACCCACGGCCAGATTCGGATCAACGATATAGACATTACCAACCAGTCCCCCCGAAAAATCCACAACACCGGCGTTTCCCATGTGCCGGAGGAACGTATCCGGTTTGGCATCGCACCGAACCTCTTTATATACGAAAACGCGATCCTGAAGCAGCACCACCAGAAGAAGTTTTCACGACGGGCCTTTTTGGCCTACGGTCGAATCAAGGCGCATACCCGCCAGCTGATCAAGGATTTTCAGGTGGCGACGCCGTCCATCAATGTTCAGACGAAAAACCTGTCCGGCGGCAACATTCAAAAATTGATTCTCGGCCGTGAAATTGCGGACAAGCCGGACCTGCTGGTGGCTTCCCACCCCACCTACGGCCTGGACGTGGGTGCTACCGAGTATCTGCGAAACCAATTGCTCAAGCTTCGGGCAGAAGGCGGCGCAGTCCTTCTGGTGTCTGAAGATCTGGAAGAAATCTTCGAGCTGTGCGACCGGATTGCCGTTATTTTTCAAGGGAGTTTCATGGGAATTCTGGAATCGGATGATCCCCGGATTGCGGACATCGGGATGATGATGGCCGGGACCAGGGATCTAAAGGCGGGAGAGGGGGCGGATGCTTCACTTTAAAGTCTCGGACCGCGAGCAGATTTCCGCCCTCGGCACCTTTTTGACCCTGGTCCTGGCGTTGACCGCCGGCATGGTCGCAATCGGGCTGCTCTTTATTATCAGTGGCGTGAACCCGTTTTTTGCGTTCAAGAAAATATTCAGCGGCTCCTTCGGCAGCCTCTATGGTTTCAAGGAGACCATTACCAAGGCCATTCCTCTCATTCTTATCGGCGGTGGGCTTGCCGTGGTCTTCAAAGCGAAGTTCTGGAACATCGGTGCCGAGGGCCAGCTTCTCATGGGAGCTATTTTCGGCACCTGGGTGGGGTTGAACTGGGGGCCGTCACTTCCCGCTCCGGTAATCGTCCCCTTGATGTTTCTTGCCGGGTTTCTCGGCGGCGCGTTTTGGGGACTGATTCCGGCCATCCTCAAGCTCCGGTTTTCCATCAATGAGGTGATCTCCACGCTGATGCTCAACTACATTTGTGCTGAGTTTCTCACATTGCTGATCGTCGGACCCTGGAAAAGTCCAAAAAAGTTTGGTTTTCCGTATACCGACGATCTCCCGGATTCGGCCATTTTGTCCCTGCTGCCAGGATCACGAATTCACACGGCCACCTTGATTGTGGCGGTGGTCGCCGTCGTGGTGCTGACCATTGTCATCTACAAGACCCGTTTCGGATATGAGGTGCGGGTGATCGGAGAAAATCCAGATGCGGCGAAATACGCGGGCATCGATTTCTCCCGAACGACGATGCTCATCATGGTCATCAGCGGCGGTATGGCCGGTCTGGCCGGTGTGGGTGAGGTGGCGGGTATCCACCATTATTTGAGTTATCCGGACTCCATCTCTTCCGGTTATGGTTTTACGGCGATTATTGTGGCCTGGCTGGCCAAGCTCAATCCGATTTACGTAATCTTTTCAGGCATCTTTTTTGCCGGCATCCTCGTGGGTGGAGACGCGATTCAGATATCGCTCGGATTGCCGGCGGCGACGGTGGCTGTTTTCAACGGAACCCTGCTGATCTTTCTGATCATGGGTGACTTTTTTACGAAGAACAAGGTTCGTATACTGGCAGGGGAAAGGAGTTAACCCATGGAGGAGATTATCATTTCTGTGGTTCAGCGCACACTGGTTGCCGGCACCCCCCTGCTGCTCGGCACTATCGGCGAGATCATCTCTGAGCGATCCGGCATCCTTAATCTGGGCGTGGAAGGCGTGATGGCTGTGGGTGCGGTGACCGCCTTTATCGTCACGCACCATACGGGCAACCCCTGGCTTGGGCTCTGCGCGGCCATTGTTGCGGGGATGTTGATTTCGATGGTCCATGCGTTTGCATCGGTGAGCCTTCAATCCAACCAGGTGGTCTCCGGGCTGGCGCTAACCATGCTCGGCCTGGGGCTGGCGGGCTTGTTGGGAAAACCCTATGTGGGAAAGCCGCTGGCCATTAAAATCAACACCATGCCCATCCCCTTCCTGTCGGACATTCCGATCGTTGGGCCGGTACTTTTCAATCAGAGTCCTTTCTTTTACCTGGCGATACTCCTGGCCATTGGGGTCTGGTTCATGCTTGAGCACACGCTGCTGGGCATTCGCATCCGTTCGGCCGGAGAAAACCCCAAGGCCACGGAAACCCAAGGGGTCAATGTCTCGCTGATCCGCTATCTGTCTGTGATCGCCGCCGGCGGATTTTCGGCCATGGCCGGCGCCCACCTGTCCACGTCCTACAGCAGATCATGGATCGAGGGGATGACCGCCGGGCGGGGTTGGATCGTCATTGCCCTGACCATTTTTGCCTTGTGGAATCCCCTGCGGGCCGTGTTTGGCGCGTTCCTTTTCGGCGGGATTTTTGTGCTTCAGTATATGCTCCAGCCCCTGGGGATTTCTCCGAACTTTTTAGCCATGCTGCCCTATCTGGCGACGCTGTTGGTGCTTCTGGTGGGCGGGCTTCGAGACAGCCGTCGCCTCAACGCCCCGGCCATGCTGGCGGAACCCTATCGTCGGGGAGAGCGGTAACGATTCCCACAGACATCTTCAATCAAGCCAAAAACGTTTGGCCGGAAACAACCGCCAACGACTTCCGTGTGACGGAGTTTTAGGATGGAAGACCTGCGGGAGAGGCATCCAGCCGCGTTCGGTTCTCTGGCTCCGGGCCTCCGATTTCCGTCATCCGATTATTGTATGCCATAGCTGGCCAACTTGCGCCGCAGCGTATTAAGGCCAATACCCAGCCGTCTGGCGGTTTTGGACTTGTTTTCTCCTGTTTGCGCATACGCATGTAAAATGTGCGCCTTTTCCACCTCCGCAAGCGGTTTTACACCTGAACTGCCGGCGGCCAGGTCTTCATCTTCACACGTTTTCAGGGCTGCCGTGATATGCGAAGGCAGGTGGGTTTTCCGGATCGGTTCGCCGCGCGCCAAATTGACCGCCGACTGGAGAACGGATTTCAACTCCCGGATGTTGCCGGGATAGTGATAGCGCATCAACAGGTCCAGCGCCGTCTTTTCGATAAAGCCCTGCTTGTTCACATCGTAATACTTCTCCAGAAATTTTCGCGTCAGCAGAAAAATGTCCTCCTGGCGTTCGCGCAGCGGGGGTAAGTGAAGCCATCCGCCGCGGATGCGGTAATACAGGTCTTTACGAAAACGCTTCTGGGCCATCATCTGTTCAAGGTTTTCATTGGTGGCGGCGATGAAACGCAGGTCCACCTTTTGCCGGGCACTCGATCCGAGTTTGGAGAACTCACCGTCCTGTAACACCCGCAGCAGTTTTCCCTGGAGGGATAACGGCAGGTCTCCGATTTCGTCCAGAAACAGGGTTCCCTTGTTCGTGTGTTCCAGGTAGCCGACCCGGCCGTGTTCAGCCCCGGTGAACGCGCCTTTGGTATGCCCGAAAAATTCAGCCTCGAATAGAGAGCTGGATAGTGAGGACATGTTGATGGGGCTAAAAGGATGCTGGGCCCGGGGACTGGCGCCGTGGATGGCGCGAGCCAGAAGCTCCTTGCCGGTGCCGCTTTCGCCGGTGATCAGAATGGGAACAAGGCTGGAGGCATGAAGCTCCGCCTCCTTGAGAATACGCAGGACTTTTTTGGATTGGGTGACAATGGGCCGGAATGGCTCTTCGTTTTCCAGCGTGGGTAAATCATCTCGCTTCTCGAGGTCCAGCAAGTCCAGAAGCCGTTTTCGTTCCAGTGTCCGTTTAATGGACAGGGACAGGTCTTCGGTGGCCACCGGCTTGACCAGATAGTCATAGGCCCCCTTGTTCAGGCACTCCACCGCGATGCGTGCCTCGTTGATGGCCGTTACCATGATGCACTCCGTGGATGGAGAATTCGCCTTTATTTTTTCCAGCAGGGCCATGCCGTCCATCTCCGGCATGGTCATGTCGATGAGGGCCAGGTCGAAAGAAAGCCCCTTTTCCACCTCTTCAGCCAGCTTGACTGAATTGTCCTCCAGGCGGACACGTTTAAAACCGATTTCGGATAGCTTTCTTCCCAGCACTTCCAGGTAGTCCCGATCATCATCCACGACGACAACATGACTGTTCATCGATCACCACGGCCTTTCTCGTTGTGCCAAAATGGGTTACCCCATATTGGAACAGTCCCCATAACGAGTTAATTTTTCATCGTTTTACGACCCTTATAGTCCATTTTGGCATAGATGTCTACTTGTATTCTGATTCGTCACCATTTTGGTTTAATCTTTGATGTGGTTTTAACTTGTTAATAACACACGAAAATTTTATTTTGTACGGCCGCAGGGGGGCTTGGCACAGGGCTTGCTGTCCCATAATGGCAGGAAAATGATACAACCTGGCAGCATCCGTTTTAGGAACCCTCTTTTCCGGAAGGCGGTCACTGTCTTCCGGCACCAGATACCGATTTGACGCATCTTTTTTATTAACCGTTTTCACGTGTTTTCCGCATCAACCATAAGGGGATTGGCTTATGCATTTAAAAAACAAATTCGATGTCGGCAAGTTCACCATTCTTGCGGAGATGCAGCCGCCCAAAGGGGTGAATGTTTCAACGATGGTCAACAGCGCCGTCCGTTTACAGAACCTGGTGGATGCCTTCCTCGTGCCGGAAATGGGCAACGCCGTCATGCGGATGAGTTCGTTGGGTGGGGCCATGATTCTTCAGCGCAAGGGGCTGGAAACCATCATGCAGGTGAACTGCCGGGACCGCAACCGGATCGCCCTTCAAGCGGACCTGTTGGCCGCCTATGGGTGCGGCATTCTCAATATCATGGGGGTTTCCGGAGAAGACCCCGGCCTGGGCGATCATCACCAGACCAAGGCGGTCAACGATATCGATCTGATGACTTTGTTCAAGGCCGTTTCCACGCTTCAGACCGGTAAGGATCTGGCCGGGAATGAACTGTCCGGTGCCCCCTCGTTTCTGGTCGGTGCCACCGTCAATGCCCGGGCCACCGGTGACGAACTTGAAAAAGAGCTCTCCAGGATGGCTGAGAAGGCTGAGGCCGGCGTGGATTTTTTCATCACACCGCCGGTTTTCGATCTCGGCGCCATTGCTCCGTTTCTGGAAAAGATTGATCTACAAAAAACCCGGATTGTCCCCACCGTGATGCTGTTGAAGTCCGTGGGAATGGCCCGTTACCTGGCCCGGCACCTGAACGTGACCATCTCACAGGGCCTGATTAAACGGCTCATGCGTGCCCCGGACAAAGCCGTGGAAAGCCTTTCCATCGCCACGGATATTATTTCGGCGGTTAAGGAGGCCGGTTTTGCCGGCGCCCTGATTTCAGCCATGGGCTGGGAAGACAAGCTGCAGAAGTTACTGGACAGGGTCTGATGGACGGCAAAATCACCCATAACCTCTCTATCACCAACACCTTCATGAGGAACGTGTAATGGCAGAAAAAGAAAATACCCAAGGCAAGGATGTCGTCGGTTCCGTACTCGTGGTTGGCGGCGGCATTGCAGGCATACAGGCATCCCTGGATCTGGCGGATTCGGGCTATTATGTTCACATGACCGAAACCAAGTCGGCCATCGGCGGCGTTATGGCCCAGCTGGACAAAACCTTTCCCACCAACGACTGCTCCATGTGCGTCATCTCCCCCAAACTGGTGGAGTGTGGACGGCATCTGAACATCGACCTGATGACCTTGACGGAGATCGAAGAGGTAACCGGCGAGATGGGCAACTTCACGGTCAAATTGCGCCAGAACGCCCGTTACATTGATATGGACAAGTGCACGGCCTGCGGCGAGTGCGCCAAGGTCTGCCCCATCGACACGCCCAACATGTTTGACGAGGGCCTTCGGGATCGAAAGGCGGCCTTCAAGCTCTACCCCCAGGGCATGCCCAGTTCCTTTGCCATCGAGAAGCGCGGTACGGCCCCCTGCAAGGCGACCTGTCCGGCTCACGTGAGCATCCAGGGATACATTGCCCTGATCAATGACGGCCGCTACAAAGAGGCCCTGAAGCTGTTCAAGCAGGACCACCCCTTCCCGGGGATTTGCGGCCGGGTCTGCCACCACCCCTGCGAAAGTGAGTGTTCCCGCAACGATGTGGATCAGCCATTGGCCATTCGCGAACTTCACCGCTTTCTGGCCGACTATGAAAAGCAGAGTGGAGAGACCTACATTCCGGAAATTACGGCAGAACCTCGCGACGAGAAGGTCGCCATCATCGGTTCCGGTCCCACCGGTGTCACGGCTGCCTATTACCTGCTCCAGCAGGGCTATTCGGTAACCATTTTCGAAAAACTTCCCGAACCGGGCGGCATGATGCGCTACGGCATTCCCGAATACCGGCTTCCGCGAGACCTTTTGGCCGAGGAAATCGACGTGGTCCGACAAATGGGTGCCGAGATTAAATGCGGCGTGACCTTCGGTTCGGACATTACCCTTGAAAGCCTCAAAGCCGACGGTTACAAGGCCTGCTTCATGGCCATCGGGCTGCACGGCGGGCGTAATCTGGGCGTGGAAAACGAGGATGCCGAAGGCGTGCTCCAGGGCGTCGACTTTCTGCGTGATGCCTCTATGGGCAAGGATATCGATCTCGGAGAGGACGTCGTCGTGGTGGGCGGCGGCAATGTGGCCATCGACGTGGCCCTGACCGCCAAGCGCAAAGGCGCCAAAAACGTCACCCTGATCTGTCTGGAAAAACGGGAGGAGATGCCCGCCTGGGAACACGAGATTGAAGAAGCCCTGGAAGGCGAGATCAATATTGTCAACAGTTTTGGCCCCAAGTCCTTTTACATAGACAAAAGCAAGCGTGTGTCGGGCATCGAATTCAAGACCTGTAGCGCTGTGTTCGATGAAGACGGTCGCTTCAACCCCGCCTACGATGAGGGGGAATGCCAGCCCTTTTTCGGCGACACCATTATTGTCGCCATCGGCCAGAGCACCAACCTGGACGGCATCAAGGAGCAGGGTGTCGCCATTTCCCGGCCTGGTGGCCTGGAGGCTGACCCGGTGACCCTGCAGACCCCCATCGACTGGGTTTTTGCCGGCGGCGATGCTTATTACGGTCCCAAATCGGTGGTGGACGCAGTCGCCTGCGGCAAGGAAGCCGCCGAGAGCATCCACCGCTTCATCAACGGGCTGGATCTCACGGACGGTCGACAGAAAGAATGGGATTTTGTCAAACCCGAGATGGGTGAAGAGGTTAATAAACCGCGCACCACGGTCCGTTGCCTGGACCCCGACGCGCGGGAATGCAATTTTCTGGAGGTCTCCTTCGGCTACAACGAAGAAGAGGCCAAGACCGAGGCCGATCGATGCCTCAAGTGCGGGCTCTGCTCCGAGTGCTACCAGTGCGTGGACGCCTGCCTGGCAAATGCCGTCGACCATGACATGGTGGCTGACTATAAGGAGATCAACGTGGGCGCCATTATCCTGGCTCCCGGTTTCACCCCCTTCGACCCCACCGAGCACAAAACCTATTCGTACGCCAACCATCCCAATGTGGTTACCAGCCTGGAGATGGAACGAATCCTTTCCGCATCCGGCCCCTATGCCGGCCACCTGGTTCGGCCGTCGGACAACAAGGAGCCGGAAAAGATTGCCTGGTTTCAGTGCGTGGGTTCCCGGGATATCAACTGCTCGGATCACAGCTACTGTTCCTCGGTGTGCTGCATGTACACCAACAAGCAAACCATCATCGCCAAGGAGCACAGCGAAAAAGAGCTGGATACGGCTGTCTTTTTCATGGACATGCGCACACACGGCAAGGAATTTGAAAAATACTACATGCGCGCTAAGGATGAAAAAGGGGTGCGCTTCATCCGGTCCAAGGTGCATACCATCGATCCGGTGGAGGACGACAACCTAAGCCTGCGTTATATCACCGAAGAGGGCGAACTCGTCGAGGAAACCTTCGATATGGTGGTCCTGGCCGTCGGCCTGGCCCCCAACAAGGAATCGGTGGACCTGGCCAAAACGATGGGCATCGATCTCAACGAACACCTGCATGCCGCCACCCGGACCCTCGAACCGGTGAGTTCCAGCCGGCCGGGTGTCTTTGTCTGCGGCGCCTTCCAGGAGCCCAAGGATATCCCCCAGTCGGTCATGGAGGCATCCGCCGCCGCCGCCACGGCCACCCGGTCCCTGGCGAAAGCCAGAGGGTCGCTGATTAAAACCAAGGAACTGCCACCGGAGATCGATGTGTCCGGACAGGAGCCGCGGGTGGGCGTATTTGTCTGCAACTGCGGCATCAACATCGGTGGCGTGGCTGACGTGCCGGCGGTGAGGGAGTATGCCGCCACCTTGCCCCATGTGGTGCATGTGGAGGACAACCTGTTCACCTGCAGCCAGGACACCCAGGACAAGATGAAAGAGGTGATCACGGAACATGGCATCAACCGGGTGGTGGTGGCCTCCTGTTCGCCCCGAACCCACGAACCCCTGTTCCAGGAGACCATCCGGGACGCCGGTTTGAACAAGTACCTGTTTGAGATGGCCAACATCCGTGACCAGAACACCTGGGTTCACATGAACAACCCGGAACGCGCTACGGCCAAGGCCAAGGACCTGGTCCGCATGGCCGTGGCCAAGGCCGCCTTCATCGAGCCGCTGCACCAGGTCCGACTTGAAGTCACCCAGAAGGTGCTGGTGGTTGGCGGTGGTGTGGCTGGTATGGAGGGAGCCCTGGGTGTTGCCGACCAGGGACTCCAGGTCTATCTGGTGGAGCGGGGTGATATGCTGGGTGGCGTGGCCCACAAGCTGCGCACCACCTGGCAGGGGGAGCCGGTGAAACCGTACCTGGAATCGCTGGTTGAGCGGGTGCGCAACCATGAAAAAATTCGGGTGTTGATGAAGACGGAGCCGGTGGAAACCACCGGTATCATGGGCAACTTCACCACCACACTCATGACCTCCGGTGAGTCGCTCACGGAGACGGTGGTGGAGCACGGTGCCACCATCATCGCCACCGGCGGCAAGGAGTACATTCCCAGCGAGTACCTGTACGCTCAGAACCCCAATGTGCTCACGCACTTCGAAATGGATGCAGCCATGGATGCAGACGACCCCCGGCTGTCCACCGCCCAGAGCGTGGCCTTCATCCAGTGCGTGGGATCGCGGACCGTGGAGCGGCCCTACTGCAGCCGACTTTGCTGCACCCACACCGTCAAGAGCGCCCTGACGCTCAAGGAGCGCAGTCCGGAGATGGACATCTATGTGCTCTACCGCGATGTCCGCACGTACGGATTCCGCGAAGAGCTTTATAAAAAGGCCAGGGAAAAGGGCATTATCTTCATTCGCTACAACCTGGAGGACAACCTGCCTGATGTCAAGGACGCCGACGGTCAGCTGAGTGTGACCGTAAGGGACCATGTGCTCCAGATGCCTGTAGAGCTGAATCCGGACCTGCTCGTGCTGGCGACTGCCGTGCTGCCCAATGAAAACAAAGACCTGTTCGAACTGTTCAAAGTACCGATCAATGCCGACGGCTTCCTGGTGGAGGCCCATGCCAAGCTGCGCCCCGTGGACTTCAGCTCCGAGGGCATCTTCATGGCCGGTCTGGCCCACTATCCCAAGGCGCTGGACGAAAGCATCGCCCAGGCCCGGGCCTCGGTGTCACGGGTCATGACCATCCTTTCGCGGGATTCGATCCTGGTGGGCGGGGTGGTGGCCGAAGTGGATCCGGACAAGTGTGCCGTTTGTGTGACCTGCGTGCGAACCTGCCCGTATCACATTCCCTATATCGGGGAGGAAGGTCATGCGGTGATCGAACCGGCCGAGTGCCATGGCTGCGGCAGTTGTGTCGCCGAATGCCCGGGAAAGGCCATCCAGCTCAAGCATTTTACCGACGAACAGATCGTTGCCAAGACGGCGGCCCTTTTTGAAAAGAAGAAAGGGGAGGCGGCCTAATAAAGTGGAATACGGGCGCCAGTAATCACCGGCAGCCTGAGAACTCCGGGCGCCCGAATTATTTTTATACCTTAACATCATCGGAGAAAGATCATGAATGAAACCTTTGAACCCCAGATCCTGGCTTACTGCTGCAAGTTCTGTGCTTATGCAGCTGCCGACCTGGCCGGGTCCATGCGCTTGAATTATCCAAGCAATGTGAAAGTGATTCAGGTGCCGTGCAGCGGCAGGGTGGACATCCTTCATCTGCTGACCGCCTTCGAAGGCGGGGCGGACGGCGTATACGTGGCCGGGTGACTGGAAGGTGAATGTCATTTCCTGGAAGGAAATCTCAAAACCAGACGGAAAGTCGAGTACGTTCAGCGAACCCTTGAAGAGCTGGGCATGGAGCCGGAACGGGTGCAAATGTACAATCTTTCATCAGCCCAAGGAGCCCGTTTTGCCGAAATCGCAACCGAGATGACGGATAAAATCAAGGCCCTGGGTCCCAGCCCGGTGAATTCTTAACCACGGTCAGGAGGCGAATTTTGCCATCCTTGGACCATAAGAGGTGAACCAATGATAATTGCGGATCGAAAATCTCTGGAAGAGATACAGGACATGATCAAGGCGTATAAGAAAATCCTTCTTGTGGGGTGCAAGGGGTGTGTGACCGTCTGCAACGTGGGCGGGGCCAAGGAAGTGGGCATTCTGGCCGCCACCCTGAAAATCGCGCGCAAGAAAGACGGCAACCCCATCGAAATCGACGAAAAAACGCTGGAGCGCCAGTGCGATCCTGAATATGTGGAGCAGATCCGGGACATCTATGACCAGTACGATGCCGTCCTTTCCATGGCTTGTGGCGTTGGCCCCCAGTTTCTCTCCGAGGCCTATCCCAGCCAGAAGTTCTTCCCGGCGGTGGACACCAAGTTCTTCGGCGGCGCGGTTCAACATGGTATCTGGGAGGAACGCTGCGCCGGCTGCGGGACTTGCGTGATTCACAATTACGACGGGTTGTGCCCCATCGCCCGTTGTTCGAAAAGCATCCAGCACGGTCCCTGTGGCGGCAGTGCCGACGGTAAATGCGAAATCGCCAAGGATGTGGAGTGCATCTGGGATACCATCGTCAAAAAGAAAATAGAGCAGGGGCGGCTTGAGGATCTTCGAATCATTCGGGCGCCAAAAAACTGGACGACGGCAAGGGACGGCGGTCCCCGTAAAAGCATAAGGGAGGAGTTGGTGCAATGAGCAATAACGGTCTGAAATCAGGAAGTAATCTGGAGAAGGTGCTCAAGGCAGGCCACTTTGCCTTTACCGGTGAATGTGGACCGCCCAAGGGTGCCAATGTGGAACATCTCAAAGAAAAATTCGAGCACCTGCGGGGCGTGGTAGATGCGGTGAATGTCACTGACAACCAGACCGCCGTGGTGCGCATGTCCAGTGCGGCGGCCTCGGCCATCATGGTGGCCAACGGCATCGAACCCAACTTTCAGATGGTCTGTCGGGATCGCAATCGCCTGGCCATTATGGCAGACGTGCTTGGGGTTTACTCCCTGGGAATAAAAAACATGCTCTGCCTCTCCGGCGACCACCAGAAGTTCGGCAACCACCCGCAGTCCAAGAACGTTTACGACATCGATTCCATGCAACTCATCGCGTTGGTCAAGAAAATGCGTGACGAAGGCAAATTCCTCAATGAAGATGATATTGACGTACCGCCCAAGATGTTTATCGGGGCTGCCGCCAATCCTTTCGGTGACCCGCATGAATACCGGATCTACCGCCTGGCCAACAAGATCGATGCCGGGGCCGATTTTATCCAGACCCAGTGCATCTACAACATGCCCCGGTTCAGAGATTTCATGAAAAAAGCCGTAGACATGGGACTGACGGAAAAGACCTATCTTCTCGCCGGCGTCACACCGATGAAAAGCGCACGTATGGCGCAGTATATGGCAAAAATGGTTCCCGGTATGGATGTCCCTGAAGAATTGATTGAACGGTTAAAGGGTGCAGGCAAGGGCAAGCAGGCCGAAGAGGGCATCAAGTTCGCCATCGAGCAGATCGAAGAGTTCAAGGAGATGGAAGGGGTTGCCGGTGTTCATCTCATGGCCATCGAATGGGAGCACAAAGTCCCCGAAATCGCCGAACGGGCAAAGGTGTTGCCCAGGCCCCAGGTAGATTGACCCGATTTAGCCGGAATTGCGGGGTCGGGGGAGATTTAATCGCCACCGACATCCCCGGCCCCGCCCGGTCATTTAAATAAGCTCAGGCTGCTGATTTATCAACAATCAGCTTGGTATAAAGGAGAATTTCAATGAGTGACAAAAAACGAATCCTAGTGGTGGACGACGAGCCCGATTTCTGTTCCATCGTTCAGGGGAACCTGGAAAAGGAAGGCTTCGATGTGGAGGTGGCTTATGATGGCGTGCAAGGGTTGGAGAAAGTGAAAGCCAATCCACCGGATGCCATTGTTCTGGATGTGATGATGCCGGAAAAAGACGGATACGCGGTGTGCAGGGAGTTAAAGGGAAATGAAAAATACGCCGATATTCCCATCGTGATGCTTACCGCCGTGGCATCCCACGTCTCTTCCACCCGATACTCCCATTATGACGGCATGAGCATGGAAGCCGACGACTATCTTCCCAAACCGGCCTCCGCAGAAGAGATCACTGAAAGCCTGAAGGGGTTGCTGAACATGTAGCCTTGTCTTGGGCGAAACGGGTTGCCGGCAGTGGTTGGCCGTATCGAACGAACCACCGATTCATCCAGCCGCCGCCGGAAAGCCCGCATCCCGTGCACGTGCCACATCGACCCTAAAGGGGTAGGGTCGCCGGTCGTCCGCGGGTTGCTTCCGGATCCGCGCACCTGAACAAAATGCAAGAGATGTGGCTGTGTTTTCCGCAACAGGCGCAGCGGTGGAATCAATTGGGGTATGGGTGCGTTGGATTCGGAAGCCTTCTCTACATGAACCACGGGCGTTTCGAGCCGTCACTTTAATCCTGCGATCCATTGGACACACAGACCCAGATCAATGCGGCGGCCGTTTTTTTCGGCGGTGCTTTGATCGTCAGCAACCGAGACCCAGTCAGATGAATCAGCCTTCAGGTCTTCTTGACGCGGCATTCGCATTCCAGACAAAGGTATTTTGTATCATCAGCGATCAGCGGGTGTTTAGATCGCGGTCGCCGGCGATCTTTACCACTGTGCTCGGCCGGACAGGCATCAAAGGGGCCTATGTGCCCTTTATGGTCGAGGATGGCAATATCGGCAAGGCGCTGGAGGGCCTCCGGGTGCTCAACATTGCCGGAGCCAACATTACCGCGCCATTCAAGGAAAAGGTGTTGCCCTACCTGGATGTGCTTTCCGAGGGGGCCAATATCATCGGAGCCGTGAACACCATCGTCTGCAAGGGGGGACAACTCAAAGGCTACAACACCAACGCCATTGGCATCATGGATGCCCTCAACGAGGTGAAATTCGACATTGCCGGAAAAAAGGCGTTGGTGATCGGCACGGGCGGTGTAGCACGCGCCGTGGTGTTCATTCTCAACTGGCTGCGGGCCGAATCGGTTGTCGTGGCCGGCCGTGACAATCAAAAAACCTGCCGCCTGGCCGGTCATTTCAGCTGTACACCATGGTCGCTGAAGGATCTTGCTGAATTTCCCATCGACGCGGATCTCATTGTCAATGCCACATCCATTTCCAGCCGCGATGAATCCAGCGAGTTGACCGGCATTATCGACAGCATCAAGAGCAACGGGTGCCAGCTGGTGTTCGATCTCAATTACGGCCGCCGGGAGAATATCTGGCAATCCATGGCGGAAAAGCGCGGCATCCGTTTTATGGACGGGCTTTCCGCCCTGGCCTACCAGGCCCGACGGACCTTCCTGCTGTGGACCGGCCAAGATGTTCCGCAGGAAGAATTTTTAAAGGCGCTGGAAGAGTGACCGTGGCGCCGTTTTCCGCTTGATCGCATTTGCACGACTTCAGTTTCTGCGGTTTAATGCCTCTCCTCGAGCCTTATCGTTCAATTTCACGTTTCAGGTTGATCCCATATTTTCGCATACGATTCCAAACGGTTACCCGGTTGATCCCTAACATCCGAGCCGCCTGGCTCTGATTGCCGGCTGC
>RCNC010001041.1_pt1 | contig 18489 bp, 15 predicted proteins | sample 2041301 | NCBI WGS metagenome assembly RCNC01 (sample SAMN09708231, study PRJNA481090) | Marine sediment metagenome, whole genome shotgun sequencing project. | biome: marine sediment; feature: ocean; material: sediment; isolation source: Sewage treatment plant 13A marine sediment (STP13A) ... | reverse complement strand
TCGTCGAGCGCTGCATGCAGCGTTTCCAGATCCTGATACATCAGCTGCAAGCTGTCTGCATTGAGTAAGACCTGATGCTGACGAGCGACGCGTTCCAGCGATCCCAATTGCTCTGTCAGGCGGCGGTTGTTCTCGGCCGCGGCGACTCCGGTGAAGACGAGCTGCTCACTTTGTTCGGCGAGCCGGTCGAGATTGACCAATGCCCAGATCACGGCGACCAGCAAAGGCAGCGCGACCAGTCCGAATCCTACAAGAATCAGTCCGTTAAGCGATCGTGGGCGACGAAATTGCATCATTGCAGTTTAACTTAAGCTGGCCAGTATGCGCTCGGGTCCTGTGCGGCTATTTTGCGTTCCCAGTCCAGACTGGTTCGCACGATAGTGTCGAGGTCATCAAATTGCGGCATCCAGCCGAGAATTTGATGGATTTTCTCGGTTGCAGCCACTAATTCAGGCGGATCGCCCGCGCGCCGCGGTTCTTCCTTAATATTCAGTGCCTCGCCATTCACGCGCTCGACCGCCTCCAGGACCTCGCGAACGCTGTAGCCATGGCCGTAGCCACAGTTCATGGTCGAAGACTTGCCGCCTTTGCGAAGATAGGCGAGGGAGTCGAGATGCGCCGCAGCGAGATCTTCGACGTGAATGTAGTCGCGCAAGCCAGTGCCATCTGGCGTGGGGTAGTCGGTACCGAATATCGAAACGCCCGGGCGCTTGCCAACGGCTGCCTCGCAGGCCACCTTGACCAGCAAAGTCGCCTTTGGCGTTGACTGTCCGATGGTTCCGGTCGGTTCACAACCGGCCACATTGAAGTATCGCAGGGCGACGTAGCTGGGCCCGCCAGCCGCGGCGAGATCCCGCAACATCCACTCGGTCATGAGTTTCGAGCTGCCGTAAGGATTAATAGGGTTGGTCGGCGTTATTTCGCTGCATTTGGCGTTTTTCGGCACGCCGTAGACTGCAGCTGTCGATGAAAACACGACATGTTGCACACCGTGCGCATGTGCACGTTCGAGCAGGGTGCGGCTATTGGCCGTATTATTGCCGTAATACTTGAGCGGGTTGGCGACCGACTCCGGAACCACCGTATGTGCCGCAAAATGCATGACCGTGTCGATATCGTGCTCACTGAATATGCGATCCAGCAGGGCTGCGTCACCCGTATCGCCAATAACCAGCTGGCCTGCAGTAACTGCGGCCTCGAAACCCGTCGAGAGGTTGTCCAGAACCACGACGTCTTCGCCTGCGGCGCCAAGTTGCTTAACGACGTGGCTACCTATATAACCTGCTCCGCCTGTAACCAAGATACTTTTGTTTACCATACGAATAAATCTCGATGTTTTCGCGCGAAAATGTGAACCCTGCGCTCGTTCAAAGGACAAAGTTTATCAATACTGTTCGATCAAGATCGGACTTACATCGCACAATATTATGTGACAACGGAGCTTAAGTGCCTGCAACCCTTGTGAAACGCCAAATTCTACTAACTCTGCTGACGCTATCGCTCGGCGCCTGTGGCGGCGGCGGTGATGGCGGCGGTGGTAATGGCGGATTCAATGAGCCTCCACCGGGAGCCACGGTGACTGTCTCCGGTACTTTGAGCTATGAATTTGTGCCAGCAAATCTGAATTGCAGCGGTCTGAATTTTTCGGCGACCGAAGTGCGTCCAATTCGCGGTGCGACGGTGGTCTTGCTGAATCAAACAGGCGGGGAAATGGCACGCATGTCGTCCAGCGACAGCGGTCAGTATGCGTTCGCCAATGTGGCGTCAAATACCGCTGTCCGGATACGTGTGCTGGCGGAGTCGAAAAGCAGCGCAGCGGCGAACTGGGATGTTGAGGTTCGCGATAACGTCGACATCAGTGCCTCTCCACCGCCACTGGGTAGTCGCCCGATGTATTCCATTGAGAGCAGCGAGTTCGGTACCGGTACCAGCAACGTCACCCGTAATCTGACTGCAGAGACGGGTTGGGGTGTAAATAGCTACACAGCACCACGAGCGGCGGCGCCATTCGCAATTCTCGATACGATTTATACCGGCATGCAGTTCATCAAGGCGGTTGATCCGGACGTCAGCTTCCCACCGCTCGATGTATTCTGGAGCGTGAACAACACGGTCGATATCGCCGGGCCACCGGACGAGAACACGGGTGATCTTGGCGGTTCTTTCTACGACTTTAGTATTGATTCCCTGTTCCTGACCGGTGACGCGAACAGTGATACCGACGAGTTCGATGACCATATCGTTGGTCACGAATGGGGACACTTTCTTGATGACACCATTTTTCGCACGGATTCTCTGGGTGGTACTCATTTTCTGGGTGACCGATTAGATTCGCGACTCGCGTGGGGTGAGGGTTGGCCATCGGCGCTGGCAGCCATGTTTCTTGATAACCCCTCTTATTGCGAAACCGGAGTGCCAGGTACAAATGCTGGCTTTGAGATAAATGCCGAGAGTGGTTTCTTCGGCGGCCAGGGCTGGTTCGACGAAGTTGGCATTACGCGCCTTGTGTATGACGTTTGGGATACGGACAGCGAGGGCACAGATACCGGCTCGGTGGGCTTCGAGCCGATCTACGAGGTCATGACCGGCGGGCTGCGCAACACACCGGCATGGGTGAATATTTTCAGCTTCGCTGTTGAGCTTGCTGCGATTGTAGACGTTAACGGCGTTGCCCTGATCGACTCGCAGCTAGGCGATGAGCAGACTGTCCAGGGTGCGCAGCTGGATATCTGGGCTAGCAACGAAACCAATGACGGCGGCGCCAATAACCCGGCGGACGTATTGCCTATGTATATCGACATGGTGGCCGATGGTTCGACAACCAATATTTGCTCCGATAGCCAATTCGACTTTCGGGCAGATACGGACGGCAACAAGATATCCGAGTATCGCTATATACGCCTCGATGTGCCGTTTGCGGACGAATACGATATCGTCATTGCGTCAACGACGCCTACGCCACCGACGCCCGATGCTACAGATCGTGATCAGAGTGATCCGGACATGCTATTAGTGCAGAACGGTAACGTGATCCTGCCGCTGTTATCCGGCGACGAGAATTTGGAGACAGGTACAACACCAGTGCTGCAACCCGGAACCTATATTGCCGACCTGCGTGACTGGCGCTACGCGGATCCGGAAACACCCGCGTCGTATCCGCCTGTTGTTTGTTTTAACGTAAGCTTCACTCCAACACCTTAATCAGATTTGGTGAACACTATGAACAGAGCGATATTTTCAACCTTGGCCGTGCTTGCGCTGCTAGCAGCATGCGGCGGCGATAATAGTGCCGTAGAAGCTGAATCGGCGGCAGAGGGGGCAACAGCGAAGGCGGATGTGCTCGCTGCGCGAACCTCTGAAGTTCAAAGCCCGGTTCAAATTACGTATCGCATTATCGGCACACCTATAGTCGGTTCGCCAGTCGCACTGGATCTGCAGTTCAAGTCAACGCTCGGCACAGCACCTTACAAAGTGACCTATCGTGTTAATGATCCGACAGCGATGCAAATGCCCGCATCACAATCTGCGTCTGTATCGATCTCGCCCTCGAGCGATAACGAACTCGTAGCACGGCAGGTAACCGTCGTGCCGCTGCGTGAAGGTCGCTTGTACCTCAACGTGGCAGCAGTCGTTGAGACAGAATCAGGCTCCATGCAAACCGTCATCGCCGTACCCATCCAGGTCGGCCCGGCTGCACCGCGTCAAATCATCGAGAACGGCGTCGTCACCACCGATGCAGATGGTGAGCTAATCCGAACTCTCCCGGCTAAAGAAGAGTAGGCCGTAGAGCTTATGTTCAGTCGTGCCAGTTCGATCAGACGCGAGACGAGAGTACATTAGCTTTTTGTCATAATGTATTGATTGTCATAGGGAATTATTTCCCAGAAAAACGACCAGAATCAGAATTAGTTCACAGACGGTTGTGTGAATAGTCCCTAGAGTTGGAAGCTGCAATCGTTTTCAATGGACTGTACGGGCGACACCGATGCACAAGGATCTGCGCGACAAAATCAAACAAGCGACCGAGGAGTCGGGCATAGACAAGCCGGACTTCGTCGAGCTCCTGAGTTTGATCGATGCGCACTACGACAAGATGGAAGCGACCATCACGCAGTCGTTGACCAGTAGCACTCCGATTGAAGCAATTTTTGACAGCGTTACCGAAGCGCTGTTGTCCGTCAGCGAAAGCGGCATTGTTTGTAACTGCAACAAAACCTGTTCGCGATTCTTCGGCCTGACGAAAGATCAGCTGATCGGGTCCAAGCTCGAACACATTCTGCCCGATGCTAAAGGTCAGCCGCTGGAGCGCTTTTTAACGCCGTTCCTGTCCGACCTCGATGACACCTTGCCGCGCATAGAAGGTGGCCAGATTGACGCAATGCGCGCGAACGGAGATCGTTTCGTAGCCGAGATCGGCGCCAGCCAGCTGGTGGCCGGAGACAGTCGAGTATTCGTCATCAGCCTGCGCGATATTACGGGACGTCAGGAAGCCGAGTCGGCCCTCAGGGTAAATGCGGAACGCTATCGGGCGCTGGTTGAGCATGCTCCTGAGGCGATAGTCGTATTCGACATCGACAAAGGGCGCCTGGTTGATGCGAACGCGAACGCGTGCAGTCTTTTTAACCTGTCGCGCAAACGCCTACTGACAGTCGGGCCGCAAGATCTTAGTCCCGAAATGCAACCCGATGGGCTGCCATCATTTGGCGTATCTCGTGGCTACGTGGATGAGGCGCTGGCTGGTGGGCATCCGAGTTTTGAATGGATGCATCTGGACTCAGCAGGTAAGGAATTCCCCTGTGAAGTGCGCTTTAGTCGCCTGCCGTCGAGCGCATCACAATTAATTCGCGCATCGATCACCAATATCGAAGATCGCAAACGTAATGAGTCGATCGTCTTCGCGCAAAACAAGATTCTGGAAATGATCGCGGCCAGCACGCCGTACGCTCGCACACTGCGCGCCGTCTGTCGCTGTGTCGAGAAGATCGACGATGATTTTCGGGCCGCTGTAATGCAAGTTGATAACAATGCGACGACACTTAGCGTCGTTCAGGCCCCGGGTCTTCCGGAGCCTTTCAAGCTCGCTCTCGACTTCGTAGGAATCGCACAGGACAGTCTTACCTGCGGCGTTGCTGTCGCTAGTGGCGAAGATCAGATCAGTACAAACCTCGCTGCCGATCCGGGCTGGGCAGGGCATGCCAAAAAAGCGGCCACGCATGAGATAGCCGCCGTCTGGTCCTTCGTTCTCTCCGGAGCGGGTGGTCCCGTAATCGGTACGCTCGATGTATATATCAAAGACGCGCGTGCACCGACAACTGATGAGATCGACAAACTAAGTCGTATGGCGAAACTCGCGGGCATCGCCATCAAACGGCAACTGGATGAGAGCAAGCTGAAGAACTCAGAGATGCGTTATCGCGGACTCTTTGAGAACGTCGTTGACGGCGTGTATATCGCGTCGCGTGCGGGCGAACTGATCGCCGCCAATCCGGCGTTGGTCGAGATGCTCGGCTATGACAGCACTGAGGACCTCAAGAGCGTCGGCAAAACGACCATGTTGTACGTGAACCCGATCGACCGCGAACGCGTATTCGCGCGTCTCGAAGCACAAAGTGTTGTTAAGAACTTCGAATATCGCCTGCGTCGCAAAGACGGCCGCGAAATTGTCGTGCTTGAGAACGCGCGCGCCGTTTACGATGACGATGGCAATATCGTCGCGCATGAAGGCACCATTACCGATATAACCGAGCGCAAACGTGCGGAAACGCGAGTATTCGAGGAAAAGGAGCGAGCGCAGGTCACGTTGCAGTCAATCGGTGACGGCGTCATCACAACAGATGCCGAAGGCCGCGTTGATTACATTAACCCTGTTGCCCAGGATCTGACTGGTTACGACATGCGCAGCGTCAGTAATCGTCCGATCGCCGAGATCATGACGATTATCAACGAGCACACTCGCGCCACGGTAGAAAATCCAGTCATGCGCTGTTTGCAGGAAGAGCGCGTAATCACGCTCGAAGATCATTCGGTGCTGATTAACAAGAACAGTGAAGAGATCCCAATTCAGGACTCGGCTGCGCCGATCCGCGATCGCATCGGCAATGTGATTGGCTCGGTCATGGTTTTTCATGACGTGAGCAAAGAAACGCGACTGTTTCGACAACTCAGCTATCAGGCCTCACACGATTCTCTCACTGACCTGATCAATCGCCGCGAATTCGAAAATCGACTGGTTACCGCGATGCGGGCGCTGCAATCGGACCCAGAGCAAAGTCATGCCTTGCTGTACCTGGATCTCGACCAATTCAAAGTCGTCAATGATACTTTTGGACATATCGCCGGCGATGCTTTGCTAAAGCGCATCGCGGAAATAATTCATAGCAAGATTCGCTCTACCGATGTACTGGCGCGCCTAAGCGGTGATGAGTTTGCTGTCCTGATGGAGCGCTGCAATGAAGAGCGTGCCGTAGAGGTGGCCGAATCGATTCGCGCCGCAGTCGAGGAATTTCGCTTCGAGTGGAAGGAGTCGTTAACGTCGGTTCGTTGTTCAGTTGGCGTGGTCATAGTGACGGACGAAGTGGACGATGTGGCAACGTTGATGAGCTCGGCGGACGTCGCCTGTTACTCGGCCAAGGACATGGGTCGCAATCAGGTTCACTTGTACCGGGACAGCGATGCATCCTTGCGACATGAAGAGATGAAGTGGGTGTCGCGAATCAGCAGCGCGGTCGAAGAAGATCGCCTGGAATTATTCTTCCAGCCAATTATTGGCATTGGTAGCAAGAACGGTGCATCTCGCGGTCACTACGAGTTGTTGCTGCGCATGCGCGATGAAAACGGCGAGCTCGTTAGCCCTGATCAATTCATTCCTGCAGCGGAACGCTATAATCTAATGTCCACGCTGGATCGTTGGGTTATCCGTGAGGCACTCGCGAATCTTGCAGACAGAAGTGGTGATAGCGAAGCACGCTACACACTCGCAATTAATCTTTCCGGTACCTCGTTGAGCGAAGATCGATTCCTCGGCGACGTGATGCGCGAACTACAGAAGCAAAAGTTGCCGAATGGCGCGATCTGTTTTGAGATAACAGAAACCGCGGCAATTTCGAACCTCGCGCGCGTGGTGCATTTTATGGAGTCGCTGAAAGCGCTGGGATGCAAATTTTCACTCGATGATTTCGGCAGCGGGCTGTCGTCATTCACGTACCTCAAGAACCTGCCAGTGGATTATCTGAAGATTGACGGCCAGTTTATCCGCAATGTGGCAGACGACCGCGTTGACGAAAGTATGGTCAAAGCGATCAGCGAAGTAGGGCAGGCGATGGGCATCGCGACTATTGCCGAGCGAGTAGAAACCAAGCAAGTGCTTGAAAAACTTAGTACTTTGGGTGTCGAATTCGCGCAGGGTTACTACATAGCGCGGCCGATGTCGGTCGCGTCATTCGAACCCTGGGGCGCGGTTACGGGCAATAATCGTTTCACGGCGCACAGCGCCTGAAGGTATACTGACCCGTATGCTCGATGGGTCAACCCAAAATACTGATTCTCTACTCTCTGCTGCGGAACCTGCTCCGTTTTATATTCATAATGCGGTTTCGGAAGCGCCCGTTTTACTAATTTGTGATCACGCGAGTTGCCGTTTTCCTGAATCCCTGGGTGACATGGGGCTGGATCCATTTGCACGGCGGTGCCATTTGGCGGTCGACATTGGCGCAGGTCCATTGACCGAAAGCCTGTCCGATAGCCTTGGTGTCACGGCAGTACTGGCACAGTATTCTCGCCTGATCATTGATTGTAATCGTGAGTTACTTGATCCCGGCGCTTTCCTCGAGTTTGGCGACGGCATTATTGTTCCGGGAAATCGCAGTCTTTCGCAAGCGGGTAAGGATGTTCGGGCGCGCGAAATTTATCGACCGTATCATCGGGCAATCGACCAACAGATAGACCGGCTCCAATCAATCGGGCCGCCGCCGGCATTTATATCCATTCACAGTTTTACGCCCGTAATGAACGGCGAATCAAGGCCCTGGGAAGTGGGTATTTTGTGGGATACCGACGCGCGCTTGCCGGATATTTTTCTCGAGGGGTTTCGCGCGGCGGGCTATATGACGGGCGATAATGAACCGTACTCGGGTAAGGCACCGCAGGACTATACGGTGGACCATCACGCGGAGGCGATCGGAATACCGCATCTTGGTATTGAGATTCGTCAGGACCTGATTGATGATATTGCCGGTGTTGAGAAAATTGCCGCGGTGATGCACAAGATAATCGATGCGATCCCGAAGAATATCGGTCTGATGGAGGCGCGAGCCAGCGCGTAGTAATTCGAATATGCACTGTGAAGGAATGAGATGAGCAAACCTGGTCCAAAATTTACGATGGGAGTTGAGGAGGAGTACCTGCTGGTCGATCGGGAAACGCGTGCGTTAGTCGTTGATCCACCCGAAAGCCTGATGAAAGAGTGCGAAGAGCAGTGTGGTAGTCAGGTCACGTCCGAATTATTGCGCTCGCAAATCGAGATCGGTACCAAAGTCTGTAATAACGTGCAGGAGGCGCGCGAGGATCTGCAGCGACTGCGTAAGATCATTATCGATGTCGCGAATGATCATGGCTATGCCCCAATCGCCGCGTCTACGCATCCCTTTAGTAGCTGGGTCGATCAGAAACAAACCTCGAAAGACCGTTACGAAGCGTTGACACTGGAAATGCAGGAAGCAGCGCGTCGACTCCTGATTTGTGGGATGCATGTGCATGTCGGTATTGACGACGACGAGCTACGCATCGATTTGATGAATCAGATGTCGTATTTCCTACCGCACTTGCTTGCCTTGTCCTGTTCCTCGCCGTTCTGGGAGGGCCGTGATACCGGGCTAAAAAGCTATCGTCTGACCGTATTTGATGCGTTGCCACGAACCGGAGTACCGGAACGATTTGCAAGTTACGCAGAGTATGAACGGCACATACGCATTCTGACGGATGCGGGTTTGATCGAAGATGCAACGCGCATCTGGTGGGATCTGCGACCAAGTGCGCGTTTCCCAACGCTCGAAACCCGAATTATGGATGTTTGCACAGAACTAAACGATACCGTTGCGCTCGCGGCCATGCTGGTCTGCATCATGCGCATGTTGTATCGCCTGCGTAATCACAACCAACGTTGGCGTATTTATACGCCGATGCTGATTCGGGAGAATCGGTGGCGCGCGATGCGCTACAGTTTTGATGAGGGCCTTATCGATCTGGCCAAGGGCGCCGTCATACCATTCGAAGAGTTACTCGAAGAAATGCTCGGCTTGATTGCCGAAGATGCTGAAGCCCTGGGTTGCGAGGCAGAAATCGGCCATGTTCGAGACATACTGCAGCGCGGCACCAGTGCCCATCGACAGCTAAAGACCTACGAGATATCCCTTGCTGCCGGCGACGATGTCGACACGGCACTAAAAGCCGTCGTCGACATGCTCATCGAGGACACCGCGAAGGGTCTGTAAGCCTTTGTTTGCGCCATAATGCGGTATGCGTCGCATTATGTTGCCTCACAGACCGATAGCATGTCGAAATGCTGTGTCATTCTGACAATTTTATGCGCGGAGAGGCCTGATGTTCGAGAACCTCGAACTCATTCTGCGCCCGATATTCGCGATTGCTGCGCTCTCTTATCTTGGGCTATCAGTTTATGTCGCGCGCTCGTCAGCGCAGAATACAAACAGCGTGGTCGCGTTCTTCCTGTTTCTGATTGGCATGCTGGTCGCGGGCACCGCATTTGCGTTCGGTACACAAGACCCGAATATTTATGGAATTGGTCGTTCCCTATCCCTGTTTGCGTCGGGATTCTTGCCGATCGCGTTTTATATCGTGTACCGCGAGTATACGGTTGGCGCACCCAGCCCGATCATCGTGGCGATGTTGTCCGTAATCCCTATAGCCTCGACGGTACTGGCACTTACCAATTCTGTACACAATATCATTTGGTCATACGTTGCGACTGAGAATGGAATTCAGTTCACCGATCTGACCGATCACTACTGGTTCAATCGCGTACACGCGCCATTCATGTATGGCTTGTTTGTCTATACCGTTATTTCGCTGACGAGTCAGCTACCGAGTATTGCACCTGCACATCGCAAGACCATTGTGGTGCTGATCATCTGTGCCCTGATGCCATTCGCGGTAAGCGTAAGTAACAATTTCCTCGGTATCGGCTCACCGGATTTTCCTTTTACATCCACGACCATGGTGCTGCTGCTACCCGTTTACTGGTACGCGAGCGTTACGTTGCGTTTCTTTGAATTTAGTCCGCTCGCGTACGAGACACTTTTTCACCACGTTCGGGATCCGATCATCGTCCTCGACACCAAGGAATCAATATTGTGCGTTAACAAAACGGCACAGGAATTCCTGGGCGCTACCGAATCAGAATTGCTTGGCAGGAAACTTTGGGAAGATTTCCCGCAGGCGCGCGAACTGCTTAAGAGGGCGACCGAACTCGACCTCACACAGACACTGCGCATGGACAACAATCATGTCTACGAGCTGAGTTCTCGTCCGCTTACCGGTCCGAAAGGTCAGAACCTGGGAATTGTCGTTGTATGTCGCGACGTTTCAGAGCGACGCAATGCGCTTGATAAGTTGGCTGACAACGAACATCTCATTCGCACTCTCATCGAGTCGTCTTCCAACGGTATGCTGCGCTTTGCGCGGGACGATGCAGATGAGAATCGCCGTTTTCGATGTGTATACACAAACCGGGCAGCAGAGTCGTTTCTCGGCTCTGGTGTGGGAACGCTGGTCGGCATGCCGCTCGATAAACTTGAGCAACTGGCCCCGCAGAAACTGATAGATCACTTCAACGATGAATCTGGCAGTACGTCTACCGTTAGCTACGAGACTTCGGCGGAAACTACCGCGGGACGGTTGTGGTTGCGTATTGCGGGTGAGCCAATTGACGAGGACTTCTCGGTTACTCTTATCGACATCACGCAGCGTAAGCGGAGCGAGGACAAGATGCTCGCTGACGCGTTACGCGATCCGTTGACAGGCGTACTCAACCGACGAGGGTTTGAGAAAGAAGGGCTCTCATCAGTACGCGATTTCGATAGCGGTGCGGTTCTCTATCTCGATCTTAATCAGTTCAAGAGCATCAACGATCGATTCGGGCATCAGGCCGGAGACGCGTTGTTGAAGGCGTTCGGTCATCGTCTCGAATTCTGCCTGCGTCCAGAAGACGTATTGGGGCGCCTGGGCGGAGATGAATTTGCGATTGTATTACCCGGTGTGAGTATTGAGGACGCTAAACATGTCGCGGAGCGACTGGTCGTCGCCGCATCCGAGGCGTACATCATCCAGGGTCAGGAAATAAAGTGTTCCGCTAGTGTGGGTATCGCTCTCATGCCCAAGCACGGTGAGGAGCTCTGGCACCTGATCAGTATCGCTGACGATGCGATGTACAGCGCCAAATCGATCTCGGCGGACGATGCTGCCAACGATCGAGCCGCTTACATAGAAGCCGCCACCGCTTCCTGATCGTCAGGTTTGGCGGATGTAGATCTTTTGGCTTGACAGTATTTAATATATCGATTAATCTCGATATATGGATATTACGTTAGCAGTAGATGCTCTTGAGTCGCTTGCGCATGAAACACGACTGGGTGTTTTTCGTTTGCTCGTTAAAGCAGGTCCGGACGGGCTTTCGGCGGGCGAAATCGCTGCTCGTATGGATGCCCTGCAAAATACCATGTCGAGTCATCTGCATAAGCTCAGTCGGGCGGGAATCATAAGTAGCCGGCGCGACGGTCGACATATTATCTACAACGCGAATTTTGCAGCGTTGGGCGGACTGATTGTGTACTTGATGGAAGATTGTTGTGGTGGAACTGCAGAGCTTTGTGAGCCTATCGCCGCGTCAATGAATTGCTGAGGAGAGAAGAATGAAACGTTTCCACGTAAATCTCAATGTCACCGATCTGCAAAGATCTGTTGATTTCTACAATACTTTATTCGCTGCAGAACCCACGGTGCTGAAGAGCGACTATGCGAAGTGGATGCTGGATGATCCACGAATCAATTTCGCGATTAGTCAGTCGGACCGTTCGAGCGGCGTCAACCACATCGGTTTGCAAGCGGACTCGGAGGCCGAACTCGGTGAGATTCGGGATCGACTTCGTGCCGCGGATCAGCAAACATTTGACCAGCCGGCGGCGGAATGCTGCTATGCGAAATCAACCAAGACCTGGGTTCGCGACCCCGATCAAGTTGCCTGGGAAACGTTCGTCACGCATGGACAGATTACGCACTATGGTTCCGACGTCGCGCCGGAAAGCAAGGAATCTCGTTGCTGTGCATAGCGTCTTGTTTTTGTGCACTGGGAACTCGGCAAGAAGCATTGTCGCTGAGGCGCTGCTTAAGGCAATGAGTCCTGAACGTCATCGTAGCTATAGCGCAGGCAGTCAGCCGGTTGGTGCCGTTAATCCGGGCGCCCTGCAGCTGCTTCAGGATCACGGGCACCACACAGACGCAATGCGATCAAAATCCTGGAATGATTTCTGTGGTGATCAAGCACCGTCGATCGATACGGTCATCACGGTTTGCGACAACGCGGCGGGCGAGTCGTGTCCCGTGTGGAAGGGTAGTCCGGTTACACTTCACTGGGGCTTGCCTGATCCGGCGGCAATTGAAGACGATGCTGCCAGGGCAGAGGCATTCGAAGCAATTTATGCGGACTTAAGTGAAAGAATCGCCGAGTTTCTTAAGGATTTGGAATAAGGACGAGGTCCGCTGTCGCCGGATCAACGTTATCGTAAGAGAGATATTCAAGCACGTCGCCAAGAGTCGTAGTCAAGGCCACAGGCCCGGCAATGACTGTCTTCTCATTGGCAATCGTCAAATAGAATTCGAGATCGCTGTTCTCGATATTCGCACTGACCGGTGTACCGGTGGGTGTAATATTAAAAAAGCGCGGGAACACATCTTCGATATCAGTGCCCGCTTCGACAATATAAAGGTCGACAAAAGGGTGGTTAACCGCAGTATGAATAAAGGTAAATTTGACCAGCGTTTCTACCGATCGTCGATCCGAAATGCGGATGAATGAATTCAGAGCGCCCGCTTCTCCAATAATGTACAGCTGATTTCGCGTTCCTGGGAATACAGAGCCAACGCCCTCAAATAATATGGAACCGACATTTCCGACCGAGGTGTAGGTATAGGTGTAGCTGCCATCCGCCAAATCGATATCACCACTGACATCGCGATACGCGTGATTTGTCAGGATCTGATCCAGCAATAATTCATCAGTATAGACGTCGGAAGGATCCAGAGCCGCAGATGCATGCAAGAAACGAATTGTTGGAAGGACATCTGCGTCAGCAAGAGTGGATACTCCGCCAGTGTCGTTCAGAATGCGTACCGCAAGTGGCCCAGGGTCATTCGCCGTACTATCAAAAACCGTAATTATGAAGCCGATCTGAGCAGTCGGATTAACAGTATTGGACGTGAACAGGATGTCATTAGGATCGCCGGCCGTCGTAATTGTATAAACGAATTCGCCTGCGGTGTAGTCGATCGCCGGCAATAGTTCGCCGAATACAAGGGTGCCTGCTTCCTGACCCACGACCGGCGGTGTTCCGGGCGCTGCAAAATAAACGTCTATCGGACCGAGGGATTCGGCGGTGTGAGCGAAGCGCGCCTGAAAAGTGGTTTCTGTTCCTTGCCAGTCCCGAACTACTTCATCCCAGACAATAATCGTCGGGGCGACCAGATCCCCCGTAATTACAAAAGTGTACTCGTGATCCGTCTCGACATTAACGGTCGAGCTGGCGATTCTCTGCTGTAGAACGCCGTCCGGAAATACCGCTTCAAAATTGAAGGTGTATACGAGATTGTCATACAGAAATCTATTGGAGGCGGTAGAGTATTCAACCGTCGCTAATGAGCGCTCTTCGATCAAAAACAAAATAGACGGCGAGGTAGGAATGGCATTGATAGCTCGAACGCTTCCCTCGCCCGTCGCGACGGGGCGCTTTGATTCGCCCGTGCAGGCGCTAAGTAGTAACGCTGCGATACAGCCAACTATGAGTAATGTCTTTCTCATTTAATTCTTATTCCAGGCCGCAAATCGACTTAACTTCGAGAAATTCTTCCAAACCATGGCTGCCCCATTCGCGACCATTACCAGACTGCTTATAGCCACCGAACGGCGCTCCGGCGTCCAGGCTGGCGTTGTTGATGTGCACCATCCCGGTCCGCAGGCGCGACGCAACACGGCGCGCATGCTCCATATCGGTTGAAGAGACGTAGCTGGCCAGTCCATACGGCGTGTCGTTCGCGATGCGTATCGCGTCCTCGTCGTCTGCGTAAGGAATGATGGAAACGACCGGGCCAAAAATTTCTTCGACGGCAATTGTCATCTCATTATTGACATTCGCGAACACGGTTGGTTTCACGTAATAGCCCTTGTCGAGGCCGTCGGGCCTGCCGACACCGCCAGCGGCAAGCGTTGCGCCTTCATCAATGCCGGCTTGAATCAATCCCTGCACCTTGTTCCATTGCAGTTCAGAAACCAGCGGCCCAACTTCGACGCCTTCACCGCGTGGATCGCCAACGACGGTCGCGTTGGCTACGGATGCAGCGATAGCCGCTGCTTCGTCCATGCGATCTTTCGGTACCAACATACGTGACGGTGCGTCGCAGGATTGACCGGTGTTGAAAAACACTTCTGCCGCGCCGGCTTTGACTGCTGCTTCGAAGTCGGCGTCGTCGAGCAGAATATTCGGAGACTTGCCGCCAAGTTCCTGTGCAACGCGTTTTACCGTCGGCGCCGCATTTTGAGCGACCAGGATTCCGGCGCGCGTTGAGCCCGTGAAGGAAACCATGTCGATGTCCGGGTGCACGCTTAGTGCTGTACCAACACCCGGTCCGTCGCCATTGATGAGGTTGAAGACACCTGCGGGTACGCCCGCGGCATCCAGAATCTCTGCGAAGATATAGGCGTCAAATGGTGCGATTTCGCTAGGCTTCAGCACCATCGTGCAGCCAGCGGCCAGAGCAGGGGCTACTTTTACCGCAATCTGATTCTGTGGCCAGTTCCAGGGGGTAATCAGACCGCATACGCCGATTGGCTCTTTGACAATCAGGGTAGAGCGGCTATGGCTTTCAAATTCGATGCTCTTCAGGGCGCGAATTGCCGCCTTGATATGTTGTACGCCACTAGCAGCCTGAGCTTTGGTGGCGACTTCCCACGGTGCGCCCATTTCATCCATGATGGCTTCCGCTACATCGTCGAAGCGCTTGAGGTATTCGTCGAGAATGGCCTGCAGGAGATCCACGCGCTCATCGCGAGTGGTTTGGGAATAAGTTTCGAAGGACCGTTTCGCTGCTGCGACGGCGATATCGACATCGGCAGCTGATCCAAGGCTGATTTGCCCGCAGACCTCTTCCGTAGCCGGATTAATGACGTCCAGAGAATTTGGGGTTATTGGGTCGACCCACTTCCCATCAATATAGAATTGCAGCATTTCACGCATGGTTTTTCCTTGGTTTGGTCCCTGCAGCGAGCCGCGAATCATAGCGTAAATTGAGGGTTACCGGGCGCTTTCAGAATGCGCTATTATCAGATCGTCTGCGACGAGTAAAATACACATAAAAACAAAAGGTTACGGACCCGGTTCATGTTGCCACTAAATGACATCGTTCATCTTGCTATCACTGGAATTGCGCAGGGCTGTGCCTATGGCCTGATCGCGCTCGGTTTTGTGCTGATTTACAAGGCGACTGAGGTTGTAAATTTCGCTCACGGCGAATTCATGATGTTGGGCGCATTTACTGTCCTGGCGTTCTCCGAGGCCCTGGGTTGGGGTTTCTGGCCCGCATTCGTTTTGGGCTGCCTGACGATCGCTGCCGTTGGCTATCTGGTCGACGCCCTGATTATGCGCCGAATTATTGGCGAGTCGCAGGCGAGCGTGTTTATTCTCACTGTAGCGTTCGGCTTCATTTTTCGAGCCATGGCCGGGATGATATTCGGCTGGAATACGCAATCGCTCGACACCCCGTTCGACGGCAAGATCGCAATTGGCAATGTGGTTGAAGTGAATACCGACCGCATCGCGATTATTGTTGCTACCGCTATTCTGGTTGCGGTTATCTATCTGTTTTTTAGCCGTACCCGCTACGGCGTGGCTATGCAGGCTGCGTCGCAAAATCAGCTTGCCGCCTATTACATGGGGATACCCGTTAAACGACTGGTCTCGTATACATGGGCCATCGGTGCCTTTATCGCTGCTGCGGCAGGTGCGTTGCTTGCGCCGGTCACGCAAGTCGATACAACGATCGGCATGCTCGGGATCAAGGCACTTGCAGGCGCGATTGTTGGCGGATTCGGCTCAATTCCAGGTGCGCTGCTGGGTTGTCTGTTGATAGGCGTCATCGAGCCTTTCGCTGATTACTATCTGCCGGGCATCAAGGGCGTGTCCGCCTACGTTGTCATGCTCATTGTTTTGTTCGTGAGACCGGAAGGTCTCATCGTTCAGACCTACCAGAAGAAGGTCTAAGCGATGCAGTATCTCTTCAAAACAAAGTACAACGACGACATACGTTTCCTGGCGAAGACCGGCGAGAAAGTTCGCGTTGCGATAGTCGCTGCGTGTTTACTGGTGGCGCCGATGTTGCTGCAAGATTACTACCTCGCTGAACTGGGCTTGATGCTCGTGTACGCGATCGCAGGCATTGGTCTTATGATTCTTACGGGCCATACCGGTCAGGTAAGCTTCGGTCACGCAGCGTTTCTTGGTATTGGCGCCTATACGCACTCGGTGCTGTTATCACACGGTGTCCCTTTTCTGCTGGCGATCCCGATAACGGTGTTACTGACAGGTGTCATCGGCATGCTGATCGGTCGTTCCGCCTCGAAGATGCATGGCTTTTATCTGGCAATCGCCACGCTCGCATTCGGCATATTGATCGAAACGGTATTCGGCGAATGGGATTCTGTGACGGGCGGGCATTCCGGCATGGTGGTTCCTGGGGTGCAGATTTTCGGCGTCTCGTTGTCGCAGGCGTGGCAACAGTATTATCTGGATCTGGTTTTCGCAGTCCTGGTGATCTGGGGAGCATCCAATCTATTTCGCACGCCGACAGGTCGCTCGTTTCTGTCTGTGCGTGATTCGGAATTATCGGCGCGTTGTCTTGGTGTAAATGTGGAGTGGGTGAAGATCCAGTCCTTTGGCGTCAGCGCCGCTATCACGGGCTTGGCCGGAGCTCTTCTGGCACACCACCTGACCTATTTAGTACCGGACGTTTTCGGTGTGCTCGAGTCATTGAAGCTCATGTTAATGATCGTGGTCGGCGGCCTCGGCAGTATTCTCGGTGCGATTCTCGGTGCGGTTTTTATCTCGCTTTTGCCGGTTGCGCTTAGTTTTCTGAAAGATGTGTTACCAGCATCGTTGGGACAAACGGCAGGGCTTGAACCTCTTATGTTTGGCTTGATCATTGTGATTGTCATTGTGTTTGAGCCACTCGGGATTTATGGCCGCTGGATGAAGCTGCGGTTCTTTTTCGAGACGTTTCCCTATTACCGCAAATCATCATTCGTGCGACAGAAGACCTATCTGAAAACGGAGCGCATGCGATGACCGTCGCGCAGACCCTTTCAGTGCGGAATCTGTCGATTATGTTCGGCGGCGTGCACGCGGTTGAGGATGTTTCTTTTGACGTCGAGCCGGGAGAGACTTTCGCAATTATCGGTCCAAACGGTGCCGGCAAGAGCACCCTGTTTAATCTCATCAGCCGCCTCTACGAACCTTCCGCAGGAACTATTCACTACGGCGACCAGGACCTGCTCAAGCTGCCAGCGCACAAAGTCGTACGCAGTGGAATCGGACGTACGTTTCAGAACATCGAGCTCTTCGAACAGGCGACCGTGCTACAGAACTTACTGGTGGGACGCCACTCGCATATGCACGCGAATCCGTTTACGAACTTCGCGTTCCTGCCCGGCGTTCGTAAGAGCGAGATCGAACATCGCCGCAAGGTTGAAGATATTATTGATTTGATGGAAATCGCAAAATACCGCGATGAACTGATTTCTGACCTTTCCTACGGTGCGCGTAAAAATGTCGAACTGGCGCGGGCTCTTTGTGCCGAGCCGACCTTACTGTTACTGGATGAACCTGCCTCGGGATTGAATAACGAAGAAACTGATGATGTGTCGTTCTGGCTGGAGGACATCAAACACGATCTTGGCGTCACATTGGTGATGGTCGAACATGATATGAGTCTGGTTGGCCAGGTTGCGGATCGCGTCATGGCAATAAATGATGGTCGTTTGCTGACGATTGGCACTCCGGATGAGGTACGCGAACACCCCGAAGTGCAACGCGCGTACCTCGGGATCTCCGAATGAGCACGCCGTTACTGCAAATGCTCAATATAGAAACCTACTACGGTCCGATCATGGCGATTCGTGGCGTTAGTCTTGACGTTCACGAAGGCGAGATTGTT
>RCNC010001040.1_pt1 | contig 18493 bp, 11 predicted proteins | sample 2041301 | NCBI WGS metagenome assembly RCNC01 (sample SAMN09708231, study PRJNA481090) | Marine sediment metagenome, whole genome shotgun sequencing project. | biome: marine sediment; feature: ocean; material: sediment; isolation source: Sewage treatment plant 13A marine sediment (STP13A) ... | reverse complement strand
TCGGATATCGTTGGTGAATTCGGGGCTGTCGTCCCAGTAGACATGAACCCTGCTGTCGGTGGCCCACAGCCTAAGTCCTGGCGGAGGCGGCGCCATGCCGACCAACCAGTGCAGTTGAGTCTCCGCTCCCCCTACGCCGGTACAACCGGAGGTATTTTCCAGGTCTGGATCGTTACAGGTCCATTTAGAGGGATCGAAAAAGTCCTCCGGAGTACAGATGTAGCCGTTTTGGCGGTTGCATTCGAAACAGTTGTCCAGATTGACCATGGTACATTCTTGGTTCAGGCCGTCCTTCTGGTATTCGAATTTTTCCGAATCAGCCAACCGGGGCTGGCCAAGAAGCCATTCATCGTCAACGCAGGCGGGATCCATGAAGTCGGGCGTCAGGTTATCGAAAGTTTCCGCATCAACAAAATCCCCACGGCACACCATGGTCTCCCGACCCAGAATGCCCGGGTTGAAGCCGAGTGAACCGTCAAGGGGCTCGACAAAGGGAATCTTGTCGACGTAGATCCCATCCCAGGTCAGGAACGCTTCGGCACAGTGGCCAAGCAAGCCCGAGTTACTGTTAGCGTCGCCCAGACCGGGCCCGACGACCATTCCCACTTGAAAGGTGAGGCTTTCACCAGGCGGCAACAGGGCAAACGGCCCGGCAGACACCAGGAAACGGAAGTCAGCCCTTCGGCCCTGCTGGGTGTCGTTGTCCCAGTCCTCGACCTCCGCACTCAGCAACTGGAAGCGTTCATCGTCGTTGGTGGGATCACCGCCCTGCTCAAAACTGGCGTTGCCGGAAAAGGACTGGAAAGTCCTCATGCCAACACTTCGGGGAGCAAAATTACCTTCGGGGTCGATATCGTGTCCCAGAAAGACGATGCCGAAATACCCATCCAACCGTCCATCCTCGGCGTCATCGTACATGAACCCGACCTGGATAGGCACGAAACTACCATCCGAAGCCCGGACCATTCCGGGACTGCCGTGATTGGTCGGCCACGAGCCCGCCATATCGTCGTCAGCGGTTCCGCCAAGACCGCGGGGACCGATGTCACTGTCGGAAAAGAAACCGATGTAGACCCGCTCCACGTCTGTCACGCCAACGTTGTTGATGGTGTAATCGAATCCGACAAAGTCATCAACCTGGTCGTTTTCCCACTGGAAAGTGGTCTGGACCAGTTCCAGGTTCATGGGTGTGTGGTCGGGATAGCTTTCGATGGCCAGACGGGTATTATCGTAGTTCGTCATGACGAACATCTGGTTGCCGATCTGACCGAAGTCCTCGTCGATTTCGCCGTCATCGTCATCGTCGTGGCCGTTGAGAATTTCCTCATCGACGAGACCATCTTCATCGTCGTCGGGACTGGGCATGGGCTCGCGGCGGCCGCTGGCCTCAGGATTCCCGGTAGGCCTCAGAATCTTGGTCGCTACGGCTTCGTAGATCGTGGCTTCCAGTTCATCGAGAGGGGCAAATTCATTGAGCCCGGCATTGCCGCCTGTCGACACGAGCTTTTCACCCAGAACAACTCCACCCACCCACAAACCCGACGCCCACAGGTATTCGTTGCCTGACCCGGAGGGCCACTGGCAGGAGGGGGCGTCCGACCAGGGACGTGAGGTGGAGTAGCTGGAGCCGATCAACCCGAAATTGGTGATATTGATCTGGACTTCACCGACGTTCATGACGTAGGAGCCATCGACAATGAAGACACCGTTCGGGTTATACCCCATCTCCAGTATATCGCCCTGGGTATCCATCCAGGCCTGGCTTGGCACCGCCATGCAGACCATCAGCAGGAGGCAGCACACCGCACCGGACCATGGCGCGGTCAGGCGGAAGCCCCTCGCATTTCTAATGATGGTACCTAACATTGCCATCCTTTCCAAATCGGTGCCGCCGGTGCGGCCCCGCAAGTCTGCCCCTAGCTAGAAGTAGTAGCCGATCCCGAATCGGAACAGCCGGTGCTGGCCGAACGTCCGTGGATCGACGAAGGGGATGAATTCATCCTCGCCGTCGCCATCGGCGTCCTGCAGCAGGGCCGCGCCGTATTTCCCTGTTTCCGTCAGATAGGACATTCCGCCGTAAGCGGCTCCGTTGATCATGCCCGGAGAAATTCCCCGGCCACCTTCATTTTCCACGATATCCTGGTTCAGGATATTCCAGGCCTGGAGCTGCAATGACAGCCGCTTGCCGTAAAAGTTGATGTTCCGTTCCAACTGGATGTCCAGCCGGTAAGTGGCCGGCAGACGTTCACTGTTCCCCAGCAGGGGATCCTGTTTCTTGGCAAACCGGTCGAACGGGGTCCACGGGAAACCGCTCCCGTAGGAGAAAGAGAAGGAAGAGGACCAGACACCCGGCTCGGCCAGAAGCAACATCAAGTTCAGGGTATGACGCTGATCCCAGTCCAGGGGAAGTTCCTGATTGGGCAGGAACTCCAGACCGTCGGGATCGGAACCGAATTCGGAATCCGACGCGACACCGTCCGCAAAGGAATAGGTGTAGCTGAAGTTGAACTGATAGTTGTTGCTGTAACGCTTCTCCAGGGTGACCTCGATACCACGGGCCGAGGCATAGGCCTGGTTGATGTAACGGTCCAGGGTCGTGCCGGTAGTTTCGTCGGTCACCTGCGTAGCGGCGATCAGGTCATAGATGTCCTTGCTGTAAAGCGAGAACTGCCCGGCAATGAAGTCGGTGAACTGATGCTTGATACCAGCAGAATACTGAACCGTGGTTTCCGGCTGGAGGTTGGGATTACCCAGGGTCCCATTGTTGCCGACCGGATCCTGGCTGGCGAACAGGTACTCCCGGTTGGGGAACTGCACGAACCGGCCGTAATGGAAATGGAAGCCGTCCCGCTCGGTGATGGGAAAGGCGAAACCCAACCGTGGCTGGAAGGCGGTCTTGTACTTGATGACGTTCGCGTCAACATCCTCGTTGGTAAGCTGGATCGCCGCGGCCGAACCCGGGGAGAACATGTCCCAGCGCAGGCCGTAATTCACCACCATACCCTCGTATTCCCAGCGGTCCTGGGCATACCAGTAACCCTCCGGGTTGTAGGTATGGAAGATGTTGCGGTTGCCGCCCTGGGTCCATTCACCGGTGAACCGGCTCTGGCGCATGATGGCGGGCTGGGTCAGGGCATAGCGTTCCAGGTCGTTATACCGGACACCCAGGCCGGTTTCAATCATGTGCCCCTGCCAACGGTTGCTCACCAGTTCGAAGCCCAGACTATAGGTACGGCTGTACTCCTCGAAGTAGGTGAAGTTGTCGCTGGTGGTCACGAAATAGGAACTGAGCGGATCGGTATAGTAGTCCGTCTGCGTGAGGTAGTGATTGCGCTGCCCGAAGTACAGGCCGGGACTGCGGATACCGCCGTGGTTGTATTCCCAGGGATCCTTGCCCTGGACGTCGCTGCGCGTGTCAAAGGCCACCAGTCCGAGCCGGACGGTATAGAAGGTGGACTCGGTCAGATTTTGACGCCAAACCACCTTGGCCACCTGGCCGATGTCCTTCCGCTGATTCAGGCGGTTTGCCGAGTTGAAGGCCGTGTACGAACTGTCTTCCTCAACCGTGGAAAAGGATCCGTAGGGATAGCGGAATCCGTCGAATTCCGCGTGGGCAACCACGGTGTAGATCCGGTTGTCGTCGGCGCTGCGCACTTCGAGAACCGGCATGGCCGTCCGCCGCTCGCTGGAGTTGCGGATGTCCGCCACCATCACCGTACGGGCGTTCGCCAACATGTTGTCGTACCAGGGACCATAAAGCACGGACACGGTCTGGCCGATGGCCACCCAGTCGTTGAAAATCGAACGGTAGATGACCCGGGGTAGGCGGATAACCCGGCTGGCGTATCCCTCGACGCTCCAGTTGGGAGCATAGCGCTCGGACAGGGTCGAGGAGTAGGAGTATTCCGCGGTGACCTTCTTGTCCTCGCTGATGGTGTATCCCAGCTTGATCGATCCCTTGGCCTGGTTGAACTGCCGGCGCCGGAACTTGAACAGGGTGCTGTTGGCAACCTTGACCTTGTACTCCGGGCGATGGGCCACGGAGGTGTTTTCGGTGTCGGTGAAGATGAGGTCCCCGGCCACATAATAGGTCAAGCCCTTCAGGGGCGAGGGCCCGCCAAAACCGTATTCAAAACGATCGTAGTTGGTATAGGTCTTGTCCTGCCGGCCGAAATCGTCGGTCAGGAACCGGAAACCGCCGCCGAATTTTTCGCCACCCTCCTTGGTGGTAATGTTCACCACACCGGAAAGGGCGTTGCCGTATTTGGCGTCCAGACCACCGGTGACCATGCTCATGTTATCCACGGCCAGGGAAGACACTTCCAGAGAACCGGTACCGATGGGATTGTCGACGGAAACGCCGTCGATCTGCATCGATACCTCGCCGGAACGGCCGCCACGCACGAACAGTTCACCTGCGCGCATGACCACGCCGGCCTGTTTGGACAGGGCGTCGTCGACCGAGTCGATGGCGTATTTCTCGAAGGTCTCGGAACTGACGGTATGTTCGGTGACCGCACTCTTGACCTCGACCATGTATTCGGCGCCCTCGACGTCGAAGGCCTGCAGCGTTTCGACGATCACCGTCTCGAGATCGAAGGTCAGGGTCTCGATATCACCGGAGCGAACGGTGATCGTTTGCTCCATGGGTCCGTAACCCAGGTAAAGAACCTTGATGGTGTAGGTCCCGGGAGCCATCCCGTTGAAGTAGAAGACACCGCCCCCGAGAGACATGGTTCCCCGAGTGGTGCCGGCCAGAAGGACGTTGGCGTAGTCGAGAAGTTCCCCGGATTCCTTATCCCTGACGGTTCCCTTGATGGTAGCCGGAGCCCCCTGGGCGGACGCGTCACCAGGCATCACCACGGTGACGACAAACAGGAATAGGACAAGGGACAGAATCCATGAGAACCGGGGACGCCGGAGCATACTAGCGCTCCTTTCCAAGGGAACTAATCCGGCTGAATCGGGGTTCCGCAGGGAACCTTGGGATTGATCTTTAAAATTATGCACTGAACCTTAGCCGGGCAGTGTGGGGTGCCTGCTGAAAAGGGCGTTTCCGCCGGTCCTAGAAGGCACTTGGGGGACCTGAAACTCATAGAAAGGTTACCCGTGCCGCAACTGGTGTTTGAATATAGAGATTGGCCTATTACGTGTCAATAAATTGTGATGGACCGTCCACTTGGGTTTCCGGACAGCGCAGAAAATGACCCGGGCTGACCTCCGTAAGTGGGGGCAACTCATTGACGCAATGTGATTTCTGCAACGGACAATTGCCCGCCAATGGACAACCGGTATCAATGAGGGTGTTGGGTTTTCCCGGACCGGTACCCGCTTCCACCCACCAGGCCTGATCCCGGTTGAGATTGGCGGGGGTCGCCGCCATCAGGGCCAGGGTATACGGATGGGCTATACGATGCCGGTCACAAACCCGGTAGGATTCAACGATCATCCCCCGGTACATGACGGACACCCGGTCGCATATGCGGTGCAGAACGGTGAAGTCGTGGGCGATGAGCATCAGGGCCAGGCCCCGGCTGTTCATGGTCCTGGACAGCAGGTCCAGAATTCGATCCCGTGAGGCGGAGTCCAGGGCACTGGTCGGCTCGTCGGCGATCAGTACCCGCGGATCGGTGGCCAGGCAACGGGCGATTGCCACTCGCTGGCGTTGACCACCGGATAGTTCGTGCGGGAATCGGTGCGCCAGATCTCCGGGCAGACCCACCTCTCGCAGAAGATCCTCAACCACCGTCGGGTCACCGCCCGGCGCCGCTTCGGCCAGGGCACGACCAATCGTCTGCCGGGGATTGAGGGACCCCGCCGGATCCTGGAACAACATCTGGCAACGCCGGCGGCTTTGCCGCAACCGTTTTCCCCGGCTTGACAGGAAGTCCTCTCCCTCGAAAGTAATCGCGCCTGACCGGGGAACCATATGGCGGGAGAGAACTCTGGCCAGGGTCGTCTTGCCGCAACCGGATTCCCCAGCCAGTCCCAGGGACCGACCCGGAATCAGATCCACGTCGACTCCGTTGACCGGGGCGCCGGCCGCGTCCCGAAGCGAATCCTTTCCGCCGGAGGAGCGGGCATAGTCCGCGACGAGATTCCTGGCCAATAACACCGGCGGGGTCCTTCCGAGAATAACCCCCTGTTCCACGTCCGCGGGTGTGGGACGGATCCCGGTTTTATCGTCTGGACCAGAAATCTCGGAAGAATTCAGATCTACCACCGATACGATGCGACCGGCAGACATTTCCACCCGCCGATTGGCCACCAGGGGCACCAGCTCGGCATCATGGGTGATGAATACCAAGGCCATGGCACGATCTCGCCCGATCCGCTTGATCAAGGCCAGGATTTCGCGCTGGACGGTGACATCCAGCGCCGTGGTGGGCTCATCGGCAATCAACAGGGCCGGATCCGAGGCCATTGCGCAGGCCAGCAGCACCCGCTGTCTCATGCCCCCGCTCAATTGATGGGGAAAACAACTGGCTTTGGCCGCTGGATCCGGAACCAGCATCTCGGCCAGCAGGGATACGGCCCGGTCACGGGACTCCCGCCGGGAAACCCGCCCGTGGAACCGGACGGTTTCTGCGATCTGGTCCCCCACTCTCATGACGGGATTGAGACTGGTCTGCGGTTCTTGCAGCACCAGCGCCATGCCGCGCCCCCGAACATCCCGCCAGCGTCTCCCATGAGGGTCGCGCAACCGCTCACCCCGCCAATAAATTTCGCCCTTCCAGGCCGCACCCGGCGGCAGCAGGCCCAGGACGGCCCGGGTCAGCAGGCTCTTTCCGCAACCGGAGGGGCCCACCAGGGCGGTCGCCTCACCGGGCCCGACCTCCAGGTCCACGCCCGCCAAAACATCCGAACCGTTCCGGGAGCCGGGAAATGACACCGTCAGGTTCTGGACCCGCAGCAGATCACCCATGACGACCCTCCCGGTGATCTCGGGGATCCAGGCGACGGCGCAAGCCTTCGCCCAGAAGGTTGTAACCGATCACCGTCAAGGCGATGGCCAGTCCCGGGAAAGTTGTCAACCACCAACCCTCCAGCAGATAGTCCCGGCCCTGTTGGATCATGGCGCCCCAGCTGACAACCGGTTCCTGGGCGCCCAGGCCGAGGAAACTCAGGAACGACTCGGCCAGGATGGCGCCCCCCACACGCAGGGTCGCGGTGACAATGACGGTGGGCAGCAGGTTGGGCAGCACATGCCAGACCGCCACCCGCCACGCCGACAGGCCCAGCCCCTGAGCCGCGGCCACGAAGTCGCGTTCGCGCAGGCTGAGAGCCTCGGCGCGGACCAGGCGGGCCACACCCATCCAGCCGGTCACACCCAGCACCGTCATGACCAGAAGCAGGGACGGTGTGGTCAGCGAAACCAGCAGCAGGACCAGAAAGATGCGTGGAAAAGCCAGGAAGGCGTCGGTGGTGTTCATCAGGATCCGGTCGAGCCAGCGCGGCCCCAGGCCTGCGGCCAATCCGACCGCGGTTCCCAGAAGAAGGGCCACCAGAACACTGACCCACCCCACCAGCAAGGAAACCCGGCTTCCGTGAACCAGGCGCGACAGGACGTCGCGCCCCAGAAGATCGGTGCCGAGTAGATGATTACCCGATGGCGGTGCCAAGCGGTCGGAAGCCGCGCCCAAGGCGGCCGGATCCGACGGCGCCAGGACCGGAGCCAGCGCCGCCAGCAGACCCAGACCGACGACGATGATCAAGCCGGGACGAAGACCCGGATCGGTCCACCACCTTCGGTGCGGGGACCAAATCAAACGGCCGGCTTCAGCTTTGCTGGTCACGCTACCTCCTGACCGGTGTAGCGGACCCGGGGATCTGCCCAGCGGTAGAGGATGTCCGCCAGCAGGGATCCGGCGACAACCGTGACGGCCGACACCAGAACCGTGGCCATGATCACCGGGTAGTCGCGTTCCCAGATCGCTTCGATGGCCACCCGACCCATGCCCGGCCAGCCGAAGACGACCTCCACCACCACAGCCCCCCCCAGCAGGAAAGGCAGGCTTAAACCCGCCAGGGTGATCACCGGCAAAAGGGCATTGCGCAGGGCATGGCCGAACAGGACCCGTCGTTCGGAAAGGCCCCGGGCTCGGGCCGCCAGGATGTAGTCCTGGCCCAGCACTTCGGCCAGTGAAGTCCGCAGGTAACGCGCGGTCCCCATGAAGGAGCCCAAAGCCAGGGTGGCCACCGGCAGCGCCAAATGGTGGAGCAGGTCCACCAGCCAGGCCCACCAGGTCAGATAGCCGGCGTCCGGAGCGTGCATGCCTCCGGCGGGGAACCAGCCCAGCTTGCGGCTCAAAAGCATGATCAGCATCAGGCCGAGCCAGAAGGCAGGTACCGAATACAGGGCCAGGCCCACCCCCTGGACCCAGTGGTCCAGGGTGCGGCCGGCCCGAACGGTCATGGCCATGGCCGCGGCCAGAGCCAGCACCAGGTGAAGCAGGTAGGCGGTCACCGTCAGCAGCAGGGTAGCCGGCAGAGCTTCGGCGATGATGTCCCGGACAGGTCGTTGCTGGGTAAAGCTGGTGCCGAAATCCCCCTGCGAGGAAGCGGCCAGCCAGTGCAGGTATTGCTCGAACAGGGATTTATCAACACCGAGTTGACGGCGGATCAACTCCCGGCCTTCGAGGCCGAGTTCTTCCTCGACGACCTGGTCCACCGGGTCGCCGGGAGCCAGACGGACGATGAAAAAAACCGCCGTCAGCAGGATAAAAACCAGGACCACCGAAGCGGCGAACCTGCGCATGAACCAGGGGATCATCCTAAACCCTTCAAGATCAAGGAACCAATGGGCTTGATAGTAGGGAGCATAAGCCGCGGCGGTCAAGCAGGACCATGGACCCCAGAAAACCTGGGCCCCGAGCAACCATTTCATCCGGTCTGGATTTCCAACTCCAGGGTGCGGCCGAAGGCGCCCGCCAGGCGGACCGCAAGCTCATCCAGATCGGTACCCGTTAGGGCGTCGCCGAGCAATTGACCCAGATCCGTGGTCACGGCGGCCAGGTCACCATGACCCCTCTTGGCATCATGTCGGAAAAAAGTGGGCAGGTCCAGATGCCTCCTCCCGGCCAGAATGGAGCCGTGCTGCAGAAAAACACCGCCGGTGCGCCGCTGGGCCGACCCTATGATCTTTTTCCCGCCCACGCTGATCTCGTGGCGACCGGCACTGCGGAAACACACCAGCCCCTGGGCGGCTTCGCGTGATTCGCCCGAGGAAATTTCGGCGACCAGGCCCAGATCGGACAGAAAGGCCACCAGGGCCTGGTTGATCTTCATGTAGGTTTCGTGCAGGGAGGCGCCGAATACCGGGCCGGGCGAGGTGCCGATCACAGCGTAGGTCAACTCGTCGGCGTGCAGGATGGCCCGCCCCCCGGTGGGGCGCCGGACCAGGTCGTAGCCCGCCTCGTCGATACGGGTCTGATCGAAGGAGGAAAATTCCTGGTTGTAGCCGATGGTCACCGCGGCGGGTTCCCAGCGGTAAAGCCGCAGGATGGGATCGGCGCCCGGCCGGTGCTCGGTCAGCAACGAAGCGTCCCGCTCCATGTTCACCGAACCTGTAGCCGGCCCTTCATATAATACCCGCAGCACAGACATCTAACAGTTGCAGGGGCCATACCAGCGCAGGTCCGGCTGACGGGCCGCCCGGGCCTCGTCCATTCTGCCGACCGGTGTGGAGTGCGGTGCCCCCGTCAACAGAGCCGGGTCTTCACCGGCTTCACGGTATATTTTCTGCAGGATGTCCACGAACAGATCGAGGCTTTCCCTGGATTCGGTTTCGGTGGGCTCGACCATCAGGGCTTCCTCCACGATGAGGGGGAAATAGATGGTCGGCGCATGGATCCCGTAATCGAGCATGCGCTTGGCGATATCCAGGGTGCGGACCCCGAACTCCTCTTTCCACCGCGTCCCGCTGGCCACGAATTCGTGCATGCAGTGTTCGGAGTTGTCCACCGGCAGGATGTCCCGCAGCCGGGCCAGCAGATAGTGGGCGTTGAGCACGGCGCATTCGCTGACGCGCGTCAGGCCGTTGCCGCCGTTGCGGAGGATGTAGGCCAGCGCGCGCAGGCAGACACCCACATTGCCGAAGTAGGAATGAATGGCTTGATCCTCGGGCCCGAGAACCCTGTCCAGACCGAAGGTGCCCCGGCCATCGACGGTGATCCTGGGTCCGGGCAAGTAGGCCGCCAGTTCTTCGGTCACGCAGATGGGACCGGCCCCCGGTCCACCGCCCCCATGGGGAGTGCTGAAAGTCTTGTGCAGGTTCAGGTGCACCACGTCGAAACCCATGTCACCGGGCCGGGCCTTGCCCATGATGGCATTCATGTTGGCGCCGTCCATGTACAGCCGGCCGCCGGCCGAATGGATAATGTCCGATATTTCCCGGATGTGGTTTTCGAACAGGCCCAAGGTATTGGGGTTGGTGATCATGATGCCCGCGGTCCGCTCGGACACCGCTTCGCGCAGGACGTCCAGATCGATGCGGCCGTTGGTGTCCGAGATGATGGTCCGCGGCTTCATGCCGGCGATCACCACCGAAGCGGGGTTGGTGCCGTGGGCCGAATCGGGAATGAGTATCTCGTCCCTGTCAGTCTCGCCGTTGGCCACATGAAGGGCCCGGATCACCAGCATACCCAGATATTCCCCGTGCGCGCCGGCGGCGGGCAAAAGGCTGCAGGCCGAAAAACCGGTGATCTCACAGAGGGCATCCTCAAGAAGCTTGAGGGCGCCCAGCAATCCCTGGATATCCGCGGGGCCCTGTTCGGGATGCAGGTCGGCCAGGCCGGACAAAGCCGCCACCTGTTCATTGACCCGCGGATTGTACTTCATGGTGCAACTGCCCAGGGGATACATGCCACGTTCGATGTGATGGTTGAGGTTTGACAAGGCCGTAAAATGGCGCATGACCTCAGGCTCGCTCAGGGCGGGAAAGTCCGCCGGTTCGGCGCGCCGAAATTCGGCAGGAAGGGCCTCGGCGAGTTCGGTTTCCAGCGGTTCTCCGTCCCAGGCGGGAAAGGTCAGGCCCCGGCGCCCTGCGGCACCCTTGTTGAACACGGAATCGGGCAGCCCGGCGTTCCACTCGCCGGTGACCGGTCCGGCCGGTTTCACTGCGGCCGGATCCCTTTGGTCCTGACTCATATCCTCACCTTCTTTGTTCCGGAAGTGCCGGACAGGAATTTTTCAAGCAACTGCCCGAAATTTTCGATCTCGACCGCGGTGCGTTTTTCGGTAACGCAGACCAGCAGATCCTGCGGACCGCAACCGGCAACACCGGCCAAGGGGATGCCCCCGAGCACGCCCTGTTGGCGGGCAAAGGCCAGGAAATCGGCCGCTGGTTTGGCCAGTCGCAATACCGTTTCGTTGAAGACCGGACCGGCAAAGGGCAAGCTCACGCCGGCGATGCCGGACACGCGCCGGCGCAGGGCGGTGATGCGGGTCAGATTGGCCTGCCCCAGTTCCGCCAGCCCCCCGGCCCCCAGCATGGCCAGGTAGACGGTCGCGCGCAGGGCGTTCAAACCCTGGTTGCTGCAGATGTTGCTGGTGGCCTTGTCCCGCCGGATGTGCTGCTCCCGGGTCTGGAGAGTCAGCACGTAACCCTCCTGCCCGCGGCTGTCAGTGGTGCGGCCGACGATGCGGCCGGGAATGCGTCGCTTGTGTTTGTCGGAGCAGGCCATGAACCCTAGAAGGGGGCCGCCCCAGGAAGGCGAGACCCCAAAGGGCTGAGCCTCACCCACGGCCAGTTCGGCACCGAATTCAACGGGGGCCTTGAGCAGGGAAAGAGCCACCGGGTTGACCGCCGCCACCACGATGGCGCCGGCGTCGGTGATCACCCGGGATAGTTCGTCTACCGGTTCGACCAGTCCCAGGTAATTGGGATTCGGGATCACGCAGGCGGCCACCTCGTCGGTCATGATCGCGGCCAGGGCTTCGGGATCCGTGGTACCTGCGGGGCCGGCGGGCGCGTCGATGACGGCGACACCTTCGCCGGCCATCATCGTCTTGACGACACGCCGGTAGCGGGGGTTCAGGGTCACCGGCAGAACGACCGCCTTTTTCCGCTTGGCCGCCAAGGCGACCGAAAGGGCTTCACTCAGAGCGGTGGCGGCGTCGTACATGCTGGCGTTGGCCACATCCAGTCCGGTGAGCCGGCAGATGAAGGACTGCCATTCGTAAATCACCTGCAGGGTGCCCTGAGAAACTTCGGGTTGATAGGGTGTGTAGGCTGTCAAAAACTCACTGCGCGAACTGATAGCGTCCACTGCGGCGGGAATGATCGCATCGTACACCCCGCCCCCCAGGAAAGAAACCAGCTCGTTCTGACCGTGATTGGCCGCGGCGGCTTTCATGAAGTAGCGCCGGACCTCTTCCTCGGTCATCCCGGCCGCCAGGTCGAGCGGACGATTCAGACGCACGTTGTCCGGCAAATGGGAAAACAGGTCGTCGATGTGGTCCTTGCCGATGACCGCGAGCATCTGCTTGATGTCGTCGGGTGAGTGCGGGACGTATGGCATGCTCCGGTCAGCCTCCCAGAAGTTCGCCGTAGGCGGCGGCATCCATCAGCTGATCTATTTCGGACAGATCGTTCAACCGGACCTTCAGCAACCAGCCTTCTTCCAGGGGATCGCTGTTGACGATCTCGGGACTATCGACGACCGCATCATTGACCTCGACCACCTCACCTGAAACCGGGAGAAAAAGGTCGGCCACGGCCTTGACCGATTCGATGGTGCCCACGGTGTCACCCTGGCTGAATTCGGATCCCGTTTCGGGCAGCTCCACAAAAACCACGTCGCCCAGTTCGCCGGCGGCAAAATCGGTGACCCCGATCGTGCCCACGCCGTCCTCGATCAGGATCCATTCGTGATCCTGCGTGTATTTCCGGTCGTCGGGTACCATGTCTTGAGCCTCCTGCAGGTTGTACCGCCGGTCAGGGCAGTGTCCGAGCGGCGCGCGGATCACCCTTGGTCCGGGCCGAAAGAAACGGAAATGAAACCAGGCGGCAGGCGATCTCACGCCCGCGGATATCCACCGCCAGATCCCCTTCGAGAGATCCGGCTTCCACCAGGGCCATGGCCAGGGGTTTTTTGAGTGTCGGGCTGAAGGTGCCGCTGGTCACCCGACCGACCTGCCGACCCCCACACAAAACAGGGGAATCCTGACGGGCTATTCCCCGGCCGGTAACCTCCAGGCACACGATCTTCCGGGGGACGCCATCACTCTTCTGCTGGAGGAGCGCGTCCCGGCCCAGGAAGTCGTCCTTCTTGAGTTTGACGGCCCAGCCGATGCCGGCCTCGAGAGGAGTGATGTCCTCTTCGAGTTCGTGGCCGTAAAGACAGTAACAGACTTCGAAGCGCAGGGTATCGCGCGCGGCCAGGCCGATGGGCGCCACGCCGAGATCCGAGCCCTTGGCCAACAGTTCTTCCCAGACACGGAGGGCATCGGCATTGGGAAGGTATAATTCATACCCATGCTCCCCCGTATAACCGGTCCGCGAAACGATCCAGCGGCCTGACGGTCCGTCGATCACAAACGCGGTATAGAACTTCAGGGCTTCGATGGCGTCCGTCTTGTCGATCAAAGCCTCCAGGCGGTTGACCAGCCGACGGCTGTCCGGTCCCTGGACCGCGATCAAAGCCACCTGATCACTCTGGTCGTCCAGGTCCACGCCGGTGGCGGGAAGATGTTCCTGCAACCATTCGCTGATCTTGGCGTGGTTGGCGGCATTGCAGACAATCATCCACTCGGCCTCACCCAGGCGGTAGACCAGCATGTCATCCAGGACCCCGCCATCGGGTTGGCACATGGCGGTGTAAACGATCTTGCCGACCGCCGCCCCCGTCACCCGATTGGTGACCAGGCCATCGATCCAGGCCTCGGCCCCGGATCCGGAAACCAGAATTTCTCCCATATGGGTAATATCGAACAACCCCACCCTTTCCCGGACACACTCGTGCTCGGCAAGGACGCCTTCGTACTGGACCGGCATTTCGAAACCGGCGAAGGGAACCATCTTGCCACCGTGTTCCAGGTGCCAGGCGGTCAGGGGCGTGGATTTCAAATTGGCGGATTCGCTCACGGAAGGGACTCCAGGGCAACAGGCGGATAAAATGACAAACAGCGCGGGCGGGGTGCCCGCCCGGCCGACGATCTGGTCAAATCTAACCCCGGGTCCGCTTTTCGCCAAGGGATTTAGCCCTCACGAGCGGCCGACAATATCAGAGGAATAGTTCCCGTAGCATGGCGCCGGTATAGGACCCTTCGGCGGCCATGATCTGGCCAAGATTCCCGCTGGCGACCAGGTTCCCGCCGGCCGCGCCGCCCTCCGGACCCAGGTCGAAGATCTGATCGGCCCGTCGGATAACCTCGGGGTGGTGCTCGATGACGATCACCGTGTTGTCCTGGGCGATCAATTGCCCCAGCACGTTCATCAGGCGGTCCACATCGCAGAAATGGAGGCCCGTCGTCGGTTCGTCAAGGATATAGAGGGTATGCCGCTGCCCGCCCCGCGACAACTCCTTGACCAGTTTGATGCGCTGGGCTTCGCCCCCGGACAGGGTGCTGCCCGCTTGGCCCAGCCGCAGGTAGTCCAGCCCCACACCGTGCATCACGTCCAGGATCTTACGGCAGGCTGGTATGTTGGCCAAAACACTGGCGGCTTCTTCCACGGTCATTTCCAGAATGCGCGCAATGTCGCAGCCCTTGAAATGGACTTCGAGAGTCTCCCGGTCAAACCGGCGGCCGCTGCACTCCTCGCAAAGAACCTCGACGTCGGGCAGGAAATCCATGGTCAACCGGCGCAGGCCCGCACCCTCACAAACCGGGCAGCGACCGCCGGCCGTGTTGAAGCTGAAACGACCCGCATCGAATCCTCGCAACCTGGCAAGACTGGTCTGGGCAAAGATCCGGCGGATGTGATTGAAGAGCCCCGTGTAAGTTGCGGGCGTGGACCGGGGCGACCTGCCGATGGGCGATTGATCCACCAGAACGACCGAATGAAGATGTTCGGCACCGGTGAGTGCCCGGTAGGGTTCGGGGCGTCGCCGAGCGCGATGTTTCAGGGCTGCCAGAGCCCGGTAAAGGGTGTCATGAACGGCGGTGCTCTTGCCCGAACCCGAAACCCCTGTTACCACCGACAGCTTGCCCAGGGGAATGCCTAGTTCCACATCCTTGAGATTGCGGCCGGTCATGCCGCTGATGGTCAGGGTCTGGCCGTTTTGGCGACCGCCGGTCAAGGGTGCCGGACCGTCTCGACCCACGGTACCGGCCAGGTAGTCGCCGGTGGCCGTGCCGGTCCGCGCGGCCACCTCGGCCACGCTGCCTTCCGATACGATCTCGCCGCCGTGCTCACCGGCCCCCGGACCCAGATCGATGATGTGGTCGGCAGCCAGCATCACATCGCGGTCATGCTCCACCACGACCACCGAATTGCCGCGGTCGCGCAGAGCCTTGAGGGTGTCAATGAGCTGCCCGATGTCCCGGTGATGCAGGCCGACACTCGGCTCGTCCAGGATGTACAGAACGCCCGTCAGCTGGGAACCCACCTGGGTAGCCAGCCGAACTCTCTGGCCCTCGCCGCCGGACAGGGTTCGGGTTCCCCGGGCGAGCGAAAGGTAACTGACGCCCACCTGAAGCAGAAAACGAAGACGGTGCCGGATCTGCTCGAGAATGGGAGCGGCGACAATCTGGTGCCGTTCGGAATTGAACGAAACGCCCCCCACCCATTCGGAAAATTCATCCAGGGTCAAGGCGGAGACCTCGCCGATGTGCCGGTCGCCCACCTTCACGTTCAGGGCTTCGGGTCGCAAGCGGTGGCCACCACAATGGTCGCAATCCTGTTCGACCATCATCCGTTCCAGCGAAGAACGGATCTTATCCGACTTGGTCTCGCGATGACGCCTTACGAGTTCGGGCACCAAGCCTTCCCAGTCGCGCAGGAAGGCGTTGTAGTGCGGGTGGTCGCGCAATTCCTTTTCAATCTCCGGGGTCAAGCCGTGAAACAGGACATCCTTTACCCTCGGCGCCAACCCCGAGAAGGGTTCGTCCAGGCGGAATCCCAACGCGCCGGCCAGAGCCTCGACCTGAACGTAGAGCCAGCTGGTCTCCTTGCCCTTGAGGAATTCGATGGCGCCCTTGGCAATACTCAGATCCGCGTCGTGCACCAGGGCGTCGGGATAGATGGTCCGCAGGGAACCCAATCCGTTGCAGCCGGGGCAGGACCCGGCCGGAGAATTGAACGAGAACATGCGTGGTTCCAGTTCGGGAAACCCCCGGCCGCAACCCGGGCATGAGGACCGACGGCTGTACCAGCGTACCTGGCCCTGGCTCCAGACCATGACCGACCCCTGCCCCAGTTCGGCGGCGCGGTCCAGACCTGTCTTTAGTCGATCGCGAATACCTGGCCGGTTGGCCATTCCGTCCACCACCACAGCGATATCGTGGGGCTTGCCCCGCGCCAGCTCGATCACCTCGTCCAGCTCGGTGATCTGGCCGTCTATCAGCACCCGGACGTACCCCTGGGCTCTGAGATCATCCAGCAGTTTCTTGTGTTCTCCCTTGCGCCCCAGCACCACCGGAGCGAGCAGGTAGAAACGGGTCTTGTCCGGCAAGGCGGCGATCTCGTCCCCGATGTCCGACAACGGTCGGCCGGCCGCGGGCACCTGGCAGTCCGGACAGTGGACCGTGCCGCACCTGGCGAACAGCAAACGCATGAAATTGTAGATTTCCGTCACGGTCCCGACGGTCGATCGAGGACTGCGGCCCAACCCCTTCTGGTCGATGGCCAATGATGGCGACAAGCCTTCGATCCGATCAACGTCGGGTTTGGGCAACTGGTCGAGAAACTGGTGGGCGTAGCTGGAAAGGCTTTCGATATACCGGCGCTGACCTTCGGCGTAAAGGGTATCGAAAGCCAGGGAAGATTTTCCGGAACCGCTGGGTCCGGTAATGACGACCAGCCTGCGCCGGGGCAGACGCAGGCTGATGTTTTTCAGATTGTGGACCCGCGCTCCGGTCACCGTGATGTACCCCGGAGGTGCCGGCCCGCCCGCTTTGGGTTTCCTGATCACGCGATTGTTGTCCGCCACCTACTGGACCGGTTTCAGGTCAGCGGGCATCTCGTCCCAGGCGGCTTTTTCGTCCGCGGTCAAACCACCGACACCATCGATGATGACCGCCTGGTCGATGGCGACCGGGTTACGCGGCGCATCCCGGCCCGCACCGGGATTTTTCTCCGCATTGACGATGATGTCGGCCACATCCATACCCGAGACCACCTGTCCGAAAATGGTGTACTTGCCGTCAAGCTGTGCGGTCGTGGCCACGCAGATGAAAAACTGGCTGCCTGCCGAATTCACATCCTGGCCGCGCGCCATGCTCAGGGTGCCCCGGACATGTTGGACCGTCTGGGAAAATTCGGCCTGGAGATTGGCCGGGCCGTCGAGCCCCTGGTAACCCTTGGCGTTGAGAAGGTCATTGACCTGCTGGACCAGACCCTGCTCCTCTTCCGTGAGCACATCGGTCATCGTGGGCCCGCCCAAACCGTCGTTGCGTGGATCGGAATCCTTGCTGTTGGGGTCGCCGCCCTGGATGACAAATCCGGGGACGATCCGATGGAAAGCGGTGCCGTCATAAAATCCGGCGCGCGACAGATGGACGAAGTTCCCCACGTGGTGGGGAGCCAGATCGGGATAAAAAACCAGCAGGATGTTCCCTTGGGCGGTTTCCAGACGGGCAAACTGGGGATCGCCGGCATTCGCCGGGATTGCCGGAAGAAGCGCAGTCACCATGAACAAAAACAGAAACAGGGCAAGGTGCCCACGGCCGCGGTCGCGACAATGGTTGGTTTTTTTCTCGGAACGCATTTTTCCTCCAGATTACCGCGGGGCGTTCATTCGCCCCGCCGGACCAGATAAGCGATGCCTATTTCGGAATGTATGTACTCTCCCAGCCGGGAAGCTTCGGCCATGTCGCCCACGCCCCGCAACATGACCCGGTGATAGGTCTGACCACCGAGATCGGATTCCTCGATCACAGGGTTGTAACCCAGAGCGCTGATCCGATCCACCTGTTTCCGGGCGTTGGCCAGGTTGGTGAACGACCCCAGCTGCAGGCTGAATCCGCTGTCACCGGACGAAACGGAAGTGGCCGGCCGGGAAGCGGCGGGCCCGGGGGCAACCTCGGATTTTTTCGGGGCCGCCTTGAGTTCCGCACCGGCAGGCGGGACGGCCTGCTTTTCACCGGTCGGATCCTCACTGACACCCTCGGCGTCGGGTAAAGTTCCCGTCCCTGGAGCCTGGTCCACCGGCAGGGTTGAACCCCTGTCGTCCGCGGCCGCCGCGAGAACCGAATCCGGTAGCATCGCCCGCGGTTTCGGGCCCGCGTCCGCCTGGTCCTGGTCTTTGTTGCCGCAGCCGTTCAGGAGGGTCACGACGACCACCCCCACCCCCAAGGCTAGAATCAGGGACAAGCGCACCCGGCCGGACAA
>RCNC010001954.1_pt1 | contig 18503 bp, 16 predicted proteins | sample 2041301 | NCBI WGS metagenome assembly RCNC01 (sample SAMN09708231, study PRJNA481090) | Marine sediment metagenome, whole genome shotgun sequencing project. | biome: marine sediment; feature: ocean; material: sediment; isolation source: Sewage treatment plant 13A marine sediment (STP13A) ... | reverse complement strand
CTGAAAATTGAGCGAGGCGACAAGATCCAGCATTTTGGAGTTCTCGCTTAGTACCTGACCCTGCATTTTGTCCAGATTACGGTCCCGCGCGATTTCCATGAGCTTGCTCATCAGTTGATGTGCGATTCCACGCCCTTGCCATTGATCTGAAACAACCAGCGCAAACTCGCAACTTTGCTTATCTACATTGGTTGTATAACGTGCGACGCCAATTTGCTCTTCGCGATTGCCGCCAGACGTTACTGCGATCAGAGCCATCTCGTCGTGATAGTCGATTTGCGTGAAGCGCACCAGCATTTCCTGACTCAGTTCTTGCAGTGAATTCATAAACCGAAAATACTTTGCTTGTTGAGAAAGTTCGCGAACGAACTTGGCCTCCATCTCGGCATCTTCGGGCCGAATGGGCCTGATCACAACATCGGTGCCATCATTGAGTTGCGTCTTCGTCACCAAATGAGATGGATAAGGGTGTATTGCGAGGTGATCGTAAGGGTCAGTCGATGGCTTGGGGTAGTCGACGACCATACGTGCATCAACGGCTACGATACCGGCCTCGTCTATTATCAATGGATTGATATCCATTTCTCGTAGCCACGGCAATTCGCACGCCATTGCAGACACGCCGAGCAGCACGTCGATAAGTTGATCGATATCTACAGCCGGCATGTTTCGAAATTCACCGAGTAGCTTCGACACTTTCGTTCGATTGATCAGGTCGATCGCAAGACGCCGGTTCAAAGGCGGCAACGAAACCGCCGAATCTCCCATGACTTCAACCGTCGTGCCGCCACTACCGAAACTGATAACAGGGCCGAAAACAGGGTCCCGAATAACCCCGATCATTAGCTCCCTGCCATTCGAGCTCCGGTACATTTTCTCAACGGTAACACCTGAAATTTTTGCGTCCGGGAGGCGCGACTGAACGTTATCAAGTAATTGCCGATATGCGCCACGCACCTCCTGTGCCGAGTTGATATTGAGCCTGACGCCGCCAGCATCGGACTTGTGCGAAATGTCGGTTGACAGAACTTTCATCGCAATCGGGAAGCCTATCGATTCGGCAACGATTAGCGCCTCGTTGGCCGAGTGCGCGACCGCGTTCCGTACCGTTGGCACCCTGAACGCATTCAGTATCGCCATCGACTCCGGTTCTGTCAGAATTTTCCGCTGCTCGGTAAGTACGGCTTCGATGATGAGTCGCGCACCTTCCGTATCCGGGGGTTCCTGGCCTCGGGTCAGTCCCGCTGGAGTCTGCAGTAAAAGACGCTGATTCACGTTGTATCGGGCAAGATAGGAAAATGCATCAACGGCGTTTTCAAGGGTGCCGAAATCGGGTACGTGAGCATTATTGAATCGTCGGCGAGCTTCTTCTACCTGCCCTCCACCCATCCAGCTGGTCATGATCGGCTTTTTATTTTTGGCCGCGGATTTGATGACAGCCTCTGCAACTTCGGTGGGTTGCGTCATCGCCTGCGGCGTCAGAATAACGATTGCGCCGTCCACGCCCGGGTCTTCGAGACAAATGTCCAGCGCTTGCGCATAACGCTCCGGTGGCGCGTCCCCAATGATGTCGACCGGATTGCCGTGTGACCAGACCGAGGGCAGTACCTCGTCCAATGCCTTCATGGTTGCGGCGCTCAGGGAACTCAGCTCAATTTCCCGATCGGTTGCCCGATCTGCGGCCATCACCCCTGGACCTCCACCGTTGGTGATGATCACCAGACGCTCGCATTTGCTGCGATAGTGAGTCGACGACAACGCCTTTGCGGCCGCGAATAATTGTCCGATTGTTTCGACGCGCAGCACGCCGGATCGAGACAGTGCTGCGGCAAACGTCTCGTCGCTTCCGACTAACGCGCCGGTATGCGACATGGATGCCGCAGCACCAGCGGAATGTCGTCCGACTTTCAGCGCAATCACCGGTTTGATACGCGCGGCTGCGCGCAAGCTGCTCATGAAGCGTCTTGAGTTATTAATACCTTCAATGTAGAGCAGAATCGCTTTCGTGGCCGGATCCGAAACCAGATAGTCCAGGTAATCTCCAAAATCCAGATCCGCGGCGATACCCGTTGACACGACGGCGGAAAAACCGATGTCGTTTTGCTCGGCCCAGTCGAGAATCGCAGTGCAAATGGCGCCGGACTGGGATACGAATGCCAGATTACCGGGCAATGCGTTGTTGTTGCCGAAAGTGATGTTGAGGCCCTTGTCAGGGCGGATGATGCCGAGACAATTGGGGCCCATCAGTCGAATGCCGTAGTGTTTGACCCGTTGCGTTACCTTGTCTTCAAGTCGTCGGCCCTCTGCACCCGTTTCTCGAAATCCTGCCGACAGGATCAACATCATCTTAATGCCGCGCTCGCCGCACTCTTCCACTATTCGCGGAATGCTGACTGCGGGGGTGGCGACGACGACCAGATCGACAGGTTCGTCGATCTCCTCCAGAGACGAGAAGGCCTTCTGACCCTGAACTTCATCTCGTTTCGGGTTTATCGCGAAAATACGTCCCTCGAAACCTGACGTCAGCAGATTCTTGAAAACCACGCCGCCAACGGAATCTGGCTTATCGCTGGCGCCGTAAAGAGCGACGCTGCTGGGTGTAAACAGAGATGTCAGGTAATGCGTATTCATTAGTTCAGGTAATTCCATTTTCCATTATTGCCACGAGCTTTTACACTGAGAGGCCCTGTCACGACAATAAGGGTATGCCACTGTGCACACTGCCTATATTAGCCACGCCGATTGTCGCAAGCATGACACCGGTGCGGGTCACCCGGAAAACTCACGGCGCCTTACAGCGATAGAAGATCGATTTATTGAAACCGGACTCTTCGATGTTCTCAACCATGTCGATGCACCAATAGTGAGCAGAGAGCAGCTCCTCCGAGTTCATACCCGGCGGCACATAGAAACCGTTGAATCAATGTCGCCGACGACCGGCTACGCGAATCTCGATCCGGATACTGTCATCAGCCGGGATAGCCTGGCAGCCGCACACAGGGCCGCCGGAGCTACCGTCGCAGCGGTCGATCGTGTCATCAGCGGCGAGGTGTCTTCAGCATTTTGCGGCGTGCGACCTCCCGGTCATCATGCCGAGTCAAGTCGGGCCATGGGCTTTTGCCTGTATAACAATATCGCTGTCGGCGCGGCGCATGCTCTGCAGGAACATGGTTTGCAGAGAGTCGCTATCGTTGATTTCGACGTCCACCATGGAAATGGCACCGAAGAGATATTCAAAGACGACGGCCGCGTGCTCTTTTGTTCTACTTTTCAGCATCCGTTTTATCCTTTCACACCGCTGTTGGAAGAGGCGGCCAACAGAGTCAATGTGCCGCTCGAGGCTACGGCAACGGGTTCCGAGTTCCGCGCTGCCGTGGTCGAGCACTGGCTTCCGGCTTTGGAAAAATTCCGGCCCGAGATGATCTTCGTCTCGGCAGGATTTGATGCCCATGTCGCCGACGACATGTCAAACGTAAGCCTGACGGACGCCGACTTCCGTTGGGTGACAGAACAGATTGTCGATGTAGCAGCGAAATCAGCCTCGGGTCGAATCGTCTCCGCGCTGGAGGGCGGATATGAGCTCACAAGCCTGGCCCGTTGCGTCGAGCAACATGTGCGGATTCTCATGGGCCTCCACTAACAAGCAGTGTGAAAACGCACCTTCTTTAGTGGTTTGCCGTAATAGCGAGCCCTGCATCGATAGAGGAGTATTTAAACTACGAAAATCCCACTAACGAGACAGATACTCATGACGGAACAACACGTCTATTCCTTCGACGACGGCGATGGCCACGACAAAAAACTGCTTGGCGGCAAAGGTGCCAATCTCTGCGAAATGACTCAGATCGGCATCAACGTGCCGCCCGGATTCGTGATAACGACAAAAGCGTGCCTGGACTACCTCGAGGCGGATCAGCTTCCGACCGGCTTGATGGATACTATAAAAGACCAGATCGGCAAGCTCGAATCGGCCACTGGTAAGACGTTTGGCCAGGGCACCGACCCGCTGCTCGTCTCGGTCCGGTCCGGGTCAGCCATGTCGATGCCGGGCATGATGGATACGATCTTGAACCTGGGTCTGAACGACGAGACCTTGGCTGGGTTAATCGAGCAGACGGGCGACGCACGATTCGCGTACGACGCCTATCGACGCTTCATTCAGTTATTCGGCAAGGTCGCACTGGGTATCCCCGACGAGCATTTCGACGAGTATTTTGAAGAAGTGAAGAAGCGCGTTGGCGTGAAGGCTGATGTCGGTCTCGAGGCGGAGCACCTCAAGGAGATCAGCGAGAAATTCCTGGCCGTCGTGCATCGTGAATCTGGCAAAGATTTTCCGCAGGATGTGATGCTGCAGCTACAGCTAGCCGTGGAATCCGTATTTCGTTCCTGGATGGGAAAGCGTGCCGTCGACTATCGACGCGAGTTCCATATCACCCCGGATTTGGCGAACGGTACAGCCGTCAATATATGCACCATGGTCTTCGGCAACAAAGGCGACGACTGCGCGACTGGCGTTGGCTTTACCCGAAATCCGGGCACCGGCGAAAACGAGATGTTTGGTGAGTATCTGACCAATGCCCAGGGCGAGGACGTTGTCGCCGGCATCCGCACGCCGAAACCTCTGCAAAGCATGCAGGAGGAAATGCCAGAGCAGTATTCGCAGCTCGTCTCGAGTCTCATTATCAGGAAGTCCAGGACTACGAATTCACGATAGAGAAAGGCACGCTCTATTGCCTGCAGACGCGTAATGGCAAAATGAATGCGGCCGCCATGGTCAAAACGTCAGTCGATATGTTCGAAGAAAAGCTGATATCACGAGATCAGGCACTGCTGCGTATTGATCCTGAGCTGCTGGAACAGCTCTTACATCCCAGTCTCGACCCCGCCAACACGGTCGCACCGATCGCGACAGGATTGCCCGCCTCACCAGGAGCAGCGGCGGGCAAGTGTGTCTTCGATGCCGATCTGGCGGAGAAGCTCGGCAATGCGGGCGAAAAAATAATTCTCGTTCGGGAAGAAACACGCCCGGAAGACATTCATGGTTTCTTTGCGGCGGAAGGCATTCTTACCAGTCGTGGCGGCAAAACGTCGCATGCGGCAGTTGTCGCCCGTGGTATGGGCAAACCCTGCGTCGCCGGGGCCGAGGGCATCGTCGTAGATGTCCACCTGCGATTGGCACACGTCGGCGATGCGGTTCTTCGCGAAGGTGATGTTATTACGCTCGACGGCGCGACCGGTATGGTCTATCCCGGTGCCATCCCGACGATTAAGGCCCATTTTCCCGAAGAGCTCAAAACCCTGCTCGGCTGGGCAGACGAGATCGCTGACCTGAAAGTCATGGCAAATGCCGATACGCCTGATGCCGCGAGAGTAGCCCGCGAATACGGCGCCATGGGTATCGGCCTCTGCCGCACGGAGCGCATGTTTAACGCCAGCGACCGGCTGCCCATAGTGATCGATATGATCCTCGCCGATACCGAGGAAGAAAGGCAGTTAGCCCTCGATCGCCTGCTGCCGATTCAGCGTAGTGATTTTGTCGACCTCTTCTCGGTGATGTCCCCGGACCCGGTCACCGTTCGCCTGCTCGACCCGCCGATGCACGAGTTTCTACCCACCGAGCAACAGCTGCTGGAGCAGATAGAAACTCTGCGTCTGTACCGCAATGTCGTTCGAGGTCGACAAACTGCTTTGAGTTCGTTTGACTTACCGACCGAGTTACCGAAACCCTTCGATGATCTGAGCGAGGAACACGTCAACGAAGCGTTGCTCAAGAAAGAACGCATGTTGAAGAAAGTGCGCGAGCTTCAGGAAGTTAATCCAATGCTTGGCCATCGTGGCGTGCGGCTGGGAATTGCCTATCCGGAAATTTACGCCATGCAGATACGCGCAATTCTCGAGGCGACAGTGGAATGCGCAAACCAGGGAATATCGGTAACACCCGAGATTATGGTGCCGCAGGTGATCACGTCACAGGAACTCGCGAAAGTGAAGGTCACGGTCGATGAGCTAACTGAGAAACTCGAGAAAGATTTTGGTAAGAAGTTAAAATTCAAGTTCGGAACAATGATCGAAACGGTTCGCGCCTGCACACGCGCGTCGCAACTCGCGGCTAACGTGGAGTTCTTTTCTTTCGGCACCAACGATCTCACTCAGGCTGTCTTCTCATTTTCGCGCGAGGATGCGGAGAACAAGTTCCTGCCGATGTATAACGAAACGGGAATCCTGCAAGACAATCCGTTCGAGGTACTCGACGTCTATGGTGTCGGCCAGCTGATCGAAATGGCGGTTGAGCGTGGTCGAGCGACGCGTAAGGACCTGAAGATCGGAATCTGTGGCGAACAGGGCGGTCATCCGGAATCGATCCGCTTCTGCCACCGCGTCGGCCTTAGCTACGTGTCCTGTTCGGGACCCCGTGTACCGATCGCGCGCCTTGCCGCAGCGAATGCGAAATTGCTGGAGGCGTGATTGCGGGGGCCGATACCTGATGTCATTGCTCGATAATATTGTATTTTTCGTTTTCGGCGGATTTTTGATCTTCCTGGGCTATGTGATACAGGACATAGACGAAGGCGATCATTATCGTTGGCACTAATACAGAGGCTTCAAGTACACCGGTACCCTACGAAGCGCCACGGTGGGCGAGCGCAATGCGCCGCTTCACGGACTACCTCGTTTGCGACTTCCTGGGCGGACCAAGGCCGTGGAAATTTGCGTGGGTAGTCAACTTTCAGAAAGCGGGGACATTCGTGTTTCTTCTCGCCTTGATCGCCTACTACGGCAACACGTCGACGGGTGCGTGGGTCTATACAGCGATGCAGGGAAGTTACGGCCTGGTCTGGCTTCTCAAAGATACGGCTTTCCCCGACTCGAACTGGCAACGTCGCATAACGATTGCGGGTGGTATCAATGCTTTCGCGGGCGTACTGGGCTGGTATTGGGTGTTCGGATGGCTGTTACTGTCCGGGGAGTCACGGCCAGACTATCCGCTACCGGATGTCGCGTGGTTTTGCCTGTGCATCAGCCTGTGCATTTTGGGCTGCGCCATCATGATCGCAGCGGACGCGCAGAAATATTTCACCTTGCGTGTGCAGCGAGGGCTGATTACCGACGGCATGCACCGGTATGTGCGTCATCCCAACTACCTTGGCGAGATCATGATCTACGGCAGCTTCGCGATGATGGTCTGGCACTGGCTACCCATTGTGGTCCTTGCGTGGGTCTGGTTTGGCTTGTTTGCCGTCAACATGGTCATGAAAGAAGCCAGCATGTCACGCTACCCTGAATGGGCGGCGTATAAAAAGCGAACCTGGTGGTTAATACCGTTTTTGCTCTAGGGTTGGCCAGGAGCGGAATGCGAAGTTACATTTTGAAACATTCTGTTACCTGAACGGGCAGAAGTAGGAATCACTAGCCAATAAGCTCTCCCAATCATTTAACTGATTGGAGATCGAAGTGAATAAGCAGGTTTATTTGGCGGGTGTAATTTCTTCCGCGTTATTTTTTGCCGGTTGCGAAGGCGACGACGGCACGAACGGTACAGACGGCACGAGTGGGGTCGACGGATTCAATTCTCTTATCGCGACTCGCGACATCGCTCCCGGAGATGCGGTTTGTCTCGGTGGCGGTCTGGCGCTGGACAGCGGACTGGACACGAACAGAAACGACATTCTGGACGCGGGTGAAGTTACCTCGACAGAGTTGCTCGAATGTGAAGCAACACCGACGGTACGGGCTTTGCACGCATCGCCGAATGCGCCTGCTGTAAACATCTTGGTTAATGGCGCTGAAGCGTTGGCTGGTGTTGACTACGGTCAGGGTTCTGGCTTTGTATCGGTGCTTGAAGAAAACGTCATCGAGGTTGAAGCAATTACGCCGGCCGGTAACGCTGTTGTTATTACCGCTGACGTAAACCTCGACTACAACACTGAGGCGAGCATTCTCGCTGTCGGCAACGTGACTGCAACGGGTGGTATTTTCGCTCTGCCGATCGTCAACCCGTCGGACAACGCTATTACGGAAGGTTTCTTCCGCGCGCAGGTTGTTCACGCATCACCTTCGGCTCCAGCAGTTAACGTTTACGTTACAGCCTTTGACGATCTGTTATCCAATAGCTCGCCGGTTAATGGCGTCGGTACGCCGTTGTCTTTCGAAGATTACACAGCGCAGCTCGAAGTGCCCGAGGGTGACTACCGGATTCGCATTACCGTTGATGGCGACGCAACACTGACGCCTGTATTCGACTCGGGTGAGATTTCGCTCCCAGCGGGTGCGGACCTCATGATCGTCGCTATCGAGAATACAGGTCCTGGCGCATCGCCTGTCGATCTGGTCGTTCTTGACGGCGCCGCTGCAGCAACGATCGAAGACGCAGCCACTCCGGCTTCTGCGATTGCTGTTCACCTGTCACCGGACGCACCGGCAGTCGATATCCTGGCCGACGTCAATAGCACTACCGGCGTAGACGAGATGCTGCCGCTGGTACGAAATGTGCCTTTCGGAGCGTTCTGTGATCTGAACGAAATACCTGCCCCGGGTGACTACACGATCAGTGTTGTCGCCAGCGCTGACAACAGCATCGTTGCGACACAGTTCCAACTTGCTGTCGATCCGAGCGTTGAGGCAACAGCCATCGTTTCAGGCTTCCTGGACCTGGCTATGACGGGCGTGACACCGGCAATCACCACGCTGGATCCGCAGATTGACAGTCGCCGTAGCATCGTTACCGAGACGCGACTGCGGGTTACACACGGCTCACCAAGCACGGGTCTTGTCGACATCTATCTGGTCGCTGCCGGCACCGACATCAGTGATCCGGCGCTTGTGCCGAACTTCGCTGGAGTCGACTTTGGTGGAACCACCGGACAGTTGACGATTGCGAACGGCATGTACGACGCCATTGTGACTGGAACGGGTTCCAAGACGCCTGCGATAGAGCTGCTTGGTCTCGACTTCACTGCAGGTGGTTCCGTACTGAGCGTGATCGCACGTGATCTGGTCGGCGGTGGTCTCGACACAACGCCGCTGATCATTGACATGACGGACGTGCCAGCTTGTTAGGATGATTGATATGACGGATGCGCCAGCTTGTCTGGCACCTTAGTTCGACGACTAAGTACGCCGTAAGAACCTTTGGGTTCGGAGCGCTCGGGAACTCCCCTTCTCGAGCGCTTTTTTTTACAAGGCTGCAGCGCCTGACAAACGGTATAATTAGATAATGTCCAAAGTTCTGATAATTGATGATGATAAAAAGCATTCGGCGCTGCTGAAGGCTTTTTTTGAGCGTTATGGCATCAAGCTCACCTGTGCGTTCGACGCAGAAGAGGGTTTCAAAATGCTGGCTCGAGTAGAGCCTGACTTACTGCTGCTCGACGTCATGCTACCCGGTAAGGACGGCTTTGAAATCTGCCGGGAAGTCAGGAAGACCAGCAATATTCCGATCATCATGCTAACCGCTCGCGGCGATGTAATTGATCGGGTTTCGGGTCTTGAACTGGGTGCTGACGATTATGTGGGTAAACCTTTCGAGCCTCGTGAACTCGTAGCGCGGATACAGGCCATACTTCGGCGGTCAGAGCAAATTGGCTCCGTAATGGGTGCGCTGCGATTTGGTGGGCTTACAATCGCCACCGACACAAGGACCGTTACGGTCGACGACGAGGCCGTTGATCTAACCTCCATGGAGTATGAGTTACTCCTGATCCTTGCCCGCCGCCATGGGCGAAAACTGTCACGTGACGAAATCTTAAGTGAACTGCGCGGCATTGATGCGGCGCTGCTCACACGATCCGTCGACATAATGATCAGCCGCTTGCGACAGAAGCTCGGAGACTCCGGCAAGCCACCGCGATTCATTCAAACGATTTGGGGACGAGGTTACTCTTTCGTCGGCATTCCGGCAGAAGATGCTTAGGCAATTATCCAGGTCCTTATCTTTTCGCTTGTTGGCCGTATTTGTCCTGCTCGGTGGGTTGTTTGTATTTGGCACACTTAAGGCCATCCAGATCGTCTACAACAGTGACGATATTCGAGGCCTGATCAGCGGCCATTTGTCTTTGCACGTGAACTACGTGCTCGAGGACATTGGTTCCCCGCCGAGAATTGACCGGGCGATCGCAATAACCAAACGTGTTCCGGTGGATATCCGAATGTTAGGTCCAACTCTGGACTGGGCGTCCGACCCCAATTTCCCGCGGCTGAGTGTTCTTGACTTCGCTCCGAGTCCGACTTTCAGCGATGACCCGGACTCATGGGTGGACGAGTTGCAGGGCGTTGAATTTGCAGAGTGGGAGGGTCATCGGTTTCTGAAAATAAGCCAGGGAAAATACGACATTGTGGTTTCATCGCCAAGAATTTCGGATATCCCGGGCGGCATCGACCTGATCTATCTGATTGTCGGTATGGGGCTGACTTTTCTTTTGCTCGCTTATGTCGCGGTCAATTGGCTGTTTCGACCCATCAAGCTGATCCGAGCGGGGTCAGCACACATTGGCCGTGGAAACTTCGACTACCGGATCAGTAATATTCGTCGGGACCAACTGGGAGATCTGGCAAATGACATTAATAAACTCGCCGCTGACGTTGAACGCATGCTGGATGCGAAGCGAGCGTTGTTGTTGGGAATCAGTCATGAGCTTCGTACGCCCTTGTCGAGAATGCGACTGACGCTGGAGTTTCTGGAGGAAGAGAAAACCAGGGAAAGCCTCCGGGAAGAGATCCTCGAGATGGAGAAAATCGTCGCGGCACTGCTGGAGGCAGAACGACTTAACGTCAGGCACGCAGCGCTGGCGCGAACGGACGTACGGATTCGCGATCTGATCGACGAGCTTCTGGCAGACTTCTTTTCGAGAGACAAAGATCGCATTCAAGTTCAACTGCTCGATGGTGAACTCCGAGCGAGTATTGATGAAGCGCGCATCACGCTGCTGCTGAAGAATCTCTTGAGCAACGCACTTCGTTACTCGAAACCGTCAGATGGCCCGGTTGAATTGAGTATCGCCACCGATGATTCTGAACTCATATTCACAGTGCGGGATCACGGACCCGGGTTGCCCACGCAGGACGCGGAGCATATTGGCACGCCGTTTTATCGAGGGGACGCGTCGCGGACGCGCGAATCAGGCGGGACGGGACTGGGCTTGTATCTCGCCACTCTCGTTGCTCAGGCGCATGGCGGGGTACTAACTCTGGTGGACAATTCAGAATCAGGCGCGTGTTTTCAAGTCCGAATCCCATGGGTCGGACCCACCGTCTCCTGACGCATTTCTGTCCCGAGCATGGTGATAGGCCGCGAGTGCATTCTTCCGGGCCACCCCGTGATCGACGATAGGTTCCGGGTAGTCTTTGCCAATGAGCACACCGCAGGAAGACTGGGTTTCGGAATCCACACGCCACGGCTCGTGAATGTATTTTGTCGGAAGATCTGTGAGTTCTGGTACCCAACGCCGTACGTACCGACCATTGGGATCGAACTTCTTTCCCTGCAAAGTGGGGTTGAAGATCCTGAAGTAGGGTGCCGCGTCAGTGCCGCAGCCCGCGACCCACTGCCAGCTGGCCGAATTATTGGCGAGATCTGCATCGACCAGTGTATCGAGGAACCAATCAGCGCCCTGCTGCCAGGGAATCAGCAGATCTTTGACCAGAAACGACGCAACGATCATTCGAACACGATTGTGCATCCAGCCGGTCGCCCACAGCTGGCGCATCCCGGCGTCGACAATAGGATAGCCGGTCATACCGAGTTGCCAGGCCTTAAGGGCGCTGTTGTCGCTGGACCAAGGAAAGAATTCGAACTCTCGACGCAATGGCGCCTCAGGCAGGCTCGGAAAATGAAATAGCAGATAGGCGCTGAAGTCTCGCCAATACAATTGCCGCTGCAACGCGGCCCCACCTTCAGACGCGTCAGAACCCGCTGATGAAATTCGAATGGCGTTTACGACCTGGCGCACACTGACTTCGCCAAAATGAAGATGCGGCGAGAGATGCGAGGTCGTATCAATATCCGGACGATCCCGTTCCGAGTCATAATTTCTTACAGCCTCGTCGATACTATCGAGTCGTTGCAGCGCACCATCCTCGCCCGGCGTCCAGGTTTCGGGAAATCGGCACGCCCAATCGGGGTTTACAGGGAGTAGCTTGAGGTCTGCGAGGCTTAGCGATTTGAAGTTGTGCGTGGCAAAACTCAAATCCGGAACGGGTTTCGGTACGGGTATTTCAGTATGGCTACTAGCCGTGTTCCAGTACGGTGTGAAGACACGAAACGGCGTACCACCTTTCGTCAGAATGGGTTCCGGTGGGTTCAAATAGCCATCGTTGCAGGACTGAATCTCGATCTTCGCAGCGCTCGACGATATGAGCGCTTCTTCCTGGGCCCGCGCAACGGGTTCATAGCGACGGCAATAAGAGAGAAATTCGGCCCCGGTGTATTCGATCAGTTCGTGCAACACGGTCTCGGGTGAGCCTTTAAGAATAAGCAGCGAGGAACCGCGTTGCCGCAGACTCTTGTCCAGAGCGGCGAGACTGTGGTGCAGCCACCAGCGACTTGCAGAACCTGAATCCAGTTCGTCAAGCACATACACGGGTAGGACTGGGTGGCCGGATTCGGCGGCTGCGATTACCGCGAGGTTATCGAACAGCCGCAGATTTCGGCGGAACCAGATGATCGCCGGCGCCATTTGAGTCTCTCTGTTATCCGTGAAGCGGACAGTATACGGCCCAGTGCCTGCACCATTTGTAAGGGAATGTAACAAAGCGCAGAAGGCCATTGTTGGCCCAGATATCGGACCGTATATTGGCCGCCTAATATTCTTGGAGACGGCCATGAGCGCCATCACTAAAAAAGCAGTTAGCTGGACCGAATCGGGCTTGGTGCCCGATTCCGTCATTCGCGCTGGAATCCGCAGGTTGCTGGAAACGAAGCGCAAAGAGATTCACTCGGGCGACATCGAATTTGCCGCCAACACGACCAATCGATTTGTTGCGATGATGAACGCGTCGCCCATCGCGCTAGTGCCTGATCTTGCAAACGAGCAGCATTACGAAGTGCCCGCGGACTTTTTCTCCCATGTCATGGGCGATCACCTCAAGTACAGCTGTTGTTACTGGCCGAAGGATGTCAGCAATCTATCCGAGGCCGAAACGGCGGCGCTCGAAATGACCGTAAAACGGGCAGGCATAGAGAACGGAATGCAGGTTCTGGATCTCGGTTGTGGCTGGGGCTCGCTATCGCTCTGGATAGCTGAGCACTTCCCCGAAGCATCCATTACGTCCGTTTCCAACTCCAGCTCACAGCGCGAGTTCATTCTCCAGCAGGCCAGCGAGCGGGCGATTGAGAATATCGACGTCATCGTCTGCGACATGAACGACTTTTCAACCAAAAACCGCTTCGACCGAGTGGTCTCAATCGAGATGTTCGAGCATATGCGTAACTACGAAGAGCTCTTTCGACGCATTGATGAGTGGTTGTTGCCCGAGGGTCAATTCTTCATGCATGTATTTTGTCATCGCATGACGCCTTATGAATATATCGACAAAGGGCCTGGCGACTGGATGAGTCGATACTTTTTTAGCGGTGGAATCATGCCGAGTGCCGATTTGCCGCTACGCTTCGGCAACAACCTGAGCATCGTCAATCGCTGGAACTGGAACGGCCAGCACTACGCCAAGACGTCCAACGCATGGCTGGACAACATGGACAAGAATGAAGATGCCATCATGCCGGTCCTTGCCAGCTGTTATGGCGAGGAAAATGCTTCTTTGTGGTGGCAGCGCTGGCGAATTTTCTTCATGGCGTGCGCCGAGTTATTTGACTACGACGAAGGTCGCGAGTGGTACGTCGGTCACTACTTGTTCCAAAAGGCGGGTCGCTGAGATGTTACTGCTGGCCAATGCTGCGGTTTTCCAGATCGCCTGGCTGTTATCTGTCATCGGTGGCGCACAGCAAATGCCATGGTTAGGGCCCGTTGTGGCTCTGGTTGCGTTGGCTTTGCACCTTCGCACGGCGCGAAAGCGGTTTGAGGAAGTGCTGCTGGTTTTAAGTTGCGGACTGATTGGCGCAGGTTTTGACAGCATCCTCGTCGCTGCAGGCTGGGTAACGTACAAAGCCGGCCTGTTCAGCGAGTATTTTGCTCCTTACTGGATCATCACGATGTGGATGTTGTTCGCGATGACGCTGAACGTCTCAATGCGTTGGCTCCGCGGTAAGCCGCGACTCGCTGCACTTCTTGGTTGCTATGGCGGTCCGGCTTCTTACATTGCAGGCCAAGCCCTCGGCGGCATCGTCCTCGTCAATCAGTTTGCGGCTTTAACAGCCCTGGCTATCGGGTGGGCGGTCATGATGCCGATGCTTATGTGGCTAGCCCAGAATATGGACGGCATGCCAGGTCCGCGACGCAACTGGATTGCCGAGTCAAGCCAATGATCCAGCACCCATATTCGATTGCGCTGTTCGTCATTCTCGGTTTTGCTGTCCTTAGCTGGCTACTCAGCGTCGTGAAGAAAGACGTCAGTTTCGTTGACAGCTTATGGTCGCTGTTTTTCCTGATCGCGGCCCTGATCTTCGCGCTTGACGTGCCATCGATTTCGCCAAAGGGGCTTTTGGTCCTGGCGTTAGTCGCCATCTGGTCACTGCGTCTTTCGATCTATATAACCGCCCGCAACTGGGGTGAGTCCGAGGACTATCGCTATCAAACAATTCGGGCCAACAATCAGCCCGGTTTCGCATTTAAGAGCCTTTACATCGTATTCGGCTTGCAGGGCGTGTTGGCGTGGCTAATCGCCTTGCCGCTACTGCCCGCGATTACTTCGGCCAACGCTCTGACCCCGGTTGATCTTTTCGCGGTGGCGCTCTGGCTGATTGGCTTCGTCTTCGAGGCCGGCGGCGACTACCAGTTGGCTCGCTTTAAGGCGCGTGAAGACAGCAAAGGCCGAGTACTTGATACAGGCCTGTGGCGGTACACACGCCACCCGAACTACTTTGGCGAATTCTGCATGTGGTGGGCGTTCTACCTGTTCGCGGTCACGTCCGGCGGTTGGTGGAGCATCGCCTCCCCGTTGCTAATAAGTTTCCTTTTACTGAAAGTCTCAGGCGTTGCGATGCTTGAGAAGACGATTAGCCACAGGCGTCCAAAATACGCGGAGTACATTCGTCGGACCAATGCATTCTTCCCAGGTCCTCGGCGTTCGCCAAAAACATCTGAGGTGCACGGTTCATGAAACGCAAACTACTATTATTCACAATGATCGGAATGTTCGGTCTCGCGCTCGCGTCACCCGCGCCGGCGCTGGAGAGCACGGACAGCGTCGCGAATTGGGATTTCGATGTCTACCTGAACGAGAAAAAGGTCGGCACGCATCGTTTCAGCGTGTCGAAGACGGGCAGCGTAAAACAGGTACAAAGCGAGGCTAGCTTCGATTACAAGATCCTGTTTTTTTCCGCCTACCGATACGAGCATAGTGCCGCGGAACGGTGGTCTGATAATTGCCTGGTCGAGTTTGATGCCAAGACGAACGCCAACGGCAAGCGCGTCCAGGTCTCGGGAGAGCAAAGCGGCGCCGGATTCTATATCGAGAGCGGCGACAGCTCGTTCGAACTGCCGAAGTGTGTAATGACTTTTGCCTACTGGAACCCCGAGTTTCTTGATCAGTCTCGGTTGCTAAATTCGCAGACCGGCGAATACCTGGATGTTCGCGTCGAGGAGATTGGCGACGAGACGCTTAGCGTCCGTGGACAGCCCGTTACAGCAACGCGCTTCAAATTGACGGCCGACAAAGTCGACATGACGCTCTGGTATTCGACCGACAACGAATGGCTGGCGCTCGAATCCATTGCCAAAGGCGGACACATCATCCGCTATGAGTTGTCCTGACATGCGCGCTCAATGGAGAGTTCTGTGCTTCGTACTTGCTGCCGCCGTCCTTGCTGGATGTGCGGCCAAAGGACCTGAAATGAAAACCGTCGATCACGTGGATATCGAGCGTTTCATGGGACCCTGGTATGTGATCGCCAACATTCCGACGTTTCTTGAAAAAGGAGCGCATAACGCTATCGAGACATACAGCCTGAATGACGATGGAACGATTGCAACCAAGTTTACTTTCCGAAAAGACAGCTTCGACGGAAAAGCCAAGCAATACAACCCGAAAGGCTTCGTTCTGGACCACCCGTCAAACGCACTTTGGGGTATGCGCTTCATCTGGCCCATCAAGGCAGACTATCGAATCACCTATCTGGAAGAGGACTATTCGAAAACGATAGTGAGCCGGCAGCAGCGCGACTTCGTCTGGATCATGGCGCGTACACCCACGATTTCCGACGCCGATTACGATCGTTTGGTCTCGCTGGTTATCGCTCAAGGCTACGACATTTCCAAACTGCGTCGCGTTCCTCAGAAGTGGTGATCGAATGAAGATCGCTATCATAGGAACAGGTATCGCTGGCACCGTGCAGATGCTCATCACGCGAATACAGCGACGCCGATCATGGACGTAGCGATTGCCACTATCCAGGATACGCCGTAGCGGAGTGACTTCCGATCGAGCTGCGGTACGTAGTGCATTGTCTGCATGCTTTGCATTGTGAGGTATTGCATTTTGAGTCTCCAAGCGATGGTAGAAAAAGCGTTGTATCAACTGACCGTTGGTACCGGTCTTCGGATACAACGATACTTCGCTCTCGCTCGCAGACAACTTCGAATAATTCATCGGTCGGATGAAAAAAGCTCACGACTGAGCCGCGGCGCGACCTGCGGAGCAAAACCGGCCCGATCCGTATCGTCTAAATTGTGATGGAGTTCACACGCCGCGTACGTGGAATTTCTGCGGCGACTCGTTGCTCCTAGAGTCCGCCGTGGTTTAGTCCGCCTTTCAACACGTAAACCTGAAACTTCTTCTGCTTCAGAACGAAAGCGGCCGCGGAACTTCGCCGGCCGGTATCACAACAGACGACGTACTGTTTTGCGGGATCCAGCGAATTGAGCTTATGACGAAAAAGGTAAAGCGGCAGGTTCACGGCACCGTCTTTATGGGAGGCCTTAAACTCACTCGGCAGGCGGACATCGAGCCACTGACCGCCGGCGGCGACGACTTTGTCCGCTTCGTCTCGATCCAGCCAGTCGAGCATCGGCTCTTGTAGAAGAGACCGAAAATCGGCTTTACCCAAACGCATCAGGGCGCCATCCGTCATCATCGTTACCGTCGCATTACACTTTGCCTCTGAGAGCAAGGCTTCCTCGCCAAATGTGCCGCCGACACCCAGCTCGGCCAGATCGATGTCCTGGTCACTCAATGGCGTCTCACGTGTCACCATGCAGCGACCACGACTAATGACATAGAAATAGTCGCCGTCATTGCCCTGCTTGATGATGATGTCGCCAGCTTTGTGGTTGACCTGTTGCAAGCGCATGAAAATCGTCTGAATATTGGCTGGTGGTATGTTCTGGAACGCCTCGATACGAAGAAAGGCGGTCATCCAGTCTCCGGTCTCGTCGAGTTTTTGAGCGCCCAGGTCGGCAACCTCGTAGATGCCGGTCTGATCCCAGGTCAATGTCACATCCAGGAGTTTGCTCTCAATACTGATGTACGTGACGGCACCTGTCGCAACGGCAGTCTGCTGGCGTGGCAGTACGGGAGAGATCGCGTTACGTGCTGCCTTCGCCCCTCCCGCGATGGTCTGAACGACTTCGCCGCCATCAATGAGCGCGACCACGCCGGACAGTACATAGACCGCGTGTTTTTCGGTATCGCCCTTCTTGAAAAGCTTCTGGCCGCGATGCGCTTCCAGCAATTCGATCTTGTCGTGAATCTGGCGGAGGTTTTCCGTCTTTAGCCCATTCAGTGGGGAGAGGGCCTTGAGTTGAGCTATGTCGAGCTTTTTATCCATCGAGTGTGAATCTGTCCTTTCCGGCACAAGTTCCAGTCCGGGATGCGTCGGATTGTAGCACGAGGCGGAAGTCTGCTATTGGCGCGGCATCGTTGGTGTGAAAGTGCAGAAGCGCCGATTTTCCGAGGTCAATGAGAAACGACTTCGTGTTTATCGCAAAGACCTTTGTGATCCTTTGCACACCCATGTCATTCAACACTATCTAACGGCGTTCTTGAGATGCCTGATACTGTCGCGGGCTCATTGATGTCCAGCGTTTGAATGCTCTGGAGAAGTTGCTTTGTTCGGAGAACCCCAGGAGAAAGGCGATTTGTGCCTGCGTGTGTTTTTTGTCGCGCAGATAGGTCTGGGCAAGACTGCGCTGAGTGCTTTCCAGCACCTCGCGATAATTCATCCCCTCCCCCTGCAACTGACGTTGCAGGGTGCTCGCGCTGCGATTCAGACAGCTGGAGACGAGTTCCTGATCCGCTTTGCCGGAGGGCAACAGATCGATAAGCAGGCGTCTGACCTCTGACGCAACCTTGTGCGGATCGAGTGTCTCAATGTATTGCTCGGCAATCCTGTCGGTCGCCTTTGCGATATCCGGAGTGCCGTGAGGCAGCGGTGCACGCAAGGTGGCCTTGTCAAA
>RCNC010001039.1_pt1 | contig 18506 bp, 21 predicted proteins | sample 2041301 | NCBI WGS metagenome assembly RCNC01 (sample SAMN09708231, study PRJNA481090) | Marine sediment metagenome, whole genome shotgun sequencing project. | biome: marine sediment; feature: ocean; material: sediment; isolation source: Sewage treatment plant 13A marine sediment (STP13A) ... | reverse complement strand
GGCCACTGAGCTCGGTGTCAGCTCAATAACACCACTGGCAACAGCACGCAGTGGCGTCAAGCTCCGTGGTGAACGGGCAGAAAAAAAGCTGCGACACTGGCAACAGATAACGATTAGCGCCTGTGAGCAATGCGGTCGCAACCGGCTGCCGCTGATTAAAGCCCTGCAGCCGCTAGCCAATTGGCTGGAACACACTGACGCTGAACGCAAATTCGTGCTGCATCATCGCGCCGACAACAACCCCCTCACCAGCCCTGTTCCCGCCAGCGTCGCTCTATTGGTGGGGCCGGAGGGCGGCCTGGATAGTGCCGAAATCCTGGCCGCTGAGGATCGTGGTTTTACCTCCCTGCGCCTGGGCCCCCGCGTATTGCGCACGGAAACCGCGCCCCTGGCAGCTATCGCAATACTGCAGAGCTGCTGGGGAGATATGACACCCGGCTGAGGCCGCTGCGGCACCTGGACCTGTCCAGGGTCTGCGCGCCGGCAAGCTACGCCTCGCTGGCTTCATCCCGCAGCCATTGTGCGTGTGTCCATTCCAGGAAGTGCCCCACTGCGTGCATCGTGTGGTCTGTACGTACGGAATGAAATATCTCGAAGGCATGCTGCCCGCCCGGCAGTTCCGCGTAGGCAACCGGTTGTTTTGACTCGGCCTGCAAAGCGGACACAAAGGCACGCGCCTCCTCCACCCACACCAGTGAATCGTGGGTTCCCTGTATCACAAACATGGGCGGTGCAGCGGCAGATACATGGCTAAGCGAGGAAGCTTTATCCCACAGCTCAGGGTTTTCACTTTTGGTGCACTGCATCACCCGGTCGGCGAGCATGTCGTCCATGGACATTTCGGGGCGAATATTATATCGATCGAGGAAATCGTAGACGCCATAGAAGGGTACCGCCGCCTGTAGTGTGGTCTCGGCGTCTTCAAAGCCGGGTTGCCACTCTGTCCGATTCGGCGTCAACGCCGCCAGCGAACTGAGGTGCCCCCCTGCGGAGCCGCCAGTGATTGCCAGGAAATCGGGGTTGCCGCCGTATTCGCTAATGTTCTCCCTGATCCAGGCAATCGCTTTTTTCACATCGATAATATGCGCGGGAAACGCAGCGTGGGGGCTCAGGCGATAATTAATGGACACACAAAGCCAGCCTCTCTGGGCCATGTGATACATCAACGGCTTGGCCTGCTGCTCCTTTTCACCAATCATCCAGGCGCCACCGTGTACTTGCAGCAGCACCGGAAAACCACCCTCGCGGGGCTCGTGCGGGTGATAGATGTCCAGCAGGTTGCGCTTACCGGCGTCGCCATAGGCAATGTGGCTGTGCAGGCGCACACCCTCGCGTTTGAAGTCGAAGGGCTTGATCCAGTGACGGGTAATAATGTCATCGCACAGGACATGTTGTCGTTCATCGGGAATATCCGCCCGATAATTCTCGCCCAGGGCCCGGCGCAGGGCGGGACGGAGGTGATTGGGAGTATCCATCGACTGGCAGTGCAGATAGATCAGACCCAACCAGGCCAGGGCGAAAATTCCCAGCCCGGTCTGGGCCAGCGGTTCAGCCAGCGCCCCGGTGAAGGCCATGAGCGCGGTCAGCGCGACCTGCCACAACACGTGGATCAGCGCCAACTCTCCACACAGCCAGGCACTGAAAAAATACACCGGCACCAACCAGTAAAGGCGTCGCGCCTGCACGATAGCGGTGAAGGTACAGTAAGCGCTCAAAACAGCCAAGAAGACGTAGATACCTGCCAATGTCACATTGCTCTCCACAATTCAGTTTCGTTTTCGGGTTCCTATTCTAAGGCAATTTGTGTCCTATGTGGCATTCTGCGCAGTTCACTCTCCGTACACCCTTCTACTTGCACCCTTCAACACCTTTGCGTAAGTTAGCAGGCCTTGCGTATATGAGTGAGCGGCACATGACAGTCAAGCTGGGTGTGGTGATGGATCCCATCGCCAATATTAACTACAAAAAGGACACCACCCTGGCGATGCTGTGGGCCGCCCAGGACAGGGGTTGGCAGCTTTTTTACATGGAGCAACCCGATCTCTACCTTGACCAGGGTGTGGCGCGGGCGCGTATGGCGCAGCTCTCGGTTTTTCGTGACCCGGACTGCTGGTTCCAGCTGGAAGCGGCGCAGGAACTGGATCTCGCCGAACTGGACGTGATCCTGATGCGCAAGGATCCACCCTTTGACAACGAATATATCTACAGCACCTATATCCTGGAGGATGCTGAGCGCCGTGGCTCGCTGGTCGTCAACCGCTGCCAGAGCCTGCGTGACTGTAACGAGAAAGTGTTCGCTACCCAATTTCCCCAATGCTGTCCTCCGGTAATAGTCAGCGCCGACATGCAGCGGCTCAAGCGCTTCCATAAAGAGCATAGCGATGCGGTCTTCAAGCCCCTGGACGGCATGGGAGGCGACGCTATCTTCCGGGTCAAGCCCGGTGACCCGAATGTGAGTGTCATCCTGGAAGTGCTCACCAATCACGGCCGCCAGACCATCATGGCACAGAAATTCATTCCGCAGATATCCGACGGTGACAAGCGCATACTGGTGATCAATGGTGAGCCTGTGCCCTACAGTCTGGCGCGAGTGCCCCTGGTGGGTGAAACTCGCGGCAACCTGGCGGCTGGCGGGACCGGCCGTGCCCAACCGCTGACCGACAGGGACCGGGAAATTGCCGGGCTGATCGGGCCGATTCTACGAGAGAAGGGGCTGCTGTTCGTGGGCCTGGATATCATCGGCGACTACCTCACCGAAATCAATGTGACCAGCCCCACCTGTATTCGGGAAATTGACGCAGCTTATGATCTGGACATTGGCGGGCAACTGATGGATTGTATCAGCGAGCAGTTAAAGCGCTAGGATCCCATGTACTACCTGGAAACGGGCTACGACAAACACACTCGCTTTCGCAATGCCGTGTTGCTGGCACTGGCCGTGCACGTCGCCCTTTTACTTGGTATTTCCTTTAAGGCCACCGTCTCGGAGCACCACACACGGCAGATCGAGGTCACCCTGGCCACCAGGCCGAGCCAGGCAGCGCCCGAAGACGCCCGCCTGGTAGCCCAGGCCAATCAGCAGGGCAGCGGTGACGACGCACAGGTCGACCAGATCACCAGCGCCAATACACCCCCTGTCAGCATGCCAGCACAGCAGCAAGCCTTATCGCAACAGACTGACAAACAGGCCACGATAGGACAGGATGCGGTGACGACATCGGGCATGGCGCAGCGGATGCTTCCCAAGGAGCAGGATAATCAGGCCAGCCCGGAGATCAACCTGCAAGGTATCAGCCCCGAGGTGGACCGCCTGAACATGGAGCTGGCCAGCCTGCAGGCAGAATTGGATGAGCAGACCCGGGTCTATGCCGATCAGCCCCGGGTCCGGCGTCTCACCGCCGCCTCTGCCAAGCAGTCCGTGGACGCGGCCTACCTGCTGGACTGGCGCCAACGCCTGGAAGCAGTGGGCAACAAGTATTATCCAGAAGCCTCGATTCGCTACGGTATCTTCGGCGATGTTCGACTGTTGGTGGTAATCCTGCAGGATGGCAGCCTGGAACAGGTCAGGGTGCTGTCTTCATCCGGCTATGCAGTACTGGACGAAGCGGCGATCAAGGTTGTGCGCATGGCGGCCCCCTACTCGCCCTTTCCGCCGGAACTGCAAGCCACCACGGACAAACTCGAAATCATCCGCACGTGGCAATATCTGGAAAACCAGCTAAGCTCAGATTAACGTCGCAGCACAGGCGCTGCAGCGATCCACAGAGTCTAACCAGACCCCCGATGGGATATACGCATTCATGTCCGGTAAACCTTTCGTCAACACCTCCAGGAGCAGCGACAGCCTGCGAGATCACTTCCTGCTGGCGATGCCGGGTCTCTCCGAAGGCATATTTTCCCAGAGTATTACCTACATTTGTGAACACGGCGAGAGCGGTGCAATGGGCATCGTGATCAACCAGCCCCTGGACCTGTCGGTAGAGGAAATTTTCGAGCACCTGCAAATCAATGCGCAGGGTGATTTTTCCAACGAGCCAGTGATGGCCGGCGGACCCGTCCATATGGATCATGGTTTTGTCCTGCATCGAAATTGCACCACGACCTGGGAAGCCAGCCTCAAGGTGACCAACGAAATCACCCTGTCGACTTCACGCGACATACTTCGTGCGATTGCCGGGGGCAGCGGGCCAGAGGACAAGCTGATAGCGCTGGGTTATGCCGGTTGGGCTGCCGGCCAGCTGGAGCAGGAGTTGGCGGACAACAGTTGGCTGACCTTGCCATGTGACAGTGACATCATTTTCCTGACACCCGCGGAGCAGCGCATGGGGGCTGCCGCCGCTCTTTTGGGAATCGACATGAACCTGATCTCCGGCCAGGCGGGCCACGCCTGATTGCACCCTCCTTTCCCATAGAAGTCCAATGACAAAAAAACACCGCACAGTCATGGCGTTTGACTTTGGCCTGCGCCAGATCGGCGTCGCCATGGGGAATTCCCTGCTGGGTACCACCCAACCACTACCCATACTCAGGGCAAAAGACGGCATTCCGGATTGGCAAGCGCTGCAGGCGCTGGTGGCAGAGTGGGCTCCCGACCAGTTGGTAGTGGGCGACCCGCTCAATATGGACGGAACCGTCAGTGAACTGTCCACGCGGGCCCGTAAATTCGCGCGGCGCCTGGAAGGCAGACTGGGGCTGGAGGTGGCAATGTCAGACGAGCGACTGAGCAGCTTTGAAGCAAAACAAAACAGCCGGGAACAGGGCCACAGGGGGGATTTCAAGGCCCAGCCAGTGGACAGTCTCGCAGCGGAATTGATACTGCGATCCTGGCTGGCGGAAAACGCCAGCTCCTAAGGAGAAGAAAGCTGCGGGCTAACGCCTGTGGAACTGCCCCTCGCTTTCCTTTTCTTCAAAGGAAAGACCCAGTCCTTCGCCTCCTTCACCTCCCAACTCACTTCTTTCGTGCATTTTAATCTTCAAACGGACATCATTGGCTGAATCTGCAAAACGGATGGCATCCTCCTTGGAAATCTTTTCTTCCTTGTACGCCGCTACCAGCGACTGGTCCAGCGTCTGCATACCAAGCTCCGTTGACTTGGCCATCAAATCCTTGATCAGGTGCACCTCACCCTTGCGAATGTATTCCGATATCAGAGGGGAGTTCAACAAGACTTCCACTACCGGCACGCGCCCCTTGCCATCCTTTTGCGGCAATAACTGCTGGGCCACCATGGATTTCAGGTTTAGCGACAGGTCCATCCAGACCTGGTTGTGCAATTCGGCGGGGAAAAAACTCTGAATGCGATCCAGCGCCTGGTTGGCATTGTTGGCGTGCAAGGTGCACAGGCAAAGGTGGCCGGTCTCGGCAAATGTGAGGGCCTGCTGCATGGTCTCGGCGGTGCGCACCTCACCGATCAGAATGACATCCGGCGCCTGGCGCAGGGTATTTTTCAGGGCGACGTCAAAAGATTCAGTATCCATACCCACCTCACGTTGGGTAACGATACAACCTCCGTGATCGTGAATATATTCGATGGGGTCTTCAATACTGATGATGTGGCCACGGCTGTTCTGGTTGCGATAGCCCACCATGGCCGCCAGCGATGTTGATTTACCGGTACCGGTGGCACCCACGAAAATCACCAGGCCACGCTTGGTCATAGCCAACTCTTTGATGATGGGTGGCAAGCCCAACTCGTCGACAGTGGGGATATTGCTCTGGATACGGCGCACTACCAGTCCGCATTTCCCACGCTGTACAAAGGCACTCGCACGAAAACGACCCAGCTCTTCCGAGGCCATGGCATAGTTGCACTCATGGTGTTCGCGAAATTCCTGCTGCTGGTCCTCCCGCATCGTGGAAAGCACCAGGGCCTCAGCCTCTTCGTCTGTAACCAGATGGTCACTAATGGGAAAAATTTCACCGTCGACCTTGATGCTGAGCGGGGCGTCCGCCGCTATGAAACCATCAGAGGCGCCTTCCTTCACTATGCGCGCCAGCAAATCAGCAATTTTCATTCTGCTTGTCTCCCTGTAAATTTGAGCCGCAGCGCCAGGCCCTAAAAGTTCTCCGGCATCCTGGCTTTCTCGCGTGCCACTTCCGAACTGATGATGCGCTTTCCCACCATCTCTTCAAGGCACTGGTCCATGGTTTGCATTCCCAGCGCACTACCAGTCTGGATGGCGGAATACATCTGCGCCACTTTGTCTTCTCGAATCAGGTTACGTATGGCCGAGGTACCCCGCATGATCTCGTGAGCGGCCACCCGGCCGCCTGTAGTTCGTTTGAGCAGGGTCTGGGATACCACCGCCTGCAATGATTCCGACAACATCGAACGCACCATGGATTTCTCCGCAGCGGGAAATACATCGACTATCCGGTCAATAGTCTTGGCGGCGGAGGTGGTGTGAAGTGTGCCAAATACCAGGTGGCCCGTTTCCGCAGCGGTCAGCGCCAGGCGAATAGTCTCCAGGTCACGCATCTCTCCCACGAGAATGATGTCGGGGTCTTCCCGCAGGGCAGAACGCAAGGCTTCAGAAAAACCCAATGTGTCTCGATGCACTTCCCGCTGATTCACCAGACACTTTTTACTCTCATGCACAAATTCAATAGGGTCTTCAATGGTGAGAACGTGCTCATACTTATTGTCGTTGATGTAATCCATCATGGCAGCCAGTGTGGTGGATTTGCCTGAGCCCGTCGGCCCCGTAACCAGTACCAGCCCCCGGGGCATCATGGAAATATCGCGGAATACTTGCCCCATACCCAGGTCTTCCATGGTCAGGACCTTGGAGGGAATAGTTCGGAAGACACCGCCCGCTCCCCGATTCTGGTTGAAAGCATTAACCCGGAAACGGGCAACCCCCGGCACTTCGAAAGAGAAATCCGTTTCCAGGAACTCTTCGTAATCCTTACGCTGCCTGTCGTTCATGATGTCGTAAATTAGTTCATGAACCTGCTTGTGTTCCATCGGCGGCAGGTTTATCCGGCGAATATCACCGTCAACCCGGATCATAGGCGGCAAGCCCGCAGAAAGGTGCAAGTCAGACGCGCCTTGCTTGGCACTGAATGCCAACAGTTCGGTTATATCCATTAATCCCCATCCCCTAGTCAAACAGTGGCTCGCTGGTGCCGCCTCTGCCAGGTCATTTTATTCTAGTGTCGCACTTCGCGCGCCGAATCGGCTAACATTCGCGATATGGACAAACAACTGCTCACTGACAATATAACAAAGCTACTGCAAAGAGTACGGCGCAGTGTGGAAAAATGCCACTTTGGGAATAGTGACATTCTTGTACTTGCGGTCAGCAAGAACAGGTCCGCCCAGGAGATCAGGGTTGCGCATAATTGCGGGCTCAATGAGTTTGGGGAGAGCTATCTGCAGGAAGCCGTGCAGAAAATTTCCGAGCTTCAAGACCTGGATCTGGTCTGGCACTTCATCGGCCCTATCCAATCCAACAAAACACGGCCCGTAGCGGAACATTTTGACTGGGTACACAGTGTGGACCGTGAAAAAATCGCCCGACGCCTCAACGAGCAACGCCCCACACACCTGCCCCCCCTGCAAGTCTGCATACAGGTCAATATTTCAGGCGAGGATAGTAAGTCAGGCGCCAGTATCGAGGAGTTACCCCAGCTGGCAGGCACTATCCTGGATCTGCCGCGCCTATGCCTGCGGGGTCTGATGGCGATACCGGCAGCCACCCAGGATGCTGCGCAGCAGCGAGCCACTTTTCGGCAGATGCGGGAGACATTCCAGCAATTACAATCCCTGGCTCCTGCGATGGACACCTTGTCTATGGGCATGTCCGGGGACCTGGAGGCGGCAATCAGTGAGGGCAGCACTATCGTGCGTGTCGGCACAGCTATTTTCGGCCCTCGCAACAGGTGATATTGGCCACCCGCGCCGTGTATACTGTGCGACTGTTTTTCTTCTGGTAACAAGTCAACGGGTGGGTTCTTGAGTACACCACAAATAGCATTTGTCGGCGCCGGCAACATGGCCAGCAGTATTATCGGTGGACTGGTATCCGCTGGCCATCCGGCCGGTGGCATCACCGCGGCCGATCCATTTCCCCAGAGCCTTGAACGCTTGCAGGGGATAGCTCCCGTTGCCGTTTACGAGAAAAACGCCGACGCAGCGCGGGAGGCAGACGTTATCATACTGGCGGTTAAACCCCAGGTGATGGCTGCAGCCACAGACAGCATTGCGGCGGCCGTCAGCGCCAACAAGGCCGTGGTCATTTCCATCGCCGCCGGCATTACCATCGACGCCATGCAAGCCAGGCTGGGGCCGCAGGCTGCCATAGTGCGCTGTATGCCCAACACACCAGCCCTTGTGGGCTGCGGTGCCAGTGGCTTGTTTGCCAATGACAACACAACAGCGCAACAGCGTAAATTCGCGCAGTTCATACTGTCTGCGGTGGGTATTACCTGCTGGGTGAACACGGAAAAGGAGCTGGACGCCATTACAGCGCTGTCCGGCAGTGGCCCTGCGTACTTTTTCCTGTTTGTCGAAGCGATGATAGACGCCGGCTGTGAACTGGGGCTTGATCGAGAGACTGCCACCCGCCTGGCCACGCAGACCAGCCTGGGCGCCTCGCGTATGGCACTGGAGAATGATGTCGACCTGGTGGAGCTGCGCAGGCAGGTTACCAGCCCCGGCGGCACGACCGAGCGGGCTGTACAAAGTTTTGAACAGGATGGGCTGCGCGAGGTGGTCACCAGAGCCATGCGCGCGGCCGCCGACCGGGCCGAAGAAATGGCCCGGGAGATGGGTTAGGGAGAGATCAAACCAATGAACGCCATGAATGAAATTTTTGTGTACCTGATACAGACCGTGCTCAGCCTGTTTTTACTGGCTGTGTTACTGCGATTTTTACTGCAACTGGTACGCGCCGATTTTTACAATCCAATCTCGCAGTTTCTGGTGAAAGTGACCAACCCACTGGTGCTTCCGCTACGCAAAGTGATCCCGGGCCTTGGTGGCTTCGACATGGCTTCCCTGCTGCTGGCCCTGCTACTGCAAATGGCAGGCATCGCACTTATTTATCTGATCAATGGCCACGGCGTACCCAACATTGTTCTGCTGCTGGTGTGGTCGGTTCTCGGCATCGCAGGCTTGCTGGTAAATATCTACTTTTTTGCCCTGCTGGCCATGATCATCCTTAGCTGGGTGGCACCAGGCAGTAAAAATCCGGCTCTATTCCTGCTGTTCCAGATAACCGAACCGGTAATGGCGCCATTTCGCAAGGCACTACCTTCCATGGGCGGCCTCGACTTCTCACCCATTCTTGTTTTCATTCTGATAAACGTGATCCAGATTGCCCTGCGTCACATGGCTGCCGGGGTAGGGCTCCACCCGGCCCTGGTAATTGGTATTTGATGTGTAAGCCATGAACCAGTCGCAGCACAGCCATTCAGTTGGCATCGTCACGCCACAGGTCGCTCGCTTCGACAAGCCCCTGAGCCTGACCTGTGGCCGCCAGCTACTCAGTTACGAGCTGGTTTACGAGACCTACGGCGAACTTAACGAACAATCCTCCAATGCGGTACTTGTATGCCACGCTCTTAGCGGAGACCATCATGCGGCCGGCTATCACAGCCCCGACGACAAGAAGCCCGGCTGGTGGGACGAATGCATCGGCCCGGGCAAGCCGATCGATACCAATCGCTTTTTCGTAGTAAGCCTCAACAATCTCGGCGGCTGTCATGGCTCTACCGGACCCAGCTCTATTAACCCTGAAACCGGTAAGCCCTGGGGCCCGGAATTTCCTTCCCTGCGCGTGCGCGACTGGGTCAACAGCCAGGCCCGCCTGGCGGACTACCTGGGTATCGAATGCTGGGCCGCCGTGATTGGCGGCAGCCTCGGTGGCATGCAAGCAATGCGCTGGTCACTGGAGTACCCACAACGAATAAAGCACTGCATTGTTATCGCCGCGGCCATGAAACTCAGCGCCCAGAACCTGGCGTTCAACGAAGTCGCGCGGCAGGCGATCGAATCCGACCCGGATTATGCCAATGGTCACTATCAGGAAAACGATTCTGTGCCGGCGCAAGGCCTCTCACTGGCGCGTATGATTGGCCACATCACCTATTTGTCAGACGATGCCATGGCAGATAAATTCGGCCGTGACCTGCGCTCGGGCAGCCTTAACAAGGGTCTCGAAGCCAATGCAGAATTCCAGGTGCAGAGTTACCTGCGCTACCAGGGCAGTCAGTTTTCCGGGAATTTTGACGCCAATACCTATGTACTGATGACGCGCGCGCTGGACTATTTTGACCTTGCCCTGGAGTACGGTAACGATCCGGTGAAAGCCTTTAGCCAGGCTTGCTGCAATTTCCTGGTAATCTCGTTTTCCACCGACTGGCGCTTTTCACCAGAACGCTCGCAGGAAATTGTCGATGCCTTGATCGCCGCGGACCGCCCCGTCAGCTACGCTGAAATCGATGCAAATGAAGGCCACGACGCGTTCCTCATGCCTATACCCCGCTACCTCGGCGTGTTCCAGGCCTATATGCAACGTGTGGGTGAGAACGCCTGATGCGCCTTGATCTATCACATATACAGCGCTGGATAGACCCCGGCTCGCGCGTACTTGACCTCGGTTGTGGCGACGGTGAATTCCTGGAATTCCTGCGGGATCACCGGCAGGTCAGGGGCACTGGACTTGAAATTGACCAGGCCAATATCACCAGCGCCATCTCCCGCGGACTCAATGTGTTGGAACAGGATATGGACCAGGGCCTGGCCAACTTTCCCGACGGGAGTTTTGATACGGTGGTCATGGCCCATGCGCTGCAGGCGGTACACTATCCGGACCGGGTGCTGGAAGAAATGCTGCGTATCGGACGTGAGGGCATAGTCACCTTTCCCAATTTCGGCCACTGGCGCTGTCGCCTGCACCTGGGGCTGCGTGGACAGATGCCGATGTCCGGCTTCATGCCACACACCTGGTATAACACTCCCAATATCCATTTCTGCACAGTGCGGGATTTTGAAAACCTTTGCCATGCAAAAGGCATCCGCATTGTGGCCAGGGATATGGTGGGCAGCACCAGTCGCCAACCAATTCTTTCCAACAAGTGGCCCAACCTGTTCGCCACCACCGCTATTTACCAGATCACCCGCTAGGATGAATGCCATGACTGTTATTCGAACCCTGCTCGCCTGTCTGGCCCTCTTTCTCTGCGCAACAGCACTGGCACAGCAATCGGAAACCTTCGGGCCTTTTGAGCTCCACTACAGTGTGGTAAACACCACCTTCCTCGATCCCAAAGTCGCATCTTCCTACGGCATCACTCGCGGGAAAAAGCGCGCCATTCTCAACCTTGCCGTGCGCGAGCAGCTGGAGGAAGGCAGCGCCGCCCGCAGCATGTTATTACAGGGCCGAACCTGGGATTTAATGCAGAACCAGTCGTTGGAATTCAAGGAAATCCGCGAGGGCGAAGCCATTTACTACATTGCCGAGTTTACCTTCATCAACGAGGAGTGGCGCTTTTTCGAGATGGACTTCCGTCCCGACGGGGCGGACCAGAGCTATACGTTTAAATTCAAACACCAGCTCTATATCAACTAATGGGCCAGTCTGAAAAAGCACAGACGGTGGTGCTGGCCAGTGGCAACGCCGGCAAACTGCGCGAGCTGGGGCAGGTTCTCTCCCCCCTGGGTGTAACACTTGCTCCGCAATCACAGTTCGAGGTTCCCGAGGTGGAGGAGACCGGGCTCAGCTTCGTGGAAAATGCGATCATCAAGGCCCGGGCTGCGGCGCAGCACAGCGGCCTGCCTACTATCGCTGACGACTCCGGCCTGGAGGTGGACTACCTGTTGGGGGCTCCCGGCATTTACTCTGCTCGCTATTCCGGTAAGGGAGATGAAGCCAATAACGCCAAACTGTTGCACGAGCTACGCGATATACCCTGGGAACAGCGCAGTGCTCGATTCCAATGTGTGCTGATTTATATGCGCCATGCCATGGATCCCACTCCGCTGGTCTGCCAGGCCTGCTGGGAAGGCATCATTCTGCAGGAACCCAGGGGCAACAATGGCTTCGGCTATGACCCACTCTTTTATGTGCCGGAGCATCATTGCAGCTCGGCGGAGCTTGACTCCGGTCTCAAGAATCGTATCAGCCACCGGGCCCGGGCCAGCGCCATCCTGTTCGAGGCTCTGCAGCAGCGCTGATGCAGCCGCTTCCCCTGGGACTGTACATTCACCTGCCCTGGTGTGAGCGCAAGTGCCCCTATTGTGATTTCAACTCCCACGAGGCGTCACTCATCCCCGAACAGCAGTACATCGGCGCCCTGCTGAGGGATTTTCAGCAAGACCTCCCCCTGTTGCAGGGGCGGCCCATCGAAACCCTGTTCATCGGTGGTGGCACGCCCAGCCTCTTCTCTGCAGCGGCCATTGAGCAATTGTTGCGCGGGATCGCTACCCTGGCCCCACTGTCACCGCAACTCGAAGCCACCATGGAAGCCAATCCGGGCAGCGCCGAGGCAGGCAAGTTTCGCGGCTTCCGCGAAGCGGGTATTACGCGCCTGTCACTTGGCATCCAGAGCTTCAACGACGACCAACTCCTGTCTCTGGGACGCGTACACAACAGTGACCAGGCCCATGCCGCTATAGAATTTGCCCGGGATGCCGGCTTCGACAGTTTCAATATTGACTTGATGCACGGCCTCCCCGGTCAATCCATGGGCGCTGCCCAGTCAGACCTGCAAACTGCGCTTAACTACCAGCCCCCTCATCTATCCTGGTACCAGTTGACCATTGAGCCCAACACGGTTTTTCACAAGCGACCACCACAGCTCCCACTCGAAGATGAACTGGCTGACATTCAGGAGCAGGGTGAACAATTGTTGGCCGACGCGGGTTACGCCCAGTACGAGGTCTCCGCCTACAGTCAAGCTGGCTTCCAGTGCCGCCATAACCTCAACTACTGGTCTTTTGGTGACTACCTGGGTATCGGGGCCGGAGCCCACGGGAAAATCACTTTGGCCGACGGCCGCATCCAGCGTTACTCTAAAAAACGGCAGCCGGATGAATACCTGGCCGCCGCACCACAGGATTTTACCGCCAGCAGACATGTGCTGGACGCGAATGAGGCTAGCGGAGAGTTCATGCTCAATGCGCTGCGCCTGAACAGCGGGTTTACCCTGCAACAGTTCGAGACCCGCACGGGACAAAACGCGGCAGAGCTTGCACCGCAACTGGATTCGTTTTACCAGCGAGGGTTACTGGTAGATGATGGCGGCAGGGTGAAAGCCACGCAAACCGGCAGGCGCTTTCTGGATAATGTAATTGCCGAATTTTTTGAGGCCTAGATTAGTGGCCTGGCCAGCCTGCAAGTCGATGGGCATTAACAGCAAGCCAAGCCGGCGCAACGATCAATCCCGACAAAAAACCAGGTCCCAAACACCATGCCCAAGACGCTCGCCGCGCAATTCAAATTTCGTGAGCGGACGATGTTCCGGCCTGGGAGCGAACTGGCCTTCACCAAAACTATTGGACAAGCCCTGGGTATCGCTCAACACCTCCATCATCTGCTGGGCATAATTTTCCCAGTCTGTCGCCAGGTGCAGGGTCCCTCCGGCCTTTAGACGCAACAGCAACTGCGCGATAAAAACCGGCTGCACCAGGCGTCGCTTGTGATGGCGTTTTTTATGCCAGGGATCGGGAAAGAATATTTGTATAGTATCGAGGGAATCTTCGGGAATGCAGTCGCGTAGTATTTCCACTGCATCGTGGCAATACACGCGGATATTGTCCACACCCTGCTCCACCATGCTGTGCAACAGTTTGCCCACACCCGGCTTATGTACGTCGATACCGATAAAATTGCTTGCCGGGGCCGCCGCAGCCATGGTCACCAGGGATTGACCCATGCCGAACCCGATCTCCAGCACTCGCGGCCCCTCGCGGCCAAAAGCGGCGCCAAAATCCAGCAGGCCATCATCATGAGTCAGGCCACAGCGCTGCCAGTTCTCCTCATACGCCCGCTGCTGACCGGGCGTCATCCGGCTGGCACGCAGCACATAACTGCGAATGGGCCGTCTCTTGCGGAGCTCGGTCATGGGAAATCTCTTTTACGGGATCGGGTCAGACCAGCAGTTTCCAGCCCGTTGCAGCCAGACAGGCCCAACCGCCAATAAATGCCAGTCCACCCAGGGGAGTGATGGCACCCAGCCAGCGCAGCCCACTGATACTCAGCACATAGAGACTGCCTGAGAAGATCAGGATGCCCAGGAAAAACAGCCATCCGCTGCTTTTCAACAACACGGTTTGCGGCTGGCTCAAGGCGATCACTCCCACCGCCAATAACGCCAGGCTGTGATAAAAGTGGTATTGAACGGCGGTTTCGAAAATGCCCATGGCATGGTCATCCAGCTTGTCCCTGAGGGCGTGAGCGCCAAAGGCGCCAAACGCCACTGCGAACATGCCGCAGAGGGAAGCCAATGTGATAAATAGTTTTGCCATGCAGTGATTGTAACAAAGAGGCGATAAAACCGCCTCTTTCAGGGAGAGATCAAGCGGCGATCGATGCGCGCAATTTTTTCATTGCGGCCTGTTCCAGTTGCCGGATACGCTCGGCGGAGATACCGTACTGGTCGGCCAACTGGTGCAAGGTCGCCTTCTTTTCCGCCAGCCAGCGCTGTGCCAGGATATCGCGGCTGCGTTCATCGAGATCAGCCAGGGCACCGTGAAGCCGCGCTTCACTATCGTTCTTCCAATCACTGGACTCAACCTCCAGGGCCGGGTCTGCACTGTGATCTTCAAGATAGTACTGCGGCGCCTGCCAGGCATCATCGTCATCGCCATCGCGGGGCTGGTCATAGCCCATATCACGACTGCTCAAACGGCCTTCCATGCGCTGCACCTCACGGACATCCACTCCCAGATCATCGGCTACAGCCTGGGCTTCATCTGCACTCAACCAGGAGAGGGTCTTCTTGGCGCTGCGCAGATTAAAGAACAGCTTGCGCTGGGCCTTGGTAGTAGCAACCTTCACGATACGCCAGTTACGCAGGATATATTCATGCATCTCGGCCTTGATCCAATGTACCGCAAAGGACACCAGGCGCACGCCCTTCTCGGGGTTAAAGCGTTTGACCGCCTTCATCAGGCCCACATTACCTTCCTGGATCAGGTCCGCCTCGGCCAAGCCGTAGCCGGAATAGCTGCGGGCGATGTGCACCACAAAACGCAGGTGAGACATCACCAGTTCGCGCGCTGCCTGCAGGTTTTCGTTGTAGTAGAGGTCTTCTGCCAGCTCTCGCTCGCGCTCTACACTCAGCACTGGAATACGACTTACCGCCTGCACATAGGCCGGCAGGTTCGCTCCGGGAACCATCTGGTCAACCGGTTGTAGGCTGTTACTCATATCACCATTCTCCTTCTGTTTGCGGGCCTGATTTTAGCACTCTTTGTATTAGAGTGCTAATCGCTAAAAAGTTCCCTTTTCTTCGAAAAATGAAAATTTAACGCCATAAAATCAAACACTTATAAAACGAGAACAGGTTTTGAAGAAGCGCCGCCTAGCGCGGTTCGATGTGTGCCAAATGGCGCGCTACCGCCAGCCAGGCCCCGCCCAGGCCCAGCAGCCCGCCCAGGACAATCAGGTTCAGCCCTCCCATAACGCCCAGTCCGCGCAGGTGGAATACCCCGTCGTAAAGCAGGGCGAGCTTGCCTACGGGCTCCTGCAGGTACCACAGCGATACCGCCACCAGCAGAGCCGCCAATGTGCCCCCGCCTACGCCGTACCACAGACCTGTGTACAGGAATGGCCGGCGCACAAAGGCATTACTACCACCGACCAGCTTGACGATAACAATCTCATCCCGCCGGTTCTCAATAGCGAGTCGAATGGTGTTGCCCAGAATCAACAGGACGCCCAGTACCAGCATTCCCCCGACTACAAACACCAGCCGCCGACTGAGCTCCATAAGGTTGTTGAGGCGCTGCAGCCACTCCATGTCCAACAGCGCCTCGGCCACCTCGGGGTGACCCTGCAGTTCTTCACGTAGCGCCGCGACTGTTTTTCCTTCCAGGTCGTCTGAGGGGGTGACAATGATCAGGTTTGGCAGTGGATTTTCTTCCAGGCTTGCCAATATGTCAGCGAAGCCGGACAGTGAACTGAATTCTTCCAGCGCAGCTTCGCGGGAAACAAACTCCGTACTGGCTATATCATCACGCAGCGCCAGTTCCGCCTTCAGTTGCTCTGCTTTCCCAGTGCCAAGGCCATCCTGCAGAAACAGGGATATCTGCGACGGGCTGTCCCAATTGGCGCTGACCTGTCCCACATTATCCAACGCCACATTCAAACCAACCGGCAGGGCCAGGGCAATACCAATCACCATCCAGGTCAGCAGGCTGGACAAAGGTTTATCGAGTACCCGAAACAGGCTCTCTGCCGCAGACAAGCGATGGTGTCGCAACCAGGCGTGATAGCGGTCCATAAGAGCAGCGCGGCTAAAGCTCGCGCCTTCGCGGCGACCTGCTTCACGGCGACCTGCTTCACGGCGACCTGCTTCACGGCGACTTGCTTCGCGGCGACCCATCAGGTAACACCCCCGGTAACGAGGCGGCCCTGCCTCAGGGTGATAATGCGATGATGCAATCGGGAGATTAGGACCAGGTCATGGCTGGCGATCAATACCGTCACGCCCACCTGGTTAAATTCTTCAAACAGCTCCATTATTTCAGCCGACAGCGCCGGATCGAGATTTCCGGTGGGCTCATCCGCCAAAAGTATTTTGGGCCTGCCTACCACCGCCCGGGCGATACCCACTCGTTGTTGTTCACCGCCGGACAGGCTCATCGGCATAGCACGCTCCCTGTCGAGCAGACCCACCTTATCCAGCGCCGCACGGACACGTCGGCCTACTTCCCGGTGATCATATCCGGATATGATGAGAGGCAGGGCCACATTGTCGAATACCGGGCGATCGAACAGCAATTGGTGATTCTGGAAGACCACGCCAATGTTGCGGCGATGCTGCGGTATGCCCCGTGATCCCACCTTTGACAGATTTTGCCCATCGATCGTCACCTGCCCACGGCTGGGTCGATCCATCAACATGATAAGGCGCATCATGGTGCTTTTACCGGCGCCGGAATGGCCGGTAAGAAACACCAGCTCGTCCCGGTCTATGTTGACGCTAACCTCGCGCAGAGCATCGTGCCCCTCTTCATAGCGCTTGCTGACCCGGTCAAAGGTGATCATGCAGCGGCATCATCCCCGGCAAACAAAGCCTCGATAAACTGTTCCGCCACAAAGGGTCGCAGGTCATCCACACCCTCACCCACGCCAATGAAACGAATTGGCAGCCCAAGTTTTTTGGCAATGGCAAAGATAACCCCGCCTTTTGCGGTCCCATCCAGCTTGGTCAGGCTGATACCTGATACCCCCACCCACTGCTGGAAATGCTCTGCCTGGGCGAGCGCGTTCTGCCCGGTGCCCGCATCCAGCACCAGCATGACTTCGTGGGGAGCGGACTCGTCCAGTTTGCCCATTACGCGGACCACCTTTTTCAGTTCTTCCATCAGGTTGTCCTTGTTGTGCAGCCGACCCGCTGTATCCGCTATCAACACATCGACGCCCCTTGCCCGCGCCGCCTGCAGGGCATCGAATATCACCGAGGCACTATCCGCCCCGGTGTGTTGCGCCACCACTGGCACGTCGTTGCGCTCACCCCATACCTGCAGTTGCTCGACAGCAGCGGCGCGAAAGGTATCGCCGGCGGCCAACATGACGGAGTGTCCCGCCCCCATAAAGTACTTGGCCATCTTGCCGATGGTGGTGGTCTTACCGACACCGTTGACTCCGACCATGAGAATCACGAAGGGCTGGTGGCCTTTAACTTCCAATGGCTGCTCGCAGGGCTGCAGTATAGCCAACAGCTCTTCTTTTAAAGCAGCTTGCAAGGCCTCAGGACGAGTGAGCTCCTTACGGGAAACCCGCTGTGTGAGGCGGCCGATGATGTCCAGGGTGGCATCGACACCGACATCAGCGAGCAGCAGGCGGGACTCAAGTTCTTCGAGCAGTTCCGCATCAATTTCCTTGCGCCCCAGAAACAGGTTACCCATGCCCTGCACCAGGTTGTCGCTGGTGCGGCCCAGGCCATGGCGCAGGCGGGAGAAGAAACCCTGCTTGTTGTCTTCTGGCTGGTCGCTCGCGGCATGGGGAGCCTCAGGCAGCGCAGGCTCCGACTGCAGATCAACCGATACTTCCTGAGCAATCTCAACTGTCGCAGGATCGGGAACTGCTTGAGCCTGCGGCGGTATATCCGCGGGTTCAGGTATTGCAGCTACCGATGGCTCCTCGCCAATAGCGGCTAATCCTTCCGCAACGATCTCCACTGCGGCAACCTCCACCTCGGGAACCGCAACGTCGGTAGCCACCTTATTTTTACGTTTAAAAAATTTCATAGTTGTCGTGCTAGAGTGTGTGCAAACGGACGTCTGCGAAGGCGCCTATCGTACCACCGTTGGACAAAGCGACGAAATGGC
>RCNC010001038.1_pt1 | contig 18522 bp, 18 predicted proteins | sample 2041301 | NCBI WGS metagenome assembly RCNC01 (sample SAMN09708231, study PRJNA481090) | Marine sediment metagenome, whole genome shotgun sequencing project. | biome: marine sediment; feature: ocean; material: sediment; isolation source: Sewage treatment plant 13A marine sediment (STP13A) ... | reverse complement strand
ACAACGTTGGCAGTGGGCGTTTTGTTCTGGACAACGGCTGAACCGATCTATCACCTGAGCGCACCACCGTCTTCGCTGGGTTTGGCCCCGGGTTCAGCCGAAGCTGCGCTCTTTTCCATATCGGCCCTGATGTTGCACTGGGGATTCACACCTTATGCCATTTATGTCGTGCCTTCATTGGTGTTTGCGCTGGCTTTTTACAACAAGAAACTGCCCTTTTCCATCAGCAGCTCTTTACAGCCGGTTTTTGGAGACCGCGTGCTGGGACGAAAAGCGCAAATCATAGACACGATTGCTCTATATGCCCTGGTCACAGGTATGGCGTCTTCCCTGGGCACGGGGGCGATTACCCTGGTTGGCGGGTTCAGCCAGTTCATCGACATGGAGATGACGCCGTTTACGCTGGGCATTTTTGTCGCTCTGATCGTGGTGACTTTTGTAATCTCCGCTGCCAGCGGATTGCAAAAGGGTATTGCCAAATTATCAGCCCTTAATTTCTGGTTATTGCTGTTTTTGGGGTTGTTCGTTCTTATCTTCGGGCCGACCGTGTTTATTTTGGCGTTTGGCACACAAGGGCTGGGTGCATACCTTGGTAACTTCTTTGAGCTGAGCCTGTTTACCGGTGTTGCATCGGGTGATAAGTGGCCGCAATCATGGAGTGTGTTCAACTGGGCTGTCTGGTTTGCCTGGGCGCCGATCAGCGCCCTGTTTTTGGGGAAAATAGGGCGGGGTTATACCGTTCGGGAGTTCATCCAGATCAACCTGATATTTCCCTCACTGTTCGCCATTGGCTGGATCGCCATTTTCTCCGGCACAGCGATTCACATCGATATGACACAAGCGGGGGTGCTCACTACGATCCTGAATGAATCCGGGGTGGAGAAACTACTCTACTTTGTATTCGAGCAGTTACCCCTTAGTGGGATTATGACGCTGATGCTGATCTTCATTGCCTATATTTCTTACGTGACAGCGGCCGATTCGAATACCGATGCGATAGGTAACCTGTGCACCACGGGTTTGACTGCCGAATCAGATGAGAAAGCCAGCTTGGGCGTTAAGGTCTTGTGGGGCACAATTATTGGGATTGTTTCCTGGACCATGGTGAGCTTCGTTGGCATCGACGGCGTCAAGACGTTGTCCAACCTGGGTGGTCTGCCCGCGGCGATCATTGTCCTGGCTACCAGTTTGACGCTGTGTAAATGGCTGAGGAATCCTGAGTTGCTGAAATAGGGGCCAGAGCCCCTTTTCCAGGTATATAGAGACCCGCGGTTCGCCGCGGGTTTTTTTGCTTGCTAACCAAATCGACAGCGCCCCCGTCTATACTTTTGAAATGACCAGCACAAAACAACAAATCGTCAGAAAAGCCGCAGCGGGGGACCGCGTGGCTTTTCACCAACTGGTGCAGGAACACAGCCATGCGATGTTTCGCCTGGCCTGGCGCATCAGTGGCGATGAAAGTGCAGCCGATGACATCGTGCAGGAAGCCTTTATCAAGGCCTGGCGCAAGATAGGCAGTTTTCGGATGGAGTCGGGTTTCCGGACCTGGTTGCACCGAATCACCGTTAATACGGCGATGGACCATCTGCGCAAGCAGGCCCGGGTTAAACAGCATGAATCGGCCCAGCCCGGGCTGGAACAACTGGCCGTCGGCGCCAGTAGCCCAAAACACGACATTCAAATCGACGTCCAGGTACAGACAAAGGCGGCGATGATGAAGCTGAGCGAAACGGAGCGAGTCGCGCTGATGCTCCGACATTTCGAAGGACACTCGATCAAGGAAATCTCACAGATTCTGGATATGAGTGCAACCGCCTGCAAGCAAGCCATTTTTCGTGCAGTTAAGAAAATGCGTATTGAACTGGCCCCACTGGTGACGACATGAAACACATCACTGACGATGACCTGACGCTGTTGTACTACGGCGAGCATGAGAATCCTGAACTGGCTGCAGAGGTCGTAGGTTCACCGGAGCTGTCACAACGCTTCGACGAGCTGAGTGCGCAATTGCAGCGTATGGATGAGTGGATGCCGCCGGCGCGTAGCGATGACTACGGGTCTGAAGTCTGGCGGCAGATTGAGCCCCGGCTGACGCCTGAAGATTCTGCGGCCGGTCCCCGATGGAAAACCTGGCTCGCCGGGTTTATGCAGCCCCGCCTCAGCCTGGCCGGCGCATTGTCGCTGGTGCTGGTTGCGAGTCTTGCCTTCATGCTGGGACGCCAGGCTAATCAGTCCAATAGCCCGGTACCGCAGGTACAGGAGCTGCCATCAGCGGTAGCCCTGTCCGAACTGGATACCGGACGCCTTCTGACGTCTTCGGTGTCAGGACACCTGGAGCAACTCAACCTTGCTTTCACCCAATTTTCCATCCAGCCCGAGACCTCCCGGGCCGAAGCTGAGCGCGCAACAGACATGCTGATCACAAACCGTTTGTACCGCAAATCAGCAGAGGCGCAGGGCAAGCACCAGCTGGCGAGATTTCTCGCCGACCTGGAGCCCCTGCTGATCGAGCTGGCATACGAAGCACACAAAGCTACACCTGAATCCCTGAATCGCATGCAGAAGGAAGTCAGAGACACGCTTTTGTTCCGGGTTCGCGTTATGAACCAACAACTCAAACAACCCAATATTTCGACATAAGGAAACCACTATGCCGATCAAAAACGTACTGAAATCACTGACCCTAGCGGCCCTGTTATTTGCAACCGCCGTACTGGCGCAAACCCCTTACGACGATGGCCAGAAAGCCCTGCGCCAACAGAACTGGATGGAGGCTGCCGAACAGTTTGAGCAAGCCATCAAGACAGATGAAACCCAGGCCGATGCCGCGATGTACTGGCGCGCCTATGCACTTTACAAGGCTGGCCGAAGCAAAGAAGCCGAACGTGGGCTGCGGCAGTTGGAGCGCAAGTATCCTGAAAGCAGCTGGCTGAAAGAAGCCCAGGCCCTGCGGATTGAATACCAGGATCCGGAAAAATCGATAGAGCAGGTAGCTGGCACGGGTGACGGTGATGCGATGGATGATGAATTACGCCTCTTTGCCCTGGTTCAGCTGATGGACCGCGACCCGGATCGGGCCCTGCCGATGGTGCTGGACCTGGCGCGTAACGCGGAATCACCGAGCGTGCGGCAGGATGCCCTTTTTGTGCTGGCCGTTAACGATTCACCGCATGCAAAGGAAGCCTTGCTGGAGATCGTTCGCAACAACGATGATCCAGAAATGCAGAGCCATGCCATCCACCTGCTGGGCACCATGGACGCCACCGAGGAATTGCAGTCAATTTATGCAACGCTGGAGAACCGTGCTACCAAAGTGGAGGTTATACATGCCTTCGCCATTGCCGGCGACAGTTCGTTGTTGAAGCAGGTGCTTGAGCAGGAGACCGATCCGGAGTTACGCCAGGCAGCGATTCACGGCATTGCCATCGAGGGTGGTGAAGAGTCAATGCAGTTGCTGGAATCCCTGTATAGCAGCACCGCCAGCACGGAAGAAAAGGCCATGATTCTTCAAGCCATGGCCATCGGAGATGACACGGCTGGAATATTCAGGGTTTTGCAATTGGAAGAGGACTCGGAATTAAGATCGGCAGCCATCCAGAGCCTGGCCATCAGCGATGGCGAAGACGTGAAAGATTACCTGTTAGAACTCTATCCCAGGGCATCACGTGATGAGAAGGAAGCCGTCATTCACTCGATGATGATCATGGACGATCCGGACGGATTAATCAGCCTGATGAAACAGGAACAGGATCCGGAACTGAAACGGGAAATGATGCAGATGCTGGCCACCATGGATTCTGAAGAAGCCGATGAGTACCTGTTCGACATGCTGGAGAACAAAGGATGAAGACCTTGATGGTTGGACTGGCGCTGGCCGTCATCAGCGGCACAGCATGGGCGCAGGCCGGCGGGTTGATCAATGCAACGGTCGAAGAGCGTAGCTCAATCGCCGACCCGGCTGTAGCAATCAAGATCATGGACAGCGAGTGGTTGGCATTCAGTATCCCTGCGCAGAAAGGCACACGTTCACCCTGCTGCTGGCAGGGCAAATGGAACAGCAATCGTGAAGTTGGCTGCAGCCTGCAGGAAGATCACCAGAGCTATGGCACCCGCTCGGACTCACCTCTGGCAGAACAGCTCATCGCTTATGCGCGGGTCAGTAATGGAGAAGTGCAGGACATGCGGGTCGTTGGTGATCAGTGCCCCGTGGAGGGCGCTGGCGCCCGGGTTACATGGATTGGCGAGACGGACAGCGAAGCCAGCCTGAACTGGCTGCAGGACGTTAGCCGCGATGGCAAGTCGGGCGCCCGGGAAACAGCGCTTTATGCGATCGCCTTGCACCAAAGCCCTGAAGCCACAGAGCGTCTACTGAAGCTGGCCACCGAATCGGGCAATGAGATGTCACAGGAGGCCATTTTCTGGCTGGGGGATGCCCGTGGTGATGAGGGTTTCAAAGCGCTCAACACCCTGTTGGATGATCTGCCCCACGGTGACAAACGCCAGGAAATCAATTTTGCCCTGGCCCAGAATGGAACACCGGCCGCGATCGACCGGCTGACTGAAATCAGTCGATCCGACCCCGATCCGGAACAACGCAGCAATGCCCTGTTCTGGCTGGCCGAGGAATTTCCGGAACAGGCCGAGGACATACTGCTGAAGGCGCTCGCTACCGAGCAGGATGAAGAAGTTCTGGAGCAGGTCGTGTTCGCCATCTCCCAGTTGCCCGATAGCATGAGCACCCCGTTATTGCTGGAACTGGCGCAGGATGCGCAGCAATCCAAAGCGGTAAGGCGCCAGGCACTGTTTTGGCTGGCCCACTCGGATGATGAACAGGCCCTGGCCGCACTGGAGGCATTACTGACCCGCTGAAATTTGGGTCAGCCCGGCAATGCACTGACCGCCATTAGTCAAACGCAAAGAACGCAAGTACTACAAACAAGATCATGTAGACCCAGCGCGCAACAGCGTTTAACTTCAACGCATGCTCCATTCGATCAGCATTTGCCCAGCGACTGCCTATCACCGCCACACCAAGTGCGATAAAAACCATTAAGGTGCAGCCCAGAACAAAAATTTCTGCGTTTGTAAGATATGAAATTTTCGGCAAGCCCAGCCGAATGCTTACGCCCAGTGCAATCAGTGAAAAAATCGACGCGGTGGAAATGGCAATGCGCGACGGCACGATGCTGGGCTGCAGCCAAAAAACCGTCCATGCCATGAAAATAATAAGGGACATCGGCACCAGCATGCTAAGCACGTAGTACGCCGAATCCCGTGTGGCCTCAATGGTGTAGGTAAGGCGGGGTAGTTTGGCACCATCGATTGGCGGCATATAGACGTCAACGATGGGTTCGAGTTGTTTCAGTTTCCAACCTTCTATGCTGAATTTATCCGCTTCACTGATAAAAGCCGAACCGGTGGAAAACTGCATTTCGTCTGTTGAATAAGCGTACGAGATGATTTCGATAGGCAACCGCTGTACATCGAAGGGAAATTCCTGGAACTGCAGATCGACTTTGAGTTCGCCCGTAAGCCGGTTTTGATATTTCATGTTGCCCAAATCGTCGGCTTCCACACCCTCCCGCAACTGGGGTGTCAATCCTCGATCATTGAGGACCAGTACTCTCGGTGTCCAGACATCATCGACCGCCAGAAAACGAACTTTTCCCTCTCTTAGTTCCTCAGGTAACTCGAGCCGGGGATCGTACCAGCGGGCAACAACAAACATGTCAACGTTGAAGCGTTGGTTTACATCGTTAATTTCATCAATATCCATAACGAACAAGCCGATAGTGATAACAGTGGGCTCACCATTGATGGATGGACGTTCTCCCTGCAGCACCGACTCCAGTGATGCCTGGTCTGTAGTTGACGCCTCTACGCTAATCGAGGTCAACAGGGTCACCCAGAAGAACCCGGCAAGAACCATGCACCAACTACTTGGGTTCATTCCTTTTTTTCGTACAAGCGCCATCGAACTTACTCCAGTCGTTATTTCCAGCATTTCAAGTTATCGTGATGGGAAAGATTCTACAGACATCGCGCAGTTTAGAAATGGATCGTTAGCTGCGATCAGGCACTAAGACGGGCCAGCAGCGGTTTGAAATTAGCAGGGGTGGTTTTGTGTAACTGGAGCCTGTTGCAGTTATTAAACTGCATGAAAGCCATGAGTTCTTTGTGCAAGGCAAGAGCAAAAGCGTCGGTTTCCACAAGCCAGGGCTCCAGGGCAAGATGATTAATATGCAGCAATGAATTTTTTCTTTCAGCTTTCAGGTCCACTCGTGCGACCAACCGCCCACCCCACAAAATGGGCAGAGAGAAATAACCGTATTGACGTTTTGCCTCCGGTACATAGCATTCAATCAAATAGTTAAAGTCGAACAAAGCCTGCATGCGCTTACGCTGGATGAGCAGGTTATCAAAGGGTGAGAGAATTTTTAGCTTACTGCGAGCCAGTGGTTTACTGAGCAGTTCCAGCGAAGCGGGTAACGCATAATAGTCATTGCCACCGGCACGGATCTGTAGCAATTCCCTGCTCGAAACCATTTCCTGCAAGGTGGTAGAAACAAGCGGTTTGGTGTTTTTCAGTAAATAGGCCATTTCAGCAGCCTGCCCCAGTCCATTTGCCTGCAGGTAACGGGTAATCAGAAAACGAGCATGTTCCTCCGGGTCGGGCAGGGTAGTGTCGGTGTCTGTTGGCAATACCCGTTCGGTGAGATCATAAACCTTGTGGAAATTAACTCGTCTGGGAACCATGAGTTCGCCCTGCATAAACAGAGTTTCCAGGGCCCGCTTGGCGGGTTTACTCGTCCAGTCGCCAACTTTCTTACCCGTGTGTTCAAAGTCTTTGGCCATCAGGGGGCCTTCGGTGGCAATACGCTTGAGTACCGATTTCATCAGTTGCTCATCACGTTTGTACCAGTGATTTTGATCGCCGTTTGTTATGGCCTGCTTGCGGAATAAGCTGTAGCGATAATCACGCATGGGCAGGTAGGCGGCAGCATGGGACCAGTATTCAAAAACCTGTTTCCCGGCAAGCAACTGATCGAGGTGGGTGGTTTTATAACGAGGGTTGCGGTTCCACAGGGTGTGGTGATGGGCGCGTTGAACGACTGAAATCGTATCGATCTGGACATAAGCAAGATGTTCAATGGCGGACAGTGTGGCTGCAATTGCACGGCCGGCCTGCTTTGCCGGTGGCAGCCTCTGTGACAGCAGTACCAGTTTTCTGGCATGTTTAACGGAAATGGATTCCTTCATTGAAGTCGGGCGTTCATTGCCGTTCCTTTGGGTCTTTTGCCGCTGCTCAAGACTGTACCACGCTATAATCAGCGGCAGATATGAAACTACCTCGCATTCGTACGATTCTTCTTGCTCCGCTCGCCCTGTTTGCGCTTTTTTACCTGGCGGGGGTCATCATTGTTGCGACCAACAGTCGTTCGGTTGAAGTCCTAAAGGCACAACCGGCAAGTCACAATGTCATTGCACTATTTGGCGCAAGCGGAACAGCAGGCGACGGCATTCTCAAGGCTGCTCTGGCCGATCCCGATATCCGGAAGATTCATGTCATTACCCGCCGGGTAACTCCACGTATCGAAGAAGGTGTTAATTCGGGCAAAGTGCAAATAACCCTGCACAAGGATTACCTGGATTACGCAGACATCCATGGACAAATCTCAGAAGTTGATACCGTTTACTGGGCGATAGGCATCAGCTCTGTCGGTGTCGATGAAGAAACCTATGGCAGGATTCATGTCGATTTTCCAATGCAGTTCGTTCAGGAATGGACTGCGGTTAATCACCAGCCTGACCTGTCGTTTCATTTCATCAGTTCCAGCGATATTTCAGAGGACTCAAGTGCGATGTGGGTGCGTGAGAAAATACGCGCTGAAAAGTCTTTGTTTGGATTTGCTGACGGATCTAAGCTTCGCGTCATTGCCTACCGGCCGGACTATATCGGGCCGACAGAAGAAGAAGCACACCTGGGACAGAATCTGCTTTACTGGTTTTTCCGGCCCGTTGGCGCAGCAGTGAGGGCAACGGAAATCGGTCGCGCCATGCTCGAAGTGACGGCACGCGGACCGAGTTTCGAAAACGGAACCAAAATAAGTACATCCGGCATCGTACGGTTCAGTGACGCTTATGACCGACGGCAAGCGGCCGCTACTTCAGGGAATTAGGCCACTCAGGGTAAGAGGTTCATCGCGGCCAACATAGCCTGGAAACGCGGATTCTCACGTAACACGTCGTAAATGACCAATCGGTTCATGTGCACTCCATAGGGATCGCCCACTTCAAAACCACGTTCCAGGCTGTCCAGGGTCCGTTCTTCCTCGCCCAGAATCATTAAATACAGCGATTTATACATAGCCCCGTCTGGTAGCTCCTCCCAGTTCTCCATCATCTCTACGGCACGTGGTTTGAGCTCGGGATTTTCCAACGCATCAGCCACGGCAATGGATGGGGCTGGATCAAGATTTTCTGTAATTCCTAATTGCCTGGCAAAACGCCTGGCCTCGTCATAGTTGCCGGTCCTTAAGTTGAGGATTTCCAGGTTAGCCTGGATATTACCCCGGTCCGGCGCCATTGGTAGAGCGATGGCGTATTGATCAAAGGCCTCTGGGAAGCGGTCGGCGCCGAGTAAAATCCAACCCTTGACGTGTGCGATAACCACCGACAGTGGATCAAGCTTTGCAGCGATATCCAGTTGCTCAAGTGCTTCATCTGTCCGGCGCAGCACAGCCAGCAGTTCGCCATACCACTGGCGGGCGGTGGCATACCCGGGCTCCAACTCGATGGCGCGTTGAAAATCGGCCATCGCGCCCTGGTAGTCGTATTCAAACATAAACCGGATGTAGGCGCGGGCCGTCAGGGCCCGGGCGGAATCGGGATTGATAGCCAGGGCTCTATCGGCCGCTTCGATACCTTTGGGTACGAATTCTTCAATGGAACCTACCCTGTACTCGGGTATCAGTGCATAAGCATCGGCCAGCGCTGCCCAGGCCTGGTCATACTCCGGATCGATCTCGACCGCCTCGATCAGGGACGTCGTCGCAGACAATAAAAGGGGGCCGCTACGCTGATTCCACAGGTGCCGCCCCAGCAGGTACTTGTTATAGGCCTCGACATTGGTGGTTGAATGATTCGACAGGGATTGCTTCTCATCAACACTCAAAGTGACTTTCAGTGCGCCTACGATTGCCTGGGCGATCTCGTCCTGGACGGTGAAAATATCGTCGAGTTCGCGGGTATAGGTTTCCGACCAGAGGTGGGTGTCGGAGTTTACGTCGATCAGCTGCGCCGTCACCCGGATGCGGTTGCCGGATTTGCGCACGCTGCCTTCCAGTACATGGTCGACTTTCAGTTCCCGCCCGATTTCCGTCACCTTCTTGTCGCTGTCTTTGAAGGTGAAGGAAGATGTGCGCGAAGGAACCCTCAGGCCCTCCACACGCGCCAGCACATTCAGGAGTTCTTCAGAGATGCCGTCAGAAAAGTATTCCTGCTCCTCATCGGCTGACATGTTCACAAACGGTAATACAGCGACCGAACGGTCGTTGGAAAAGGCGGGCTCCTCCGCCGGCGCCCCGGCTTTGGCTGCCCTAATCTCCTCGACTTCCGCAATGGACGGCGAAGGGCTTGTCACGGTTTCCTGTCGCTGCGGGTCAATGAACTTGTCTACCAGCAGAAGCACTACCGCCAGGGTCAGAAAAGCAATGATTGCCCGGTCCAGCTTACGGCCGGTGTTCGGTGTAACGGACTGGCTGCGGTCTATTTCGGATTCACGCTTGATGCCTTCGGGCGTCATTTCGAACACCCAGGCAAAAATCAGGAAAACCGGGAACGCGACCAGGGCCGCCATCACGAATACCTGCAGGATCCAGTCCGGCGCGGCGATCACTTCCAGTGAAAAATCGACAATCTGCAGCAACACCCACGCGGCCAGCACGTAGGCAATACCCACGCGAAACACGTTACGACGCCTCAACTCTCTGAAAAAACTCACTTTAGCCATACTTCCCAAAATCGACCGGCCTATTCTGCCACAAGCGCCATCTGTGGGTTCAGCGCATCTGATCGAATGAGTAACGACAAAGGGCATTGACTGTTTTACGATTTGGCTTATCAAGGCCGTATGAATAAAAATTGTTGCCCATGACCTCCCTGGTCGCTTCCAATTCCTGTCCATACCAGGGCAGCGCATCAAAAGCCCAACCCATCTCGGTCATTTGATGATAAGTCAAAGGACATCCGGCATCGTTCGGTTCAGTGACGCTTATGGCCGGCGGCAGCTTGAATTTTGATTGAAGCGCACTATCTCTTGCCCATCATGTTCAGTGTAAAATTGGCTTAATTCATTTTGGAATGTGCTCCGGAGGCATATAGATAATGCGATATTTGATCCTGATAATCGTTGGTCTGCTGTTGACACCAATGGCCTGGGCCGTCGAAGCCCTGTCAACAGAAGAACTGATTTCGCACTGCGACAAGTACCATGACCAGGAAGCTGAAACGGACCGGGTCTTTTGTGTGCGCTACATCCAGGGTTTTATCGATGGCGCCGTGGCTACCGATAAGCGCGTGGCGCAGAATGTTGTCAAGGAATACGAAGAGGAAGAAACCTTCACTCAACGCGCCATCCGCACCCGGATTGGCAGCCGCCTCAATCGCTACGGCTCCTCCGTCTACGCGGAGTTTTGCCTTGGTGACCCGATACCGCTGAAAGAAGTCGTCGAGCACGTCGTAGACAGTCTGGCAGATGAAAACCTGGTCGCAAACAACCCGCTTGCACGGGACGTGGTGTATCGGATGCTGCGTGCAGACTATCCCTGCAAGCAGGACGACTGAACCGGCATGAGCTCCACATCGAACACCCCGGTCCAAGCCCAATCGACCCGGGCCTACCTGGCGCGGGTAGTTCTGCTGGCCATCGTGTTGGCTGCAGCATGGCTGCTGTGGTCGGGCTTTTTCAAGCCGCTGATGCTGATGCTCGGGGCGTTCTCCTGCGTGATCGTGCTGATCACCGCACATCGCATGCACCTGTTCGACACCGACGTTTTTGCGCCGCGTTTCACTTTAAGGCTGCTGCGTTTCTGGTTGTGGCTCGGGCGTGAGATCGTCCGCTCCAGCCTGGAAGTGACGCGTATCGTACTGAACCCGAAACTGCCGATCAGGCCGACGGTTGTCGAATTCGACTCACAATGCGAGCATCCGGTCGACCGCGTCATTTTAGGCAACTCCATTACCCTGACGCCCGGCACGCTGACACTCAGTCTCGACGAACAACGCTTCACCGTGCACGCATTGACCGAAGAGGGCGCCCGCGATATCGAGAGCGGCGAAATGGACCGTCGCGTCAGCGAATTGCGGAGCCGCTGATATGTACTACGTCGTCACCTTCGCCACACTGATCACCATGGCCCTGGCGCTGATGCGTGCGTTGATCGGGCCTACGGTCTACGACCGCGTTCTGACCGTGAACATGTTCGGCACCAAGACCGTGCTGCTGCTTTCAGTCATTGCTTTTTTGGCCGGACGCCCGGATTTCCTCGACCTGGCGCTGGCTTATGCGCTGATCAACTTCATCGGGGTGCTGGCCGTCCTGGAATTTTTCAAATCGCGCGCCGCGCGCCGCGAACAGGAACAGCGCAACGAAGACGAAGACCGTCCAGGAGAAAATTCCTGATGGATGCAGGGCTGATCAATATGGTGCTGGACACCATTAGCTGGATTCTCCTCACAGCCGGCGCTTTCTTCGTGCTGGTGGGCGGTATCGGCGCTCTGCGTATGCCGAATCTCTATACCCGCATGCACGCTGCAAGTGTCACCGACACCATGGGCGCTGTCCTGGTGCTCAGCGGCATAATGGTCCAGGCCGGCTTGACGCTTGCGACCATTAAACTGGCTGCCATTTTATTGTTCCTGCTGATCACCAGCCCGACTTCGTCCTATGCGCTGGCGCATGCCGCTCTGCTGGCGGGAATCAAGCCGGATGCCGGCTCTGCGGCTGACAGTGAGGATCACGCATGATCGTGATCTTCGGCATATTCCTGCTGACACTGCTGGTGATCACAGCTATAGCCATAGTCCGCACCCGCAATCTTTTTGTTGCGGTGATGCTGCTGGGTATCTACAGCCTGCTGATCGCGCTCAATTTCTTTATCATCGACGCAGCGGACGTCGCTCTCACCGAAGCCGCGGTCGGCGCGGGAATATCCACCGTGTTATTTCTCGGTGCGCTTGCGCTGACTTCCGAGCATGAGAGAGTGGCGACCAAACACAGGGCTCTATCGGTGGCCATCGTAGTCTGCGCGACACTGGTAGTGCTCTATGCAACCTTCGATAAACCGACCTTTGGCGATCCCAATGCACCGGTCCACCAGCATGTCGCTCCCTGGTACCTGGAGAACGAACCGAAACTTATCGACATTCCCAACGTGGTGACGGCGGTGCTGGGAAGTTTCCGCGGTTACGACACTCTCGGCGAGGTATTTGTCGTGTTCACCGCCGGAATTGGCGTGCTGTTCCTGCTGTCGGCCAGGCCCGGTACCGGATCAACCCGACGTCGGGACAAACTGGCCGATTCCGAGATCGGCCTGCAGGAAAACCTGATCCCGCGTGTTGTTGGGCGAATCCTGGTCCCGTTCATTCTGTTGTTCGGTTTGTATGTTCAATTTCACGGCGAGTACGGTCCGGGCGGCGGCTTCCAGGCTGGCGCGCTGATCGCGGCGGCGTTCATTCTGTATGCACTGATCGAGGGTGAAAAGCGAACCCTGGAGGTACTACCTAAAAACGCCCTGATTGCACTAGCTTCGGCAGGTGCACTGCTTTATGGTGCTGTTGGCCTGGCCGGCATCCTGCTGGGATCCGAGTTTTTAAACTACTCGGTATTGGCGGCCAACCCGGTCACGGGGCAGCAGGTGGGCATCATCCTGATTGAGGCCGGTGTGGGCATGACGGTCACGGGCGTCCTGCTTCTGATTTTTCACGCCTTCGCGGCGAGGGACCAGGTCTGATGCAGGTTCTCGGCATTTTCTATTACTGGGTTTTTGCCGTTTTGCTGATGATCGGTTTCTACGCTGTGGTCGCCAAGATCAACCTGGTAAAAAAGCTGATCGGCCTGTCGATCTTTCAGTCAGCCGTGTTTCTGCTGTACATCACGATGGGCAAAGTCACTGGCGGCACGGCCCCCATTTACCAGGATGAGGTCGTCGGCCAGCTGTTCTCAAATCCACTACCGCAGGTGCTGATCCTGACGGCGATCGTCGTCGGTATTTCCACCACCGCACTGGGTCTCGGGATCGTTATCCGCATCAAGGAAGAGTACGGCAGCATCGAGGAACAGGACATTCAGGAGATCGACCGGCGGTGATTTCTCTGGAACCCCATCTTCCGGCACTCCAGGTAGTGGTGCCGATGCTGGTCGCACCCATAGTCGTGATGTTGCGCCCGCGCGGACTGGCCTGGGCGGCCACCACGGTCGCCAGCCTGATGGCGCTGGCGATTGCCATCGCACTGACACATGGCGTCTTGTCGGGCGAGTTCTACGGCTATGCGATGGGAGGTTGGGAAGCGCCATACGGCATTGAACTTCGCGTCGATGCATTCAGTGCACTCATCCTGTTGGTCGTTACCGGAGCCTCCAGCCTTGCACTGCTGGCCGGCAAGGCCAGCATTGACCAGGCCATAGAAACAGATCGCCAGCCCTTGTTTTATTCTGCCTGGCTACTGGTTCTCAGCGGTCTGGCCGGGATACTAGTGGCGGCCGACGCCTTCAATATTTTCGTTTTCATGGAGATCTCATCCCTGGCCAGCTACGTGGTGATCGCCGGCGGAACCGACCGACGGGCGCTGCCGGCTGTCTTCAAGTACCTGATCATGGGCACCATCGGTGCGACTTTTTACCTGATTGGCATCGGATTGATTTACATGATGACCGGCACTCTGAACCTGGCCGACATGGAAATGCGTATTCATGAAGTGGCGGATCAGCGGCCGATCCTGGTAGCGGCCGGCTTTATAACCGTGGGCCTGGCGCTCAAGGCCGCGGTATTTCCGCTGCATGTATGGCTGCCCAATGCCTATACCTATGCGCCGCACGCAGTCACCGTGTTCCTTGCTGCCTGTGCCACCAAGGTTTCCCTGTACGTGTTACTGCGTTTCGATTTCGTGGTGTTCCAGCAGAACCTGCTGGGCCATGAATTCCAGTTCGCGGCTTTCCTGATGCCACTAGCGGTATTGGCTATCCTGGCCGGATCAGCCGTTGCGCTGTTCGAATCGAATATCAAGCGCCTGCTCGCCTACTCCTCCATTGCCCAGATCGGCTATATCCTGCTGGGTGCAAGCCTGGTCAGCCTGACCGGCTTGTCGGCGAGCCTGTTGTACATGTTCAACCATGCACTGGCAAAGGGAACGTTGTTCCTGGCCGTGATGGCCCTGGCGATGCGTTATTCCAAACTTCATTTGAAGCACCTGGCCGGTGCGGCGCGGCATATGCCGTGGACCATGGCAGCCCTGGTTATTGGCGGTCTCAGCCTGATCGGGGTGCCCGGTACTGCGGGGTTCATCAGCAAGTGGTACCTGGTAGCAGCAGCACTGGAGGCCGGTCCCCTGGGTTTCTTCCTGATAGCGGTCATCGTGATTGGCTCACTGATGGCGGTGGTTTATATCTGGCGCATCATCGAGTCCGCCTGGTTCGGACAGGAGGTGGAAACGGATGCCGTGATTCGTGAAGCTCCCGTAACCATGCTCGCGGTCATCTGGCTGGCGGCGCTGGCCAACATCTATTTCGGATTGTTCACCAAGCTGCCGCTTGAACTGGCAACAGGGGCAGCCCAATCGCTCCTGGGACAACTGCCATGAATCCGGAGTCCCTGATACTCGCGGCTCTGATCGTACCGCTGGCCGGTGCACTGCTGATCGGACTGGCCGGAAGAATCAGTCCCAACCTGCGCGAGTTGGTCACTCTGACCACGGCCGGCCTGCTGATTTTCTGTGTCTGGAGCCTGCTGCCGACCCTTTACCAGGGCGGGCGGCCAGGCGTACATTTGGTCGAAGTGTTACCCGGCATTGACATCGCTTTCCGCGTCGAACCACTGGGCATGATGTTCGCGGCCCTGGCTTCCGGCCTGTGGCTGGTCAATTCGATTTACTCGATCGGATACATGCGCGGCAACAATGAGAAGAAGCAGACCCGTTTTTACGTGATGTTTGCGGTCTCGCTGGCCGCCACCATTGGGATAGCCTTTTCCGCCAACCTGTTCACACTATTCCTGTTCTACGAGGCATTAACGCTGTCTACTTACCCGCTGGTGTCGCACAAGGGCGACGCAGCCACGGTGAAGTCCGCACGGGTTTACCTGGGCATCCTTATCTCAGCCTCTATCGGCTTGCTGTTACCCGCGATTATCTGGACATACTCCGTGGCGGGTACCGGCGATTTCACGGTTGGCGGTATCCTGCGAGGCCACGTTGAAGGACCTGCGGTCGGGTTGCTGCTGGGCCTGTTCGTATTTGGCGCCGCGAAGGCAGCGGTGATGCCGGTACACCGCTGGCTGCCGGCAGCAATGGTCGCGCCAACACCGGTCAGCGCCCTGCTGCACGCCGTCGCCGTGGTCAAGGCCGGCGTGTTCACCATCACCAAGGTGATCGTCTACATATTCGGCATCGATTTCCTTTTCTCTGAACCCAGCAGCGGCTGGTTGTTCTACGCGGCGGCATTTACCATCGTGGCCGCCAGCCTGGTTGCTTTGCGCCAGCAAAACCTGAAACGCCTGTTGGCCTATTCAACCATAGCCCAGCTGTCCTACGTGGTGATGGCTGCCGCTATTTTGAAGCCGTTGGCCGAAGTAGGCGCCGCCATGCACATGCTGGCCCACGCTTTTGGCAAAATTACGCTGTTCTTCGCTGCCGGCGCCATCTACACAGCCTCTAGAAAAACCGAGCTGAGCCAGTTGCGCGGCATCGGGCGGCGCATGCCAATCACGATGACTGCTTTTACCATTGGCGCGCTGAGCATGATTGGCGTTCCGCCAACGGCGGGTTTCGTGTCCAAGTGGTACATCCTGGCCGGGGCCTTCCAGGCGGAAAACTACGTCGCGCTGGCCACGATAATTGCCAGCACAGCGCTGAATGCGGCCTATTTTCTCCCCATTGTTTACATGGCATGGTTCGAGAAAGATGAAACACCGCCCGGCAAGGAGCACGGCGAGGCGCCCTTCGCGGCCGTGCTCGCATTGACCATAACAGCGATGCTGACGATCGCATTTTTTATGTACAGTGCCCCGGCCTATGAACTGGAATCGCAACTGGTAAGAGGGCTGCCATGAAATCCACCAACGACGACGCCTGGCTGGCCCGGCCATCCACCATTCGCTTGTTGTGGCGGGTGTTCTTTATCGTGCTGGCGGCTTCCGTCGCGGTGCAACTGCTGTTCAAGGTCAAAGGGTATTTTGGTGTCGACGGCTGGCTGGGTTTTGGGGCCGTGTACGGATTCCTGTGTTGCCTGGCGATGGTGCTCTTCGCCAAGGTGCTCGGTTGGCTTTTGAAGCGCAAAGAGGACTATTACCAGGAGCGGGACCTTGATTGATTTCCTGCCGCCCGCGTTAATTCTGCTTCTTGGCGCGCTGCTGATCGGCCCAACCCGCGGTGCGTTGCGAACGGCCGTGGTTTTGATCACGCCCTTGCTGACGCTGGCGGCGGTCTGGCAGGTACCGGACGGCATTTCTCTGACGCTCCCGTTCCTGCAGTACACCATCGAGCCTATCGAGGGCAGCCCTTTGCGCCGCCTGTTTGCAACCATCTTTGCGCTGATGGCTTTTGGCGGCGGGTTATATGCTTACCGCCAGGCGAAATGGTTCGAACTGGCCGCCGCTTATGCGTATGCAGCCGGCGCAATCGGCGTTTGTTTCGCCGGCGACCTGATCAGCCTTTTCCTGTTCTGGGAACTGATGGCCCTGTTTTCGACCGTGGTTGTCTGGTGTGGCGGCACGCCGGGTGCGCGCGCCGCGGGCATTCGCTATGCCATTATGCATCTGCTCGGCGGTGTCATACTGAAAGTGGGCATCGAAGGTGTGATGGTGCATACCGGTTCGATCGACGTGCGCCCGATGCTGGCGAATTCTTTTGATCACTGGATGATCCTGGTCGGTATCTTGATCAACGCGGCCGCCCCACCTGTCTCCGCCTGGCTGTCCGACGCCTACCCAAGATCCAGCCCAACGGGTTCTGTCTTTCTGTCGGCGTTTACGACAAAAACTGCCGTGCTGACGCTGATCCTGCTGTTTCCAGGTGAACCGGCATTGATCGGCATCGGCCTGTTCATGGTGATGTACGGAATCATCTATGCCCTGCTGGAAAACGACATTCGACGTATTCTGGCTTTCTCAATCGTGAACCAGGTGGGCTTCATGGTGTGCGCCATCGGCATTGGCACCGAGATGGCGATCAATGGTGCGGCGGCACATGCTTTTGCACACATTATTTACAAGGCCTTGCTGTTCATGAGCGCCGGCGTTGTGATTTACCGAACCGGTAAAAACCGCTGCAGCGATGTAGGTGGCCTTTTTCGGACGATGCCGCTTACCGCCGTCTGCGGCATCATCGGGGCGCTGGCCATCTCCGGCTTTCCGCTGACTTCAGGCTTCACTACCAAGACCATGATTTCACAGGCCGCGGCAAATCAGGGCCTGGTCTGGGTATATTTCATGCTCGCAGCGGCCTCAGCAGGTGTATTTCTGCACGCCGGTATCAAGTTCCCGTGGTTCGTGTTTTTCCAGCGCGATTCAGGCCTGCGGCCCAAAGATGCGCCGTGGAACATGGCTGTGGCCATGGTGTTCTTCTCCGTGCTTTGCATCCTGTTCGGTGTTGCACCACAGTTGCTCTACGCGTATTTGCCTTATCCTGTCGAGTACGTGCCTTACACGGCCAGCAAGGTCATCTTCTACCTTCAGTTGCTCCTGTTCAGCGGCCTCGCCTTCTTCCTGTTGTTGCCGTTAATGAAGCGTACCGAGACCATCAGTCTGGACGCCGACTGGCTGTGGCGGGTGGCGCTACCTCGCTCGGCACTCTGGTTGCATGGCTTGCTGTCCGGCCTGGGGCACGCGCTGGGTGACCGGCTCGGCCGGCTTGGAATGTACCTGGGCCAGCGAGGGCGGCGATATTTTGGCTCTGAAGCGAAAGACGGCCGACAGATTCATGGTGTATTCGCCAGGGCCTGGCCTATTGGCACGACCGCGCTGTGGATTGCCGTGCTGTTGACGGCCTACGTGTTTTTCTATTACCTGGCTTGAAATGGAGCATTCCACAGGTAGAACATCTGTTCGAATGAATTCAGACGGCTTCGACCAAATCCAACCCTTCGGGTGCAAATAATTCTTCAACGGCTAACTGGCGGCGACTCATTCCCTGCTCGAATGAGTAGCGGCAAAGGGCATCGATCGTTTTACGATTTGGCTTATCAAGGCCGTATGAATAAAAATTGTTGCCCATGACCTCCCTGGTCGCTTCCAATTCCTGTCCATACCA
>RCNC010001037.1_pt1 | contig 18523 bp, 18 predicted proteins | sample 2041301 | NCBI WGS metagenome assembly RCNC01 (sample SAMN09708231, study PRJNA481090) | Marine sediment metagenome, whole genome shotgun sequencing project. | biome: marine sediment; feature: ocean; material: sediment; isolation source: Sewage treatment plant 13A marine sediment (STP13A) ... | reverse complement strand
TCTCGGTGACATCGGCCAGGGTCTCCTCTTCGGCCACCACCGCCAGCAGACCGGGATTGGCGCCTTCCCGCTGGCGATGGACGGCGAGCCGCATCTCGGCGAAGCCGACCACCGGATAGAGCATCGGATGGTCGAAATCCAGGTCGACCTCGGTGGGCCCGGCCCGGTTGATTTTCTGCCATACCACCTTGGCGATTTCCTGAGTCATGCGCTGGTAGTCCCAGCCTCCGGGACTGCCGAGATTCCACTCCGAATGATAGCCGCGAAAACTGGACACGCTTAGCCTCCTTGCTGCAGTATCTGCTCCAAATGGTTAAAACCGATCTCCCCCTGCGCCAGAACCCGGCGGGCGAAATCAACCGGATCGGTTCCCTTTCGACAACTCTCATCGTACAACCGACGGAAGCGGCGGCGCCCCAAAGTGTAGGACAGCTGGTATCCCGGTTTCAAGCTGTATCGTCGGACCATGGCCGTGGCCCGGCCGCGATCCATGCCCAGCTCGGCCAGGAAAACGGCGGCTTCGTCGAGCGTTCGTCGGCGCATATGGATCTCGAAGTCAATCTGTCCACGCACGGCACGCCAGAAACGCGGCTTGGCCATCAGCATGCGGTCCACCGGACCGGAGAAAAAGCCGGTTTCGAACATCAGCTCTTCGGCAAAGCTGGCCCAGCCTTCATAGAAAATCGGAAACTCGATGTGGCGCCGAATCGGCCGCCTGTGGCGCCAGCGGCTGGTGTCCAGCAGGTGATGGCCGGGATAGGTCTCGTGGGCTGTCAATAGCCGGTAATCCGCCGGGATCGAGGCCCTTGGCCGGTTTCCAGGATAAAAAAGGTGCCGCCTCTGGGCGGGTTGATCGGCGGCATACTGTAGGCGGCATTGCTGCGCACCGGCCGCATGTAATTCGGAATGCCCATCACCGTAACCGGGCACTGCCCCACCTCGTCGGCTGCGATCAACCCTTGTGCCGAGCAGTGCCGGGCCAGCTTGGATATGGTGTGGCGGTAGAGTTGTTGGGCGCCGCCGGGCGGCATTGGGGGGCGGGGCAGCGCGTCAACAACCATTTGCCAGGGGCGACCGGGGGCCATGGATGCGGCCGATTGGTCGAGGATCGCCCGAGTCTCCGCAATTTCTTGGGTCAACTCGCGTTCAATCTCGTCCGGTGTGAGCAAACATCCCATGTGCTCAACGGCGATTTGCTCGTAAAGGCTGATCGGCAGCAAGAAGTTCTCGACAACCGCGGCCTGTCTGAGATGGTTGTCCAGCCGTTGAAAAGCATCGCCGATGGACGCGCGATAAGCTTCCGGCAGTTGCAGGGCCGCCAGCCAGCGGCGTTGTTTCCCCAGCATTTCGATTCCCAGATCGCGAAAGAGCCCGGGGATGCGCTTGAGATTTCCTCTGGCCTGGTCGAGAAATCCGGGAAGATACTTCAGGCGCGCTTCCAGCGCCTGGGATCCGGCTTCAAGGGCTTCGGCCAACCCGATGCCGACGATGGTCAGGAAAAAGGTTGGCTGTGTCTCATGCACCTTGACCCGGACGAGTTGGTCACGAAGCGTGCGGATGACCCGGCACAGCATGGCCGCATCGATATTGCGTGCAGATGGCGTTGGCTGGTGCGGTTGATGGTCAAGATCGTGTTCCCATCGGGTCAGCTTCCCGATGACGTCCGCCAGGCCTGTCGGGGAGAAATCATCCCAGCGGGACCAATCGAACACCCTGGCCCTGGCCTGGGGAAAAAAATGAAATTCATCGCTGGCCATGCAGATCGGAAACTGCACGGCCAACGAATCAAACACGTCACCGGCAAGGAGCGCCAGTTGATTGTCGACAGGGTTGTCAGTGGTATGATCAGGCATTTGATGTCGGGCTAAGCGGCGCGAGGTCCAGACAAGGCCAATCTATATTTTTGTAGATTGAACCGAAGGGTGTGGATTGCCCCACCCTTCCGGAAAGCATCACGCCCGCACAATCAGGATACGATGAAAAAACGATGGGCACCGGTTTCCATTATCGGCCCAGCATAAAGAAAAAGGGGAACGTTGTCGACCCATTAAACCCACCGCGCCATCAAGCTGTGGTTACACCTATCCCGGTTTTTTGCGTTAAATCCATGTCAGGAATCTAAAGATCAAAAATGTTTGCGCCTTGCCAAGCAGTATTCATGACAGCAAACGATCGCAGCTAACTTATCCGGCAGGCGTGGGACTTTGTAGTGACTGTGGGGGTTGCTTGATGGCACCGATCAATAGTAACGTTCGTCTCTGAGCTGGGCGATTTCAAGACCAAGAGAGACGCACTGTTTTCCTATCATACATGCATCTGCATCTTCTTCCGGCAGGTAGTGCTTGACCTTTTTGTTGCCCTTGCGCAGGTACACAACCGTCGACTGCTTTTCATCGTCGTAGTCCACTTCGATGTCGATACCGCATTCACCGATATCCGGGTATATGGATTTTATTTTTTCACACAGTGCCGCTTTGTCGACCATGGTGGACCTCCTGTTTAATTGGTTTGGATGTGTATAGAAGCTATTCATGCAGGCAAACTTGTCAAATTGACGGTTACGAAATGGGTGTTGGTGGTAAAAATGTCGGGAAAAGTTTGCTGTCCACGTATATCATTATGAGGAGGATCCTTCATTCCGGATTGCAGCCAGCCGTCATGATCGTAGGACCGACATAGAAGCAGCGCCCGACTACATGGGCGCATCAAATGGCTGGGCATAACCGGTCAGCTCCACGTAACCGACGCCATCGATCGCCGTTTCATTGCGGGTTCCCTTGGCCTGGACACTGCCTTCCCAGTATACCACATTGGTGCTGTTCGGGGTGCGCATCTCCTGGTCGTCCAGGTTGGCCCTTACGATCAGTTCCAAGCCCAGCGGAACCACGGCCACCTGCCACTCGACCGGGTAGCGTGCGCCGCTGTGGGGACTGGTCCAATGCGACGACGGTTCGATGCGCACATCATCACGCAGCAGGGTCCGTGTGCGTCCTGAAGGAGTAACGATCGTTCCGCCGGAAGCCGGATTCAGGGTTCCGTCCCCATGACGCAGCAAAAAGATCATGATCTCGGTCCGGTCGGAAAGCTGCAGGCTGAACCAGTCCCAGCCGGTGATGCCCGGCTGCAGAGGTGCCGTGCTGAACTCGTGGTCCATCCAGGCCGATCCCCGTACCTCATGGCTGGTGCCGTCCACGCTCAGGGTGCCCGAGGCCTGCAGGCGGGTAAAGGAGTAGTAGCAGCTGGCCCGCTCGGGCGACTGTCCCTTGCGGCTGTATCCGATGTCGCCGTGCATGACCGCAGGCTTGTCCGGTGCCAGGTCGAGGGTCAGGGAAAACGCATCGGTGCTGGCCTGCAGGCGATGCGCCTCGGGCGAAATGGCGGCCTGCCAGTCAAGGACATGGATGGTTACCATGCCGCCCACCTGGTCCGCCCCAGCCAGGGAGAGAACCGGGCGGGCCATCCGCTCAGCCTGCAGATGGCGGCCGCCGCCGATGTCGCTGATCGCGGCATGGGCCAGGTAGATCTGGTCGGTGCGCCAGGCCGAGGCCGTATCCGGCCACTGTCTGCGTTTGTCGGGCGGTTGCAGCCCGCTGCGGAAAAAGGTCAGCTGAAAGCCAAAGCGGCGGTTGTCGCCGTCGGTCACATTACCCGTGTAATACCACCATTCGGTGCGGTAATCCGTGTGAGGGCCATGATCGGCAGGGAAGGAAAGCCTGCAGGGGCCAGTGACCTGAAGAAATCCGTCATCTGCCGCGATTACTGTATAGGCGGTAAGCGCAATCAGAAACGCGGTCCGGATAAGAAGCCTGAAATGCCTGCATGACCCCATTTTTTTTACCTTCCTTGATCCTAAAAACATGCTTAGACAAAAATAAGCTCGATCTCCAACGGTTTCGTAACACGTTTGAGATCAAGGCTTGCGAGGCCCGAGGAACGAGGCGTACTTGAAGTACGCCGCAGTGACGAGGGATGAAGCGTAACGCAGATATCGAACGCGTTACGAAACCGTCAGCATTAACGCGTTCCTCCGCGAAGCAATATGGCCGGTGACGTACTCAGGGCCAGATTGACCGCCGGCAGGGCGGCCAGCAAGGCCGCAGCGAAAATCAACGGCACGGCCATCATTAGAGACGGCCAGTCGACCTGGTAGACGAAGGTCCAACCGAATGACTGCCGGTTGACGACGAAGATCAGCAAGGTCGACAGAATGAACCCGCAGGCCAACCCGGCCGCCTGGCCGACCATCACGATCAGGCCTGCTTCCCAGAAGATCATGCGCCGCAGCTGGGCGGCACTGCCGCCCACGGCGCGGATGGTGTTGAGCTGCCGGCGGCGCTGGAGCACCAGCACGGCCAGGGTGGTGGCGATCCCCAGGGCGGCCACAACCAGGGCAATCAGCAGCAGGACGGTGGTGATGGCAAAGGTTTCGTCGAATATGCGCAGGACGGCCTGGCGCAGGATAGGGCCTTCCATCATCTCGATCGTCTCCCCGCAGCAGTTCAGAAGCGAGGTGCGCACCCGGTCGACGGCGCCTGCCAGACCAGGGCCGCGCTCGGTTAAATTGACCTGCACGCCGCTCCAGGTCGGATCGTCGAAGCGCCGTTGGTAGTGGGCCAGCGAATAATACACCGCGCCGCCCCGGGTGCGATAATCGCGAAAGACCCCCAGAATCCGTTCGTCGAGCAGATGCCTGCCGATCTGCACCCGATAGCGGTCGCCGGTTTCCAGACCGGTGCTGTTGGCGAAAACCTCGGATACCGCGACGCCCTTGCCGGCGATCAAATCGGCTTCGACTTGCCGGATGTCGCCGCCCATCCAGATCAATCGGCTGCGTCGTGCATAGGCGTCGTAATCCATGGCCTCGAAAAGGTGTTGGTGGCCGTTGACCTGCAATTCCAGGCGGTGCATGGGCACCAGTTCAACGGGCACCGGCAGTGTCTGCACCGCTGCCACCACGCGGGGCGGCAGAGGATCCCGGAAACGGTTCAGTTCGGCCAATTTTGGGCGCACGTAGATGTCGCCGGCGATGCTTTGCTCCACCCACAGGGCCACGGTGCTGCGGAAACTGTGAATCATGACCACCAGGGCGGTAAACAGGGCCACCGCCGTGATCAGTGCGCCCACGGAAATGGCCGTCTGGACACCGCTTTGTTTGAGGTAACCGGCGGCCAAAAAAGCCGGCTGGCCACCCAGGTACAGCAACCGCGGGGCCAGCAGCCGGCCGAATTGCTGCAACATCAGGGGGGCCAATAGCGCGAAGCCCACAAACAACAGCAACGCCGCCAGGTATCCGGGCAGGGAGACCGACGGCGGGCTGGGCAGCCGGGCGATGGGATAGACCAGCAACAGCAGGCCGACGCCTACCAGGGCCATACGACGGATCAGCCGCGGCTGGATATTGGCCGTGGGGGCGATATCCAGCGCTTCGCGCGGAGGTACTCGCATGGCCTCGCGAGCCGGCTGCAGGGCCGCCAGCACGGACACGGCCAGGGTGACGCCAAAGGAGAGCAGAATTTCCCAGGGGTCCAGGGTCAGTCCATCCACCTGCACGCGAACGAAAAGCACGGAAACGGTCCGGCTAACACCGGCCAGCAAAGTTTTGACCAGCAGGCTGCTGATCGGCAGGGCCAACAGCCATCCGCACAGGCCGATAAAGGCCCCTTCACCCACGAAAAGGAAAAATAGCAGCCGCCCCGACGCACCGGTGGCCCGCATCACCGCCAGCTCGCGCCGACGGGCGGCGGCATTCAGCGCTACCAGACTGTAGACCAGAAACATGCCCACGAACAGGGAAATGAAGCTCAAAAAAGTGAGACTGAGCTGATAGGCCCGGATCATTCCCAAGCCGCTTTCACTTTGCGCCGAGGGCGACCGCATGATGACGCCGGTGGGCAGCAATGCTTGCAACCGGGTCGATGCGTCCTCTGCAGCGTCGGGCTTCAATCGTATATCGATGCGGTCCGCCAGGCCGAACTGGCCAGTGAATTCCTGGAAGGTGGCAATGTCGCACAGGGCGATGCGACCGCCCTCCACCAGGGCCAGTCCGTCGGGATCCAGCAGAGCCAGCACCTTGAAATCCGAAGTCTGCCGGGAATGAATCAGCCTGATCGACTGACCCTCCCGCCAGCCGAACTGCTGGCCCAGTTTCTCCCCGATCATCAAGGAAAAGGGCTGGGTCATCATCGACGCCCAATCGGCCGGCTCGCCTTCACCCGGGGATCGGACGGTCCACCTGCGCAGATCGCGGTCCAGGATGGGATCGAACCCGATCAACAGAAAGGGGGTTTCATGGTCGGCCGGTCTGACATAGGCGGAGAGGACCGGCGACGCCGCAAAGACTGACGGGTGCCGCATCAGCTCCGTCACCAGCGTATCGGGGACCCGGCCGCCGGGACGGAACAGGGTCAGGTCGCTGCTGCCGGCGATCAGGTCCATGCTTCGCGAATATGAATCGATGGTGGCTTTCACGGCCAGGCGGACACTGGTGAAGACCGCCGCACCCAGGGCAATTCCCAGCAGCACCGCCAGGGTCCGCCCCATGTGGCTGCGCATATGGCGCAGGGTGAACCAACCAAACAGGCGCAGGCCGCCCGACATCCTCGCCATGGCGCCGTTCATGTGGCCACGCGGCCGTCTTGCAGTCTTAGCACCATGGTGGCGTATCCGTCGGCCAAGTCGCTGTGGGTGGCAATCACAACGGTCCGGTCGAACCGGCGATTCAGGTCAGCCAGCAGGGCCATGACCTTGCGGGCATTGCGTGAGTCCAGGTTACCCGTGGGCTCGTCGGCCAGAACGATGGCCGGATCATTGATCAGCGCCCGGGCAATGGCGGTACGCTGCATTTCTCCACCGGAGAGCTGACGCGGCTGGTGGTTGAGGCGGTCGCCCAGGCCGAGCCAGTCGAGCAGTTCCCCTGCCCTGGATCGCACCGCATGGTAGGCGCGGCCAGCCAGGAGTGCAGGCAGACAGACGTTTTCCAGCACAGTCAAGGTCGGCAGCAGGTTGAAAGCCTGAAAAATCATACCGACGGTATTTCGTCGAAAGTCGGTCAGCTCGGCTTCTCTACAGTGATTCAGATCGTGGCCGGCGACGGTCAGCTCCCCGGTGGAGAGCCGGTCCAGCCCGGCGAACAACGATAGCAGCGTGCTCTTGCCCGAACCGCTGTCGCCCTTGAGCACCACCAACTGGCCAGGGGCAACGGCAAGATCGATTCCGTCGATACCGGTCACCTGCACCGAACCGACCGAATAAATGCGGGTCAGGCGGTGGGCATGGATGGACAGGGGCCCTGCATCAGGTCGTGCTGTTGCTGCCGGCGGCGCGTTCATGGCGACTGAACTCCTCATTTCCTTTGGCAACCCATGTGCAGATGAAATGGATGGGTAGCGGTTGTTTGCCTGGATCGGATTGACCGGGCAACCCTATTTACGATGATCATCGTAATGGAGAAGTCAATTGTCAGCCGATAACGTCGAGGACCAAGGAGAACCGAACGCTTAGCCGCTTAAATCGCCCAGATGGGCCAGCACGGCGTCGGCCGCCAGTCGCCCGGAGACCAGCGCCCACTGAATGCCCGGCAGGCTGCCGTGTTCCCCGCAAACAAAGACCCCCGGCCGGACCCGGGAATCCGGGCAGGTCGGGTTTTGTGTGGGCGGCGACTGGTCGGGCAGAGCATGGGTGATTCGATAGGTTCGCAGGTGATCCCAGTTGCCGGCTTGCGGGCCGAACCAGTCTACCAGCTGGGCCCTCACACGGTTGGTCAAAGCGGCGTCACCGCCATCCGGGTTGCCGAGGATGACCACGGAGGCCAGAGATTTTCCGGCGGGTGCGTATTCGGAAGACACCCGGCTGGGAAAGGCAATGTTGTTGATCGGCCCCCTGCCCTCACCGTCGAGCATGAGAAACGATGAATGCCAGTCCGCCTGGTCGCACGAGAAATAGAGACAGGTCTCGGCAACCGATCTGCCGGCGTGTGGCAGGCCGAGCAGCTTTCCGGTTGCTGGGGCCTCGGTGGCCACGACCACCGCCCGGGCCGGCATGACCGTCCCGTCATCCAGGGTGACGCCATCGCTGCGCACGTGGCGTGCGCGAACGCCGGTGCGCAGGCAGCCCATGGGCATGCATGCGGCCAGCTGATGCGGGATCTGCTGCATGCCCCCTGCCGGCAGCGCCACCTCTCCGCGGGCGAACATGCGCAGGACATACTGCAGCACCCGGCTGGAGGCCTGAATTTCAGGATCGAGGCAGACACCGCCGAAAAAAGGCACGAAAAAGCGCGTGATCATGATGTCGGAGAATCCTTCGGCGCGCAGGAACTGCATGGCTGTCGATTCCGGCTGCCGGAATAGGTCGTCGAGCGGCCCGCGGGTAACCCGACGGGCCAGACGCAGCAGTCGCAAACGATCAATTATACTGCCAATGGGCGCTACGAGTGTATCGAGCAGCGTCCATGGTTTTCGCAGCGGGTCGGCGAGTGTGTAAAAGCGTCCCCGAATACGGACCATCGCACCGGGAGCGAAAGGTCGCAGGTCCAGGCGTTGGTAATCGAGCAGGCGGCGCGCCTCAGGATAGGCAGTCTGCAGCACCTGAAAGCCCCGATCCAGCAGGTAGCCGTCCTTGCGATCCGTTTTGATACGGCCGCCGACCCCGCCGGTGGCTTCCAGCACCTCAAACGTAACTCCCCGGGCGTTCAGGCGGTGGGCACAGGCCAGGCCGGCGATACCGCCGCCGACGATGATGACTGGGTTTTTTGTATGTGCCATGGTAGGTTCCGATTGGGTATGGGTTGTTTGCGATCAAACCAATATAATGGTAAACATGCATGGACGCAAATGACAGGCATCACCGATGCCCAAAGACGCTTATCTCCAGCACATTACCCCTGCGCAGCGGTGATACGCCATGAAGACAATCCAACTGCATCACTGGCCTTATGCCATATTTCGTTCCAGCCGGACACCGCCGGGTCTCTACGCGCGGCAAAAGTGGCTGCAGGAGGCATCCAGCCCGCTTTGGAAGACCGACTTCGATACCACGGTGTCTGGTTTGTTCCGGGGGCAATCCGACGAGGGCCTGTGGTCCGACTCGCCGATCGAAACCATACACCGCCTGTTTGGCCTGCATCTGACGGTGCGCACGTCCACTTCGGCCATCGACAAGAGCCTGGATGCACTGCTGGCCATCGCGTCAGATACCGAGTGGGCAAAAGGAACCACCGCAACCGCAGTACCCGAGGAGCAGCTTCGTGGTCTGCCCTTCGCCCCGGCCAACCGGCAGTTTGTCCTCCTGCCGGCCGCCTTGTTTCTGGCCGCTATTTTCGGCCGGGCGTCCGATCCGACCGTCCTCGGGCAATACGATCGGATCGTCGCTGACTTAGCCGCTGCACCCCTCCTCCAACGGAACCCGGCTGCGTTGCACAATATCTTGCGAGCCTTCGTGGTTCATCCCGACTACGCCACACACGCGGCGACCGGATTGCTGGTGGCCTGGCTGGCCGACCGCCAGACCCCCCAGGGCGATTGGGGGCCGGGCATTCCGTTCTATCAGGCATTGAATGCGCTGGCACATCTTGACCACCCCGAAGCTCACCGGCAATCCGAACGGGCATTCGTCCATTTGACGCAACACCAGTATTCAGACGGTGCCTGGGGCGAGAATGACAGGCAGTGGTGCACTTTCTTGACAGTCCACGCGCTGCGAAACAAGGGTTTGATCTGATCAAAAAGATTGTGCGATGTGTGGGATAGGCTTTTTGGACAGCCAGGCAACAAACGCTTGAAGCCATTGCCTGGTAATCCGTTAATGATGGTTTTAACCTGTAATCATACGGCCAACCGGCTAACATTGTGCACGACGCCAAGCTTCTTACTTTTAAGACTGTTATACAAAGCGTTTTAAACTCGCCATCTTCGCAGAACGAATGGACGATCAACGTAAACTCAAACCGTTCGTCTGGTTTGGGCGCGGGCGACAGATAAATATTTCTGAAGATGGCGCGTTGACGATATTAGTAATCTTGCTTATGTTTTAGCCACCAACCAACTGGACAGTGATCTCGGACATTCTTTGAAATCTTATGGGCCGGTTTCTTAATCTGATTTTTGCCTGAACTCGCTTGATTGAATCACACTGTTCAATTGTATAATCATATGAGTCGTTAACAACAGAAACATTACGGACACAATGGGAGGTAACACATGGAAGTTAAAGATTTTTGTTCAGCAATGGAAGCAGAGATGACTTCTTGGAAAGCAAAAATGTACGATGCTATGCGTAAGATCGACAACCTCGGTACGGCTGAAAAAGAGAAAATGCTGATGAACATTCAAGATCTTAACATGCTGATGGACGACATGGGCCAGCGTGTCGAACAGTTGCGCACGGAGTGCCCATCGGATTGGAGTCCTATCAAGAAAGAGGTGGAGCAAGGCACCGTCGACATGCGCGGAAAGTATGAAGAGACCATGGAGTACATCGGCAAGGCCTCTCCGGTTTCGATTGCCGGGTGATTGAACGTTTCACGGTTTATGGCCTGGTCGAATGAGTATGGGCCGTCAGGCCATGAACCGGTAAACGTCTCTCGCGTCGATTGTTTGTGGATCCATGGATGAACGTAACGCCGCATCCGTATCAACCAACCATTATCTGATCCTTTGCCCTCCTGTCAGCCCCCCTTATTAGGACCATGCCTGCAAGGCTGAATGAACCGAAAGCGTATCAGCAAAGTGAGAGCAGGTTCAGGTAAAATGAAGTTCTTCTGCACACTCGCCACGCGGCGACTGCCAATGAGGCTCTATACGGAAAGGGAGAGCACCGCCAATGGATGCTAACGCAAATAACGATGCTGCTGTTGAAAGCCGGCCCATCCTGGTTACGGGTGCCACCGGCTACGTGGGCGGCCGCCTGGTACCGCTGCTTCTCGCCAGGGGATATCGGGTCAGGGCCTGTGCACGCAACCCACAACGCTTGGAAAACCGGCCATGGCGGGATCACGCCAACGTAGAGATCGTAGCCATGGATGCCCTTGACCTGGCCTCCGTCGAGCAGGCGGTTACCGGCTGCGAGGTCATTTACTACCTGATCCACTCCATGATCGCCGGCAAGAAAGGGTTTGCCGACGCCGACCGCACGGCAGCGCTGAACGCGGCGACGGTGGCATCGCTGCGCGGCGTAAAGCGGATCATCTATTTAGGAGGGCTGGGCGACGCAGATCACCCTGACCTGAGCAAGCACCTGCGCTCACGCCACGAGGTAGAGGCGATCTTCCGGGAAAGCGCCGTGCCGGTGACCTGCCTGAGAGCGGCCATGATACTGGGGTCGGGCAGCGCGTCGTTCGAAATGCTCAGGTACCTGGTGGACCGCCTGCCGGTCATGGTCACCCCCCGGTGGGTCAGCACCCCGTGCCAGCCCATCGCCATCAAGGATGTCCTGGGTTACCTGATCGGCTGCCTGGAATCGCCCGAAACCATCGGCGAAACCTTCGATATCGGCGGACCGGAGGTGCTCAGTTATCGCGACCTCATCCAAATCTACGCCAAAATTGCCGGGTTGATGCCGCGGATCATTTTTCCGGTGCCGGTGCTGACCCCCAGATTGAGCTCCCTCTGGATCCACCTGGTCACGCCTGTTCCGTCGATCATCGCTAGACCGCTGGCCGAGGGGTTGAGCATTCCAGTGGTCTGCCGTGACAACCACATTCACGAAATTGTCCCGCTGGCGCTGCAGCCTGCTACGGAGACCATACGCATCACTCTGGACAGGCAACCCCAGGCAGAACAGGATGCCTGCGACCTGCCCATCGACACCCTCCTGCCGCCGGAATGGACCGCCTGCGGTGATGCCGATTATGCCGGCGGAACGACCCTGACCATGGGTTTTCGCATTGTCCTGGCGGCGGATATCGAAACGGTATGGCAGACCGTCGAGGCCATCGGCGGCGAGCAGGGTTACTACGGCAACCGCCTGCTGTGGTGGGCCAGAGGGGCACTGGATGCATTCATCGGCGGTCCCGGTCTGAAAAAAAGACGCCGTCACGCCAGACATCTGGATGCCGATGAGCACTTTCACTTCTGGCGCGTGTCCCAGGTCCATCGCCCCCGCCGGCTGGTGCTCGAATCACGCATGAAGGCGCCCGGTGGCGCGCTGATGGTGTTCCAGCTGTCACCCCGCACGGACCATACCGAGCTGGTGCTCCAATCGGTATTCCTGTCCCGGGGGCTGTTCGGTCTAGGCTATTGGTATGGACTCTACCCGGCCCACCAATGGGTGTTTCGCGATATGCTCAAGGGCATCGCCCGGCAAAGTGGTGCGCGTGTCGTGCTCGGCCCGGAGATGATTGCGGTGGAACAGTGATCATGTCACTGCACGAACAACAATAAACCAGGCTAAATATGAACATGTCGGTCAGGCGTCACCGACCTCGATAGCCAGTTATTTCTTTCTTCTCATGTTGTTTATCTCTCAATTGGAGATGTTTCGATTGCAAAAACAAGTTTCAGTTTGCCTTGTCATGGTCGCATTTTTGCTGACCGCCTGCACCTCATTGCTGCCATCCGGCAAAATCAGTGGGCCCTCGACTTACTATCAACGGTTGGATTTGAAGACGGGGGGCTTTCAGCGCTCTTACCGGGTGCACGTTCCTTCAGGGTACAACGGTACAACCGAGATGCCGCTGGTGGTTGTTATTCACGGCGCCTTTGACACGGCAAAAGGGATGGAAAAATTCTCCGGCTTCAGCCGCTTGGCGGACAAAGAGAATTTTATTGTCCTTTATGCGGAGGGCATCGGGATTTTTGGTTATCTCCAACACTGGAACGCCGGCCACTGCTGTGGCAAAGCCGCCGATGACCAGATTGACGACGTCGGGTATCTGGTAACAGCGATTGAAGATGCAAGTATGCGTCTGGCGGTAGACCGGCAGCGTATCTATATGGTGGGATTTTCGAACGGTGGCATGATGACCTACCGATTTGCCGCCGAACACCCGGAAATGCTCGCTGCTGCGGCGCCAATTGCCGCCAGTATCGGCGGTCGACCAACTGCCGATGCACCTGAATGGCGCATTCCGAAACCCAAAACGCCCCAACCCATACTTGTTATGCATGGGCTGGATGACGATGATATCCCATTTGAAGGGGGTCGATCGATGCACCGGAAAGGCGAACGATCCTATGTTTCCGTTATCGATTCCGTCCATTTCTGGGTCGATGCCAACGAATGTGTTGGCATTCCCGTCGACGCTTATATATTTGGAGGAGCCGTTCAGATTCGGAGCTGGGATACCTGCAGGAACGAAAGCGTTACTGTTTTGTATAAAATCGAAGGTTGGGGCCATACCTGGCCGGGTCCGTATTTCACCGCCACGCTTCCTGCCGATGATCCCTTGTTCAATTTCGACGCTGCAGAAGTCATCTGGGATTTTTTCAAGCGATTCCCTTAAATCCTTCTATCGGGCATATGGGGTGAACTCGTGTATTAGATGAAATGGTTAGGGGACGATTGGTAAAATGCAACTTAATTTTATAGAGCGCCTCTTCATCCTCAGCCCCGTTCGCGCCTTTCTGCAAAACCATCTTGAAACGCGGCAATTGTTAAAAATGGGTGGTTCCATACCGGGGACAAAGGTATTGGAAGTTGGCTGCGGCCCAGGTTTTGGAATCGATCTTCTGTACAGCAAATTCAACGTCTCCAGTGTAGACGCATTTGATGTAGACCCGAAGATGGTTTTCCGCGTTCGACAGCGGCAAAACTGGAAAAACCGCAGGCTAAGGCTCTGGGTTGGCAATGTGCGGCATATTCCGGTGGCCGATTCTCGATATGACGCCGTTTTTAATTTCGGTGCCATCCACCATGTTGTTGACTGGCGGGCCTCGCTTGGCGAGATTCATCGGGTACTAAAACCCGGGGCAAGGTTCTATTGCGAAGAAATCCTCAGTCGATACATCACCCATCCGCTTATCGGCAGACTCATGGATCATCCACAAAAAGACCGCTTCGACGAACCGCAATTTATCCATGCGCTGCAGAAAGCCGGCTTTAGAATCGAATCATCCCGCCAATTGGGTGACCTCTATCTGTGGGTGGTGGCCACCAGGGCCTGATAGCACGTTTAAATAGGATGGTGTCTGGCCTTACCGTTCCGGCTAGTTCATGCAGGCATCGATTGGCCGCGGGCGGCGATCGTCTTTGGCCATCAATTCATATTTGGCCGAAATCAATTCAAAATCTTTCTTCCTGGACAGCTCCCGCAGATACAGGTCGGGAAGGTACCAGCGTTGGGCGAATTTGCCCACGGTCCTGAAAATTTCACAATTTCTCGCCACCATCAGGTCGAAGGCTCTGCGTTTCATGCCCAAAACACGCGAGGCCATGTCGAAGGGTGTAAAGCCATGATACGGGTTGTTGTATTCAACCCGCGTGTGAGACGGTCGCAGGATGCGCTTTTCGAAAGCAATGCCATCCTTGTCGGAGAGCAGCTGGGCGGTTCGTGCCACCAGGACATCGATCAGTCGGTGGACCTGCACCCGTTGTCGCGATTGCGGCAGACTGGCCAGGGGTATGGCGGGTGACTGCCGGATGAACCGATCACAGTCCTGCAAAATCTTGAGGGCTCTCCAATTGGCGATTCGTTTGGCTCTCCCGTTTTCATATGTCCAAGGGCTTCGTCCCAGATAGTACTTGGCACCTCTTCGAGAACTTCTGCATAAAAAAAGAAGTTCGTCCCTGATGTCGGAATAAAGCGTGTACCCGCGTTTTCCACCGATAACAGACTCCTTTATCTTCTCCGTATCCTGCTTTCCATCTTCCCGGAGTTCCCTTTCCGTTTTATTTTTTAACGCCTCGATTCGATCAGCGGTGCTCCGGGAAACGCGCTTGAGGATTCCGGTTTCGTATCTGACGACGGACTGATTCAACACCGATGTCGGGTGAGCGCCCAATTTTTCCCACAGATACACCAGTGTCGGCCGTATGCGGGTGTACGGGACCCAATCGCTATGCGGCATCGCATCAAATTCATCCAGCCATTGATTCAACAGATGCGTGTCGACACCCGCATCTGAAAATTTCTTTCTCATGATGTGCTCAAGTCTGGCATCGACGGCATGGATCTTTCCATTGAAAATCCGATGATCGGTTTTTTGATCGGATTCCAGTCCAAACAGCTCACGGTAAAGGTCTGCCCGAGTGAGCCCCTCATTTAGAAACAGCCACAATTCAGCCATTGCCCTGAAAAGCTCACCATCCACCTTCAACGTCACCCGCTGGGGCGCAGGTCGGCCGTATAGCGTCATGTAGTGCCGATGGCTCACCGACATCACCCGCCTGTGAACGATGTTGTAGATAAGCAAATAGGGCAACTCAGTCCGCCTGGCCAGCACTGCGGCCGAATCTGTGGCGTGAATCTCAAAAAGGCGTTCGAGATCCTTATCCGTTAACCCGATGCGAGGTTTCTTGGCACTGACTCGTTTGCGAGGATCGTTCATTTTCACCACAATTAGTTTATCGTTAAGGCGATTAATCCAATTAATTAGATTTTATATAGACGAATACTAAACACATTTTTGACATTTGCAATTCGTTTTTTTGTCGGCTTGAAAAATCGAGACTCCTTCACCCTTTGGTTGGTTTCGCCGTATAAGCATTGAACCCTTCCTGATCGGAAGCCGGGGAATCCGTGAACCAACTCTGAATAGCTCAGGGAGCCGCACCTGATGCACAATAAGAATCGGCTGCCGCTAGTCTTCGGTGGAAACGGGATGTCCGCGTCGATCAATGGCCGATTGTCCAATAAACTGAGTCCTCAAACTAGACAAATCATTGACACACGGGTCAGCTGCCCTATTTTACTGGGGTGCCATGATGGGCATGGCATAAATCATGGCGCCATCTGCAGATGTTTCGGCACCGACGATGAGCGTCACATCTAACCCGAACAGGCAAGGAGGTTATATGCCTAGTTTCGTAATCGCTGAAAAATGCGATGGTTGCAAAGGCGGGGACAAAACTGCATGCATGTACATTTGCCCCAACGATCTGATGGTTCTGGATCCAAACCAAATGAAGGCGTACAACCAGGAGCCGGACCAATGTTGGGAATGTTTTTCGTGCGTTAAGATCTGCCCGACGCAAGCGATCGAGGTGAGAGGCTATGCCGACTTTGTGCCCCTGGGCAGCAGCATCATGCCCATGATGGGGACCGAAGACGTCATGTGGACCTGCAAGTTTCGAAACGGAACGATCAAACGTTTCAAGTTCCCCATTCGAACCACGCCTGAAGGCATGGCGAATGCCTACACCGACCTGAAGGGAAAAGACCTCGAAAGTGGCTTGTTGTCTACCCAAGAGGCCGATGGGTACGAAATTCCGCGGCCGAAGACGGTTGAATAACTCTCGACGCCAAATGACCTGATGGTCCTGACTCGATCGCGCACGGGGAACTCCGGTTCCCCGTGCCCCATTTTTCGGGCAACTTTTCGCGGGTTCATGCTTCTTGACAGATGTGCCCCAGGCAAATAGGTTGGTCGAATCAATTTGACCCAACATTGACGTAAATCCGTCACCGGCAATCCTTTTTGTCGCAGGATGACGGATGGGAAGGACGACTCTTATGGATGAAGCAACATTTTTGAATGTACTCAAGATGACGGTTGAAAACCATGGCTGCACTATTGTAGATTTTGATCTTGAAAATCATACCGTCAACTTGGATGGGCCTGATGAAGCCGTGAATGCATGCGCGCTGGCCATTTCCAAACTTGTCGACGAATAAAAGCGGGCCCGCCAGAGTTGATGAACTCGGAAAAGCCGCCAATGCAGAGACTACCCCCGCTGCTTTTGGCGGGGGTAGCGGGCAAATTGTCAACAATTGGAAGTATGTTTTGCTATGCATGATGGGTCATCGACGACAAGCGTGACTCTCGACAGTCATGGAATCGTTTGCAAGAGGCCACATTTTTATCGAACGGAGTAGATACGATGCCCGGTCCGGTTGCGTTTCCGATTGGTTTTGTCAGTTTGCACACCGGTCTTACCACCCATGTGATCCGGGCATGGGAACGCCGATACCATGCGGTTGAACCGCAGCGGTCGGCCAACGGACGACGACTGTTCACCCAGTCGGACATCGACCGCCTCGTCCTCCTCAGACGGGTGATCCAAAATGGCCACAGCATATCGCACATTGCCGATCTCGATCAGGCCAAACTGGTCGAACTGGCGGAAACCACCTCCCCACCCACCATTCAGCCCAACGAGCCAACTCACGCCGATTCAAAAATGCCCGCCGGCATCGCCCCAATTGAGATAGTCAACCACAGTTTAGAAGCCGTCGCCATGCTTGACGGCAACGCGCTGCAAGGCATACTGCGGCAGGCAGCCGCAACCTTCAGCCGTCAAGCCTTGCTTGACACGATATTCTGTCCGCTCATGGAGCAGGTCGGCCGCAGGTGGTCTGATGGATCATTGCGGATTGTTCATGGACAGCTGGCCTCAGTCGTCATTCATGCACAACTCATTAGCTTGCTGAGTCATCCCACCGGCGATGCCGCTGAAAAGCCATGCTTGCTGATCGCCGCACCGGCCGGACAGTGCTGTTACCTGGGCGCTCTGGCCGTGGCCATTACTGCACAGGATCACGGTTGGGACCCGGTCTTTTTAGGTTTTAATCTGCCGGCTGAAGAGATCGCCGCTGCCTGTTCCATCCTTGGCGCGCAAATGATTGCCCTGAGCATCACCTGTCGCGTCAATGATGCCTTCATGCAAGACGAACTCATCCGCCTGTCTGACTTGCTGAATAATGGGTGCCTGCTGGTCGTCGGCGGACGAGCCAGCCAAAAATATCGACGGAGTATCGAAGCGGCCGGCGGTGAGAACTGCTCAACGGCTGTGGAGCTGGTCACTCGACTTGAGTAGCTTGAGATAGTTATTTAGTCAAACTGTTAATATCTATGGAAGCACCCCCCATCCTGGAAGTTACGAAGCTCACCTGACTAAATGGCAGGCAGGTCTTCTATTCTTCAAACAGAATGCGGTGATCCACAAGATTCATCCGCTTGATCTTTCCTTTAATAACAATCTGGTCGCCAAAAATCCCCACCAGGCGGAATGTGCCGTCCGCTTCGGGCTCCACCAGGTCGACGGATTCCATGAGCAGGGTTTCTTCATCGTCTTTGACCATATAAGCATTGGCTTCACACATGATTGAGAACCTCCTTTTAAAAAACCTTCTCGTTTCGACTGCTGAGAACGAAAAAGGCCGCGAGACGAGGGCAGATGAAATTTGTCTGCCGATGCCTTCGTGGCCTTGTAACGAGTTCTATTTTCCGTTTAACACGACGCCTTCATGGCGCCTAATTTTGACGGATTCGTAAAAAGTCCGATATCTGCGTTACGCTTCATCCTTCGTCACTGCGGCGTACCATAAGTACGCCCCATTCCTCAGGATGGAACATGAATGTTCGCCGTAAGGATCTTTATCGATTTGCCATTCGCTCGCCGAAACTCGCTTTCGCGGCCCGCAAGCCTT
>RCNC010001036.1_pt1 | contig 18533 bp, 15 predicted proteins | sample 2041301 | NCBI WGS metagenome assembly RCNC01 (sample SAMN09708231, study PRJNA481090) | Marine sediment metagenome, whole genome shotgun sequencing project. | biome: marine sediment; feature: ocean; material: sediment; isolation source: Sewage treatment plant 13A marine sediment (STP13A) ... | reverse complement strand
GATTGGCATTTGACATCTTGCGGTGTCTTGGGATAACCATTTCATCAATTATTTTGATGGAAATTGAAAACAGACATTTTTTACGCGAGGATGATCCACAATTGGATACAACGAGTCAGAAAAACGTGCTGAAAGAAGCCATCATCAACTGCCTGTCCAGCATCCCAATTTTTGCTGACTTGGATCCCGCTGAACTGAACACGATCAGCGACCACATGCACGTGTCGCGGTTTGAAGCCGGCGATCTCGTCTTTAGTGAAGGCGACCCGGGCGATGAGGTGTGCTTCGTGGTTGACGGCACACTGGACGTATTGAAATTGTATGCCGGTAAGGTTGAAAAGAAAATCGCCGTTAAAGCCCCGGGCGGTTCGATAGGGGAAATGGCCGTCATCGGCAACTTTTCCCGCACCGCCACGGTCAAATCACGCACCGATGTCACCCTGCTGACCCTGCCACGCAGACGCTTTGATCAGATCTGTGATGAACACCCGAGAATCGGTGTTAAAATCCTGCGATCAATCGCCCGACTGCTAAGCCTGCACCTGCGGGACACGTCCCAGGAACTGTTGGAACTCATATCTCCGAGGAAGTAGACTTGATAAGCTATCCACACAAGCGCCTTCCGCCCAAGCAGGCCGCCGGAATTGCCCGATCCGGCTGTTAATGATCAAGTTCAAGATTTACAAAATCGTCCACGGTTCCATTCACTGGTTCACCTGATGGTCACTACGTGGTCGTGTTCATAAATACGACCACGCAGCCAAATTTTGATTGACATTTGACCAGTCACAAATTAAATGGGTTACCCATTAGCATTATATTCCCATATGAGCTGATTTTCCTTTTTACTGAAGCACGATCCACTTCAGGCGGGCCATGTTTAAAAAAACAACCCAGCAACGAATTTTCGAAGACCTGGTCGCTCAGATCGAAGGCGCCATTCTCGATGGTCGCCTGAAGACCGGCGACCGGCTGCCGGCCCAACGGGACCTTGTCGATATGTTCCAAACCAGCCGCGGGCCCCTTCGCGAGGCCTTGCGTGTCCTGGAGCAAAAGGGGCTTCTGGAAATCAAACGCGGGGTGCGCGGCGGGGCGGTGGTCAAGCAGCCTGGCATGGCACCTGTCGCGGAAAGTCTGGGCCTTCTTATTCGCCACCGCGTAATCACCCTGGCAGAGCTCTCCGAATTCCGGGAAGGGGTCGAGGGCAGCGTGGCAGCTATCGCCGCCCAGCGAGCCACCCCGGCGGATATCCGCCAGCTCAAATCACTGCTGAAACAGGCCAAAAAACATGTGGGTGACGGCATCGGGGCATGGCAACGATTCTGCCAGGTGGACAATCGCATCCACGTGGCCATTGCCAAAGCCGCCGGCAACCGGGTATACGAATTTGTCCTGCGCATGGTGCACGACAACATCCAGCAGTACTATGAGGCCCATCCCCTCAAAGACCAGCCGTTCATGCAGGAAAACTATCAGGATCTGAGCGACATTGTCACAGCGCTGGAAAAACAGCAGGCCACGGCCGTACGCTCACTCATGCAAAGCCACGTGCGGCGTTTCAACCGCTATATGAACAGCCAAGAAGCATGACGGTTTCGTATTACGTCCGATATCTGCGTTATGCGTCATCCCTCGTCACTGCGGCGTACAATAAGTACGACTCATTCCTCGGGATTCGCAAGCCTTGATCTCGAACGTTTTACGAAACCGTCGGAAAACGATTTACGCATTCATCAAATACAACCCGGCATGGCACCGGGCAACAGAGGAGGGGACAAATGAACACCCAGGAATATCTTGATCTTGAAAACGAATTTGGCGCCCACAACTACAAACCCCTGGACGTCGTCCTGACGAAGGGTGAAGGCGTTTGGGTATGGGATGTTGACGGCAAACGATACCTGGACTGCCTGGCGGCCTACAGTGCAGTCAACCAGGGCCACTGCCATCCGGCGATCATGAAAACTATGATGGCCCAGGCCCAGAACCTGACCCTTACCTCCCGGGCTTTCCGCAACGACCAGCTGGGTTATTTTTACAAGGAAATCTGCGAACTGACCCGCTCCCACAAAGTGCTGCCCATGAATAGCGGCGCCGAAGCGGTGGAAACCGTGATCAAAGCAGTTCGAAAATGGGGCTATCAGGTCAAAGGCATTCCCGAAGACAAGGCGGAGATCATCGTCTGCGCCAACAACTTTCACGGCCGCACCATCACCATCGTGGGATTTTCCACCGACCCGACGGCCCGCAGTGGATTTGGACCATTCACCCCGGGTTTCAAAATTATCCCCTTCGGCGATGCCGATGCCCTCGAAGCGGCCATCACGCCCCACACCGCCGGTTTTCTGGTGGAGCCCATCCAGGGTGAAGCCGGCGTCATCATACCAAAGGCCGGTTACTTCAAAACCGCCCGCGAAATCTGCGACCGCCACAACGTTGTGCTGATTCTCGACGAAATTCAGACCGGCCTGGGCCGCACCGGACGGCTTTTGGCTGAAGAGCACGAGGGCATCGAGGCCGATCTCACCCTGGTGGGGAAAGCCCTGTCCGGCGGCTATTATCCGGTATCCGCCGTCCTGTCCAATAAAGAGGTCATGGATGTACTGCAGCCCGGCGAGCACGGATCCACATTTGGTGGCAACCCACTGGCCTGCGCCATCGCCCGCACCGCCATCCGGGTGCTCAAGGAAGAAAAGATGATTGAAAACGCCAGCGAAATGGGTGATTATTTCCTCGCCGGTCTGAAAAAAATCCAGAGCCCACACATCAAAGAGGTCCGCGGCCGTGGCCTGATGTTAGCCATGGAGCTGTTTCACGAAACAGGTGGCGCCCGACCGTTCTGCTACAAGCTGGCCGACAGGGGTATGCTCTGCAAGGAAACCCATGAGAATACCATCCGCTTCGCCCCGCCCCTGGTTATCAAAAAAGACGAAGTGGACTGGGCACTGGAACAGATCGATGCGGTGATGAAAGCATAAAGGAGGAAAACCCGTGAAGCGCGATTTTTTGCATGTTACCGATTTTAGCACCGACGAAATCCAGGCAACATTCGCCCTGGCCAAAGAAGTCAAGGCGCGTCTCAAACGCCGGGAGGACTACAAACCATTCAAGGACCATTCCATGGCCATGATCTTCGCCAAGCCGTCTGCGCGCACGCGGATTTCCTTTGAAACGGGATTTTTCCGCATGGGCGGCCACGCCCTTTATCTGGGACCTTCGGACATCTCCATCGGCAAACGTGAGGCGGTCAAAGATATCGCACGGGTGGTGGCCCGTTACAACGATGTGATCATGGCCCGGCTCTTCGCCCACGAGCATGTACTGGAACTGGCCGAATACGCATCGGTACCGGTGATCAACGGTCTGACCGACTACAATCACCCCTGTCAGATCATGGCGGATATGTTCACCATTCTGGAGCACCGCGGCCACCTCAATGACCTGAAGGTGGCCTACGTGGGCGATGGCAACAACATCGTGCACTCCTGGCTGCGCCTGGCCCAACGATTGCCCTTTCACTTTGTCTGCGCCTGTCCGGACGACTATGAGCCCGACGCACAGACCATTGCCGACAGCCGACAGGCGGGCCTGTCGGAAATAGAAATCAGCCACGACCCCAAAGCGGCCGTCAAGGACGCCGATATCGTCTATACGGACGTGTGGGCCTCCATGGGGCAGAAAGATGAAGCCGACACGCGCAAAGCACGTTTCCAGGGGTTCCAGGTCAATGATGAACTGATGGCTGCTACCGGCAAGGACAGCCTGTTCATGCACTGTCTGCCCGCAGAACGCGGCGTGGAAACCACCGACTCGGTACTCGAATCCGAGGCGTCGATTGTCTTCGACGAGGCGGAAAACCGAATGCATGCCCAAAATGCCATCCTTCTGAAAATTTGCGGAAAAGCCTGATGAATAAAAAAGCCAATCAGAAGCCTGTGCTGCTGGTCGCCCTGGGCGGAAACGCCATGATCCAGAAGGGGCAGACCGGCACCGTGGAGGAGCAGTTCGACAACCTGAAGATCCCAATCAACCAGATCGCCAGGTTGTCAAGGGACTACCGGGTCATCATCACCCACGGCAACGGTCCCCAGGTTGGCAATCTGCTGCTTCAGCAGGAATGTTGCGACACGGTTCCGCGGCTGCCGCTGGAGATTCTCGTGGCCCAGACCCAGGGGCAGATCGGCTACATGATCGAATCGACCCTGGACGAAGCCCTCATGGCCATGGGCATCAACAGCCAACCGCTGGTGAGCCTGATCAGCTATGTCGTGGTGGACGAAACCGACAAGGCCTTCCAGTCGCCCTCCAAGCCGGTGGGACCGGTATTTTCCAAAGAAAAGGCCGCCACCCTGCCCTATCCAACGATCAAGACCCCCAAAGGCTACCGACGCGTAGTGGTATCCCCAAAACCGGTGACCATTGTTGAGAAACGGGAGATCAGGACCCTGATCGATGCGTCATTCATCGTGATCTGCTGCGGTGGCGGCGGTATTCCAGTGGTGCGCGCCGGACGCACATTCGATGGCGTGGATGCCGTCATCGACAAGGACCTGGCCAGTGCTTGCCTGGCGGAAGAGGTGGGTGTAGATCTGTTCATCATGGCCACGGATGTGGACGGCGTGGCCCTGAATTTCGGCAAGCCCGATGAACGCTATCTGACTTCGGTCAGTCTCGCGGAGTCGGGCAAATATATCATCGATGGCCATTTCTCCGCCGGCGCCATGCTGCCCAAGGTGGAAGCGGCCATGCAGTTCGTCGGCGGCGGAGGCAAACGGGCGGTTATTACCCGGGTCGACCGCATCGTCGATGCGGTGGCCGGATTGGCCGGAACCGAATTCGTCAATAATTGATGGATTGGAAGACCGAAATCGGACATCAGGCATCGGTCCTCTGTCCTCAGGTTTCCGACTCCGGACTGCTCAATTTTTGTTAATCATCCAGTTAATATCTTAGATATATAGGAGGACGTCCCCATGGCAGCTTTTCCGTTGGCGCATGTGATTGAATCCCAGCAGTTCGACCGGGAGCTTCTGGAAGTTGTTTTCCAGACCGCCGACCAGATGAAGGCGGACCTTTTGGGTGAACGCCGCTTTGCCAGGTCACTGGATGGCAGAATCATGGCCTCCCTGTTTTACGAACCCTCCACCCGAACCCGCTTTTCATTTGAAAGTGCCATGCTGCGTCTGGGCGGGGCGGTGATCACGACGGAAAACGCCCGAGAGTTCTCCAGTGCGGCCAAGGGGGAAAGCCTTTCCGACTCGACACGAATCATGAATGGTTATGCAGATGTAATCGTCATGCGCCACAATGAGGCGGGCAGCGCGGCCCGGGCTTCGGAAATTTCCTGTATCCCCGTAATTAATGCCGGCGACGGCGCTGGCCAGCATCCAACCCAGGCCCTGCTGGACATGTATACCATCATGGACGCCTTCCCGGAAAAAAACAGCCTTAAAATTGCCATGGTGGGTGATCTTCGCTACGGGCGAACGGTAAGGTCCTTGTCTTATCTGTTGACCAAGTATGAGAACGTGGAAATCATCTTCGTGTCGCCGCCAGTCTGTAAAATGGAGGGAGACATCAAAGCCTACCTGGATAAAAACAACGTTCCGTGGCGCGAAGAGACAGACCTGGCCGAAGTGGCCCCGGAGGTGGACTGCGTCTATATGACCCGCATCCAGAAGGAGCGGTTCCATGACCCCGAAGACTACAAAACCGCCGCCGGCAGATATATCCTTACCCCGGAACGGGTCCGGACCATGAAACCGGACGCCATCATCATGCATCCGCTGCCCCGGGTGGACGAAATCCCCAAGGAAGTGGACGACGATCCCCGGGCGCAGTATTTTCAGCAAGCCATGAACGGCCTGTATATCCGCATGGCGCTGCTGTATTTGCTGCTGAAAAAAGATTAGCTCGTGTCCGTTCAGAAACGGCATCTTGCGGCCCAGGCCGGCGTTCTCACATTTCCGCAATCCTCGACGTAGCGCTGCTACGCCTGCGGTTTCAAAACCGTTGCGGCCTTGGCCTGAACCAAAATTCACCATTTCTGGACGGACACGCCTGATGCCAATTGGCCGTTTTTCATTCAACGTTGGACGGTTAATAGTCGACGTTGGCTGTTCATTTTCTTAGCCGTCCCTTTTTACTCCTCCCTACACCAGGAACTTACACCACATATAGTGGCGCAAATCATGCTATAACCCCCCAAATTGTGCTTTCCACTTTACAACCACCAGCCATGATGGTATCTGGATACCAGCAATCGCCCAATCCGGCGACCGCTTCTGGTATTTCAACGGCAATCAACATTTTCGATTACTATTTTGCCTTCGGGCGTAACAGCTGTTGTTGACCCTGATCGAGCGTTGATCGCTGGACAGGCAGGCAGGAGCAGGCAACGATGAAACTTAAAAAACTGGATATTGTCGGGTTCAAATCCTTTTTTGAAAAGGCCAGTATTGCCTTCCCCCCGGGCATCTGTGCGGTGGTTGGGCCCAATGGCTGCGGCAAAAGCAATGTAGTGGATGCCCTTCGCTGGGTTATGGGCGAACAGAGCATCAAGCAGCTTCGGGGCAAGGACAGGGAAGACATTATCTTTTCCGGCGCCAGCGGCAAGCCGCCCCTGAACCTGGCCGAAGTCTCCCTGACCCTGGTCAACGACAACGGCAGCATGCCTGAGGAATTCAGGGATTTCAGCGAGGTAATGGTGACCCGCCGGCTTTACCGCAGCGGCGAAACCGCTTACCTGATCAACAAGCAGCCCTGCCGCCTCAAAGACATCCATAACATCTTCATGGGCAGCGGCGTGGGCGCCCGCACCTACGCGGTAATCCAGCAGGGAAACATCGGCGCCATTACCGACGCCGGCCCCGACGAAAGGCGGGTCTTCATCGAGGAGGCAGCCGGCGTCACCCGCTACAAGATGCGTAAAACCGAAGCCTTGAGAAAGTTGAACGCCACCAACCAGAACCTGCTGCGGGTCAAGGACATCGTCACCGAAATCGACCGGCAGATGGCCGGGCTCAAGCGCCAGGCCCAGCGGGCAGAGCGATTCAAAAACCTCAAAGCCGAGGCGCGGGAGGTAGACGTCCGGCTCATCCGCTATCGCGATTCCGACCTGGGTCGTCAGATGGACGAGGCCGGCAACCTGCTCAAATCGCTCAAAGACGAAGACATTGGCCAGAGCACCCGACTCCAAAAAATCGATGCGGCCATCCAGGCCATCAAACTCAGGCGTTCTGAAAAGGACCGGGAGATCGCCTCTCAGAAGTCCCGCAAGTTCGACATTCAGCGCAAGATCGACCGCATGGAGGCAGACCTGGCCCACATGCGAACGGACCGGGAGCGGCTGATGCGCGAGGTCACCGAACTTGATACGGCTCGGACCGATCTGTCGGCCAAAAACAGCACGATCGACTCGGAGATCGAGGGAGTCCAGCAACAGCACCGGAGTCTACAGTCCCAAATCACTGAGATGAAAGCAACCATCGCACTGGAAAATACCGATTCATCCGGCCTGCGTGGACGCATCGACACCTTGAATCGGGCGATGGAAACCGGCAAGAACGACCTGATGAAAATGGTGGCCGAGGAGGCCCGGGTCAAAAACACCCACCAGAATGCGGCCAACAACCGCGATAACCTCAAGCGCCGGCTGAAACGCACCGACGAAGAAGCCCTACTGGCCGAAAAAACCATGCGGGAAGCCACCGGGCGCCGCGAGGCTGCCGATGCCGGACTGACCCAGGTAAAAAACGAAATCCAGGATCTGGAGGGTCAAATTGTGTCCCTGAAAGGGGACCTGGATGCCGCCATTGCCTCTCTGTCCGCCCAGGTCAAGACCACCCAGACACTGGATATGGAGCGCAACAAGGCCCGCAGCAGCCTGGCCACCCTGAAAAAGATGGAAGCCAACCTGGACTGGTATAAAGACGGGGTCAAGGCCATCCTCAAGGCCGCCAGACTGGAAACACCGCAACCGGAGTTCACCCGACCCACCGGAATCGTCGGGCTTCTGGCCGACGTGATCGAGCCGGCCCCCACCTATGAAACCGCTGTGGAGGCGGCCCTTGGCGAATCCCTCCAGTATATCCTGGTGCAGGACCAGCCCTCGGGTGCCGATGCCATCGGCTATCTGCAGCAAACTCAGGCCGGACGATGCGGATTCATCCCTGTGGGCGGCATGCGAGCCGTGGACGATCGCCTGGACAAGCAGCCGGAACCAGACCGCCTCCTGCTGAATCACGTGCGGGTCAAGGATGGTTTCGAATCGGTGGCCGGCGCCCTGCTTGGACATGTGGTGGTCGCCGACACCCTGGACACGGCCCGCGAGATTTTCAATCGCAATGGCAAGGTGCAGACCGTGGTCACCCGGGGCGGCGACCTGCTATCCCACCAGGGAGTGATGATCGGGGGCAGCCCTGATAAGCTGTCGGGCATTTTGGCCAAAAAACAGGAAATCAAATCTCTGGCTGCGCAGTGCGACCGGCTTGACGCCCAGGTCGAAGCGGCTCACACCCTCCAGACGGAAATGGAAGTCCAGGTCCGCGGCCTTGAACGGCAGTTGCAGGAAACCATCGCCGAAAAAAGCCGTGCCGCCCAAGACGCCATGGAGGCGGAAAAGGCCCTCTACCGAGCCGACGAAGACCTGAAAAATGCCCGGCGGCACCTTGAGATTGTCAACCTGGAGCAGGAACAGCTCATGGGCGAAGAGATGGACCTGGATGAAGAGATCGAGCGCTACCACGCCCTGCTGGAAGCCATGGCCCACAGCGTCACCGAGGCCCAGGAACAGGTGGCCCGCACATCGGTCCAGATCGATGAAACCGCCTCGAAACTGGAAGCCTTCAACCAGCGGATCGTAGACCTGAAGCTCAAACTCACCTCAGCCAGCGCCAACCTGGACAACTGCACCGGTACGCTTCGCCGGCTGAAAGATTTCCAGGCAGACGGGATCCGACGTCTCGAACAGCTCTCCCATGACATTACCACTAAAACCGAAAAGATCGAAGGAACCGGCAAACGCAATGAAATCATCAACCGGGATCTTGCCGCCCATTACGACGCCCTTAAGCAGATAGACGGCAGGTTGGGCGCCGATGAAAAGGCGTTCGGTGACATCGATGCCCGATTAAAGGAGAATGACGCGCAGATATCCCAGATCCAGAACCAGCGCGAAGCACTTCATCAGAAAATCCGCATGTTGGAAATGGATTTGGCCGAAAAACGAATCAAGCGGGAAAATCTGGAGAACCGCTGCCAGGAATACTACCACTGTAGCATCGCCGAACTCGGCAAATCCAATGAAGAGCCGGATGAAACCGGTCAACAGAGCCCTGAGGAACTGGAAACTACCCTGGCCGCCATCCGCCAGAAAATCATAAATATCGGTGACGTCAACCTTGAGGCGATCCGTGAATTCGAGGAGCAAAAGGAGCGCTACGATTTTCTGTGTGAACAGCGGGACGATCTCATAAAAGCCATCGATGGCTTGCACAAGGTGATTCGCAAGATCAACCGCATCACCCAGGAGCGGTTTCTGGACACCTTCAACCGCATCAATGAAAAACTCCAGGAAGTGTTTCCCCGGCTGTTCGAAGGCGGCACCGCCCGCCTGGAGTTGACCAATCCCAGCGAACCGCTGGAAACCGGGGTGGAATTCTTGGTTCACCCGCCGGGCAAAAAACTCACTCGCATGAGCCTGCTTTCCGGTGGCGAGAAGGCGTTGTCGGCCATCAGTTTCATCTTTTCCATCTTCTTGCTCAGACCGGCATCCTTTTGCCTCATGGATGAAATCGATGCACCGTTGGACGACGCCAACGTCATGCGCTTCAACAAGCTGATGAAGGTGATCGGTGAAAAATCCCAAATCATCATGATCACCCACAACAAAAACAGCATGGAGTTTGCCGACACCCTGTTCGGCATCACCATGGAACAAAAGGGGCTGTCCAAGGTCGTGTCGGTAAACCTGGACCGCGAAAACCACTCAAAGGAACTCACCGCCGCATAGCACCATTGATCAACGCACAAAAAACCAGATTTCAGACGGCTTCGTAAAAAGTTCAAGATCAAGGCTTGCGAACCCTTGAGAAATGAGGCGTACTTATGGTACGCCGCAGTGACGAAGGGTGAAGCGTAACGCAGATATTGGACTATTTACGAAGCCGTCATCATTGAAGGACATCCATGGCATTCAACTGGTTTAAAAAGAAGAAGGACAAGACGGCTAAATCAGAAGCACCGGACAAACCCGATGAGGAAGCAGCCGAATCGCCGCGGACTGATGACATTGCCGATGAAGCCTTTCATGAACCGGAAGCACCCATCGACGAGGTGATCAAACCGCAAGCGGCGGCAGAACGTAAAGACAACCTGCAAGTTCCAAAAGAAGAAGCGGCGTCACCGCCGCCACCAGGGGATGATGCACCCGCTGAGAAAAAAGGCAAGGGCCTGTTCACCCGCCTGAAGTCCGGGCTTTCCAAAACCCGCAAGATTCTCACCACAGATATCGATGACCTGTTTCTCGGGAAAAAACTGGTTGACGACGACATGTTGGAGGACTTGGAAGAGCTGTTGATCACTGCGGACATGGGTGTCCGGACCACCATGGACATCATGGAACGGATCGTGGGAAAACGGTCGCGCATCGCCGGTGCCAAAGAATTGAAAGCGGTCTTGAAAGAAGAGATCCTGGCCTATTTCGACGTCCCGCCAGGTCAGGCAGCCGAGACCGTTGCCAAACCGCACGTGGTCATGGTAGTGGGCGTCAACGGGGTGGGCAAGACCACCACCATCGGCAAACTGGCCGCTCACGAGTCCCGTCAAGGCAAGAAGGTGTTGATTGCGGCCGCGGATACGTTCCGGGCAGCGGCCATCGAACAGATGGCAATCTGGGCCGAACGGGCCGGTGCGGACCTCGTCCGCCACAAGGATAACGCCGATCCGGCAGCAGTGGCCTACGACGGTGTCGATGCCGCTATCTCCAGAGGAACGGACATCGTCTTCGTCGACACCGCCGGCCGTCTGCACACCAAGGTAAACCTGATGGAGGAGATCAAAAAGATCCAGCGCACCCTTGCCAAACGGCTCCCCGACGCGCCCCATGAAGTGCTGTTGGTGCTGGACGCCACCACGGGCCAGAATGCCCTGTCACAGGCCAAGATGTTCAACGAGGCGCTGGGTGTCACCGGCATTGCCCTCACCAAGCTGGACGGCACGGCCAAGGGCGGCATCGTGGTGAGTATCTGCAGCAGCCTGAACATCCCCTTGAAATATATCGGTGTGGGAGAAAGCGTGGAAGACCTTCAAGCGTTCGATCCGAAGCAGTTCGTGGAAGCGTTATTTTAAGACTTGGCAGGATTCAAGTGAAAGGCTCAAAAATGGTAAAGCGCAATACCCCCGACATACATCCTGCGGGCTCTGTGCAATGAACCAGAGGGTAGGAACAAGATCGCCGAATAAAGATCCTTGAATCCCTGACCCCAGGAATCCTCGAACCCTTTTTTTCAAGTCCCGGCCATCTGGCGGCCGGTCTTTCGATAGAACTCCAGGCCGATAAACCCTGACTTTTTTATTTGGTTGGCCGATTCAAAGGCCTGGATGGTTTGCAAGGCATTAACCTCGATGCCGGGCACCGCCACAACCGGGCATATGTATTGCGCCCGCCGGTTCTTCAACCCCGACCCTTGGAGATCGGTCTCGGTCAGTATGCCAAGCAGGGTATAATTGCTGGCCGCCCCGGCCAGCACCGATATGACCGACGGGTTGCACCTCAGGTTGTTTAAAAATAGATCCAGTGGATTGCGGGCCCATCGGGCACTGAATACCCAGCGGCTGATTTTCTTCGGATACCCGCTAAGCTGCCATTCTGAGACCCGCCGGTTATTGATCACCGCCACGGCAGAAAATTCACAGGACAGGCCTCTGGCCAAGGTGGAATCACGGTTGTAGCTCAGATATTGCAGATTCTGGGTTTTATCGGGCATACCGCCGATCACCAGCACATCTTTCAGCAGCGGGTCGTTCGGCTTCACCACCCGTGCAACCGAATGGATGAGATCATCGATATAATTGTTTTTCAACCTGGCACCCTCCCGACTCCAACCCTTCCCACGTTGTGATCCAGTTCCATAGTGTTAACTGACATTTCACTCGACTGTCCGTCAACTGCTTTTTAAGAAAGCTAAAAAAATGTACCTCTTGTTTTTTCTGCGCAGTCATTAAAGGTTTCTATGCTTTGACCGCCCCGGAATGTGATCGCTGCCGTCGGACGAAGTCCACCACCTGCCGGACATACATCTGCGGGTAGTGCTCGAAAATATTGTGTCCGCATTTGGGGAAAACCAGCAGTTCGCCCCGGGTTGAATGGTGATAGAAGTCAATCCCCTGTTCGACATCTAAAAAATAACCCCGGTCCGGGTACATGACCAGGCTCGGACAGGTCACCTGCGAAATGGCCGGTCGGAGATCGAAAAAACCGTTTTGGCTGTAGCACCCGCCCCCTTTGGCACAGATATCGTAAAATACCTTCCCCCGGTCGGCACCGTGCCAGCGAATGTATTTTTTCTGGAGTTCCGGCGCCAGGTCTTCAAAGGTTGCCGGCAACTTCTGACGGTTGAACGCCTGCATGGAAATAATACTATGGCACAGCGTGCTGGCAGTCACGAGGGTACTGACCTGATCCGGGAATCGAACGGCATAGTCTACACCCACTACCCCCCCTTCGCACTGACCGACGATGTGAAAGCGATCGATCCCTAAAAGGGCCAGCAGTTCGGCCATTGCAGACACGCTGTGTTCGCGGAAATTCTCATCCACATAGTAGCCGGCGAAGTCAGCGCCGCCTTCCGAGCGACCGAACCCACGCCGGTCATACAACAGCACCTGGAAACCGGCCGCGACCAGCATCGGATGAATCCCATCCCACATCATGCCGCAGGAGAATCCGTTGTGCAGCAGCACGAGGGTCTCCCCTTCCCCGTGGATTTCGTAGTACGTGTCCAGACCGTCTATTTTCACAATTGGCATTGGCAATTCCTCAACCGCTCATTGACCGGTATCGTCTGCGTTCGCATCATCCGGGTCAGAGACCACCCCCCCAACAGTTAACCTTCAACCAGCAGTTTTTTTGCGTATCAATCAGATATTATTTAGATTTCAAGAATTAAACCGACCGGGCAATGATCCGATCCAAAGATGTGGTTGTCGATGAACGCGTCTTTGACCCATCCTTGCCGGATGATGTCATCGGAAACGAAAAAGTAGTCGATGCGCCAACCGGCATTGTTTTTTCGGGCATTGAAGCGGTAGGACCACCATGAGTATTTCACCGTATCGGGGTAGAGGTGACGAAACGTGTCCACGTAGCCCATCCCGACGATGCGGTCAAGCCACTCGCGCTCGATGGGCAAAAAACCGGATCGCTTAGAATTGGGCCCGGGGTGCTTCAGGTCGATCTCGTTGTGGGCCGTGTTGAAATCACCGGTGATGATCAGGCTTTTTCCCTGTTTACGCAATCCATCGGCGTAATCGAAAAAGGCCTGGTAGAAGTCCAGTTTGTATTGAAGGCGCTCATCGCTGGCCTGGCCATTGGGAAAATAAACGTTAAAAAGCGTAAATGCATCGAATTCCAGTTCCACAATGCGACCTTCATCATCGAACCGGGGGTTGCCGATGCCATGGCGCACCGCCTTGGGAACCAGGCGTGAATAAGCAGCCACCCCGCTGTACCCTTTTTTCACCGAGGAAAAGGAAAAGGCGGCCTCGTAGCCATCGATGGCCTTCATGGTTCGGGTCAACTGGTCCTCCTGGAGCTTGGTTTCCTGGAGCCCCACGATGTCCACATCCAGACTGCGGATGGATGTCAGGAAATCTTTTTTCATGACGGCCCGGTAACCGTTGACGTTCCAGGAGATCAGCTTGATGATTTGCTTGGGCATAGGGTTGCCTCCTAACCCGGATAAACCGGAAACAACAAATTGCAAGCACCAAATTTCAAATAAATAACAAACGCCAAACTACAAGATCGAAATCTCAAAAAAGAGAAAAATCTATGGTTGCTGCCATTATCGATATTCGCCTTTGGCAATGGTTTAACGGAAAATCCGTAACACATTAGCGAATTGGGATATCCTCTCTTCAAGATCATGAAGTTTGGAATTTTGGGTTTTTGTCATTGTGATTTATTTGTCATTTGGCTTTTGGCTATTGTGATTTAATTGTTTTTTGATTTTGTAATTTAGTTGTCTGTTAAGTTGTTTCGTTGGAACGCGATGGATGAATCGAGCCCATCAGCGGTGGCGGTCCACCCCGATCCTCGGGCACATGTCGGCCACCGGGCACCGGCTGCAAAAAGGGGAAACGGGCCGGCACAACACCTGGCCGAAGGCCACCAGCAGTTCGTTGTAGCGGACCCAGTGCCGTTTGGGCAGTTTCTTTCGCAGGGCCAGTTCGGTCTTGTCCGGCGTCTTCGCCTTGACGTAGCCGATGCGGTTGCTGATCCGGTGCACGTGGGTGTCTACACAGATGGCCGGGATCTTGAACCCTTCCACGAGAACCAGATTGGCGGTCTTGCGGCCCACACCGGGTAAAGCGGTCAGTTCCTCCAGGGTATCCGGCACTTTACCGCCGTAGCGGTCCAGCAATATCCGGCTGATGGACCGCAGCCGCTTGGCTTTGGTGGGGTAGAACCCCACCGGGTAGATGAGTGTTTCGATTTCCCGCGCCGGCAGCTTCACCATCGTTTCCGGCGTCCGTGCCACAGCCAGCAACCGTTGGGCAGCCACACCGGTCACTTCGTCCTTGGTGCGAAGGGAAAGCAGGGTGGAAACCAGCACCTCGAACGGGGTGGCACCGCGGTTGGCGATGAAGGTGATGATGGGCGGGTTCCACTGGCGATAATTGGATTCGATGGTGGCTATAAAACGGTCGATATCAAAGGTGCGTTTTCTGGTCATGACAATCGGTTCTTTCCGGATCCATGGGAGAGATGGGCGGCTGCGGCATCAACTTGCATCCATACACCGACCGACCGTTCAGGTAAAGTCCCAAGTCGAGGCCTGCTGTTTTGTAAAGTAACATAAACACAATAAACTTTACATTGACATTTACATTTTACTTTTTATAATGGGAACAGCAACGCATCGATGCGTGGGGAGGCAAAATGGAACCCGAACTGACACCGGGACAGAGACGGCTTTTTGACTATCTGAAAAATATCATCGAACGCACCGGAAACGCACCCAGTCTCCGCCAGGCGGCCCAGGATCTGGGCGTGAGCCACGCTGCCATCTCCCAGGGCTTGAAGTTGCTGGAGCAAAAAGGGGTGGTGAAGCGCCAAGGCCGCTACAGCCGGACCCTTTACCTGATCAGCCCCACCGGCGAAACGGCGGCGGCCCAGCGGTGGCGGGAAGTGCCGGTGGTGGGCCGGGTCACCGCCGGCCTGCCCCTGTACGCCCAGCAGGAGTGGGAGGGCGGTCTGGTGCTGGACCGCACCCTGTACCGCGGCCAACACCTTTTCGCCCTGCGGGTGCAAGGGGATTCCATGAAAGGGGCGGGTATCCTGGACGGGGACATGGCCGTGTGCGCACCGCGCCAGTACGCCGAAAACGGAGAGATTGTCGTGGCCCTGATCCATGCTGAAGAGGCCACGATAAAACGGTTTTTTCTCCACCGGGACCATGTCGAACTGCGGCCGGAAAACCCCGATTATCCGGTCATGCACTATGGGTTTGACGAGGTGCTGATTCAAGGCCGGGTGATCGGGATACAGCGGGTGATGGCTGGATGACCCGCTTTTTACCGGGTCGGTGGTTGTGAGCGCATACAAAACGAACCGCAGAATGTCCAATATCCAATCACGAATGTCGAAGGAAGGGTTCGCTGCGCGATGGCGATGATTAAAAAGGCGGAACACCTTCTTTCTAAATTCTGCGGTTCCTTGTTCGATATTGGATATTCGAGATCATCTTTTCCGTTTCTTACGTATTCATCAAAAAGTGATAATGATGGAGATCAAAAACAATCCGGCCCACATTCTGGTGGGAACCAGCGGATACGCCTACAGCGAGTGGGTGGATGCCGGCTTCTACCCGCCGGGCACCGGCTCCGCCCGGATGTTGGCGCACTACGCCCGTATCTTCCCGGTCACCGAGATTAACTATACATGGTACCAGATGCCCAAGGCTCCGGCCATGGACCGCATGCGCCGCAAGGCTCCAGAGGGCTTTCGCTTTGCCGCCAAACTCACCCGCACCCTGACCCACGAGGTGGACGCCAACGGTTGGCCGGCCCAAGCGGTCCTGTACCGCGAGGGTGTCGCCCCGCTGGTGCAGTCGGGTCAGCTTTTGGCCGTACTGGTACAGTTGCCGCCCTTTTTCCGGCGCAATCCGGAAAACCGCCGCTACCTGGCCCGCCTGCTGGATGCCCTTTCCGGCCTGCCCCTCGTCGTCGAGTTCCGCCACGCCTCCTGGGTCACCGACCGGGTATTTGCTTCCCTGAAAGAACGCCGGGTAACCCTGGCATGCGTGGACACCCCGGAACTAAAGGACCTGTTCCCGCCCCTGGCCATGGTCACCAATCCGGACCTGTTCTACATCCGTTTCCACGGCCGCAACGCCACCGGCTGGCGGTCGGGCAGCATGCAAAAGCAGTTCGACTACGACTACAGCAACGACGAACTGGCCCAGTGGTCCCGATCACGCATTCCCGAAATGACCCGGCAGGCAGCCACCGGCCTCATTTTTTTCAACAACCACGTCCGCGGCCAGGCACCGAAGAATGCCCGGATGCTGATCGAACAACTGACGGAGGACTGAAGACGGAGGACAGATGACAGGGAACAGAGGTCAGAAGACGGAAGACAGATCGCGGCTGGAAGCCGCTCCAACGGCTTCCCAATTCCTCAATGTCGTTGTAAAGATCATCTTGCGGACGGATTCGTAAACCGTTCGAGATCAAGGCTTGCGAATCTCGAGGAGAGAGGCGTACTAAGCGTACGCCGCAGTGACGAGGGATGAAGCGTAACGCAGATATTGGACGGTTTACGGATCCGTCAATCATGGAACGATCCATTATTCACATCAACGTCGCCGACTTCGCCGTGGCCGTAGAGCGGGTGCTGGATCGCCGGCTCGACGGTCGGCCGGTAATCGTCGCACCGGAGAGGGCCGCTCGGGCCACGGTTTATGACATGAGCGAAGAGGCCTTTCAGGCCGGGGTGAGAAAGCGCATGCCTCTGAGCCGGGCCCTTCGCCGGTGCCGGGACACACGGGTGCTGCCGCCCCGCCCGGATCGCTACGGCCAGGCCATGGCCCGGATGCTGAAATCCGCCCTGCCCTACTCGCCCTTCATCGAGTCGGGTGAAGGGGACGGGCATCTGTTTGTGGATGCCACCGGCAGCAGTCGCCTGCTGGGGCCGCCGGTGGATGTGGCCTGGCGGCTGGGCCGCCGGATCCGGCAGGACCTGGGCCTGGCACCCATCTGGTCGGTGGCCACCAGCAAGCTCATCGCCAAAACCGCCACCCGACTGGTCAAACCCCTGGGCGAATACATCGTGGAACCCGGCGACGAAGCAGTCTTTCTGGCGCCCCTGCCCCTCTTCCTGGTGCCCGGCATCGAATCCAGCGACCTGGCACGATTGAATGATTTCAACATGATCCGGGTGTTTCAGGCCGCCACGCTCAGCGTCGATCAAATGCAGACCCTCTTCGGCCATCGGGGGCGGTTTATCCATGATCGGCTTCACGGCATCGATCCGTCGCCCGTTCGCCCCGTGGACCAGCCGCTGCCGAGGGTCATCGAATGCCGGGAATTCAGCGAAGACACCAATGACCGCTTGCAGATGGAACGCAGCCTGTACCGGCTGGTGGAAAGCGCTTGCCGACAATTGCGGCGCCAGGCCCTGGCCGCCCAGCGGGTCGCATTGGTTCTGGAGCACACCGACGGCGTCCGGCGGATCCGCCAGACCACGGCTAAACCGGCCACGGCCAACGATTTCACCCTCTTCGCCCATGCCCGGCGGGTGCTGGGTCTGGCCTGGACCCGCCGGGTCCGGCTGCGGCGCTTGACCCTGGTCTGCGACCGCTTGACCTATCCGCCGGCCCAGCGTCTTTTGTTCGCGCCGGAACGTCGTGTGGCGGAAAGACAGGACCGGCTGATCGCGGCCATGGACCGTATCCGCCGGCGCTTCGGCACCGACGCATTGGCCATGGGACGGACGCTGGCGGCATAGGCCGGATGACAGAGGTCAGAGGACTGAAGTCCGAAGACGGATGGCAATATTCTGAATCGAGGGATTGAAGAATTGGGTTGCTGATAGCTCAAAGCTGAAAGCTCAAAGCAAACGTATTTATCCTTTCCCTATGCGCTTTCAGCTTTTAACTTTCAGCTTCGAGCTATTTTAACCCATGATTCCCCTCACCGTCCGATCTCACTACTCTCTCATGTGGGGCACCGATTCGCCGGCAGCGATCTGCCGGGCTGCCCGGCGCATGGGATACGACCGCATAGCCCTCACCGACACGGACAACCTC
>RCNC010001035.1_pt1 | contig 18535 bp, 12 predicted proteins | sample 2041301 | NCBI WGS metagenome assembly RCNC01 (sample SAMN09708231, study PRJNA481090) | Marine sediment metagenome, whole genome shotgun sequencing project. | biome: marine sediment; feature: ocean; material: sediment; isolation source: Sewage treatment plant 13A marine sediment (STP13A) ... | reverse complement strand
GGAGGAGCTGGAAATCCCCCCCGCATTCATGGAGGCCCTCCAAAAGGATGCGGCCACCCTCCGCATGGATGTCATGCAGAGCACCATCCAACTACAGGGGGGTGAGGCATCCACCTTCTGGACCATCTACGAGGAGTTCCTTGGTGAGATGAACGACCGGGTGGCTGGCCGTACTGAGCTGCTCCGGGACTACGCGGTCCAGTACGCCACGTTAACCGACGACCAGGCCATCGCCATGGGGAAACGCGCCATCAAGATGGAGATGGACCGGATGGCCCTTATCTCTCGGTACTTCGATCGGATTTCAAACGAAGTCAGTGGTGTGACAGCTGCGCAGTTCTACCAGATCGAACAACAGACGGACATGCTCATCGACCTGCGCCTGGGCATGGAGGTGCCCATCATCGGGCGGCGGTAGGTCTGCCGACCCGGTCCCTGCCAGCGAGTCGGGGGTCGATAGGAGAGATCATCGGGGCGGCCCCAGGAGTGGGCCGCCCCTTATTTACAGGCGACCACTGCCTCCACCCCTTTTTAGTGCCCGCCCCGTCTCCCCCTTCCGCCGGTGGACATCCGGGGATTCACCACGTTGTTGAAGACGGAGCCGAACGTGTAGCTGAACCCGACTTCCACGGAGTACTCGTAATCCGTGCCGAGCTCCCGGCGTTCAAGGAGTCTGTCTTCATCCGAGACGCCCTCACCGGACAGGAAGATTTGATCCTTCACTCGGGAAACACTGCCGTCGATGTCGAGACTGAATCCCCGGAATAGGCGGACCTCGACCCTGGAAAAAAATTCGACTCGGTGTTGCGAAAAATCATCGAGGAAGTTGGATCCTTCCAGGGAAACATCGAGTTCTCCCCAGGGTTGCTCGAAGGCGGCTGCTATTTCCAGGCTATGTGTGCCCCGGGTTTCCGATGTCTTTTCAAAAAGTGTCTCCTCCTCGTATTTGTAGGAGACGACCTCCACCTTGTACAGGAACGTGATCTGCCGTTGGGTGGACTCGGCATAGGGGTAGATGTTGTACTCGAGTGCCGGGCCAGCTCGAAGAGCCCGGTCCAGGTTTTGTCGAGTGGATCCAGAAAAGGCCGCTGATGCGCCTGCCGACCAGTGAGAGGTGAGGCTCCAGACGGCGGTCCCCTCTACGCCATAGTCTCGAGTGGTGTATCGGCTTTCTCCATCGCTTAGCTGCACACTTCGTTCGTTCCATTCCCCATCGGCGCTGAAGTCGAGTTTGAGATCCTCCGTTGTCCGGCTGGCCGATATGGAACCGTCAAAGGACTTGTCGTCCTCCTGGCTCTCGCCTTCTATTTCTCCGCTTACCCCGATCCGGAAAACCCAGAGGTCCCAGGGGTCGTCAAGGGGACCCTCCACGACTTCATCTCCCCTGCCTCCGTAGGTGATTCCGAGTTGTCGCCCGACAGGGGTGGGGGCCACGTACCGCACCAAGCCGAGCTTGAATGTCTGGACGAGTGCCGACCGGGTTTCGTCGTCGGTCTCGTCGGGACGGGATGCGTACCGAAGGGTGTCCTGGGCCCCTTCCCAGTTCCTCAGCCCGATGAAGAAGAAGGAGTACTCCTCCCCTCCGGAGCCTGTGGCCTGAGAAGTGACCAGGACGTGCAATTGTGCGTCCATCCGGTCCCGGACATAGCTGACAAAGTCCACTTCCCGTCGGAAATGGTCTGAGTCACAGATGTACTCCTCACAGTCGAGGAACACTCTGAGAGGCTCATGGCTTTGTGGGGAACCGGAAAGGTCCTCTTGGGCGGATGCCAAGAGAGGGAGGGCCGAAAGGAAGAGCGCGGCCAGGAAGAACAGCGGAGTAGCCTTGTTCATGAGTCACCCGGCTGGGAGACAGAAGGTAGCTTCCTTTTGAAAGATACGCCCGGGGGGGTAAGGGTACATCGAGAGGCCGTGAGGAAGGGGTAAGAAGTGTGTAAGGGGGTAGAATTGAATCCGCCCTACCCTCCACCACCCGAGGCGGCCCGAATCCCGGCGGCCCTCTCCTGGAGAGAGTCGGCTTCTTCGTTTCTCCCCAGTTCACGCAGCACAGCTTCGTAGACGTCCAGCGTATTCGCAATGTCGGGATGATCTGGGCCCAGCCCGGCCTCCTGGATGGCGAGGGCGCGCTGGAGAAGGGGCTGGGCTTCGGTGGACCGTTCCAGCCGGTGGTATAGGTTGCCCAGCCGGTACAGAACCGTCCCCACCCCGGGATGATCCGGGCCGAGGGCTTCCTCCCGAATGGTAAGCGCACGCAGACCAAGGGGCTCGGCTTCGTCGTACCTACCAGCCATGATCAAGTATTCGGTCAGATTGGACAACTGATCCGCCACTCCGGGATGATCCGGGCCCAGCGCCGTCTCCTGAATGGCGAGACCGCGCCGAAGGAGAGGCTCGATCTCATCCTGTCGTCCGAGTTGATCATAGAGCCCTGCCAGGTTGCTCAGGCCCAACGCAATGTCCGTGTGATCCGGACCCAGAGCCGCCTCCAGAATGGCAAGGGAGCGGAGATAGAGAGGCTCGGCTTCTTCGTACCGTTCGAGCCGTTCATAAAGGGCGGCGAGGTTGTTCATTTGGCTGGCCAACCCGGGATGTTCAGGCCCCAGGGCCTTCTCCCGAATGGCAAGGGAGCGGAGATACAGAGGCTCGGCCTCGGCGTAGCGCCCGAGTGTATGAGTGATGACCGCCAGGCTGTTGAGGCTGGCCCCCACATCGGGATGATCGGGACCGAGCGCCGCCTCCCGAATTTCCAGCCCGCGTTCAGTATACTCCCCGGCTTCTTCGTACTCGCCCATAGACCAAAGAACCTGGCCCATGGTCGTCAGGGTCTTCGCCACTTCCGGATCCTCCGGGCCAAGCGCTCCCTCCTGGATGGTCAGGGCCCGTTGGAGAAGGGACTCGGCTTCGACGTTTCGGGCGAGGTCGTTGTAGAGGTCGGCCAAGCGGCTCAGGCTGATTGCCACGGTGGGATGATCGGGGCCTAGCTGTGCTTCTCGGATGGTAAGGGCTTGCTGGATGAGGGGTTCGGCTTCCTCAAACCGGCCCTGGGACACGTACACCTGTCCCAATTGGTGAAGTGAGGCCGCCAGTTCAAGATGGTCTTCACCGAACTCTCTCTCACGGAGCTCGATGGCCTGTTCGAGCAATGCCGCCGCTTCCGAGTACAATCCGAGCCCAGAATACACCCCGCCCATGGTATGCATGAGCTGGGCCTGCACAACGGGTTGGTCCGCGAGCTCCGTCTCGATGCGCTCGGCCCCGGCGTCCAGGATCTCCCGGGCAGTGACGGTGTTGCCCAGGGATTCGCTCGGATCCGAGAGCTCGAACAGCCCCACGAGGAAATCCGAAACCTGCCGAACCGTGGTCGCCTCCCGCTCAATTCGCCGGGCCTGTCGGGCTGAGGAAATGGCGAAACCGCTCAGCAGCACAGCCAACAGGGCCGCCATTCCCACCGGCCATTTGTTCCGTGACACGAACTTCCTGAGCCGGTAGGCCGTACCCGGGGGGCCAGCCAGCACCGGTTGGTTCTTCAGGTAGCGATCCAACTCGGCCCCGAACTCCGAAGCCGACTGGTACCGCCGCGTTCGGTCCTTCTCCAACGCCCGGCTCACCACCCACTTCAGGTCGCTAGTCAGCTTGCGCTTCAGCGTGCCCACGTCCACGCCCCGGTCTTCGGCCAAGGTGGTGGCCCGCTTTCCCAGCTCGGTGAGGCGGGCGCTCAACGTCGGCGGCTCCTTGGTCGTCTTCGCATAAATAAGGGCGTTCATGTCCAGGCTCTGGACCTCCAGGGGCAGGACCCCCACCAGAAGCTCGAAGAGGAGCACACCCAGGGCGTAGATGTCCGTGGTGGTGTCGATGTCGGACCGACCCAGGACCTGCTCCGGGCTCATGTAGCCCGGGGTCCCCACCAGCGTGCCCTTCACCGTATGCACATCATCCTCTGTCAAAGGCTGGTGCATGGCTTTGGCGATGCCGAAGTCGATGACCTTAGGCACGGCACGGCCCTCGCGGTGGGCCACCATGATGTTGGTGGACTTCAGGTCCCGGTGGATGATCCCCTTCTGGTGAGCGTGCTGGATGGCCTCCGAGACCTGCCGGATCAGCTCCACCCGCTCCCCGACGGTGAGCTTGTAGTGGTCGCAGTAGTCGGTGATGGGCTCCCCCAGTACGTATTCCATGACGAAGTACGAATGGCCCTGGTCGGTGACGCCGGCGTCCAGGACCTGGGCGATATGGGGGTGGCTCATCAGGGCCATGGCCTCGCGTTCGGCCTCGAAACGGCCCAGGATCTGACGAGAGTCCATGCCGGGCTTGAGGACCTTCAGGGCCACCTTCCGGCGCACCGGATGGGTCTGATCGGCCAGGTACACGAAGCCGAAGGCACCTTCCCCTATGAGCTCCAGGATCCGGTAGGAACCGATCTTATTCGGGTGGTCTGCGTCCATTCATGCTCCGGCAGGCGGGTTGTAGGGCTATGGAATAGGTAATCTAAGCGATTTTTGAGCTCCTGAGGCCTCTAGGAAGATGTGCGGGAGGGCGGTGGGGTGGGGCAAGAAAGAGGGGAGGGGAGTGGGCTTGGAGGAAGCCCGTCATGCCGCGGAGGCGAAGACCGGGCCTATTGGACCACGTGAAGGGTGTCAATGAGTGCCTGGAAGCGGGGCTCCTCCCTAAGGAAATCGAAGATCGGATCGACGATGATGTAGGGCATATTAGGATCCCGAACCGCGGTTGCCAGCTCGAGGTAGTCGAGGGCCCTTCCTACTTCCCCCGCCCGCGTATACAAGGTCGCGATCTGCCAATTGAGCCGGGGGTCATCTCGGCTGACGAACTCGTCCCCTACGGCCCTCAACGCTGCCTGGTATCCGCCCTCGGCGTAGCCGCGTTCGAGGGCCTCTACCGCCACGGAGTCTCCCCGGGCCCTTAGGTAGTAGTCCCTCCATATGTCTATGGCCTCGTCGAAGCGCCCTTGTAGATGGTAGGTGGTGCGGAAGTTGGACAGAGAGATGGGATCGTTCGGTTCCCGCTCAAGGGCGAGCTGGAAGGCTGCCTCGGCTTCGTCGTACCGGCGAACGAAGTTGAGGAATTGCCCGTAGATGCCCAACACCAGGGAGTTGTATGGGTCGTCCCCCGCTGCCCGTTCGGCGTTCTCCACCGCCTCCTGCTCCTTACCTCTGTAAAGAAGAAGGTGGGCGAAATACACCCGAGTGACGGAATTGGTGGGATCCAGTTCCAGAGATCTCCGGAACACCCGCTCAGCTTCCTCGAACTTCCAATCCGACCAGGCGCCGAACCCTCCCTCCTCTGCCGCGATGTCGATACCGAGCTTGAGAGCCCGTCTTCGGGGCTCCTCTCGGGCGGCCTGGGCCTCCGCCCCTGTGATGAGGCCCATCTGGGCACGCCAGTTGGGGACTCTGGAGAGCCCCCACCACGCCTCCCCTGAGGTGGAGTCAGAGAGTTCGATGGCTTGACGGTAGTAATCTTCCGCGGTGTCGAGCCCCTCTTCAGTGAGCTTCTGCCAGTTGAACCGTGCCTGCAAAAGCGCCTGGTGGACGCGGGGATCAACCTCCTGGGACTGAGCGAGGCGGGCCAACTCCTCATCCTCCAAAATGACCTGGAGGTGGTCGGATATTGCCAATGTTGCGCGCCGGTAAAGGTCGAAGATTTGACGCGGAGGGGCCTCGAACCGGGCGGACCACAGGATGTCCTCGGACTCCCCGTCGGCAAGCTCGAGGGTGATCTCCACGGTCCCCGGGCGAACCGAAACCCGTCCAGTCACGATTCCATCCGCCTCCAGTTCGGTCGCCACATCCCGGACCCGCAGTCCCTCGGCGGCCACCGCCTCGGCCGATCCGCGGCTCGTCACGAGGAGGGTTCTCGACATCTCGAGGACCAACTCGGCATAGACCCCCGCCACAAAGTAGTCCTGGTCGGGATCCCCCATGGCGTTCTCGAAAGGCATGACCGCGATTCGGTCCATGACGGGCCCAATCACGGCCTGTCTCAAGAACCATCCGACCGCTCCGAGTGCCAGGATACCCACGACGGTGGCAGCTCTGCGGAGTGCCGTTCGCCTTCGCCTTCGCCGATCCTCGGCTTCCACCGCTACCTGGGTCGTGGCTTGCTGCAGGCTTTCGACGAAAACGCCCGCCGTGGGGAATCGGGTTTCCGCATCGACTGCCAACGCCCGATTGACCACCGGTTGGAGCGTCGGAGGCAGGTCATCCCGCCCTTCGGCGACATCCGACATCTCGCCCGTGATTTTTTTTACCAGGGACGCTTGCGGGGTAGGAGCGTCGAACGGGGTCGTCCCCGAAAGCATCTCGTGGAACAAGCAGCCGAGGGCATAGACGTCGGACCGGCCGTCCACCTGCTCCTCCCCGGTGAGTTGCTCCGGACTCATATATGTGAAGGTGCCGACCGCCACACCGGTTCCGGTCAACCGCTCACCCTCACCGGTTGTGACCTGCGCGATCCCCAGGTCGGCGACCAGGGCGTGGCCGGCCTGGAAGAGGATGTTCTCTGGCTTGATGTCTCGGTGGACCAAGCCTTGTTCATGGGCGTAGTCCAGGGCGCTGGCGATCTCCTCGGCAATGCGAAGGGCCTCGGCAAGGGGGACCTGGCCTTCCCGGTCCAGTCGGGCTCGCAAGGACTCGCCCTCCATAAGGGGCATGACAAAATAGAGGAGCCCGTTCGCCTCACCCGAATCGTGGAGCGCCAGGATGTTGGGGTGGTTCAACCCGGCGGCTACGTCGATTTCCCGCAGGAAGCGTTCGGTCCCCAGGGCCGCAGAGATTTCCGGCCGGAGGACTTTAAGGGCGACCGGCCGATGGTGCTTCACATCTTCGGCCAGATAGACCAGCGCCATCCCGCCCTCGCCTAGCAATCGCGAGATCGTGTATCGGCCGGCTAAGCCCTCCGCGAGGCGCCGCTGAATCTCCATTTAAGGAAGATGGGACAGGCACTAGCCCCGGGGCCAGTTCTGCATCCCGCCAGGCCCATGTAAATAAAGAAAAGCCCCGCAGCCATGAATGACTACGGGGCCTTTCTTTAGCTGGGTCCGGGCTCCGGCAGCCGCTATTTCTTTGTGTCGTCCGAAATGGACGCCATTCCCCGGGCCGGTTTCGACGACTCGGGCATTCTGGATATCTGCCAGGTGACTGCCTACTACAACTACGTCAACCGCCTCGCCGACGGGTTGGGAGTGGATTTGGAGCAGAGGTGGGAAGAAAATGACTTGACGATCACACGATCCGAGTTGGATCAGAAGGGCTCAGGCTGAGGAAGGGGCACGGGCTCGTTCGTTGTCTTGCTGACCGGTGTCTGGGCTCCGACCTCCACCATCCATTTGTTCATTTCCTGGGCCATGCTACGGACGACCTCCGGCCTGGACTGGGCCAAATCGACGGCCTCTCCGACATCTTGGCTCAGGTCGTAGAGCTCAAACCACGGGTCGAGCCCCTCACCATCCCGATATCCGTCGCCATAAAAGTAGATCAGCTTCCAAGATCCTTTGCGCATGGCGGTGAATGGCTGGATACCCAATCCGACACCGATGTCCCGGTACCACTGATGGGGATAGTGGATGTAGATGGCTCGGCCGGCATGGGGAGCGTCATCCCCCATCAGAAGCGGCGACAGGTCCTCACCATCGATCCCACGGCTGAACTCCCCTGCCTCGGCGATTCCCGCGGCGCTGAGGAGCGTCGGAAGAAGGTCATCGCTGATGACCGGACTCACGCATACGGAGCCCGGTGCGATGGGTAACCGCCCGGCGCTAGCTGGCCTGTCCGGCGACTGCCCGGCCCAACTCACAATCATCGGTACCCGCACTCCACCCTCGTACCCAGACCCCTTTCCACCCTTCAGCGGGCTGTTGTGCCGGTCGCGCTCGAAGCGCACGCTGGTTCCGCCCGGCGCGTCGTACGCGCCCGTGTCGTTTCGGGTGTGGTTGGAAAGTCCCCCATTGTCGGAGAAGAACACAACCAGCGTGTTTTCGGCGATCCCATGGTGCTCGAGGTTGTCCAGGATGGCTCCCAGGCTAGCGTCCATGGACTCCAGCAGGGCCGCGTAATCGTCCTCGGGGTCGGGACGATCGCTGTACCCGTCCAGGTAGGCGGGATCACCCTGACCGATAATCGGCGTGTGCACCGCGTAGTGGGCCATGTTCATGAAGAATGGAACGCCGTCCGTTACGGCCCGGTCGATCTGTTCGTTGGCCTCCCGGGTCAGTGCGTCATTGATGTAGGTATCCGGGGGATAGTCTCCCAGTCCCGGATGCCGGATCGAGTCCCAGGGCAGGAAATAGGAGCCGTCCGGGCTGCCCGAACGGCCACCGCCAATGTTGACGTCGAATCCCAGCTGGGTCGGATCGGCACCAGGCGTACCATCGCCCCCGAAGTGTCCCTTTCCGATGTGAACGGTGCGGTAACCGGCGCTTCGCAGAATCTCGGGAAGGGTCTGCTCTTGCCCCGGCTGGAGGCCATCGGTCTCCCATTCGGGCGCCTGCACGTATTGGTTCCCGTACCTGCCATGACCGACCCAATCGGTGACGTTGGTGCGGGCCGGGTTCTTTCCGGTCATCATGCTGACGCGGGTAGGACTGCAGACAGGGCTCGCCGAATACGCTTGAGTGAACCGCATGCCGCGGCTGGCCAAGCGCTCCATGTTGGGTGTGCGATAGAGCGAGTTCCAAACCGTCGGCTGTGTATGGAAAGGCACCGAGGTGTCCTGCCAGCCCATGTCATCCACCAGGAACAGGATGATGTTGGGCTGTTTCCCAGGCCTTGTCCCCCCCTGGCACGCTCCGGATCCGGCGAAGAGCACACTTCCAACAGCCCCTGCACAGGTTCGCACGAATCGCCGTCGTCTCATCGGATCACCCCCAGAGCCCTTGGGCCCGGTTTCTCGCGTCATCTGCCGCCGTAGCGAGAGAGGTTACCGACCGGTGTCTACGTTCGCTAGCGCTCGAGAGCCAACGGTTCGAGGCCAGATATGTTCTTCGAGCGTCCTTGCTGGTAAGGGGGGCCGAAAATATGCTTGGCGTTGGCCTCGACGAACCCAGGGACCCCCTTCAGGGAACTGTTCATGCAAAGACGCGATTTCCTCAGATATGCCTGTCTGTCGGGAGCAGCCCTTCCCGCAGTTGTGCGGCGGGAGCTTCCTTTCCCGAGGGGACTAGCTTCAACTGCCGGCCTTTCGGGATCCGAAGGCGAGCCGCTTCGGGTTCTTCACATCACGGACGTACATATTCGGCCCGAGGAGCGGGCCCCTGAAAGGTGTGAAACCCTCCTTCGTCTCATGCGGCAGGAGGTCGGACAGGTCGACTTCGTCCTCAACACGGGCGACTCCATCTACGCTGCAGACTATGGCGACATCTCCCGGGAGCGAATGCTGCTGCAATGGGACCTCTGGGATTCCGTCGTGATGAAGGAGCTTGGCGACTTTGACCTCCTGTCCTGCCTGGGCAATCACGACAGCTGGTGGGCGGCGCCCACCGAGGACGATCCCATGCGGGGGAAGAGCTTTGCCGTCGAGCGGCTGGGAATTCCTGGACGCTACTATGCCGTCGACAGGGGGCCATGGAAGATCCTCGCCCTCGATAGCAACAACCAAGGTTTCCTCGACACCGAGCAGAAACAGTGGTTGGACGCCCAGTTTGCCAAGATGCCGGACGAGCAGCCGGTACTGATCATGAGTCACCAGCCAGTGGTGACCCACCGGGCGCTCTGGGAAGGCATGGCCCCGTGGCAAAAAGGGATCATCGATCCGCTGCACGAAACCTCCCGCCGGGTGACCTTCATCTCAGGCCACACTCACGAACTGGATTCGGCAGCCTTCCACAATCTGAGCTTCTACTGCAACGGAGCGTTTTCGGGGCATTGGTGGGAACCGGGGCCGGAGAACGACGGAAGTCGAAACGGAACGCCGATAGGCTTTGCGGTCCTCGAGTTGTACCCGGATGGACGCGTAACCTCCAAATACCACGGGTACACGAGAGACGAACTGCTAACTGGTTCCCGTCCGGAGCCGCTGAAGCCGACCTAGGGCCATCGGTCCAAACCAGGCGTTCTCACCGCCGGCAGGCATTCTGGATCTGCCCACGAGCGGCTCTCTGGCGCTGGCAAGCCTGGGGCCGGGCCCCTTCTTCGCCTCTTCCTTTTCTGATTACCTCCAAGATGCAGCCCACTTTCGCACGCTACTCGGCGTTCAAGACCTCCTGCGGCTCAACCCGGGTAGCCCGCCGGGCGGGGAGGTAGCACGCCAACGCGCCGACCGTGACCAAGAGGAGCGGGGACGCAGGAGGACCCCGTTCACTGCACTGAAGAGTGTGGTGCTGGCGCCAATGCCGAGAGCCAGGACGCCCACGGCTACAGCGGTGAAGGCGGGCCTCTTCATCAGAGATCGAACGCCGAATCGGAGGTCCCTCCGCACACCCTCGAAGAACTCCGTGAGCTCACGCTCGAACCGGGCCCGGAACCGAGGTGGGTACAGCCACATCAGAACCCGGAAGAGTCGCCCGTGCATGTCAGCTCTCCTCCCCGGCGAGGATGAGGTCTCTCGCTTGGGCGTAGCGCAACACGTCAGCCATCCGGGCCAGCTCTGCCTTGAGAGCCCGCTCGCCTACCCGTTTCAGTCGGTAGTAGCGGCGCCGGGTATCGCGACACCCTTCGTCGGGTGGTGGGGTCGTCGCGATGAATTCACGATTCTCCAGCCTCTGAATTCCTTCGTAGAGGGTGCCCGATCCCAAACGCATCTGGCCCTGGGTCCGCTCGGCGATATCGAGCTTGATGCCGTATCCGTGTAGAGGGCCTTCCGCCAGGGAGAGCAGGATCTCCAAATCCACCTGTGAAAGGGGTCTTGAGCTGGGGCGTCGGGGTGTCATGGCGTTCTCGCAGAGTTTTCGGGCTCGAACTATGTCGATTTCCGACCTATTGGATACCGAACTGCGAGGAATTGTTGCGGACCACGAGTCTTCGGACCCGCACCTTGAGCCTGCTGGCCGGCCGCTCCGCGGCCTCCGGCTCGAGTCTTCTCAGACCCATACCGGAAGGAGAAGCCCTACAGTCATTTGCGGCTGTGGGGCTTTCGCTTTTCTATGGATGGTGGTCCCCTCCAACCTGAATCGGCCGAATAGGGATGAACAGGTCAAGCGGGATGGGTCAGGGGAGTCGGCTCCACGGTTGAGGGGGTACCGATTCTACCCTCACCTGGTCTCAGAGTATCTATTTCAGCACCGGTACTTTGAACTCGATCGCAGACAACTGAGCCGCCGACGTGCCAGTCTGTTCGCGGAACGTCTGCCAGCGCGGGTCGTTTTGGATCGGGGCAAAGAACGGTTGGGGGAACTGCTGCGTCAAACCGTCCTCGTTCTGAGCCACCGCCCGATCCAACCATTCGAAGGCCGCGTCGGCGTCGCCGACCCAGGCGTAGACGTGGGCCACCTCCGAGGGCCACTGCTCGCCCCAGTTTGTCTTCAGTTCTTCCAACGCTTCCTTGTATTCCGCCTGTCTGCCCAGGGCGTGAAAGGCCAACGCCGTGCCCTTGATCAAATACTCTTCGTCCCCTTCCTCCTTTTGGAAGGCGAGGAGAGCAGCCTCCGGATCGCCTTTCATGAGGAGCGCCATGCCCATGTTGTAATGTGCTCCGATAAACGCTGGACTGAGACTCAGGGCGGTGCGCAGAGACGCGATCGCGTCATCCAACCGCCCCGCCCAGAGGTAGTTTAATCCCAGGCGAGCATGGCCGGTGGGGGTCAAAGGGTCCCGGTCGATGACGAATTCCTGGAGCGCCACGGCCTCGTCCAGTCGATCGAGGTACCGGGCCAGAACGGCCGCATCATTGATGATGTCGGGATTACCTGGCTCCAGGTCCAGGGCGCGCTGAAGATGCTGGGCCGCAGAAGCCAGGTCGTTTTCGTAATCCTGTGCGATGCCGCCGAGCACAGCGTGGGCAAACCCATTATCGGGGTCCATCTCCAGCGCCCGGTTGGCCGCTCCCCGCGCCAATTCGAAGCCCTCTTCAATAGGCACGAGGCCGTTTCTCGCCTGGGTGGAGTAATTAGCGGCGAGGCCAGCCCAGGCCGCGGCGTAGTCGGGCTCGTCCGCAAGCACCTGCTCGTACAAAGCGTTGGATTGTTCAAAACTCTCGGCGGTGCGCCGGAGGCCGAGATGGCGGGCCCGCAGGTAGATGGCATAGGCCTCGGGATCGACCTCTCGGACTCCCGGTGTATCCGGGAACAGTGTCACCGCCAAATTCGCCGCAACATCCGTGGCGATCTCGTCCTGTATGACGAAGATGTCGTCGAGCGTGCGGTCCCACCGATCCGACCAGACTTGATAGCCGTCTTCAGCCCGGATCAGCTGCGCTGTAATGCGCATCTGGTTGCCAGCCTTCCGCACCGAGCCTTCAAGGATGTGGGCCACTTTCAGCCGCTGGGCTATCTCCGAGATCTCCACGTTCTGGTCCTTGAACGAAAACGAAGAGGTCCGAGCGGCGACCCGCAGTTTAGGGTTTTTGGCAAGCCGGTTCAGGAGTTCCTCGGAGATGCCGTCGGAAAAGAACTCTTGCTCCGGATCAGAACTCATATTGACGAACGGCAAGACCGCGATGGAGGGCCAGGACTCTGAGGCTGCATCGGGGCTGGCCATAGAGCCCGATTGCCACCCCAAGTACCACGCTCCCGTCAGAAACATGGTCATCCCCGCGAGAGCAAGCAGACCGGATGACCAGCGCTTGGAGGGGGGAGCTTCGATGATCTCGGAAAGCTCTCCCGGGGCCGGTCCGATGGTCCTCCGCAAACCCTTCGGCGTTAGCTCGAAAATCCACTCCAGGAATATCGCCACCGGAGCGCCGAGAAGGAGAATAAGGGCCACTTCCTGCGTCACTGAGTCAGAGAGCCCCAGGACGGGCACCAGGAGGTCGACCGCCTGAAGCACCGCGAAGGAGCCGCCGCCATACAACGCCATCACACGAAACACTCGACGGCGCTTCAACTCTGCGAAGAAACGCTGGTGTCTTGGAGGTTGGTCAGCCATGCCGTACAAGATTGCGATTGAGAGGAGCAGCGGGAAGAGGCACCAAACGCCGGTTCAACTCTCAGGCTTGCCGACTCGATTGACTAGGATGCCGAGCAGTGAAGGGAAGGGATGGAGGGGAGCCATCCCTTGTCTTCCCGATCCCTCCGATCTCCGATTCAAGTCGCTGGCCCGTGGGTGGAAACGGACCCATCGGGCCTTCTTGAGTCCCTGAGAACGTGCCCCCAAAAGCCACGCGATCTCCCTCTGCGACCAAGGCCTCCAGGGTCATCCGCTGATCCGGGAAGGTTTTCGCAGTCTCCCGGTAAAACTCCTTGAAGGCCTCGCAGGAGGTCACGTTCACCTCAGGCGTCGCCTCGCAGTGTCTCACAAAATCCGAGGTGAGGAGAATGTCGAAGGCTTCCAGGTCGTTGCGGTTACCGGCATCTGCGAAGGAGCGCACGATCCCTTTGTTGGCTTCACTCACACTTCCCCCTTTAGCTGGGTTACGACGGCATTGACATCGGCTTCACCCTCCACTTCGCTGATATGTCCCTTTCCAACAGTATCCTCGGCGAGGAGGATGGTCCCTGGACCGAGATTCCCACGAAGGCGAGACATGCTACCAGCGATCTGCCAAATATCGGGTTTGGCTTCAAGGGTCAGATTCTCTCCTTCCTACTCTACCAAGAGAGTTCCCCGGTACATGTCCATCGAACATGCAACTGCGACAGTTCCCTGTGTCTCGGGTGTGAACTCAATGGTCGCATCCCCAGCCTCGATGAACTTCGCGATTTCATAGTCAGGAAGAGTCACATCCTTACTGCAACCAGGGAGGCCGGCGGGATCGAAGACAAGGCGGACCGGTTTTCCCGCTTGGACGGATTCGGGTGAGAACAGGTAGGCGTTGTCTTCCACCCTTACCTGGACAATCTGTAGGCCTTCAGCTGTTTCGGCCGCCGGAGCCTCCACTTGGGGAGTGGAGGAGTCCGTCGTTTCGGCGGGCACCCTCTCGCCCCCGCAGGCCGTGAGAGGGAACACAAACAAGACCATCCCGATGAGCTTTCTCATTTTCCTTCACCTCTTTCAGTTTTGGTTCTATTCAAGGGTACGCCCCCTAGCGCCGCCCTCCGACCACCGCGGCCAACTCCGGTTTGAGCCCCTTCAACGCCACCTGGCGATGGTGCTTGAGGTCCTCCGCCAAGGTGTACGGTGGCCATCCCACCTTCGCCCATCTTCCCCCTCGCTCGAACTTCGTGACGTAGGCCTCTCTTGTTGCTGGGGCATCTGACCAGCCATGATGCTGCGGGACACCTCAATTGGGGACCGACATTGGTAAAGTGTCAAGAAAGACTCATCCGGGAAAAGGTTTCCATGGGGTTCTCACCGGATCGCTGGGTGACGCCGAGTTCAGAGTTCTTGTGGACGAAAAGCGACCTCACGGCATCTTGCCGAATGGGGTTTTCGCGGAGAACGCGGGTCAAGAAGCCGGCCCACGACATCGGGTTCAACAAAGACCGGTTCCAATGTGGTCTTCTGGGTTGGGGCTCACCTGCTCCTACACCAGATTCGCCGCCACGTACTCGTGGATGGCCTTCACCTCCACCCCCAGATCGTGCTGCCGGGTGAGTTCCTTGATCTGGGAGTTGCAGTTGAAGCAATTGGTCACAACGACCTCGGCGCCCGTATCCAGAATCTGCCGGGCCTTCACCCGGCCCGCCGTAATCCGGGATTTCCCGTACTCGCCAGATGCGCTCAACCCACCCCCGCCACCGCAGCAGTAGGCGTGGACTCCGCCGGGCCGCATCTCCACGAGGTTTGGAGTCATGGCAGCCAGGATGCGCCGGGGCTCGTGGATCACGCCACCGTTCCGGCCCAGGTTGCACGGGTCGTGGTAGGTCACCGGAACGGTGTTGTCGTCCATCTTCAGCGTGATCCGGCCATCGCGGAGATACGCGTCCATCTCCTCCGCGATGGAGACCACCTGGAAGGGAAGGGGTCGACCCAGAACCAGTGCGGCGTCCCAGCGAAGGACCTTGTACCCGTGCCCACAGGGTGAGAGAACGGCCCGCTTGACCCCCAACGCCTCCGCCGTGTTGACGAAGTGCTCGATGACCTGGCGCATCCGGTCGCTGTCCCCGCCGTAGTAGGCGTAGTTCACGACATCGAAGTGTTCCGACGAGAAGGTGAAGGAGGTGCCGGCTTTCAAGAAGATCTTGGCCGCCGCCATGACGGCGAACGGAAAGTCCCGAAGTTCAAGGGGGTGGGGGATGTAGAGGACCTCGGCGCCCTTCTGGTCTACGGGGATGGTGATCTCGGTCCCTTCCAAAATTGGATCGTCCACCAACTCCTCGGCGAACCACTCCAGGTTGTCCACCACATCCTCGACCTCAAGGGCCAGGTAGTTCCCCGTCTTCACCGCGGTCCGGGCCGGTTGGTCCAAACCGGGGGGCGTCTTCCCGATGCGCCCGAAAGCCATACGGGCCTGTCCCAGGACGAGACCCGTGTTGATTCCCATGGGACACGAAAGGGCGCACCGACCACACATGCTGCAGTGCTCGAACGAGGCTTCGTGGAGGTCCATCAGAGACAATGCATTGGCGGCTACGGCTCCGCCGAGCCCCGGGGCCGTCCGACCCACCAGGTCGTGCCGGCCATAGTAAAGGCGGGCCACCTTGTCGAGCTTCTCGACGGGGATAAGGGAGCGGTCGCCGGTGGCCATGTAGTAGTGACACGACTCGGTGCACATGGCGCAGTGGACGCATGCGTCCAACATGGCCACGGCCTCCCGGCTCAGGACCTCGTCCAGGTGGCCCGCGAACGCGTCACAACCGGCCTGCTCAAACTCCATGGGAAGGGAAGGGCCGTCCTTTTTATCGTCGAACGGCTCGTCGCCGGGGCGGATAGGAGCGCCCGGGACCATTGATCCGAACAGTTTCTCGCCCTTCGGGGGATAGGCCCCCAGGGTGCCGAGCTGCTTGGCATGGTAGAAGCGGGAGACGAAGAACGTCCCCATGTGCCGGAGTTTCCCCAGGGGCACGTAGAGAAGGAAGGCGGTGGCAACGAGGTCGAAAAATGGGACCGGCACGATGCCCAGGGACCAGGACCCGGCCGAAAGACACAGGAGGCCGGTGAGCCCCGCAGCCACATAATCGTCCGGGGTACTCAGCCTCCCCATGTGGGGCGCTACCACCCGCCTCACCATGAGGACGATGGCGATACCGCCAAGGATCAGGGCCCCAACGCCGAACGGTGCCCACCACCCAGGAGCGGCCCCGCCCAGGAAGAGCCTCAGCGCCACCGTGCACAGGCCCAATACGATTCCCAGGTGCATGAGAACGCCCGCCCAGAACACGACGGGATGGAGGCGGCCGCTCTCCTTGTTCCAGGGGAGCATGCCCAGCCCGAAGGCATAAAGGGCTCCTCGGAAGGCACTCCCCCTCGGTTTGTCCGTGCCAATCGCGGAAGGCCGGCCAGCGAACCGCCCGCTCCTCAGGCCAAGGCCCACCACACCGATGACAGCCGCAACACCAACCAGCCATCCCGTTCCTGCCATCGACTGCTCCTTCCGCTAGTTGTGCTGCGTTGTTGCTCAACCCTTCATTGGGCCAGAGGGCTGTTCCGGACAATCTCCTCGATCATTGTATATCACCTGAATGGAGAACGCCCGCCTTGGGGCGGACGATTCGGTGGTCTAGGATTCGGACTTTTTAACAGGCCTCTTCCATGTTTGTTACCTCCATTAACAATAGGGGTGGAAGCGGGGAAAGGCCATGCGTTCCGAGGCCCTGACGACTCCGGGCTTAGGTTGACAGTACCGGTTGAGAACCTAATCTCTTTCCTGGGGGGTTCTACGCGTCATGCCCCATCTTCCTTGAGCTGCAGGGATGTGCATCATGGATCCAAAAAGTTCCCGGGACATTCCCAACGAAACGGAGGCTGTTGACGCGCCAAGGGCAGATCCGGCCCTGGGCGAAGATGAGGAAACGTTGAGGGCAGTCGTCGAAGACCTGACGGAGTTTGTCGTCAGATGGAAACCTGGTGGGAACAGGACCTTCGTGAACCGAGCCTACGCCGATGCCTTCGGCGGTGAGCCGAAGGATTTTGTAGGCACCAGCCTCTTCCCCCTTATTGCTGATGAAGATCGGGAGAGAATCCAGCGGAAAATCGCTGGGATTACCCCTGAAAACCCAGTCGCCACCGCCGAGCAACGGGTACACCTCCCTGATGGTCGGATCGGCTGGCAGGAATGGACGGACCGAGGACTTTTCCGCGATGACGGGAGCCTGGCTGGGTACCAGTCTGTAGGGCGAGACATCACGGAGAGGAAGGGGGCCGAGGCGGCCCTCCGGCTATCGGAGGAGAAGTACGAGAAGGCGTTCAACTATAGTTCGAGCCCGAACACGATTTCCAGGATTTCAGATGGTACGTTCGTGGATGTGAATGCGGCATTCATCGAGCTCACCGGGCTCACCCGTGATGAGGCCGTTGGGAGGACTTCGGTCGATCTGGGTTTCATGAGTGCTGAAGCCAGGGAGCTGCTCCGGAGGCAGATGGAAGGGCATGGCAGGCTCGACCAGTTCGAAGTCGAAGTCCAAACAAGAACCGGTCCACGAACGGCCTTGTTGTCTGGTTTTGTGGTGGACGTGGAGTCCGAGCCCCATTTCTTCGTGTCGGCGGAGGACATCACTGCTCGGACCCGGGCTGAAGAGAGCGCCAGAAAAGCGTGGGAGTTCACGCAAACGGCGCTGGATTCCCAGATAGACACCTTTTTTGTCTTCGATGTCGGAACGAGTCGGGCCGTCCGCTGGAACCGGGCGTTTCAAGAAATCTCGGGCTATTCGAACGAAGAGATCGCCCAGATGCCGGCCCCGGACTCCTGGTACGATGACGAAGATCTCGGCAAGGCAAGAAAAGCAGTAGAAGGGGTAGTGAGGGAGGGAGTTGGGACGGTAGAGATCTCCCTCATCACCAAGGACGGCACCCGCATTCCCACAGAATACCGAGTATCGGTTTTAGCGGACGATGCCGGTGAGGTGACCCACCTGATCTCCGTCGGAAGGGATATCACCGATCGGAAAAGGGCGGAGGAAACTCTCAGGAAGAACGAAGAGCGCCTGAACGCCATCATCGGGAACATCCCCGCCATGACCTATACCGCTGCTGTGGACGGAAGGATCAGTTTCATAAGCGACAATGTTCAGGAGATCGCCGGATACACACCCGAGGATTTTTATGGGGAGGACTTTGGTTTCACCCTGAGGAGGGTTCACCCCGATGATCGGGAATCGGTGAAGGAGGCCCTCGGCAAGCTGGCGACGCAGGGAATCCCTTTCGACCTGGAGTATCGGTTCAGGAGGAAGGATGGGGAATGGATCTGGATAGGCGACCGAGGGGCCGTGACCTTCGAAGAAAAGGGCGTCCTAAGTCACTATGGAATGGCATTCGATATCACGGAGAAGAAGCGGCTCGAGAACCAGGTGGTGGAGATCAGCGATTGGGAGAGACAGAGGATGGGCCAGGAG
>RCNC010001034.1_pt1 | contig 18549 bp, 18 predicted proteins | sample 2041301 | NCBI WGS metagenome assembly RCNC01 (sample SAMN09708231, study PRJNA481090) | Marine sediment metagenome, whole genome shotgun sequencing project. | biome: marine sediment; feature: ocean; material: sediment; isolation source: Sewage treatment plant 13A marine sediment (STP13A) ... | reverse complement strand
AAGTGGGGGCTGGTGGCGGTGTGGGAGATTTTCTTCTTATCATCTCCGGACCCTGAATTTGCCACGAACATGTCGAAGGAAAACAGGTCTTTCTCCGTCATAAAGACCAGCCTCTGACCGTCCGGACTCAAGGAAGGGGCAAGATTCTGAGAACCAGATCCGGTTTCTGGGGCGAGGATCAGGGTCCCTACCTCAGACGGAGCGTCCCTGCTTTCCATCAGGGGTAGATAATCCGCCTTGATCGCCTCGGCCCATGCCTCGGAGAGCTCTTCCGAGTCCAGCCCCAGGGTCTGAATAAGGGAGGGTTCCCAGCCTCGTCGGAGGGAGCTTCGGAAGAGGTTGGCCACCGCGTCGTCCCCGTACACCCCGGCGAGGTATGACCACAGAGCCTGTCCGAAACGGTACGGGAAGTATCGGAAATCCCGACCCATCTGCTCGATACTGGGGATGTCGTCCCTCCGGGCGGCGTCCCGGATCCACATGGCGGTAAGGGGATCCTCACGCCCCACGGACAGATATTCGGCCATACCCTCCACAAGCCAGAGGGGTAATCGGGAAAGACCCACAATCCCCGTGCCCTGCCGGGACTGGGCGATGTTGTATTGAAAAGCGTGGACCAATTCGTGCCCAAGGACGTGGTCCGTGTCCTGGTACGATCCGGTCATGGGCATGATGACCCTGTTCTTCAATGATTCCGTTACACCACCGGTGGACTCCCCAAGGAAGGTCTGAAGGGTATTGGTCTGCTGGAAATCCGGATGGTCCGCATACAGGACAAGGGGTTTGGACTCCTCGAACTCATGCTGGAAGAAGCGGGCATAGCGCTCATACCAACGCTCAGCCATTCTGGCCACATCCTCGACGGCAACACCCTCCTCGGGGTAGTAGTAGATATCGAAGTGTTCGGTCTTCAAGACCTCGAACTCGAACCCATCATACTGGACCTTGTTTCGCCCGAAGTACTGAGCCTGTAGGGGAGACAGGGACCCGGCCAGCAGGATCATCGATCCCACCACCCCAAGTGTCCCCAACCTCAGCCGAAGGAGTCCGCCGGTCACTTTCCTCAACACCGCCCTCATGAGAACACCTCGTAGTACAAAGGAATCCTACTTATTTTCTTTTCGAGAACGTTCATCCTTAAAACTTCAATCTCTAAACGGTATACACGGACAGGCCCGAAATGATCCTATGATCATAACCTTCAGGGGCCCCTTTTGGTTCCATGGGGCGCGGGCTCATTCGGCGAAGGGTTTCAAACGTACTCTACAGCCCAAGTCTTCAGCGGACAAACCCTTATTCGTATGATGCTTCCACCCTTCTATACGTTAACGATCCAAACCCTTTCAGAATCGTTCCGGGACCGGAGCCGGACTGACCGAACCCGAGGGCACTGGCCCAGGGGCCCCTGAGCCCGGCATATTGGTCCCAAGGCGGGTGGCTGGCCTGCCTTTGTACGAAAACGGGAGCGGTACCATGACTAGGACAATCCTGGTGGCAACGGACGGAACTCCTGCCGCCCTCGGAGCGCTTCGCCTCGCTAAAGAGCTGGATGCGACGCCTGGCGTCCAGGTGCATGTAATCGGAGTGATCGAGCCTGTCCCGGTCTTCGATGCGGGGTTCATGGTTGTCCTCCCGGAGATGGAGTTGTTCGATTCAAGAAGAAAGGCACTCAAGGAGGAAATCGCCGGCCAGGTTTCCCGGGTCGCCGGTCAAGACCATGGCTGGTCCATTTCCGTTCAGGCCGGGATCCCAGGGCCGAGGATTGTGGCCCTTGGCGAGGAAGTGGGTGCGGAAGCGATCCTTCTCGGGTTAGGCCGCCATGGGCCCATGGATCGCGTGTTTGGGACGGAAACGGCCCTCCAGGTGCTCCGGGTGTCTCACATCCCGGTCCTGGCCGTACCGCACGACGCAGACCGCCTACCCCGATCTGCAGTCCTCGGGGTGGATTTCAGTTCCTTCAGCCATAGAGCTGCCCGGATCGTCCTTGGCCTCCTTCGGGAGCCCTGGGAAATGCACGCGGTTCACGTCCTTTCAGGGATGGAATTCCTACCCACCCTCTCGGAGGATTGGAGGGAGGAATATGAGGGGGAATTGCGGGAAAGAATGGATGAACTCTGCGGAGCCCTGCCTATTCCCTCGGGCTGCGAGACGAGAATCAGGGTATTGGAGGGGGACCCCTCCCATCAATTGATGTCCTTCGCAAAAACAAAGGGCGCAGAACTTCTGGTTGTGGGGAGCCACGGCCATTCCTTCGTGGGCAGACTTCTTCAGGGGAGTGTTTCCACACGCCTTGTCAGATCGGCCCAGATTCCGGTCCTGGTCGTTCCTCCTCCAGAACGCTCCGAAGAGGTCATGGCCGAAGAGGCCGGTGAGGGGGAAACAAGCCCTTGGGTTGAAGAACTCAATCAATTCACCAAGCTGAATGCTGGCCGCCAGACGACCTTGGAGTTGGATGACCCGGAACTTGGAAAACAGGAGTGCGGGAGGAATTTCCCGCTCTGGGGGGTCGATTATGATGCCAAGAAAGATCGAATCAACATCATGCTGGGGCGCTCCGGAACGGTGGAGGGTCATCTAACCCATTCCCTTCCAGCTCCCCAGGTTGTGGAGATCACTCGAGACGAGGAGGGTCGAGCCGAGGCCCTGAAGATCAGCTTCCGGACAGGAAAGGCGGTTTTGAGAATCCATCGGGACTGATAGATCCCCCTTCTGACGCTTTACACCCATGGGCACCGTCTCTAGCTTCCCGGCCTCGGGTTCCGTTGTTAGAACCGAATGGGTCCCGGAGTCATCTTTCACCTTTCCTGTCGAGCTGGCTTTGAATCGGATCACGCGGGCCCGCGCTGAAGAAATCCTGTCCATGGCCCCGAAGGCCAGGGTCCTGGTGGTTGGGGATCTCATGCTCGATCGGTACCTGACCGGATCGGTGGACAGAATCTCACCGGAAGCGCCCGTACCGGTGGTCCGGGTCGAGGCCGAACGGTGGGCCCTCGGGGGGGCAGGAAACGTAGCAGCAAATGTGGTGGCTTTGGGGGCGGATTGTGAGGTGGTCGGTGGGGTCGGAGCTGATTCCGAAGGCGAATTGCTCACGGATCACCTCCACTCCCTCGGAGTAGGAACCGGCGGCCTCCTTGAATTGATGGACCGTCCCACCACGGTAAAAACACGGGTCATGGCCCGGCACCAGCATGTGACAAGGATCGACCGGGAGGTCTCAGCAGACATCTCTCCGGAAGAAGGGGAGAGCCTGGCCAAATCCGTTCGAAAACATGGGAACGCCTGCAACGCCATTGCTCTGGAGGATTACAACAAAGGGGTGATGGTCCCGTCCCTGATCCGAGCCACCCTTTCCTCTGGCGAGGAGAATTCCACCCCCACGGTGGTCGATCCGAAACGCCTGCGTTTTTTTGAATTCCACGGGGCGTCGGTATTCAAGCCGAATTCCCGGGAGTTGGAAGACGCCATCGGAGAGAGGCTCCAACCTGACAATCCGGAATGGATGGAGCGTGTCCGGGCTCGGCTCGGATGTGAGACTCTGCTCCTCACTCTTGGTGAGGAAGGCATGGCCATCCAGGGAGACGATGGGTCCTTTCTCAGGGTCCCCACTGCCGCACGGGACGTTTATGACGTATCCGGGGCAGGGGACACCGTAACGGCGGTCATGTCCGTGGCTCTGGCTGTGGGAGCCACTCCGGTGGAAGCAGCCATACTCGCCAACCATGCCGCGGCGGTGGAGGTTGGGAAGGCCGGTGTGGCGACGGTCACCCCGGAGGAAATCCTGAAACAGCAAAAGGCATTCACCCAAAAGGAAGACACATGAGCGAGCTACATCCCGTGAAAACAGATAAAGCCCCGGGAGCGATCGGACCCTATTCGCAGGCTGTCGAGGTGGACGGATGGGTGTTCTGTTCCGGCCAGATCCCTTTGGATCCGGCCACAGGGGAATTGGTGACAGGGGATATAGGTGCCCAGACCGACCTGGTGCTCAAGAACCTTTCGGCGGTCCTGGAAGCGGCCGGCGCCTCCCTGGACCGAGTTGTAAAAACCACCGTCTTTCTCGCAGACATGGGAGACTTCGCCGGGATGAATGAAGTCTATTCCCAACACTTCGGGGACCATCGGCCAGCCAGGGCCGCGGTGGCAGTTCGAACACTCCCAAAGAACGTCGATGTGGAAATCGAAGCCATAGCGAAGATTTCCTGACATAGGTCACTTGGGTTTTCAAAACGCTGGGGTCGGACCATGGAGCCCCGGCGGTCGTATTCGTTTGTCTTAACCGAGGGGAATGGAGATGTCGCACCCTTTCAAGCCCTGGCCAGTCCGGCCGAAAGTAGCCTACCTGCTGATCACTCTCTTGTTGGCCTTGTTGCCGGTCCCGACGCAGGGCCAGGAACCGGTCTCGGATGACTTCTTCAAGGGACTCCGTTGGCAGAATATCGGTCCGAATCGGGGTGGCCGGTCCACCGGAGCCGCCGGGAGCACTGCGCGACCCCTCGAGTATTTCTTCGGGGCGGCTGGGGGAGGCCTTTGGAAGACGACCGATGGGGGGCTCAACTGGAGGGCCGTCACGGATGGGAAGATCACCAGCTCCTCCGTGGGAGCCGTTGCGGTCTGTGAAGCGGACCCGGATGTGATCTATATCGGTACGGGTGAAACCCAACTCCGTGGCAATGTCATGCAGGGAGACGGAGTGTACCGGAGCGAGAACGGGGGAACCAGTTGGGAACACCTGGGCTTGGCAGAGACTCAGAACATCTCCCGAATCAGGGTCCATCCGGACGACTGCAACACCGCATGGGTCGGGGCCTTCGGAGTCCACTCCATGGCCAACCCCGAGCGGGGGGTTTACAAAACCACTGACGGCGGCGAAAGCTGGGATAAGTCTCTGTTTCGGGATAACCGCTCAGGGGCCGTGGATATTTCCGTCCACCCCAAAAACCCGAATATCATCTACGCAGCTCTGTGGGAGGCGTGGAGAAAATCCTGGGGAATGTCGTCCGGCGGACCGGGAAGTGGCCTGTTCCGGAGCACCGACGGGGGCGACAGCTGGGAAGAGATCACCAGGAACCCCGGGCTGCCCCAGGATGGCTTGGTCGGGAAAGTCGGGGTCGCGGTATCCCCGGTGGACGAGAATCGGGTCTACGCCATCATAGAAAATGATGAGGGTGGCGTTTTCGTGTCCAAGGATGGGGGGGATACATGGACCCGGACCAACGACGAGAGGAAACTCCGTCAAAGGGCCTTCTACTATACGCGCATCTACGCCGATCCCCTGGATGTGGACGGGGTCTACGTCCTGAATACGGCTTTCTACCACTCCGACGATGGTGGCGAGACCTTCGGGCGGACCATTGGAGTTCCCCACGGTGACAACCACGACCTTTGGATTGCGGCAGACGATTCTGATCGGATGATCAACGCCAATGATGGAGGCGCCAACGTCTCGTTCAACGGCGGCAGAAGCTGGACCGACCAGGACTTTCCGACGGCGCAGTTCTACCGAGTGATCACCACGGCCCACCAGCCTTACCTGGTTTGTGGAGCCCAGCAAGACAACTCCACGGCCTGTGTCGCCCCCCGGGGATGGAATCATCTGGTGGCCGGCGGCCAGCCATTTTTCACCGTGGGCGGGTGCGAGAGCGGTTACGTCGCTCCCAATCCTGACAATCCCGACATCTACTACGCGGGATGTTACGGAGGGAGCCTCTCCCGGTACGACCACTCCAATGGCCAGACCCGGGCTGTGAACGTTTGGCCTGAGAACCCCATGGGGCAGTCCTCCGAGGACCTGGTGGAGCGGGTGCAGTGGACCTTCCCCATTGTCTTCTCGAACCACGACTCGAACGTCCTGTACACCGGAACCCAGAAGGTCTGGCAGACAACGAACGAGGGAGAGAGCTGGGAGGCCATCAGCCCTGATTTGACCCGGGCCGACCCGAGCACCACCGGCCCCTCCGGTGGCCCCATCACCAAGGACCAGACCGGCGTGGAGACCTATGCCACGGTCTTTGCCATCGCTCCTTCCTTCCACGACCCTGAAGTTATCTGGGCAGGATCGGACGACGGGTACGTTCAGATTACCCGAGACGGAGGCGGCGACTGGACGAATGTCACGCCTCCCGACGCGCCGGATTTCGTTCGGATCAACACCATCGAGGCTTCTCCCAATACGCCCGGAAAGGCCTACGTAGCAGGGATCCGGTATCTGGTAGAGGATGACCGGGCGCCCTATGTGTGGAAAACCGATGACTACGGGCAGAGCTGGACCAAGATCGTCCAGGGCATCCCTGAAGACGACTTCATTCGGGCGGTCCGGGAAGATCCCGAACGGCCCGGACTCATCTACGCCGCCTCGGAGCGGACCGTTTACATCTCCTGGGACGACGGGGCCAATTGGCAATCGTTGGCGTTGAATCTCCCCTCGGTTCAGGTCGCCGATCTGGTCGTAAAAGAAGACGACCTGGTCATCGGGACCCACGGGCGATCCTTCTGGATCCTTTATGGGATCGACCATCTCCGGCAGCTTTCCCCGGAGGTGATGGCTTCGGACGCCTACCTCTTCCAGCCCACCGACATCAGGCGAGGCTTGGATTCTTCGGTGGATATCGCGTATTACCTCGCGGAAGATGCCGAAGAGGTGGAGATCACCTTCTTCAGTGACTCCAACGGGACGTCGGAAACCTTTACCGGGGAAGCAGCGGCTGAGGAAGAAGAGGCTGAGGAAGAAGAGGCTGAGGAAGAAGAGGCTGAGGAAGAGGAGGAAGCACCGTCCTTTGGACAAACCCAGCGGCGTCAGTCTCCCAGCGTTCGGGACGGGCTGAACCGGTTCCGGTGGAATATGCGTCTGGACGGATACACCGATTTCGAGGGGAGAATCTTCTGGGCTGCCGGAAACACGGGGCCAAGCGTCGTGCCTGGAGAGTACAAGGTCAGATTGACGGTCGATGGCACCGTCATCGGCACGAGCTCCTTCAACATTGGTTTGGACCCCCGGATCACCGGCGTCACGACGGCCGACCTCCAGGCCAGGTTCGATCTGGCGGTGCAAGTCCGAGATCGGGTGAGCCAAGCCAATGAAACGGTGATTAGGATCAGGGAGGTAAAAGCCCAGGTTGACGAGCGGCTCGAGGAATCGGACGACGCGGATCTGGCATCTGCCGCTGAGGAGTTCAATCTGGCCCTCACCGCCGTGGAGGGTGAGATCTATCAGATCAAGAATCGGAGCAATCAGGACCCCTTGAACTACCCCATCAAGCTGAACAACAAGCTTGCCGCACTCCTGGGGGTGGTAGAGGGCTCGGAGAACCGGCCGACGGAACAGTCCTACCGGGTATTCCAGTATCTGAGCGATGCTCTGGATACGGAAATGGGACGACTCCACGAGGTATTCCAGAATGACTTGCCGGCATTAAATGAGCGCCTCAGCGCCCTTGGCCTCGATCCGATCGCGGTCAGCCACAGACCGTAGGTCTTTCAGCAGTTCGGTTGGGGCGTTGACCTCCGGGCCCCTTTTGGGGCCCAGGGGAATTGACCGTAGTCAGGGATACTGGTAGCGTCCCTTTTTTCGGGGGTGGATCGGAACTGGTGTTCCGACTGGTCTTCAAAACCAGCTGGCCCGGCTAAAACCCGGGTAGGTGGGTTCGATTCCCACACGCTCCCGCCATTTACAGGGATGCGGCGAGGAGAGGCGTCTTCGCCGCATCCTTTTCAGCCAGTCTCCGATCCGGGAACCGGAGAAGGAAGTGCTCCTGTTGAGCGGTTTCAAAGACATCAGCGTGATTCTCAACCCCCAGGCCAGTGGGGGTAGAGGAGCCCGGGTCCGGCCGAAGTTGGAAGATGCTCTCCGACGTCGGGATCTGTCCTATTCTCTCGTTCAGACAGAAGAGCCCGGGCATGCTACAGCCCTGGCTAGTGAGGCCATGGGCCGAGCTCCCGATCTGGTTCTGGTCGTCGGGGGGGATGGCACGATCCACGAAGTAGCCAATGGCCTGCTGAGCAGGGAAGGGGCCCGCCCCCCCATTGGCGTCATTCCCGTCGGTACCGGAAACGACTTCTTCCGAATGGTGGGGGGACCGAAAGGCCCGGAAAAAGCCCTCGATGCGCTCCTTTCAGGAACGGTTAAGGACTTCGAGGTGGGGGAAGTCCACTACAGCGGGAAATCATCCTATTTCGTGAACCTCCTCGGTTTGGGAGTGGATGTGGAGGTCCTTCGAAAGCGGGAGAGCTACCCACGCCTAAAAGGACTCCCTCAGTATCTGGCCGCTCTGGTGTCAGCTTTGTGGAGCTTCCGTCCTTCTTCCGTACGAGTGACCCTGGGCCCCGCCGAGGGGACGACTTCGGGTGAGGTGATCGACGAGCGGACCATTCTCATGGCTGTGACGGTAGGACCCTCGGTGGGAGGTGGTTTCCTTTTGAGTCCGGAAGCCTCTCCTTACGATGGGTTGTTGGATCTATTTTTTGTTAAGCCCCTGGGGGTGGTGAAGCTGGCCCGATATATCCCGAAGGTGATTCGCGGCACCCACCAGGGCCTACCGGAGTTGGTTCAGCGAAGGGTGAATTCCTTGACAATCGAGAGATCTGACAAGGTACCGTTCTTTTTCGAAATGGACGGCGAGAACGTCCCTGATCCAGTGACGGGGCTGGAGGTCGTGGTCCACCCAGGGCTACTCCAGGTCCTCGTACCGGGGGAGGCGGATTGAACGCCTGGGCTCGAGCCTCCCTCGTCCTTCTGGTCCTTGTGTCGGCCCGCGGGGTCCACAATCCGCCGCCTCTTCTTGGGCAGGTGCCGGACACCTTAGGCGCCGACTCATCTCCTGCCGAAACCGTGCCTAAAACAATCTCGCCCCGGGGAGCCTTTATCCGCTCGGCTCTGATCCCGGGATGGGGGCATGCCGAGGTCGGGGCGTTCGTTCGGGGAGGGTTCTATTTCGGAGTCGAGGCCGCTGCAGGCTTCATGGTCTACAAGACTCAAACCAGGATTACCCAGACCGGAGCCCAGCTATCTATGAGGGAGGAGGTCGTTACGGCCCGCTTGGTCGCCCAGGGGGAGACCGACCCAGCAGCGATCGAGACTGCCCTGGCCGAGGATCCGGTAGTGGAGGACCTGAGGTCGTTGGAGGAGACCCGGAAAGAGCAGCGGGAAGACTGGATCGCCCTGGGGCTCTTCTTCATGCTAATCGGTGGGGTGGACGGCTACGTTTCGGCCCACCTGGCGGACTTTCCCGTGGCAGTCGTAATCGAACCGAACGCCAACCTGGGGATGGAACTGGGGTTTTCTCTACCGGTTAGCTTCTGACGACGATCGGTCTCGCCAATCCAAGAGGCGGGGCGGTTCACCCTCTGCCAGAACCGCATAACTTCGGTTTACCAGCCAATCCCCCGAATTCAGGTAATACTGCCCTGGCCGGACCTCTTTCAGGACCGGCATGTGGGTATGCCCAAGAGCCACGAGGTTCAGCTCGGGGGAGGCGGCCAGCTGTTGCGTTGCCCACTCCTCCAAAAACTCGAAACGAGCTACCTGTTTGGGCGTTGGAGCCCCTGTTTGCAGCAGGGTACTTGAGACCCGTCGGGCCACCCAGGCCCCCAGGTCCGGGTGGAGCCACCTGAAGGCATAACGGGCCGGGGAGCCACGGAGGACCCTCTTCAAGACTCGATACCCCAGATCGCCGGTCCCCAATCCGTCTCCATGGGCCAGGAGGGTCTTATTTCCGGCCAGATCCAAAACGGTGGGTTCCTGGAGAAACTGAACGCCGATCTCCCCGGTGAGATAGTCTCCCCCCCACCAATCATGGTTTCCGCCCATCATCAGGACGGGCACACCCGAATCGACCAGGGAAGCGAGGGCTCCCAGAACCCTGGTGTGGCCCCGGGGAATCGCGCTCTTGTACTCGAACCAGAAGTCGAAGAGGTCGCCGTTGATGACAACCTTCGAGGCTTCCGAACCGGCTGATTCGAGCCAAGCCAGGAAGGCTTCTCCGGTTTCAGGAGGCGCCGCTCCCAGATGGACATCGCTGGCGAGATAAATCGGTGGACCTTGCATGACGCAAGAAGGTAGAAGGCACATGGGCGGCATCACAAGGTGACTGGCCTCAAGGATCCACAGGAACCGGGATTGTCCAACTCGAGCTTTTTCCTCAGCTTGCTTGTGTCGGGACCTCCCCCGGCAAACCAGACCCTCACCGATACCGGTGACAAGGAGAGCATGGTCTTATTCGGCCCGTACCGGTTCGGACCCCACTGCCCCGTGGACCATGGGCCGGGCTTCTGGCCGTCCCACGGTCTGGCCGGACTCCTGATTCTCCTTCTTTTTGGATGCCAGGCCGGGGGTGGCCAATCCGGGCCACTGACCCTCGATACGAGGGCCCAGGGGGTAGCGGCTGAAGCCCTCGAAACCAGCATGCCGGACAATCCGGTTCAGATCAGCTTTGATTTTCGCCTCAAGGAGGCGGACCTGAGGTTCTCCGGAAGAGGGGTTGCCAGGGTCCAGCCACCCTATCGGCTAAGAATCGATCTCTATTCAAACGGGGGGGAGTCCCTGTTCCGGGCCGCCCTTGTGGAGAGCGAGCTACGGGTGCCAGCGGGTGTCCCCCTGGATCTGGCGCCGCCCCCGTCTCTACTTTGGGCAGCCCTCGGTGTCTTCAGGCCCGATGCGGAACAACGCCTCCTGGGAGGGAGGGGATCGGGTGACGGGACCATGACCCTTCACTACAGCGGAACCGAGATGGAAGAACTTCGGTTCCGCCTAGTGGACGGGGGGCTCACAAGGGCCGAAATTCTGGAAGACGGCCATCTTATTGAAGAGGTTGATCTGGAGTGGGATAACTCAAACCGCAGGGTGGAGGAAACCGTATACCGGAATCGTGCCCTGTTCGTGGAACTGACTTTCACCCTTCGATCAGTTGAAAATGTCGATGCTTTTCCCGATGAAATCTGGGATCCCGGACGCTGAAAACGGTCGGGGACGAGAGCCTATGAGAAAGATACTCTTAGGACGGCCGAGAGTCGTTCTTGTTCTGGCGGTCGCACTCTCCATGCCTGGTTGCATGTACAGCTTCCAGGCCGGTGCAGGTTTTCCGGATCATGTGGAGACCGTGGCCATCCTGCCCTTTGAGAACGACACGACCCGACCGGAGATCACGGACGAAGTATTCGCCTTGCTTCTCAAAGAGTTTCCCAGGTCCCAGGGTCTGCAACCAGCCGGTTTTGACGTCGCCGACGCGGTGGTGCGGGGAGTAATCAAGAGCTATGAGATTTCCACACCGAGTTATCGTTCAACCGGAGACGTCCCCCAGGTTCTGCAGCGACAGGTTCGGCTGATGGTTGAGGTCGAGATCGTCAACCTTGCGGATGACGAGGTGCTTTGGCATAGCCCGGGGATCTCGGTTCAAGGCGAATATCTGGAAGAAAGCGAGACCGAGGAGGTGGGGCGTGGCATCGCCATAACCCTCCTCGTCCAGCGTATCGTGGACGGCGCCCAATCGAATTGGTAAGTTCCCGGCTGTCCTTCGGCAGAAAACCCCGAGAACCACAACTGAATTGGATCAAATGCGCCCAGGTCGCTACATACTCCTGACTCTTACCCTCTTCGGGCTGTGGCTCCTGCTTTCAGGCCACTACAACCCCATGACGATCGGGTTCGGAGTTCTCTCCAGCCTCCTCGTCACCTATGTCGCATGGAGGATGGATCGGGAAGATAAGTACGCATTCCCCCTGATTTTCACTCTTCGCCTCCCGGTCTATTGGGTCTGGCTGTTGAAGGAGATGCTCAAAGCGAATCTGAATGTCTCTCGGATCATCCTTTCACCCAAGCTCCCCATCAGCCCCATCATGGTGCCCTTCAGGGCCTGCATGAAATCCGATTTGGCCCGGATGATCTACGCAAACTCCATTACCCTCACCCCGGGGACAATTACCACTGGAACCGAAGGGGACATTCTTCGCATCCACGCCCTAACATGGGAGGACGTGGATGGTCGGGAAGAAGACGAGATGGGCCAGCACATTTGCGGCCTTGAATGCCCGTGGAGCCAGAGGCCATGATGTTCGTCGTCACCTCCGTGGCCATCCTGATCACCATGGCGCTGGCACTGGTCCGGGCGTTCCTCGGACCCACGGTCTATGACCGGGTCCTGGCCATGAACATGTTCGGCACCAAGACCGTGTTGATCATCGCTGTGGCCGGCTTCCTTGCTGGACGACCGGACTTTCTCGACCTGTCTCTTGTTTATGCTCTCATCAACTTCATCGGCACTCTGGCCGTACTGAAGTTCTTCGAGTTCGGGGATCTGGGTCGGCGGCTGGACCGAAGGGGAGGGCGATAATGGCCCTTGCATTGGACCTGATCAGCTGGGCCTTCCTCCTGGCAGGATCGTTTTTCGCGATTACGGGTGCGGTCGGAGTGATTCGGATGCCGGATGTTTTCACGCGCCTTCACGCCTCCGGAGTGACGGATACAGGGGGAGCAGGCCTCATCCTCATCGGCTTGATGTTTCAGGGCGGCCTGACCCTGGTGACGGTCAGGCTAGCCCTGATCCTTGGTTTCCTCTGGTTTTCCAGCCCGGTGTCCACGTATGCCCTGGCCCGGGCGGCCCTGGCTGGGGGGGAAGAGCCCTATTGGGCTGAGGACCTCGACCTCCCTCCCACAGCACGGATCCCTGGGTTCTCCGCCGGTCTACCGCCAAGGGGGGAGTCGAACGACTAAGATGGGAAACTTCCTCGATTTCGCTCTCCTCGCCTTTCTCGCCGCCACCTCTCTGGCGGTAGTCCGAACTACGAAGCTCTTCGCGGCAGTCATGCTGGCGGGGATCTACAGCCTGCTGTCTGCAGGTCTTTTCACGGTCATGGATGCGGTAGACGTTGCCTTTACGGAAGCAGCTGTTGGTGCCGGCATCACCACGGTTCTTTTCCTTGCGACCCTGGCTCAGGTCGGGTCGAAGGTCAAAACTCCACAGCTTAGAATTCGGGACATATCAGCGAAAGTCCCGGATCGACGCCCGATCTTCCCGCTAGTGGTGGTCCTGGTGATGGGCGGAATCCTCATCTACGGGACCCTCGACATGCCCCCGTACGGGGACCCCTCCAACCCCGTTCACCAACACGTGGCGCCCCACTATCTAAACGAATCGGAACACGAAATCGGGGTGCCGAATGTGGTCACGTCGATTCTGGCTTCCTACCGGGGTTTCGACACCTTCGGGGAGACGACAGTGGTGTTCACCGCCGCCATCGGGGTCATGATTCTCCTTTCGGCCATGAGGCGGAAGGATCGATACGGGGAAGAGCAGTGGGGTGAGGAAGATGTGCCCGATCTTTCCGGAGGGGTCGTCCCCACGTTCTGGCTAGGGGCCGACGGACGCATGAGAGCCGATCCCCACGACCTGATGCTTGGTGAGGATGAGAGGACCAAATGAGTGATCAGGTCATCCTCCGCGTGGCGACGAAGATCATCGTGCCCACCATCCTCCTCTTCGCCCTCTACGTCCAGTTTCACGGGGACTATGGTCCGGGCGGTGGTTTCCAGGCCGGGGTGATTTTTGCGGCCGGCTTCATTCTCTATGCCCTGGTTTTTGGCCTACGAAGGACCCACCGGGTCCTCCCCACCTGGGTGGCTCGGATGTTCGCGAGCGCCGGTGTCCTCCTCTACGGAGGTGTGGGGATTGCGACCATACTCCTCGGGGGAGCCTTCCTGGACTATGGGGTCCTGGCGCACGACCCGGAACATGGGCAGCACTACGGGATTCTCCTCGTGGAACTGGGAGTCATGACCACTGTCTTCGGAGTCATGGTGACCATCTTCTACTTCTTCTCGGCCCGGGGGAGGGAAGACCTGTGAGAGTGCTAGGGCTCTATAACTATTGGATCTTCATTTTCCTGATGATGGTGGGCTTCTACGTCCTCATCTCCCGGCGGAATCTGGTCAAGAAGATCCTTGGTCTGAACATCTTCCAGACCTCTGTGTTCATCTTCTACATCAGCATGGGAAAAATCATCGGTGGGACCGCACCGATTCTCTTGGAGGGGGGGGAAGAGGTGGTGTATTCCAACCCGGTCCCCCATGTGTTGATTCTTACGGCCATCGTGGTGGGGGTATCCACTACCGCGGTGGCCCTCTCGCTGGTAGTGAGGATCAAAGAGGCTTACGGTACGATCGAGGGGGATGAAATCACGGCCATGGACAACAAGATGCCACCGCCATGACCGAACACCTTCCCGCCCTCCTGGTCGTGGTCCCCCTCCTGGCGGCCCCCATCGTAGCGCTCCTGCGCTGGGGGCGTGCCGCATGGGCCACGTCACTTGGAGTCAGTTGGGCCGTCCTGGCCATGGCCCTGCTGGTCCTCAGGAGGGTCATGGAGGAGGGCACGGTCATCTACTCCCTCGGGGGTTGGGCTGCCCCTATCGGCATCGAGTACCGGATCGACCCCGTGAACGCCTGGGTCCTGATCATCATCGCGGCTATCGGAGCGGTGGTCATGCCCTACGCCCTGGCCAGCCTCGAGCGGGAGATAGAGCGGGAGAGAATCCCCCTCATTTATTCGGCTCTTCTCCTCTGCCTGACAGGCCTTCTGGGAATCGCCGCCACGGGGGACGTGTTCAACCTTTTTGTGTTCCTGGAAATCTCTTCCATCTCAGCCTACGTCCTCATCGCGTCCGGGCCGGACCGAAGGGCCCTGCACGCAGCATATAAGTACCTCATCATGGGGAGCATCGGGGCCACATTCATCGTCATCGGCATCGGGATGCTGTACATAATGACGGGGACCCTGAACATGATGGACCTGGCTCGGCTCCTTCCCAATGTCAGCAGCAGAGTTGTTTCGGTCGCCTTCGCGTTCCTTACGGTGGGAATCTGTCTAAAGCTTGCCCTTTTCCCCCTCCATCTGTGGCTCCCCGACGCCTACACCTTCGCACCGTCCGCCATCACGGCATTCCTGGCCTCCACGGCGACGAAGGTGGCGGTTTACATGCTGTTGAGGTTCTTCTTCACCATATTTGGGCCCACGTTTTCTCTTGAGGTCATGAGTTTCCAGGCGGTGCTCCTTCCCCTGGCTCTGATCGGCATCGTGTGGGCTTCCCTTATGGCGATCTTCCAGAGGAACGTGAAGCGCCTCCTGGCCTACTCCAGCGTGGCCCAGGTCGGGTACATGATCCTGGGCATCAGCCTGGCTTCGGTAACCGGCCTCACCGCGGCCCTCCTGCACCTCTTCAACCATGCCCTCATCAAGGCTGCCCTGTTCATGGCCGTAGGAGCCGTCATGTATCAGGTCGGATCCGTTCGGATCGAAGCCATGCGAGGATTGGGGAAGAAGATGCCGTGGACCATGGCTGCCTTCGTCCTCGGAGGCCTCTCCCTCATTGGAGTTCCGGGTACGGTGGGATTCATCAGCAAATGGTACCTGGTTCTGGCTGCAGTGGAAGCTGGTTTATGGTTCATCGCCGCCGTTGTCCTGGTCGGATCCCTCCTGGCCCTGATCTATATCTGGAGGGTCGTGGAAGCAGCCTATTTCCATGAATACGTGGGACATTTGGAGGTAAAGGAGGCACCTCTCTCTCTCCTTATCCCGATCTGGACCCTGGTTCTGGCGAATCTCTACTTCGGCCTCCATTCCTCGCCTACGACTGGAATCGCCATTCGAGCAGCTGAGACTCTCCTGGGGGTGGGATCTTGAACCCGATTCAAGCCCTCAGCGACCTCCCTTCCAGTGGGGCCGGCCCCTTGGTGGCTTTGTTGCTACCCCTTCTGGGCACTGTTTTTATAGGCCTTTTCAGGAACAAGCCGAACCTGCGGGAAGCGGCGACGCTCACCACGGGTGTGGCCCTATTCGGGGTCATTCTCTCCTTTTGGCCGGAGATCATGGCCGGAGGGCGACCCCAGGTCACGCTGGCCGTACCCATTCCGGGAATCCCCCTCCTATTGGAGATCGAGCCTCTGGGGTACCTGTTCTCCCTGGTTGCCTCTTCCCTCTGGATCGTGACGTCCCTCTACTCCATCGGGTATATGCGGGGCCATCACGAGAAGAATCAGACCCGGTTCTATTTCTTTTTTGCGGTGGCCATCTCGGCAACCATGGGAGTGGCCTTCTCAGGGAACCTCTTTACCCTCTTCCTCTTCTACGAGGTTCTCACCCTATGCACCTTCCCTCTGGTGACCCATCACCAGACCGGGGAGGCTAAACGGGCGGGAAGGATTTACCTGGGAATCCTCCTCAGCACTTCCGTGGGGTTCCAGCTTCTTGCTATCATCTGGACCTATTCCATTGCCGGCACCCTGGACTTCCGGGCCGGCGGAATTCTGGACGGGCACATCGCGGCCGGTACGGTCCCCATCCTCCTCGCCCTCTTCGTCTTCGGGGTAGGGAAGGCGGCCGTAATGCCCTTCCATCGGTGGCTCCCTGCAGCCATGGTGGCGCCAACCCCGGTCTCGGCCCTACTCCATGCAGTGGCGGTGGTGAAGGCCGGAGTGTTCACCATCCTGAAGGTATCGGTCTTCATCTTTGGGCCGGCCCTCATTTCCGAAACCGGAGCTGCCGACATCCTTCTCTGGGTTGTCGCTGCTACCATCATCATCGGGTCCCTGGTGGCCTTCACAAAAGACAACCTGAAAGCCCGTTTGGCTTACTCCACTATCAGCCAGCTTTCCTATATCGTGCTCGGGGCTCTATTGGCCAATGAGTGGGGGATCATCGGTGGAGGCATGCACATCGTGATGCACGCCTTTGGGAAGATCACGCTCTTCTTCGCGGCTGGAGCCATCATGGTGGCGGCCCACAAGACCGATATCAGTCAGATGAAAGGGTTGGGGCGGACGATGCCCTTCACCTTTGGGGCCTTCTTCATCGGAGCCCTCAGCATCATTGGACTTCCTCCTGCTGGAGGATCTTGGAGCAAATGGTTCCTTGGGATGGGAACACTGGAGGCGGACCAGTTGGGCCTCCTGGCCGTACTCATGGTCAGCTCCGTTCTTTCCCTGGTCTATCTCCTCGAGGTGCCGGTGAAGGCATTCTTTGGAAAGCCCTCCGAACCCCTCCAACATGAAGGAGTCCATGAGGCCCCCATCCCCTGCTTGATCGCAATGGGTATCACTGCTCTGGCCACCATTGGCCTGTCCATCTATCCGGTACCCTTCTACCAGCTCATGCTGCTGGTGGTTGGGAATTAGCCGAGGAGGCGTGAGCAGATGAAACCTGACGGCGAGAAAGAGCGCTTCCTGGACAGGCAGGGGAACGTCGACCGCCTCCTGTGGGGTGCGACGGTCATTGGGCTCATCCTCCTTGCCGTGGATCTTTTCTTCCATCGGCACGTCTATCATTCCTGGGAACATCTGCTCGGGTTCTACGGAATCTTCGGGGCCCTGGGGATCGTGTTACTGGTTCAGCTCTCCAAGGTTTTACGGCGGTTGGTGATGCGGAAAGAGGACTACTATGAGTCCGATTGACTTTCCGCCCTTCGTCCTCTTCTTCGCGGCAGCGCTCCTCACCCCATTCCTACGAGGATGGGCCCGGAAAGGGGTCCTCCTTCTGGTTCCGGTCATCGGGGGACTCAGCCTGATCGGAATGGAGGCCGGCTCTTTCGGCGAAATCTCCATCCTCGGCTATTCCCTCACCCTGATGCGGGTGGACAAACTGAGTCTCCTGTTCGGCTACCTGTTTCACCTGGCCTCATTCCTGGCCTTTTTGTTCGCCATCCACCTGAAGGAGGAGGAAGGGGCGACTCTTCAACACACAGCAGGCCTTGTGTATGCCGGGAGCGCCCTGGGAGCGGTCTTCGCCGGGGATTTCATCACCCTCTTTGTCTTCTGGGAGCTCCTGGCCCTCAGCTCCGTTTTTCTGATCTGGGCCAGAAAAAGCGACCGATCGCTGGCCTCCGGGTTCAGGTATCTGGTCGTGAACGTAATAAGCGGCGTTCTACTCCTGGCCGGGGCCATGGTCCTCGAACACGAAACCGGGAGTATCAGCTTTGATTACCTCGGCCTGAACGGGTTGGCATCCTGGCTCATCCTCCTGTCGTTCGGGATTAAGGCCGGCTTTCCCCTTCTCCACAACTGGCTAGTGGATGCCTATCCGGAAGCGACCCCCACGGGCACCGTTTTCCTTTCGGCCTTCACGACCAAAGTGGCGGTGTATGCCCTGGCCAGGGCCTTTCCCGGCACGGAGCTGTTGATCTGGGTGGGGGTCGCTATGACGGCCTTCCCCATCTTCTATGCCGTGATCGAGAACGACCTTCGCCGGGTCCTTTCCTATTCCATGATCAACCAGGTCGGATTCATGGTTGTGGGAATCGGATTGGGTACGGCCCTCTCCATCAACGGGGCTGTGGCTCACGCCTTCAACGACGTCATCTTCAAGGGTCTGCTCATGATGTCCATGGGGGCAGTCCTGTACCGAACCGGAAAGATCAAAGGGACCGACCTGGGGGGTTTGTATAAATCCATGCCCCTCACGGCAACGTTTTCCCTGGTGGGAGCCGCATCCATATCGGCTTTCCCTTTGTTCAGTGGGTTCGTAAGCAAGTCCATGGTCATGGCAGCTTCCCTGGAGGAGGGGCACACCTGGG
>RCNC010001033.1_pt1 | contig 18553 bp, 22 predicted proteins | sample 2041301 | NCBI WGS metagenome assembly RCNC01 (sample SAMN09708231, study PRJNA481090) | Marine sediment metagenome, whole genome shotgun sequencing project. | biome: marine sediment; feature: ocean; material: sediment; isolation source: Sewage treatment plant 13A marine sediment (STP13A) ... | reverse complement strand
GGACAGGGGCGCTGGAGTAGTAGTAATGAATATCAGACAAGTACGGATCGTTACAATATTGTTTGCGCTGCTGGTCGGCGGCCAGCTTATGGCTCAGTCGAACGGTCCGGAAACGAGCGCAAACAATGAAATGAATGAAGCCAGAGTTCTTCTACGGTTCGGGCGTGAGGATATCATCAGGGAGGAGATGCGGTTTTCGGAGGATGAGGCTGTGGCCTTTTGGCCGGTGTATGACAGCTACCAGGCAGACTTGCTGGCGGTAAATAATCGATATGCAGATTTGCTAACGAGTTATTTGAATGCGTACCGTGCGGGCACAGTCTCCGCAGAAATGGCGAATCGGATTGTCGACGATTACCTCGAAATTGAAAATGACATACTTAAGATCAAACAGAAGTATCTAAAAAGTTTTCGCAAAGCGTTGCCGGCACGTAAGGCGGCTCGCTTTTATCAGTTGGAAAACAAAATGGACGCTGAGCTGGAGTCACAACTGGCCCTGATCGTACCGTTGATCGATCCCGTTTAGAGAAATGTCGACAATAAGCAATGGTAAGGGTCAATCCGTCACCGCGATTCGTGGCGCGGCTCTCAGCTACCTGAAAGATCCGTTTCGTCATCCGATTGACGAGTGCTTTGTATACGAGTCAGATGCTGTGGTGGTGATGGAGGCGGGGATGATTACCGGCTTTGGCCCGGCAGAAGAGCTGCTCAAGGCTCTGCCTGACGAGGTGGCGGTAACTCATTATCAGAATTGTTTGATCATGCCCGGCTTTATCGATTGTCACGTTCATTACCCGCAGACTGAGATCATCGGTGTGTACGGGAAACACCTTCTGGACTGGTTGCACAAGTACACGTTCGTTGCGGAACAGAACTTCACGGATAGCGAGCACGCCCGCGCGACCGCCAAGGTTTTTCTTCGCGAGAGTATTCGCTGTGGCACGACGACATCATCCGTGTTTTGCACCGTTAATCCGATATCTGTTGATGTTTTCTTCGAGGAATCGACAAAGCTCAACATGCGCAATATTGCCGGCAAAGTTTTGATGGACAGAAATGCGCCGGACGAATTACTGGAAACGCCGCAAGAAGGGTATGACCAGACGCAGGACTTGATCGATCGTTGGCATCTCAATGGACGATCCCTGTACAGCGTCACGCCGCGCTTCGCGCCGACGAGTTCCCCGGAACAAATGGAATTAACCGGCGTTGTCTGGCGAGAAAACCCAGGCACCTACCTACAGTCGCACGTATCCGAAAATGCGAGTGAAGTCGCATGGGCCAGCGAATTATTCCCCGAACAAAAAGGCTATGTCGACGTCTATGCGCATTTCGGTCATTTGGGCGAACGCAGTATTTTGGGCCATGGCGTGCATCTGGATGAAGAGGAATTTCAGGTGCTGCACGATACCGGAACCGCGATCGCGCATTGCCCGACGTCAAACCTCTTTCTCGGTAGCGGTCTTTTCGATATTCAAAAGGCGGTGGACCCAAAGCGGCCTGTACGCGTAGGTCTCGCGACCGATCTGGGCGCTGGAACGAATTTTTCGCAGCTCGTAACGATGAGCGAAGCGTACAAAGTAGCACAGCTTAATGGCTACGCACTTAGTGCTCACCACGCTTACTACCTGGCGACCCGAGGCGCTGCTCATGCCCTGTACCTGGATGACAAGATCGGCAGCATTGCGGTCGGCATGGAGGCAGATCTGACCGTGCTCGATCTCAAAGCGACGCCTGTTCTGGGCTACAGAATGAAACACACCAACAATCTGGAAGAAGCGTTGTTCGTCCTGATGACCCTGGGTGATGATCGGACCTCTTGCGCGACCTACGTAGCTGGCGAACGGGTTTACTCGCGGGAGTTACAAATCCGCAAGGAAGTATTCACCGAATCGTTGATGTTGGAATAATCGGGATTTGGAGCGGTCGATGGATTGTGTTGCTGCGGCCTAGCGGCGATAATCGCCGCCGGTCCGCGTCGGCTTCCTCGCGACGGTTAACCGTGAACCCCGTCAGGCCCGGAAGGGAGCAGCGGCAGCGGTAAAGCCGGGTGCCGGGGAGCGGCTGGCGCGGGCCACTTTTCACACTTGCTCCGGGCCAGCCTTGCGATACACTGATCTGCCTCGGATGGAATACCTATGAGCTATCTCGTACTGGCCCGAAAGTGGCGCCCGAAAGACTTCTCCGACACCGTTGGTCAGGAGCATGTGTTGCGCGCGCTGATGAATGCGCTGGAGTCCGGCCGCTTGCATCATGCGTACCTGTTCGCGGGAACGCGCGGCGTAGGTAAGACGACGATTGCCAGAATATTGGCCAAAGCGCTGAACTGCGATACCGGCGTTACAGCGACACCCTGCGGGGAATGCAGTGCCTGTAACGAAATTGATGAAGGTCGATTCGTAGATTTGATTGAGGTCGATGCTGCGTCGAAAACCAAGGTTGACGATACTCGTGACCTTCTCGACAACGTTCAGTACGCGCCTGCCAGAGGGCGATTCAAGGTTTATCTGATTGACGAAGTCCACATGCTGTCCAAGAGTTCGTTCAATGCGTTATTGAAGACACTGGAAGAGCCGCCGCCGCACGTGAAGTTCCTGTTGGCGACAACTGACCCGCAAAAGCTTCCGGTCACCGTACTTTCTCGCTGCCTGCAGTTTAATCTTACGCGACTGACGCCGCGGCTGATTCAGGACAGACTCATACACATTAGCGAAGCAGAGGGCATCGAATTTGATGTGCCAGCCCTGGCACTGCTGGCGCGGGCCGCGGATGGCAGTCTGCGCGACGCACTGAGCCTGCTTGACCAGGCTATCGCTTACTGTGGCGGCAAAGTCGAAGAACTTCCGGTGTCGAAGATGCTCGGCACGATCGACCGCGATCATGTATCGAAACTAATCAAATTACTTGCCGGGGACGACGCGGTCGGCGTGATTGCAGCCATAGCGCAGATAGACGAACAATTCCCGGACTACGCAAGATTACTGGAGGATCTGTCCCGGGTCCTGCAGCAAATTGCGGTGCATCAGGTCGTCGGCGCGATTCAGACTGAAGACGATGTCGCCGACGCGGAGCTTGCCGAACTCGCCAGCACGCTGCCCGCTGAAGACGTGCAGCTCTTCTATCAAATCGCAATTCTAGGCCGACGAGATCTGCACCTTGCACCCGACCCGCGTAGCGGGGCGGAGATGACTTTGCTGCGGATGTTGTCTTTTCGTCCGGCGAAAGCCGCGGGAGGCAGCGGCGAGCCTTTAGCCGGGAAATCGGTCTCGTCTGAAAAGACCAAACCAAAGGCAGTCATAGCACCGAAAGTCGCCCATGCGGAGCCTGCAAGTCCTGTAGCAGTGCGTTCGACACCTTGGCAAGAACCCGATTGGGGTCCGTTGGTAGCCGAGATGTCTTTGCCTGGAGCAGTGCGCTTACTTGCGGGAAATTGTGCGTACTTGCGACGTGAAGGCAATACAGTCTTTCTCAGTATTGACCCACGATCTGAGTCGTTGCTCACGCGACCGAGAAAGGATGCGTTGGCAAACGTACTGTCCGAACGCTTCGGCGAACCGCTGATAGTTGATATAACGATTGGCGCAGCCGCCGATGAAACGCCGCTGCAGGAAGAAACGCGACGGGCCGACGAGAAAATCGAAGCGGCCATCGCGACGCTGGAGTCAGATCCGAACGTGAAATCGTTGCAGGATATGTTCGGCGCCGAACTAAACGCAGACTCGATCGAGCTGATCAATGGCACACAAAATGACTGAACGGAGCTAAAGAATGAAAGGTGGTATTGGCCAGATCATGAAGCAGGCACAGCAGATGCAGGCTGACATGCAAAAGGCACAGGAAGAAATGGCGTCATTGATGGTTGTTGGAGAATCGGGAGGCGGCATGGTGCGCATCACGATGAGCTGCAAACATCAGGTGCACTCCATCGAAATCGAAGACTCGCTGGTCGGTGATGACAAGGAAATGCTCGAGGACCTGATAACAGCAGCGTTCAACGATGCGTCTCGCAAAGTCGAGAGTACCGTTCAGGAGAAATATTCCGGAATGACGGCCGGCATGTCGCTGCCGCCCGGAATGAAGTTGCCGTTCTAGAGTTCCTAGGTGTCTTACTCTCCTTTACTGGTTCAATTGATCGACGCATTGCGTTGCATGCCTGGTATTGGCCAAAAGTCAGCGCAACGCATCGCATTTCACTTGTTGGAACGAGACCGGGACGGTGCCGCTGCGATGTCTGTCGCATTGGCGGAAGCTATGGTCGGGATTGGTCACTGTACGCGCTGTCGAATGTTTTCGGAGCATGACTTGTGCTCTATCTGTTCTGCGAGTGGGCGCGATGCGACCCAGTTATGCATTGTGGAGTCGCCGGCCGACGTCATGGCGGTCGAAGACGCAACCGGCTACCGCGGCATGTATTTCGTATTGATGGGGCACCTGTCACCGCTCGATGGCATTGGTCCGGAGGAGCTCGGTTTGTCTGCTCTGGAACATCGCATTCGGGATGAGTCGATCAGTGAGGTCATCATCGCTACCAACCCGACCGTCGAAGGTGATGCTACCGCGCACTATCTGTCCGATATGGCCTCAAAGCACGAAGTTCTGGCATCTCGGATTGCGCACGGGGTGCCTCTGGGCGGAGAGTTGGAGTACGTGGACGGTGGCACGTTGTCGCATGCTTTCTATGGCCGCAGAGCGATTGACTAGGAGTATTACCCATGGACTCGTCCGACTGCTTGTTTTGCAAAATTCTCGCCGGGGAGATACCGGCTGATATTATTTTCGAGTCAGATCACGTTATCGCTTTTCGTGATATCAACCCGCAGGCACCCACCCACGCCGTCATCATTCCGCGCAAGCATGTCGCAACGATTAATGATCTCGAAGAGGGTGACGAGGCGCTGGTCGGTAATTTGTTTCTGGCGGCGAAAAAAATTGCTGCAGATGAAGGAATCGCTGCTGCGGGCTATCGAGTTGCGATGAATTGTAATAAGGCCGCCGGGCAAACTGTGTTTCACCTGCATTTGCACCTGTTAGGTGGGCGATCACTGGGTTGGCCGCCTGGCTAATGTCGTGACTGCGTCTGGCTGTCGATCTTGTCCGTTAATGCATATAAACGTCGATACGATTCGTAACGGCGGGCGCTGATATCCCCCGATTCGACGCCGTCCTTGACCGCACATCCGGGCTCTCGCAGGTGCCGGCAATTGGCGAAACGACAGGACTGACCGGCGCTTTCCAATTCGCGAAAGCCGCGCAAAACCTGATCCTTGTCGCTCAGCGCCGGTGCGTAGTCGCGCACACCGGGCGAATCGATGATTCTGGCACCACCCACTATGTCGAGCATTTCCGAATTTACCGTGGTGTGCTTTCCTTCCTGATTTTTCTCCGAAATCTCCGCCGTTCGAAGCAAGTCGTCACCCAACAACGCATTGATAATACTGGACTTTCCGACACCGGACTGACCCACGATAATGGCGGTTTTTTGCCCCAATAAATTTCGAATGGATTCCACGTTGTCGCCTGATAGGGCACTGCAGGCGATCGTGTCATAGCCAACTTTGGCATAGTCGGCGAAATTGGCGTCGGCCGTCGCTATGTCGGTCTTATTGAAAATAACCGCCGCGTCTGTGCCCATCGTTTCGGCGGCAGCCAAATAGCGATCAACGATAAACCAGTCCGGTTCCGGGGCGGCGGCAGCGACCACCAATAGCAATTCGACATTAGCCGCGAGGATCTCTACGTTGCCGCGTAAATTAGGTCGACTGAGCTGATTGTCCCTGGGCAGGATCTCCGTGATGAGCCAGTCCTTTTCGTTTTCGATGACTTCGGCAAGCACACGGTCGCCGCAAACCGGCCTTAATCTTTTGCCTTTGATGCGCGAATTCACCTGCACGCCGTCGATCAGCCGCAGCCGCATTCGTCGGCTGTAGGTCGCTATTACGGTCGCCTCACTCTGTGGCAATTGACTGGTCCGGATTCATCTCTTGGCGAGTATGCCGGTATGTATGCAGCCTTGCACTCGCGGGCGATGTAAACTACGTGGATGAACAAAGCAGACAACGAAAATTCTCAAGCCGGAAATCTAATCTGGATCGATCTGGAGATGACCGGGCTCGACACCAATAACGATGCGATCATCGAGATCGCGACTATTGTCACCGACAAGAATCTCAATGAGCTGGCAGAAGGGCCGGAGATCGCCATTGCTCATACGCAGGCGACGATGACAGCGATGGACGAATGGAATACCCGCCACCATGGCAGCTCCGGACTGACCCAGAGAGTCCTGCAGAGCGACGTAACGGCGGCCGTGGCCGAACGGGAGACGATTGAGTTCCTGAGCCAGTGGGTGAGGGCGGGTGCGTCCCCGATGTGCGGCAACAGCATTTGTCAGGACAGACGATTCATGGCACGAGAAATGCCGCAGCTGGAACGCTATTTTCATTACCGCAATCTCGATGTGAGTACGCTAAAGATTCTGGCGCAGCAGTGGGCGCCAACGGTGGCAGCAGGATTCAACAAAGAATCGGGCCACCGTGCCATGTCTGACATTCGTGACTCAATCGCGGAGCTCGTCTGGTATCGTGACAATCTGCTGGACGCGAATGTTATGGCGAGCAGCACTGATTGATGACACGCCCTACGTTGACGCCACATACAGCGCGCAATTGTCAGCCGATTCTTGAAGTATTGCGTACTGAGTTTGCTGCGCTAAAGACAGTGTTGGAAATCGGCTCGGGCACTGGGCAGCACGCCACAACAGTTGTGCAAGAACTCGAGGATCTTGTCTGGCAGACGAGTGACAGACAACAGAATCATGCAGCGATTCGGCAGTGGATGCAGGATGCCGCGGTGCCGCGAGTACTGGATCCGATTGCGCTGGACGTTCTGCGGGATACGTATCCGAAAGAGAAGTATGATGCGGTATTCTCAGCCAATACCGCTCATATTATGAGCGTAGAGGCGGTACAGAAGATGTTCGATGTTGTTGCGTCCGTCTTGCGTGCAAGCGGTACTTTTTGTCTGTACGGTCCGTTTCGTCAGGGCGGTAAATTCAGCTCGGAAAGCAACTCGAATTTTCATCGGTCTTTGCGTGCTCAGGATGAAGAGATGGGTATTCGCCACTTGGAAGAACTGGACGCATTGGCTACCGCTGCTGGTCTGCGCAGAGAGGGTATTTACGCCATGCCGGCCAATAATCTAATGGTCGTTTGGCAGCGAATGGAAAGGGGATTGTAATGGCAGTTCTGAAGGGTGGATGCCACTGCGGTCGAGTTAGATTTGAAATAGTTAGCGATGCAGAGATTGCGGCGGACGAGTGTAATTGCAGCATTTGCCGAATGAGCGGCTACCTGCATTTACTGGTAGCGAAAGCAGATTTTAAATTGTTGCAAGGACAGGACGCGTTAGAAGACTATCGGTTTAACAGCGGTATCGCGCAGCATTACTTTTGTCGTGATTGTGGAATCAAGTCGTTCTACGTGCCGCGCTCGCATCCGGAGGGCGTCAGCGTAAACGTCAATTGTCTGGATCTGGATAGTATTGGAGCGGTTACAGTCACACCGTTTGATGGCGAAAACTGGGAAAAGAATGTCCACAAGCTGTCGCCGATAAACGACTGATTTATCTCACCTTTAACTGGATTGCTTCTCGGTCATGTCTTATAGTGGCCGCAAATATCACATTGTTGTACAGGGTTAGTATCAATGAACAGAATTTTGCCGATTGGGTTACTAGGCATATTGATCAGTTTCAGTGCGGGCGCTCAGGAAGCCTGGGTAAGCGATCAGTTTGAAGTAATGCTGCGTACGGGGCCCAGCACGAGTAATGCTATCGAGAGAGTCTTGCGCAGTGGCACAGCGCTCGAGGTGCTGGAGACGGATTCTGAGGCAGGCTACGCACGCGTTCGCACCACTGCCGGAACAGAAGGCTGGGTGCTGAGTCGTTATCTGATGAACGAGCCTAGTGCCCGTGAGCAATTGGAAAGATTGACCGGCCAATTAACCAACGCGACCGACGCCAGTAGCACCGTGACACAGCAGTTGGACGCCGTAAGAGGCGAGTACAACACTGCAAACAACCGCGTTGCGGTTCTCGAGAGGGAAAAAAGCAGTCTCGAGAAGGAATTAGCAGAAATTAAGCGCACCGCTGCGAATGTTCTCGCAATTGACAAGCAAAACAAGGATTTGCGAGACCAGTTGGCCACGACCGAGATTGAGGTTTCGACGTTGGAGCAGACTAATCGCGAGCTAACCGGTCAAGCGACTCGTTATTGGTTTATGACCGGCGCACTGGTACTCATCGTAGGCATTATTCTTGGGCTCTGGTTACCAAGAATTAAATGGCAAAAACGCTCGCGTTACGACCGCTTCTAGTCGGGGACAGACTCACCCGCTAAGAACATCCAGGTTTCAACGACGGTATCCGGATTCAGGGACATGCTTTCTATGCCCTGGTCTAACAGCCAGCGTGCCAGGTCGGGATGATCGGATGGGCCCTGACCGCATATACCGACGTACTTACCCTGTTTCTTGCACGCTTTAATAGTCATGGACAGCAATGCCTTGACCGCATCATCACGTTCATCGAATGCGTCAGCGACCAAAGCCGAGTCGCGATCGAGGCCAAGTGTCAATTGGGTCATGTCATTTGATCCGATCGACATGCCATCAAAGTGCTCAAGAAACTGGTCGGCCAGCAGAGCGTTGCTTGGAAGCTCCGACATCATGATGATTTTCAGATCGTCTTTGCCGCGCTCCAGTCCATTCGCCGCGAGCGCCGCGATGACATCTTTAGCCTGCTGTACGGTACGGACGAATGGGATCATCAACTGTACGTTGCGCAAGCCCATCTCATTGCGAACTTTCCTGATCGCGCGGCACTCCAGTTCGAAGCACGGGCGAAAACTCTCGGCGACATAGCGTGCGGCGCCACGAAACCCCAGCATTGGATTCTCTTCATCTGGCTCATAGCGATCGCCACCGACCAGGTTCGCGTACTCATTGGATTTGAAATCAGACAGTCGAACGATGACGGGTTTCGGTGCGAAGGCTGCCGCAATAGTGCTGACACCCTCGGCAAGTTTTTCCACAAAAAACTCAACCGGATCGGCATAACCTGCCATTTGCTCGTCGACCGCTTGTTTTGTTGAGTCGTCGAGGTTGGCGTAATCAAGAAGCGCTTGCGGGTGCACACCGATCATGCGATTGATGATGAACTCCAGTCTTGCAAGGCCGACGCCGTGGTTCGGAATGCTGGCGAAGTCGAATGCTCTGTCCGGATTGCCGACATTCATCATCACTTTCACCGGAATATCCGGTAGCGAGTCCACCTCGATTTGTTTTTGCTCGTAGTCGAGCATGCCTTCGTAAACGAATCCTTCGTCACCTTCGGCACAACTAACCGTGACATCGGTGCCATCCTTAATGATCTCGGTTGCATTGCCGCATCCGACCACGGCCGGAATACCGAGCTCGCGCGCAATGATCGCAGCATGACAAGTACGGCCGCCACGATTCGTTACGATCGCGGCCGCGCGTTTCATCACGGGCTCCCAGTCAGGGTCCGTCATATCGGAAACGAGCACATCGCCTTTTTGGATGCGATCCATTTCACTCACGTCGCGAATGATCTTGGCGGTGCCTGCGCCGATTTTCTGACCAATACTGCGTCCGGTAATAACGACGTTGGATCGATCCTTGAGAGTAAAGCGTTGAATAACCCGGCCGCTGCGGCTTTGCACCGTCTCGGGACGCGCTTGCAGGATATAGAGCTTGCCGTCCGTGCCGTCTTTACCCCATTCGATATCCATCGGACGTTGGTAATGCTTCTCGATCGTTACCGCCATTTTGGCGAGCTCGATGATATCGGAGTCGGACAAGGAGAATTTTTGGCTGTCCTCTTCTGCCACATCGACGGTGTCGACGGTCTTGCCCGGCGTTGGATCATCGCTGTACACCATCTGCAGCGCTTTGCTGCCGAGATTCTTGCGCAATATCGGATGTTTGCCTGCTGCCAGAGCCGGCTTGTACACGTAAAACTCGTCCGGATTGACGGCGCCTTGTACGACCGTCTCTCCGAGCCCGTAGGAGCTGGTAACGAATACTGCGTCGCGAAAGCCGGATTCCGTGTCCAGGGTGAATATCACGCCCGCGGATCCTACGTCGCTGCGCACCATGGTTTGAACGCCGACAGAGAGCGCGACCAGGTTGTGATCGAAGCCCTGATGTACCCGATAGGCGATGGCGCGATCATTGAATAAAGACGCATATACCTGATGTAGAGCGGCAACCAGATTGTCTATTCCACGCACGTTCAAAAAGGTCTCTTGCTGGCCGGCAAAAGAGGCATCCGGCAAGTCTTCGGCAGTAGCAGAAGAGCGCACTGCAACAGCAATATCGCGGCCGCCTGACATTTCGTCCCAGGCAGACTCGATTTGCTGCATGAGCTCTGCGGGAAGGGGGCTGTCCATAATAGCGTCACGAATAGACTTGCCAGCACTGCTCAGTGCGGGGATGTCGTCGACATCGAGATTATCGAGCTGTTCGGCAATCTGGCTGTCCAGGCTATTCGCCTTAAGGAAATCCCGGTACGCAGCAGCTGTCGTTGCGAAGCCACCAGGAACGCTAACGCCGAGGCTGCTCAAGTTGCCGATCATTTCTCCGAGTGACGCATTTTTACCGCCGACTACCTCGACGTCCTGCATGCCAAGCTCCTTGAGCTCGATGACATATGGTTTCAAACCTGGCTCCCTTGTGTTCGCTCTCTGGACATGGACAATCGATAATGTGCTGGCATAGAGATTATGTCCGCTACTTCTCGCACCCAGGAACAAAACGTATGAATGAACGCACTGTCTATTTTCTTTCGGATCAAACCGGAGTAACCGCTGAAACGTTGGGACACAGCTTGCTTACGCAATTTGATAGCCAACAATTTAGGAAAGTGACTTTGCCATTTATAGATACTGAAGACAAGGCGACGGAGGCGGTTCAGAAGATCAACGAAGCGGCGGCCAGCGAGACCAACAGGCCGATAATTTTCTCGACCCTCGTGCAAGACGAATTCAGAGCCATTGTGCGAAAGGCTAACGGCTTACACCTCGATATATTTGATGAGTTTCTGGAGCCATTGGAGATCGAGTTACAGGCGAAACCTTCACACGAGCCAGGTCGTGCCCACGGCATGAGCGATATTAAAGCCTATATGAGGCGTATCGAAGCGACCAATTTCGCCTTGTCGAACGACGACGGTGGGGTCAGCCGAAATTACGACGTTGCCGACGTCATTTTGATCGGTGTATCACGATCGGGTAAGACTCCGACTTGTTTGTATCTTGCGCTGCAGTACGGTGTCTACGCGGCTAACTATCCTTTGACAGAGGAGGAGTTGGAGGCGGGCGGTTTGCCGGACTTTCTGGTGGAGCAAAAGCACAAGCTATTTGGCCTTACTATCGCTCCAGACCGACTGCGGCAAATTCGTAAAGAAAGGCGCCCGCTGGGAAATTATTCTTCCGCACAACAAGTTCGCTATGAGCTTCGCGAGACTGACAAAATCTTCAAGCGCTACGGAATTCCAAATGTTGACACGACAGAATTTTCGATTGAAGAAATCGCGAGCAGAATCCTCGATAGTACCGGTGTTGAACGTCGAGTACGACCCTGATTTTCAACAAATCAGCGTGCTATATTGACGGCATGTTGTTTGATTCCCAACTCGTACCGCAGACAATCGTCAGGCCGAATAGCTTCGTCGGCCTGATGTCCTTGTATGAGAGTAATTATTTGCGACTGCGGCAACTGATTCCTGAAATTGAACGGCTGGATGGGTGCTTTCGCTCCCGAGTCGCAGGTCAATGTGATCTTCATGTGGAGATTCTGGAGCGTTGTCGTTACACGGTAACGTTGTCCCTGACGTACCTTTTTGATACTGAGGAGGGTGATCTTGCCCGACCTGACATGGTCGTTCGCGTCTACCTGGACGGGCAGCTGACAGAAGCAATGAGTGTGGCTGCGCAGCCCAGACACGATCACTTGCGGCATCTGATCTCGATTCATGAACGGGAATTAAGCGCTCGTTGGAAGCGCAATATCATGCTCAACAAGTGGTTAGAGTACCTGAGCGATCAGGGTCACCTGATCCTCGAGCGATAGATAGCAAAACTGTCGATTCTGTCAGCGATTCAAAGCCCCTGAATTGCGACTATCAGCGCCATATACATTGAATTGATGCCGTAGTTCGCATCGAATTATTATGTAAAGAAGGAAGGCCGTTGACCAGTTTGACCGCAATTTTTGGGAGCTCAACCGAGAAACCGGAAGAAAATGAGATGGAGAGCGAAAAGCTCCTCAATCTCTATTGGAACCGTGCCGAACTCAAAAAGGAATTCGCAGAACTTCGAAACGAGAAGTTTCAACTGCAAGAACGTGTAAAGGAGCATGAAGGCGCTACTGCACGTGTACAGCAAAAGCTGGAACAACTGGAGAACCTGCTGCTGGACCCGGCATGGGTTTACAACATCGTTACCTATTTTCAATTGCAGGGTCTGAATCTGAAGTGCCAGGCAAAAGTCGCCAAATTTGCAGAACAACTTAAGCGGCAACGAGAGCAGCGACTGCACAGTCAGTTAGTGGACGACTGGAACGAACGCCGCAGCGAAGAAGCGGTTGCGGTTGAACATCAGATTGGTGAACAACGGGTGCAGGCACAGATGCTGGAAGATCGCCTACAGGCAGAGAGGCATCGGCTGGCGACCATGAGTGGCTTCATGAAGCTATTTCGTGGTCGCTCACTAACGGCCAGTCTCGACAGAATCGCTGAAAATATTGATGTGGCACAGCGCAACGAAAGGACATTATTCGGCGAGCTTGCCGAGATTCAGGACCGGGATCCACCTGATACACAAGGTCTGAATGTTGCGACCAAGCGATCAATCAACTGCATGATCCTTGCATTTGCCCAGCAGCAGTTTCTTGCACTGCGCGCGAATGAAATAGCGAACCTGGCGAAGGAATCCGGCGAAAAAAGCGCCGGTGCGATCAATTATGGTGATAAGCAATCTTGTGAAGAGATACTTGCGCAAATAGCCGAGCGGCTGGATGCGCTGCCTAAGTCAGCTGACTTTGCAGGCGATTTGCAGACTCGAGCGAAACTGATCGCTGACAGCGCCAGGTTTCGCGACCAGGACGATGCGGTTCCTACAGCAGCATCTGTCTCGGTAATCTATGAAATCGGGAGTGACGGGGCCGTCAAGGAGTCGGAACTCAACTTGCTTGGCGAAAATTACTGGAATGTATCTAACGTGGTGAGTCGCTAGGTCGCGACAACAAGTCTGCGAAAATAACCCTAGATATCGGTGCGATACATCTGGCGACGAAAGCGGGGTTGGTCTTTCTCGGCAACACCGGGCAATTTCAGTGCTGTTTCCGGAAGAGTATTAGCGGGGACTGCATCGTCTGTTTCTGCAGAGCTAGACTCTCCGTGGTCACTCAAATTTACTTCGGCAACTTCTGCCAGAGCCGGTGAGGTGACTTTTTCAGCTGCCGGATCGCTCGCCGGATCTTTCATATCAGCCGCGGAATCGGTTAGCCCGTGATCAACGACTCTAATCGTCAGTGAGGGAGTTGGAATTTCAACTGCGGGGAGGGCGTCATTAACTTCGTCGCAATCAGACTTGAATCCGTTGGAAGCAAACGCTGTGGAGCAGGACAAGCCGAATAGCAGGGCCGCTGCAGCGCCTGCCAGGAAACGTTCCGATCTGTCCAGTTGTTTTGCCACGAACTCTCCCGCAATTTTCGCTAGGTGTTGTAGTGAAGTATAACACCAACATGCTGATTCGCAAGTCTATACAAATCAGGGGCTTACCTGTGCTGCTTGTGCTGGTGCGTCCCCGATTTCTCGCATCTCTGCTAAGTCTGTAACAATTCCAGCGGCTTGGTCAAGTTGAATGTCCGGTCGCTCGTCCTCTTCAATATCTTCAAGAGTTTCTATTGCTTCGAGGCCGATTGCTGCCCGGCGACCATTTTCAAGCTGCAGCGCGCGATCCATGTTCGAAGCACGTTCTTCGCGTCTTGAGTCGAGATTGAGAGAGACCGTCGTGCGACCGCGATTTTCACGGTCATCCTCAATAAATTGCATCATATACTGAACGTTGGGATCTTCTTTGGCGCGTTCGGAATGGCTGACGGTCAGCGTCTCAATAGTGTCGTCCATTGGCTCCCCGGCGCGGAAGCGAGTCGTCTGAATCGTATCCCAGGGCAGGGCGCTCTTGCGGATACTTTCGCCGATTTCTTCTGCGTCAATATGCGACGGTAAAATAATGTCGGGGTCAACGCCGCGATGTTGAGTGCTTTCTCCGGTAACGCGATAATACTTGCCGATGGTCAGCGTCAGCTGTCCATAGCCTTTGTCGCCCTCGGGCTGTAAGTACTGGTCCAGAGAATACAAATTCTGAACGGTGCCTTTGCCGAATGTTGTCTGGCCGATAATCACGCCACGCTTATAGTCCTGGATCGCAGCAGCGAAAATCTCCGAAGCTGAGGCGCTGAAGCGATTGATCAGGACAGCGAGCGGACCGTTGTAGGCGACTCTCGCAACCGGGTCAGGGTCGTCAAGGCGGCTGATACGACCATTTGAATTCTTGAGCTGCACAACCGGGCCATTGTCGATGAAAAGCCCTGATAACGCCGTAGCTTCCGTTAGATGGCCACCGCCGTTATTTCTCAGGTCAATTACCAGTCCATCGATACCCTGAGTTTCGAGTTCTGCTATCAGGCGCTTAACGTCCTTGGTCGTGCTTGTGTAGTTTTTGTCGCCGTTGCTCAATGCGCGGTAATCGCGATAAAAGCTTGGTACTTCAATTACACCGATCGACCAGTCGCGGCCGTCGCGCGGCACAGTAACGATCTCGCTCTTGGCGGCCTGTTCTTCGAGCTTGACCTGACCACGAGTCAAACTGATTTCCTTGTCGCTGATGCCGGGGAGGGCGCCCGCAGGAATTACTTGTAGTCGAACGACGGTATCTACTTCACCGCGAATAAGGTCCACCACATCGTCAAGCCGCCATCCAATAACGTCAGTCATTACGCCATCCGTGCCCTGAGCAACGCCGGCGATTCGATCTTTAGGGCCGAGCGAGCCGTCGATTGAAGCCGGCCCGCCAGGGATAATGTTTACGATCTGGACGTAGTCCTCTTCAGTCTGCAGTGACGCGCCAATGCCGAAGTACGACAAACTCATCTGGATACGATATTCCTCAGAGTTGCGCGGAGACAGGTAACTGGAGTGCGGATCAAGCGTATGCGCGAAGGCATTCATGAAGGTTTCGAAAACATCGTCAGTGTTAATCTGCTGCATGCGCTTCAGGTAACGGGTATAGCGCTTTCTTAGTACTTCCTGTGATTCTTCCCATGGCTTGTCGGTCAGTGCCAGATTGAGCACGTCGTTCTTTACGCGTTTACGCCAAATTTCATCGAGCTCTTCATTTGTTGTCGCCCATGCAACGTCTTTGCGGTCAAATTGATATTCTTCGTCGACGCTCAGGTCTGGTTCGGTCTCCAGCAGCACAAGTGCATATTCGAAACGCTCTCTAACGCGTGTTCGATAAATTGAGAACAGATCAAACACCGGATCTAAGGGCTCGTTGCGAACGATATCGTCAAGTTCAAAACGATACTTCTCGAAAAATTCAAGGTCGCTCGCCAACAGGTACACTCGATTTCGGTCGAGTTCGTCGATGTAGGTGTCCATGACTCTCGAAGACAAGTCATCGTCTACTGCAATATGGTTGTAGTGAGATTTTTGGACGAACGTTGTAACCAGTTGGCCAATGTTTTCGTGGCGGGACTCTGGTGCGAGAACCTCATCGGTCGTTAGTGCTTCAGTGCTGGCAAATGCTCCAAGAGTCAGCATCGTCAGTAACAAGCCGGTGGTTGTTCTCAAATAACGGGTCTTTATTTCGTTCAATTCCATCTCCATGAATGGGTAGGGTTGTTTTGCAATCCGAGCTAGTGAGCTAGGCTAGTTGGCCCGCCCGTTTTGATCAAGGGCGTACTTTGCAAAAAGATCGTAGTTTTCGGTAAAAAATAGTCCACTTTGGAATATATTGTATGCGTCCACTTACTGTGATCACTGGCCTCGTGGCAGGATCCTGCCTATCAATTGCAGTAAGTCTTGGCGCTGTTCTGCTCGTTTACTTGATTCTCGGTGATGAATACCCGCGCGTCAGGCAGGAATTTAAACCGTTAATGGAAAGTTTGTTCATCTTCCTCGGTATGACCGCCATATCGGCTGTGAGTTTCTATGCATTGCTTATTAATCATAAAACAGGCCGATTGCTGCAGGTAGCAATGTGGGCGGGATTGGCTGCGACCGCCTATTACTACGCACCCTGACCGGATTAATCCAGCAATCGCGCGTCAGTTTGCGAGTCGCGCTGTAAATCGCGCTGCCGGCGTTGCCGCATTCTCGCTTGTAGCTCGGTGCGAGTCGTCTCGAGTTCAGCACTCGCCGGGGTGGGCTTTTGCGCGCGAAATTCACAAAATTCCTCGTAGGCTTCGATTTCATGCTGCAGTTCCCGCACCACCAGCTCGATCATAATTGCATCGTCGAGATAGCCCAGGCCGGGGATTTCATCCGGTATCAGGTCATCTGGTTCGGCGAAGTAGGCCAATGCGTTCAGAATTCGGCTGCTTTCTTCATGGGGTATGCGCCAATCGATGTCCGACATCATCCGCATTAACTGTCGCAACTTCTGCATGCGCTCTGCGATAAACCCGGACGCGCGCTGCGCACCAATCTGTTGCATTAGCTGATTTGCTGTTGCAACGATTTCTTCGGGTGATTTTCGGCTTGCTGCGTTTCTTGCCTGAAGCATGATCAGACGAAAATGTTCCAGATCGTCGTCATCAAGTTCAAATGCTATGTGCAGGCCCATAATTCGAGCCTAGTCTTTGCTAAATCGTTTGTCCCAGGTTCTGGAGCGATCGAATCGGCCAGTATTGTAGGGATCAATACCGTCATCATCAGTGCTGTTGCCGGTGGATTCGTCGAGAAACGACAAGGTCTCGTGCGTGCCGCTGTCTTCGCGAATTTGTCTGTTAAGTTTCAATACGTTCTTGCCAGGGCCGGCGTCAGTAATTTGCCCGTCCACACTTGAGTCAAATTCGACGTATTCGGGCTGCGAGCGGGGAACGGCTTGCTTGACGGGAGCCTTCTTCGGAATCGTGTACTGGCCCGTCTGTTTCAGGTCGGGTTTCGGAGAAGCTTTCTGAGGCGAAAGTTTATCAGCCAGCCAGTTAAAGAAACGCTTCATTGTTGTGGTGTCCGTACATCTGATGAGCAGTGAATAGGGTGCCTACTATAGAACCTGGCATCTACGAGGATGTCTCAATGTTAACTTAATCCCTACACAATGCGCTGTAATGTGTTGTTTGTATAGAAAATAATGTGATCTACGTCACACTTTATCAGGGATTATGCGGCCTTCGCGCTGCCATCATTTTGGTTACGTCCGATGATCCGCCAAAACAGCGCTGTAAGACGAATAGTCTGCCAGCCGAGATACGGCGAGAGAGCCAGGAACCAGGCGACCCAGTCTCCATCGCGAATTTTGCTGCTGATGGCGCCAAAAAAACCGCTAAAACCATGCCCGCCGTACGATCCGAAGACCTGATCACCAACCAGATAGACGCCGATGGGGAGGAGAACCAGCCCAGCGAAGAGCAGGCAGAGGAACAGACATAACTCGCGGAGCGCGATATGCCGCAATGATTTTTCTTTTTTCGCCACGTACTGGATGCCGGAAGTAAGACCTGGCGTATCGTTGCCTACAGCAAGCTAAAGATCAAGCGCAGCCTGGTCGCTGCTGTCTTTATTACGGTATCTGCGACGGTAAATCATGACGCCCATGTGCAGGCAGGCGGCAGCAAAGAAAAGGTAGTGCGGAAGGATCCAGAACCAGTGGCCGATGTATAACGTCGCAACCAGCGCCGCAATGCCCGAACAAATGTAGAAATAGGGTAGTACCGCGTACAGAAGCTTTGGGATCCAGATCTTTCTGGACAGCAGCGTTCCTGTTTCGCGAGTGATTTGTTGTGTCTCGCTGAGGATCGGCGCGGACTTCGAGGCGTTACTGAGGATCATTTGACTTGCACTCCCTGCATATCAGGCGGCAGTCTATTAAAATAATCGGCGCAGGTCCGTGCGTGCGCTCACAATATTCGGCTTGGACGCCATTGTTGTTTAGTTCTCGCGTTTCGCGCGTTCTTCGTAACGAAACTCCGCAGCGCCTACGCTGAGGATGTCATTGTTCTTGAGGAAGTGCTCCTTCACGCGCTTGGAGTTGACGAAAATGCCGTTCTTACTTCCCCAGTCGATAACGCGCGTGACCTCACCTTCAATAACAACGACCGCATGTCTGCGACTTATATGCTCGGACTTTAGCTGGATGTCATTTTGGCTTGTACGGCCAATTGTCAGTCGATCCTTGAATAGCGGGAATCGCAATTCCTGGCCCTCGATGGTGCCGGTAAGGACGCGCGTCACTCGTTCGCGCTCA
>RCNC010001032.1_pt1 | contig 18557 bp, 14 predicted proteins | sample 2041301 | NCBI WGS metagenome assembly RCNC01 (sample SAMN09708231, study PRJNA481090) | Marine sediment metagenome, whole genome shotgun sequencing project. | biome: marine sediment; feature: ocean; material: sediment; isolation source: Sewage treatment plant 13A marine sediment (STP13A) ... | reverse complement strand
GAATTTGACCTGTTACTTCACTTTGCCCGTCACCCGGGGCAGGTTTTTTCCCGCGCACAATTATTAGACAGCGTCTGGGGCTACGGCCATGAAGGCTACGAACACACGGTGAACTCACATATTAATCGTCTGCGCGCCAAGATAGAAAGTGACCCCGCTCAGCCGGAATTAATCGTTACATGCTGGGGTGTGGGCTACAAATTTGATGCGATACCCGTTCTGACGGGTGAGGTTTCTTCACTGTCTGCAGGTGGGCACTCCAAAGTGACCCCGATACAGCGTTAAGCAAAAAGATTCACTCAGGCTCCAATATGAAATCACTGTTTGCCAAGCTTTCCCTCGCCCTTTTAGTGGTTGTTACACTACTCGGTAGTGGGTTTTTCCTGATCGAACGTTACAGCACCCAAAGCTACTACGAGGAAATCACCCAACGTCTGAACGCTTCCATCGCCATGTATGTAACCGGTGAGCGTCAATTGATGGAGAACTTCGTTGTCAATAACGAAGCCCTGTCACTACTGGCCCAGCAGGCCATGGTTATCAACCCCACGGTAGAGATTTTCCTGCTCGATACGGAAGGAGAAATCCTGGCGCATCCTTTTCCAGCGGAAACCATAGTCCGAAATACTGTTGATCTCACACCGGTCAAGGCCCTGATTGGTGGTGATGTTGATATGCCATTACGTGGCACCGATCCGCGTAACCTGGACAGTGAAAAGATATTTTCGGCATTTCCAGTTACACACAATGATGTGTTACAGGGATATTTATACGCCGTACTTGGTGGTGCCAAATATGATGAACTGGCCAACAGTATTCGCGACAGTTATGTGCAGCGTCTCAGCGCAGGTGCGCTACTGGCCATTGTGCTCGGTGCTTTCCTGATCGGTTTACTGGTTTTTTGGTTGTTTACCCGCAGACTCAGCCTGCTTACCACCAATGTAAAAGCATTCACCGATTCGGGTTTCGGGGAGAATACAGATGGCCCCACACCCAGCCAGACCTTTTACAGCAAGGATACCCGGGCAAACTTCCCCAGCCACTCAAGGGATGAGATCGGTCAACTGGAATTTGCTTTTGGCTCGATGGCCGACAAACTTCACGAACAGTTTGAAAACTTGAAAAAAACCGATCAACTCCGCCGTGAACTGGTCAGCAATGTATCCCATGATCTACGCACGCCACTGGCATCCATGCATGGTTATGTTGAAACCCTGTTGATCAAGAATGATGAATTGGATGCAGACAAACGCCGCGAATACCTGGAAATTGCCCGTAAACACACCAAACGCCTGGGTGAACTGATTGGCGATCTTTTTGAACTCTCGAAACTGGATTCGGCCAGCATTCACCCGTCGGTGGAGGCATTCTCACTCGCAGAGCTATTACACGACATTGTTCACGAGTATGAGCTGGACGCTCAGAAACGTAATGTACAACTCACCATTGAAGCACCCAACGATCCCGCCATCGTTTATGCGGATATCGGACTGATGCAACGCGTGTTGGAAAACCTGATCCGTAACGCGCTTAAATTCACACCTTCTGGCGGCAAAATTGACATCCGCATAGACAGAAAACCCGGTGCTGTGCTGGTGGCAATTGAAGACACCGGTTGTGGAATAGCGGAGGAAGACCTGGAACACGTATTTGATCGATTCTACCGGGCAGAGAACGCAACCCAGACCGGTTCCAACAATGCAGGTTTGGGTCTGGCAATCGTACGCAAGATTCTTGATTTGCATGGTAGCCGTATCAGTGTCAGCAGCCAGCTTGATCAGGGCACCTGTTTCGAGTTTGACCTACCGACACAGCTTGCCGCTTAAATTCTTGCGTCCCATAACCAAATACTTTACGGAAAAAACTCCATTCCCGTAGGGTGGGTTATGTACAGGATGTACGGTACATCGCGATAGAGCACAGGGATGTGCGGCGCGATTCTATCAGTTTTGCACGTCTTGCCAATTGAGCTCACACACGTGCGCAATGAATTACGCACCCTTGTACGAGTTCATGCACATAGACATCCAACCGGTCTCCGTTGATGACATGCACTATTACCATTGCATCTCACGATGCATGAGGCAGGGAATTCTGAATATTTCCCTGGAATTTATGCATTCTATTTGAACTCCTGCTATTGTCATTCGCTCAAGTAAAAATGTAACTTATTCAGGATCAACCATGCGCATTTCTTCCCTGCTGGCAATAGCATTAATCCTCTTTAGCGGAAACCTCACCGCGGACGCGATTCGTCAAACCAAGGGGGACTTCCGTGATGCGTTCCGTCAACTGGACGTCGATTTGCCAACTGCTAATGTTTACCGTACGGCTTCCGGGGCACCCGGTTCGCAATATTGGCAACAGCGGGCAGATTACAAAATCAAGGTTCATCTTGATGAGACACTACGTCGCATTAGCGCCTCTGAAACGATCACCTACTCCAACCGTTCTCCGGACACATTGCGTTATATCTGGTTGCAACTGGACCAGAATCGTTTTAATGACAATTCACTCGGACGTTTGTCAGAAACGGCAAAGGATGCGGTGGGACGAAAGACCTGGACAGAACAGGATAAGGATGTTCTGAGTTATTCATCGATTGCAAAGAAGCAACTGGCCAAGGACATTGATTATGGTTTTGAAATCGAACGTGTAAGCGATGCAACAGGAAAAGAGCTTGCACACACGATCGTCGACACAATGATGCGTATTGATTTGCCGCAACCGTTGACATCCGGTCAGGCGATCAGATTTTCCATTGATTGGTCGTTCAATATCCTCCTGGAGGCACGGGCAGGCAGTCGTGGCGGCTATGAACATTTCAGTGACAATGACACCTACATCTATTTCCTCGCGCAGTGGTTTCCAAGACTGGCGGCCTATACGGACTATGCCGGTTGGCAACACAAGGCCTTTATCGGGAGTGGTGAATTTACCCTGGAGTTTGGGGATTACGAAGTTGAGATTACCGTACCCGATGATCACGTAGTCTCTGCCACGGGGGAGTTGCAGAACCCCGACCAGGTATTGACCTCGAAACAACGGCGGCGACTGGATGCCGCTCGAAATAAGGACAAACCGGTATTTGTTGTCACCAAGGATGAAGCGCTTGAGAACGAAAAGCAGAGATCCACTGGTAGTAAAACCTGGGTTTTCAAAGCTGACAATGTGCGTGATTTTGCCTGGGCCAGTTCGCGTAAATTTATCTGGGACGCAATGGTTCACAAGCAGAACGATTTGAACAATCCTGAAGTTCTTGCCATGTCTTTTTATCCTCCTGAAGCGGAACCCATCTGGTCAAAATATTCAACACACGCCATTGTTCACACCATGGCCGTATACTCCCGCTTTTCGTTTCCTTACCCGTATCCGACTTCCCAGTCCATCAATACATGGAAACGGGGTGGTATGGAGTATCCGATGATGACCTTTAATGGCTATCGACCGGAACCCTTCGAAGCAGAAAAGGACGATGCCGGTAAGGACAAACCGGTTGAGAACGCTCCCGATGAGACTTATTCCCGGCGTATCAAGTACGGCTTGATCGGGGTAATCATTCACGAGGTCGGTCACAACTATTTTCCGATGATTGTCAATTCAGACGAGCGTCAATGGACCTGGATGGACGAGGGTTTGAATAGCTTCCTGGAGTACCTGGCGGAACTCGAGTGGGAAGAAGAGTTTCCAGCGTATGGTGGTCACGTCAATGTGCTCGATTCCATCACCGAGTACATGGTCAGCGAGGATCAGGTTCCGATAATGACCAATTCGGAGTCATTGCTCCAGTTTGGCCCCAATGCCTATTCCAAACCCACGGCCGCCCTGATCGTTTTGCGGGAAACCATCATGGGTCGTGAATTATTTGATTTTGCATTCAGGGAATATGCACAACGATGGAAATTCAAACGACCGACCCCGGCAGATTTCTTCCGTACCATGGAGGATGCCTCCGCCATCGATCTCGATTGGTTCTGGCGTGGCTGGTTCTACTCCACAGATCATGTCGATGTTGCTTTGACCGATCTGCGTGAGTACAAGGTATCTACGGCAAACCCCGATGTTGAATCTGCCCTGAGTCGCAAGGAATATGCTACTGAAGTGCCCGAAACGCTTGCGCAAATACGCAATCGTGAAGAAGGGCGTCAATATTACCTGGAGAAACACCCGGAGTTGGCCGATTTCTATAATGAAAATGACCGTTTCACCCCCAGCAACAAGGACCGCAATGAATTCACGGAGATGCTGGACGATTTGGAGGACTGGGAGCACGAGACGCTCATGCGCGCTGTTGCCGAGGACGATTATATTTACTTCATGGATTTCGAAAACATCGGTGGCTTGCCAACACCCTTGCCTCTACTTATAACCTACGAAGATGGCAGTGAAGAAATGATGATTCTTCCCGCTGAAATCTGGCGCCGGGATCTTAACAAGATCACCAGGCTACTCATTCGCGACAAGGCCATCAGCACTGTGGCACTCGACCCCCGTCATGAAACAGCTGATGCCGATTTCTCCAATAATCATTTTCCAAGCCGTATCGAGAAATCCCGAATCGAACTTTATAAACAAGAAAAGGACGAGCGGGACCTGATGACAGATATGTTGCGCACAATACGAGTACGCAAAGGGGGCAATGACGGTTCTATTCGGAGCGTACCTTTAAAATCTACCCGTTGAACAAGATCATGGAATTGCGGACTGCCTGTTTGAGTATCGTTGCGTTTGCGCTGATGGGAGTGGTGTCATCAGTCACGGCTCATCGTGCACCCGGCAGTCTTACCAGCATTAAATGGAATGAGGTATCGAGTCGTACCGAGATCATTCATCGTCTGCACACCCATGATGCTGAGTTAGGTGTCGGCTCTTCCTTGAATATGACTGATTTATCGGTCGAGGGTGCTGAAGGACGTGCATACATCGCAATTTATATCGAGGAGCATTTTCACATCAAGGGACGTGAAAAAGAGCTCCAGCTTGAGCTGATCGGTGCTGAGCTCTCAGGCAACTATATTCTCGTTTACCAGGAGTTTCCGGAGCGCTTACCTCAAAATATACTGATTCACGACAGTATCTTGAGAGATGCATTTCCCGCGCAAATAAACCAGGTCAATATCGAAGATGGCGACAAGGTACACAGTCTCATATTTACAAAAGACGTTGGTTGGCTCAGCTACGAGTTTTCTTTACCGTAGGGTGGGTAACTTGTTACCCACGTTTTGTATTTCAATTACAAACCGATCGTGGGTAACAAGTTACCCACCCTACAAACTCCTAAACTGGACTAACCCGTGGGTAACAAGTTACCCACCCTACGAACTCGTGAACATAGTTGGTATAGACTAGTCGGTATGGCCAAATTAATCGTCTACTACGCCCATCCGGGGCACAAGCACTCGCACGTAAACAAACACATGGCGCGCACGGCCGCTCGCATTGATGGCATTAGCTTTGTCGACCTTTATGCTGATTACCCGCGCTTCGATATTGACGTAAACGTCGAACAGCAGAGACTGTTGGACCACGACGTGATCCTGTTTCAGTTCCCCGTGTTCTGGTACTCCACGCCGTCCATCCTGAAAGAATGGCAAGACCTGGTGCTGGAGCACGGCTTTGCATACGGCAAGGACGGTGACAAGCTGAGCGGCAAACATATGCTGCTGGCGGTTACCGGGGCCGGACCAGCCGAGGCCTATACAGACCAGGGTTACCAGCACTACCCATTGCGTACTTTCCTGACACCGCTTGAGCAGACCGCGCGTCTGTGCAGTATGCGCTTCACAGCCCCCTATGTTTTGTATGGAGCGTTACAGGCACCCGATGCCGGACTGGTTGAACCACATGTGGATGGTTATCGGCGCTTGTTGGAAGGAATCCGGGACAACCGTTACGACTTTGATACTGCTGGGATGATGGAAGTGACCGGCTTCGACACTTTACCCATCAAAGAGGAAGCCTGAGCGTGAACGAATTCCTCTTATTGGCATTTCTGTTTCTTATTGCCGGCGTCATCACCGTACCCATTGCCTCCAAACTTGGACTGGGTTCGGTACTCGGATACCTGCTGGCGGGTATCGCCATCAGCCCGCTTCTCAATATGCTGCACGTAGACGTGGTCAGCATTCAGCATTTTGCCGAATTTGGCGTGGTCATGATGTTGTTTCTCGTAGGACTGGAACTCGAGCCACGTATGCTCTGGTCCATGCGCACCAGGCTGCTCGGGCTTGGAGGGCTACAGGTCGGCTTAACGGTGGGGGCGATCACTGCTGTCGCCATGGCCCTGGGTCAGCCATGGTCAGTGGCCCTGTCCGTGGGACTGGTGCTGTCATTGTCCTCAACGGCGATCGTGCTGCAGACACTGAATGAAAAAGGCCTGATGAAGTGTGATGGTGGTCAATCCAGCTTCTCCGTGCTTTTGTTTCAGGACATCGCCGTCATACCGATGCTGGCATTTATTCCACTGCTGGCACTACCGGAGCTGACGGAGGTGGTGTTATCAGAGGCGGCGAATCACGGTGGCGGCGAAGTTGAGCACGTCAGTCTGAGCCTGGTCGATCGACTGAATGGCTGGCAAACTGCCCTGGTAACCCTGGGCGCTATCACCTTTGTAGTTATCGGCGGCACTTACCTGACACGGCCGGTCTTCCGCTACATCGCAATGGCTAAATTGCGCGAGCTGTTCACAGCGTACGCACTGCTGCTGGTCATTGGCACTGCTTTGCTGATGATTGCCGTTGGTCTGTCACCAGCGCTGGGTACATTCCTGGCTGGCGTGGTGCTGGCCAACAGTGAATACCGTCACGAACTTGAGAGTGACATCGACCCGTTCAAGGGTCTACTGCTGGGTCTGTTCTTCATCACGGTTGGGGCAGCAATCCGCTTCGACCTGTTGATGTCGAATTTGACCAGTGTGCTCGTCATGACATTAGGTTTGATCAGTATCAAGGCCATGGTTCTTTATATCCTGAGCAGGGTGTTCGGCATTACCGGATCTGACCGTTGGCTGTTCACACTCGGACTTGCCCAGGCCGGTGAATTCGGCTTCGTACTGCTTTCATTCACGGTTGCAAACGCCGTTATCCCTGCAGAGCTTGCCGGCCAGTTATTGCTGGTGGTAACACTCTCTATGTTACTCACACCGCTGCTATTCATCATCTTTGACAAACTCATCGCACCTCGCTTCAGCGAGACTCAAACACGGGAAGCGGATGAGATCGATGAATCCGGTAGCGTGATCATCGCCGGTCACGGCCGGGTCGGTGGCATCGTCAACCGCATCCTGATGTCTGCGGGCTTCCAGACCGTGGTGGTGGATTTCCAATCGGAACAGCTTGATAGGCTGCGGGCATTTGGTATCAAAGCATATTTCGGCGATGCCATGCGGCCCGACTTGCTGCATGCGGCAGGTATAGAGGAAGCGAAATTGTTGGTCATCGCCATCGATGATCGTGAAAACATCACCGAACTGGTCCGCTACGTCACCGACAATTATCCAAAAATCCATGTCGTTGCACGCGCCGTCGACCGGCACCACGTTTACGAACTCTGGGCTGCGGGCGCGCGGGATATTATTCGCGAGACTTTCGACAGCTCAATACGCACCGGACGTTCGGCTCTGGAGGCGCTCGGTGTGCACCCCTATGATGCGGAACGCCAGGTTCGGGGCTATGTGCTCAACGACCAGGAGCATATGCGGGGCGCGGCAGACGCCTACGACCCAAACATACCGGCGCACGAGAACCCCGACTACGTTAGTAAGTCAAAAGAGTACCTTGACCGGTTCGAGCAGGCGATGCACGGCAACAGCGCGGCTTTTGGTAGCCGTATCGACCGCGGCTGGGTGCCACCAACCCTGGATGATCTGGACGCAGAGGTGAACAGTAGTGACCCACACATCCAGGATAACTAAGAGGTAGTTATGAAACGCACCAACGTCAGTTCAGGATCACCCTTTGAAGGCGTCGCCGGCTTTTCCAGGGCGGTCAGGGTCGGCAATACAATTACCGTTGCGGGTACGGCCCCTATTGCAGTTGATGGTTCCACTGCCACCCCGGGTGACGCCTATGGCCAGACAAAGCGTTGCTTTGAAATCATACAGCAGGCCATTACCGAAGCAGGCGGAAGCATTCAAAACGTGGTCCGGACAAGAATCATGATGACAGATATTTCCCTCTGGAAAGAGGCAGCAAGAGCCCACGGGGAAATATTTGCATCAATCAGGCCGGCCTGCACTCTGGTTGAAGTCAGTGGTCTGATCGAAAAGGACTGGCTGGTAGAGATTGAAGCTGATTGTATATTGCCGGAAGACTAGGAGGCTGTCCGAGAATAGAAGCCGTAGCGAGGGGAAGCCATTTTGAGTCCATTTTTTTGATCCTTTGAGGCGAATAGTTACTCATATTTAACGAAAATGAGCGGAGAAATGGGCCAAAATGGCTTTTCCGCAGTAGGCTCTCTATTCTCGGACAGCCTCCTAGTGGTCGTATTTGACTAGTAAAGCAGTTTATTCAACCACCGTAGAGACAGCGGTCCCTTTCGCCGCGGTCACCAATCTTCGAGCATTCCGTCACTCTCTCTTGAAATGATGGCTCAATTGGTTGGTCACCGGCAACGGGTTGTTCAGTGGCACAAGCCATCATGAGCATTGAAATAATCAATATAAGAACCGTCCTGTGAGAAATTGACTCAAGTAATTGAGAGAGCATGGATTTCGTTGCCTTTGTTTTCAACATTATGTATTAGAGTAAAGCGTCAAAGTAAAATACCCATCTGAGCGGGACTACGCAAGGAAATTTGTTGTCGCATTGCAGTGTGCTGTTACAGCAAATAAACGCTTCCTTCCACGCGCAAGTGGTTCCGATCGCGTCGCCAATCCGGATTCAGGCTTTCCAGCAGCATATAAAACTTTTTACCGTGATTCATCTGTTCCAGATGGCATAGCTCATGTGCAATCACTGAATCAATTACGGGTATACCGGCTTTAATCAAATGTGTGTTCAGCTTGATCAGACCTTTTGATGAGCAATTTCCCCAGGTACGTTTCATTCTTCTCACTTTCAGCGGGACTGACCTGTCCTTTGCCCAGGGAACACTTTCTTTAATGAGCTGAAATCTCTCCCCCAGAACTTTCAGTGCTTGCTTGCCATACCAACTCTGCAAAACTGTCCGCACATTCGCCTTGCCTTCTTTTCTGATCTCAACGCGAATTTCCTGGCCTGTGAAAGCTACTTTGCTGCGTCCGTCTTCTATCGCAACAATGGTCAACGGGTAACGTTGGCCAAGATACAAATGTGCTTCACCATCAGCATATCTCAACGGCGCTATTTGTTTTTCACGCGCCTGGACAAGAAAACGCTCTACGCGAGATGTGTTTTGAGACAACGTCGCCTTGATATGTCTCTTTGACCAATGCCTTGGAGCCACAACAACCAGACTGCCATTTTCATCCAATTCCATGTGCAGACGCTTTGTAACTCGCGGACGGTGCGTGATGGTGTATTCCAGTGGTCCAGACGGTGTTTTAATACTTAATTGCTGCATTGATTGCCATTCTTTATGTTCAGGATGAACGGTATATCGCGATACGAGTCCAGGGATGGACTCGGTAGGGCGAAGCAGGACGCGCAAGAGCGGCGTGTCTCCGTTTGGCGCGTTGGTTATCGGGGCCATTGTACCAAACCTTGTGCGCAACAAGTTACGCACCCTACGTCCGAATTGGCGGCGCCATTGTCTCCATTTCGCACAACTTACCTATAACCCATTGAATACAGATAAAATCACGGCGAAGCGCGCCCCTTAGTAGATTTTTTACATACGTTGGAGTATGCTTAAGTCAATCAAAGATATTTGGGCGGGGGTTCTCAATTTCTTAGTTAGCAATGCTCAAAACCAGCTAAGGGTCAGAGTTATTGGTTTTCGTTGCGTAAAATGATTTCGCCACTCGCTGTGCTCTGCGCGGCTAAAAGTATAGCTACGAAACTAAGAATAGTGTGCTGCTTAAAGCCAACGGGTTTCACCGCATATTTTTATAAGCCGCGACGGATTAAAGTACAGGGTCTATAAGGCAAACGTTTCACAATGAAGCGTTTGCTTTTTTTTTGCAGGACAGCACCCGTTCCCTACCTTACAATCTGCCCCTGAAACACAAACTGACAAGTTCTCTTTAAAAAAATGAATATATACATATCCAAGCTAAAACGCTGCATGCTGATCACCACACTGCTTGTTCTGTTCTCTGTCCCACTCGCGGCGCAGGATGCCGAATCACTGGACTGGACTACGACCAAGGATAAATGGGGGCAGTTAATACTTTGTCAGCGCATTTACAAAATGCCTGAGGTCAAACCCCGTCTCTACAGTTTTGATATTGAACAGTGTGACAAGGCCGGGCAATTGGTCGTAGACGTCATCTCAAAGTACTCAAAGCAGGAACAGGCTCAACTTAAAAATCAGGCAGAGCGCCACGCGTTCATGCTTTCAGAAAACACCTCCGAGCCATACCACTCAGTCCCCGCATGCCGGGAGTATTGCGGTAAATTAGCCGAAATCCAGGATAAACGCAGTGATTGATAAAACAGGATTCTCCATGGGAACGCAGGTAGACCCATATGCCGGCTTTAAAAAACTGCCGGATTGGGTCGCTTTTGACCTCTGCAAGGCTTACGCGGCACCCGGTGGTAACTATCTTTTACACAACACACGGAATGGTAAACGTGCCATGGTCATGCCGGAAGTGTATGCCTCGCTTTTGCGTTGTGGCCAGTTCCAGACCATCGCCAGCCATACTGCCAATATCATTGAAGGCAACCCGGGTATGAAAGACCAGCAGGCGACCATCAATAACGTACTCCAGCAGATGCTCGATACCGGCATGATGGTGTCTGCTAAAAAAGTCTGCGACCGACTCAAGGCCAAGGTTGACACTGGAGTAGAAGACCACGAGATTAGTGCTCCGGTTGTTGCCATCAATACCTGGGAGCGCCCACAGGCACTGGAGCGCCTGCTTGAATCCGTCGTCGCCAATTGCAACACCACTAAGGTTCATCGCCTGTATGTGATTGACGACTCACGTAAAGCAGAGAATATCAGTAAAAATCAGGACCTGGTGGAAACCTACGCTTCCAGGGTTGCAACACCCCTTGAATATTTTGGCCAGGACGAACAGCAGGCACTGCTGGATGACCTTTCGAAGCGATTGCCTGAACATGAAAGTGCCATCCGTTTCCTGGCAGACCAGTCCAGGTGGCGGGATCACTGGACGTCCGGTCTGAATCGCAACCTTGCCTTGTTGTTATCCTGTGGTCATCGTCTGGTGATGATGGATGACGATAGCATTTGTGATGTATACGATCCCCCTCAGCTTAAGCCCAATATCACGTTTTCGGATAATCCCCGTGAAGCTGATTTTTTTGCCAGCGAGCAGGATTGGGCTCATTTGCACCAACCCATAAACCCTGATCCGGTCAGTCGTCACATGCAGTGTCTCGGCTTACCCTTTTCAGAGGCGGTGACCGTGTTGGGGCAGGGCAACCTGAAACCTGCCGGTCTCTCCAACGCAACTGCACTGCAGATCAGTGAGTTGGAACCCGACTCAAGGGTATTGATGACAGAATGTGGTTCACTGGGCTGTCCTGGCACCACCAGTAACACCTGGCTACCGAATATGGCAGAGAACTCGCTCAAGCGAATGTTGAAATCAGGGCAAAAAACGACCAATGCGCTCACCAGGCGCAAGGTCTGGAGTGGCCGGAACCATCCCCATTTCGCACCCCGACCCAATATGTCGCAGATCACCGGTTTTGATAACCGTCATATGTTACCGCCGTATTTACCCATTATGCGTGCCGAGGATCAACTGTTCGGCTACATGCTGGACTTCATATTCCCGTCAGCCGTCACGCTGGATTACCCCTGGGCGATCCCGCATTTGCCATTACCGGAACGTGAATGGCAGAACAAAGACCTGAATTTCACACCCTCTGATTCGTTTCCCAGTTTCTTTTTTGAAATGATACTCGAGAAAAAATCATCCTGTTTGTCCGATTTACCCGCTGATCGCCTGGCAAATTTGTCTGCCTGGTTTAAAAAAATGTCCACGGCATCCAGTAAATCCCTGGGCGACATGTACCGCGATACCCGCTTGTGTGACGATTCAGACCGGCTTGAGCAATTGAATGGTTTACTCACTGCCAATGAGTCAGCCCCGGTTAACTGGCAGAATTACCTTCGAAATGGCAGCAAAGAATTGAACATGGATCTGGAAGTAGCCAGTCGTCCGGGTTTCGCCGTCAAAGGTTTTCCCAAAGGCATGGAAGGTGAAGAATTAATCGGATTCTGGAGAGATGTTTGGGCTGGATTTGCAGACGCATTAAATGCATGGCCGCAAATCCGGCAGGCCGCAGCTGATATTTTAGAGGCTGAAAAAGCGCCAGATTGAATGAGTCCCTATAAACGGGCCTGACGAGCTTCACTGGGTGCGGTACCTGTCCAGCTTTTATATGCGCGCGAGAACGAACTCGGCTCGGAAAACCCGAGCAGCAGGGAAATTTCAGTCAGTGTCAGGCTGTTGTCCATAATGTACTGCTCAGCCAGGTTGCGTCGTGTCTCTACCAACAGAGACCTGAAATTGCTATCTGCATCCGTCAACTTGCGGTGCATTGTTCGTACCGACATATGCAACGAAGCGGCCACCGAGTCATCACTGACACTACCAATCGGCAATTGATCCAGTAACTCCGATTGCACCCTCGCAACGATATCATTGCGGTCAAGCAATGCGAGGCGTCGCGTAACGACCTGGTCATTCAACATCGCCAGTTCCGGGCTGGCACCAGCCAGCACTTCATCGGCAAGTGACAATGGGATCAGCAGTTGGTTTTCAGCCTGATCAAAATTCAGCTCACAACCAAAATATTCAAAATAGGGTTTAATGTCCCTTGGCTCAGGGTGTTTGAAGTTGACCGCCTGCAAACGAAAATAATCCCCGCTAACCAGCCGACACATCATGGTTACCATTGACAGTGCACTGTCGTCACGCACAGTTTCACACTCGCTGGGCACATTCAGCTTGAGTGTGACCACCATGCAAGCACCCTTGTCCTCAACGCGAACTACAGCCTTGTCATTTACAACACGGCTAAAACGTTGCAGCCGCGAGCAGGCTTTTCTCAAGGTCAGGCTGGCCTGCCAGGCGTAACCGAGGGCACCCAGTTGTGAAGGTACATACACGGATGCCGCTCTGAGACCCAGGGCTTCATCACCAGTGAGGCTCAAAGTCTTTGCCCTGATTCGATCAATCTTCACAAACGGGACACGCACACCCGGATCAATGGGTAGCTTTACATTGATATCTTCAGCCGCAAACAAGGGTGCAGGATCAATCCCGTAGGATTCGATCGTCCTCCATAGAATGACCAAAGTTGGTGCAAATACCGTCATACGCGCGATTACCTGTAGCTGATGTGTGAAAACATGCCTTTATTCTCTTTCACCTGTCAACTTTGGTCAACTGATTGTCCACGTTGGTCAAGCGAAGCCTGCCTGACTTGCCTAAAGTACGCCCATCGCAAATACCGTTAGTGGAAAAAGCAGCAATGCATATAGAAGAGAATATGTTGCAGGCAGAAATTGAATTTTGGCAATACATGATAGAGAGCCGGAGAGGAACAGTTTCTGAACAAGCAACCGAACGCATGCTGAATGCGTGTGAGTTAGCAGAGAGAAAGTTGATGATGATGGAACGCACACTTTCGTATGTTGATACAAGGCAATGAAGAGGATAGTGAAAATGGAACAGATTTTGATGAGAAATGTCATGCGAGTGGTGGTCGCGAGTTCATTGATCGCCATCAGTGTCAATGTTGCGATGATGATTGCTTAAGTAGCAATAACCGTATTTAGTTTTGGGGGTTTTTCGGTAGCAACACGCCCGCTGCCACATTAGTGCTCCGGTCTCGGCAATACCCTGGTGGATTTCCCCCCCCTTTGCCAGGGATGAGACCGGAGCAATTTTTTATTCTTCCAGTAGATACTCACGTAACGAACCAAAGTCGGCTGGCATCGAAACGCTCAAAACCTCTTTTTCAATCACTTGCTGCAATTCTTCGGGCAAAGTTATAGGACGATTCAGAGTTTCTTCAATGGTCTCCCTGAACTTGGCCGGATGTGCCGTACATAAAAACACACCCGTTTCCTCGTCTGCGAGGCTGTCTGTCAATGCTCTCCAGGCCAGCGCGCTGTGTGGATCTGCCAGGTAGCCCTCTGCATCAAGAGCGCGTACAGCATCCCGTGTTTCAGCATCACTGATGGCAAATGATGTCAGCAGGTTCTGCAAAGGCAGGTCATGGCGATCTTCCATCTCCAGCACCCTTGGAAAATTGTTAGGCAGGGAAATATCCATGGCATTGGTCAGCGTTGCCACGGTGGGGTTTGGTTCCCATTTGCCTGAAGCTAAAAACCTCGGCACCGTATCATTGCAGTTGGTAGCCGCAATCATCCGCTTGATCGGCAAACCGATGGCATATGCCAGCAATCCGGCCGTTACATTGCCGAAATTACCACTGGGAACACTTAATACAGGCTCGGTCCCCCTTGGCAGACGGGCAACCGCTTCAAAGTAATAACAAACCTGTGCCAGCAGCCGGGCGACATTGATTGAGTTGGCCGAGTTAAGCCCCAGTGTCTCAACCAGTTGTGGATCGTCAAATGTCTGTTTGACCAGTTTTTGACAGGCATCAAAATCATCTTCAATGGCAATGGTGCGTATGTTGCCACCCTGTGTACAAAACAGCTTTTCCTGCAATGGGGTTACTTTGCCTTTCGGATACAGCACCACTACATCAATACCGGGTTGAGCATAAAACGCGAGCGCGACCGCGGCCCCCGTATCACCCGAGGTTGCTGTCAGGATAGTGGTTCGCTGATTCGCATTGAAACTGCCCAGGCACTGCGCCATAAAGCGTGCGCCAAAGTCCTTGAAGGCAAGCGATGGACCGTGAAAAAGCTCAAGTGCGTGAATGTGTTCGGAAACAGCTGCAAGTTCCAGCGGGAAATTAAAAGCCTTTTCCACGCATTCCTGCAAAACATCCTTTGCCATTGCGTCACCGATCAAGTGTTGCAATATCAATGCGCTACGGCTGACAAAATCCATTTCCAATATAGCTGGAACATTATCCAGAGGTGTTAGTTGTTCCGGGAAAAAAAGACCCTGACCTTTCCCAAGCCCGGTAATAACGGCCTGTGGAAAAGTTAATTTTTGTTCCGGATGTTTGATATTAATGAATTGCATGGTTTATGTTTCCTGTCCTGGTCTACTCAGGATCAAACTTTTCTGGCACCCGCGAGATCTGCCCGACAGATATGCACGAATCCTGATTCATTTTTTAAGTAGTGTTTTTCCAACCAGTCTGCTGCAGCCTCCGCCACACGGCTGTCATCTACAATGCAAAAAACCGTCGGTCCGGAACCTGAAATACCCGTCGCCAACGCACCCATTTGTGCCAGCGCGGTTCGAGCTTCCTCGAATCCAGGTAGCAAGGACTTTCGGTAAGGCTCGGCCAGCAAATCAACCAGGCAATTTGCTGCAGCCTCTGCTTCACCCTGGTGCAGTTGATGTACAAACAAGGCAAACTGCGCGGCATGTGTCACGACCGTTTTGCGATCATAATTAACTGGTAAAACCTCTCTCGCGGGTCGCGTTTCCAACCGCGTGCCTGGCCAGGCAACGACAGACTGCCAGTGACCAGGCCACGGCAGACCATACTGGCGTGCACTACCTGGCATGCACAAACGTAAACCACCCAGCAAACACGGGGCAATGTTGTCCAGGTGCACCTCGCCGCTGATGCTGCCTTCCATCTCTGCCATCAAGTTCAATAGTGCAGGGCGATCCAGCGGACGCCCAAAGTATTGATTCAAGGCGACCAGCGTGGCGACAATGGAACTCGCACTCGAGCCCAGCCCGCTACCCACAGGTAAACGCTTGTCCAGCGTGATATTCAAGGGCCGAATAACAATACCGGCAGCCAGGGCTGCCTTTTCAAAACGCCGGCACGAACTGACGACGATGTTGAGTTCCTGATCTTGAGGCAATGCGTGAGCGAATTCACCGTCAAGACACAAGGTCCAGTCATCCGGGTCCCCCGGCATGATGCTGACACAATCACCTAGCAGACTGCCGTCCACCGGGGCCAGCGCTAAACCAAGCGCGTCAAAACCTACAGAAACATTACCGGAAGATGCCGGCGCGTATACGGTTAGTATCTTTTTACTCATAAGTCTAACGGCCTCCATGCTGTGCGCAGCAGATCGCCAAATACACCTGCTGCGGTAACGTCTGCGCCTGCGCCATAACCACGCAGCACCAACGGAATAGGCTGGTAATACCGGGAGAGCAGTACCAGGGCATTTTCGCCATCGCGAATTGAACACAGCGGTTTACCCTTCGGTACAGTTTCCACACGAACACTGCATTGACCATTCTCAATCCGGCCAACGTAACGCAAAACTCCACCCCCGGCTTTTGCAGCCTCAACCCGATCGGTATATGCCTCATCCAGCACTTTCAGGCGATCAATGAGCTCTGAGCTATCGGCATCTGCAGCAAAACCGTTTTCAATCACCGGCTCAACCTGGATGTCATCAAGCTCAAGATCCATGCCAACTTCGCGGGCAATGATCAATAACTTACGGGCCACATCCATACCGGACAGATCATCTCTCGGATCAGGTTCGGTAAAGCCGAGTTGCATGGCTTTTTCAACCGCTTCTGAAAGCGCCATTCCATCTTCCAGCATTCCGAAAATCATTGACAATGACCCGGATAAAATACCACCAAATGACTTTAATTCGTCACCGGAACGTATCAGCGACTGCAATGTATCAATGAATGGAAGTCCAGCGCCCACGTTGGTTTCATACACAAATTTGCGGTAGTGCCGCGCCGCAACGGCACGCATTTCACGGTAATAGGCGATACTGCTGGTATTAGCCTTTTTATTGGCCGCCACGACGTTAAAGCCATTGGCGAGAAAATAGGCGTATTGTTCTGCCAGTAACTGGCTTGTTGTGCAGTCAATAATGGTCGGGTTAAGTAAGCCCAGTTGTTGGCGGATCGCGACAATGTCATCAATTGTCCAGCTGACACCCTCTTCTTCGAGAGTCGCCTGCCAACTACCAAGCTCAACGGTGTCGTTTCCAACCAGTAATTTATTGCTGTTGGCAATCGCCCGGACATGTAACGCCTTGTGACCTGCGGTGAGCCTGCTATCGTGTCTTTGAAATTGTTCGAGTAAGGCCGCGCCGACATTGCCACAACCGAGCAAAATGACATCCATGTGGCTGGTGTGGCTGAAAAACGCCGTATGACAGGCCCGTAGTGCAGGCTGGGCTGCCTTCATCTGGACCACCACAGCGATAGCACATTCGGTAGAACCCTGGGCAATGACCTCAACATTGACTCCGGCTGCGGATATTGCACTCAGGAAACGTGCTGCCAAACCCCGGTAGTGCTTCATTCCATCACCGACCAGTGTAATAACAGAACGCTTGTCCATCACCGAAATACCACTGATCAAACCATGCAGAATTTCAAAATGAAAGGTCTCGGCCAGTGCCTTGCGTGCCCGTTCCGCCTCAGCGCTGCGTACACACAAGGTAATACTGTATTCCGAGGAAGTCTGCACGATTAGAAGAACTGAAATGGACTGGTTGGCCAGCGACTCCATGACCCGCCTGGCAACACCCACCCGACCACGCATACCACCACCTTGCAGGGTGATAGTGGCCACATCATCCAGGTGTGAAATACCCCGGACCACTGATGGTTTCTCGGTGTTGGCATGAATCAGAGTGCCTGCCTTGTCGGGGTAATAGGTATTCTTGATCTCGCAGGGAATGCCGGCGCTCATCAAAGGTGTCAATGCCTTGGCGCTGATAACCTTGGCACCAAAGAACGATAGTTCCATGGCTTCTTCATAACTGACTTCGTCGAGGCATTTTGCGCTGGCGACGATACGCGGATCAGCGGTGAAAAACCCATCCACGTCTTTCCAGATCTCACAGCTGCGTGTCTGCAGCGCTGCTGCTACGCATGCCGCACAGTAGTCAGAACCGTTACGACCCATCAGTTGTGGTTTGCCCTTGTCATTGCAGCCATAGAATCCCGGCAATACCAGGATGGCATGATCACCATCCATGGCCTGTTGCAACAAAGGTGCTGCCGCTTCGATGTCTACCAGGCTATCCGTGTAACTGTCATTAGCCGGTGGCAGAATATCGGTTTCCGACCAACGGGCCGAGTGGCCCTGCGCATTCAACAAATCACACATCAGGCGACTGGTGAAGCCTTCACCGGTTGAAAGGAGTTCTGCCTGAACTTCGGGCGGGCACTGCTCAAGCAATGCTACACCCGCCAGACGGGTTTCCAGGCGCTTGAGTTGCACCTGTAAAAAATCCGTTGCCAGCGGACAGGTAAAACCTGACGCTTGCATCCTGTTCAGAATTCCCTGCTCTTTTTCGTTGATGCTTTCCAGTACGGCCTTGAAATCACCACCTTCAAT
>RCNC010001031.1_pt1 | contig 18557 bp, 16 predicted proteins | sample 2041301 | NCBI WGS metagenome assembly RCNC01 (sample SAMN09708231, study PRJNA481090) | Marine sediment metagenome, whole genome shotgun sequencing project. | biome: marine sediment; feature: ocean; material: sediment; isolation source: Sewage treatment plant 13A marine sediment (STP13A) ... | reverse complement strand
CCCCGTGAAAACGGGTGCGAGGACCCTGAAGGATGCCGTCAACGAGGCCATGCGGGACTGGATCGCGAACATACGCGACACCTTCTACCTGTTTGGAACCGCGGCCGGGCCCCATCCGTTTCCCACCATGGTCAAGCACTTTCAGCGTGTCATCGGCCAGGAGACGGCGAGGCAGATCCGGGCCGCCGAGGGGCGCCCACCCGATGCGGTCGTGGCCTGCGTGGGCGGAGGCAGTAACGCCCTGGGGATCTTTCAGGCCTTCCTGAAGAAACCGGAGGTCAGGCTCTACGGGGTGGAGGGCGCCGGCCTGGGCCTGTCCGGGCAGAAACACAGTGCTCCCTTGAATCGCGGCTCCGACGGGATGCTCCACGGGACCTACACCCGGATTCTGCAGGATCGGGACGGGCAAATCCGGGAGGCCCACTCGATTTCCGCCGGCCTCGACTACCCGGGCGTGGGGCCGGAACACAGCCACCTCCAGGAGACCGGCCGGGTGAAGTACGTGGGTATCACGGATCGAGAGGCCCTGGACGCCTTTGTCCTCTTGTCGAGGACCGAGGGCATCATCCCTGCCCTGGAATCCGCCCACGCCATCGCCTATTCCCTCAAGCTCGCGAAGAAGATGCGTAAGAAGGACGTGATCGTCGTGAATCTCTCCGGCCGGGGCGACAAGGATCTCGAGCAGGCGCAGGCCGCACTCGGAAAGATCGGTAGGGGGAAGAAGGCATGAGCCGCTACCGAGCGTGTTTCGAGGCCCTCCGCGCCCGCAAAGAAAAGGCCTTCATTCCCTTCTTCGTCATCGGCGACCCCGACTACAAGACCTCCCTCAGAGCCGTCAAGGCCTCGCTCGAGGCGGGTGCGGACATGCTCGAGCTGGGCATCGGGTTCTCCGACCCGATCGCGGACGGCCCTTCGATCCAGGCGGCGGATCTGCGGGCCCTGAAAGCGGGGATGACGGTGAATCGCTGTTTCGAGTTCATCAAAGACATCCGCAAGTTCAGCGACGTTCCGATCGGGCTCCTGGTCTACTACAACCTGCTTCTCCGGAGAGGTGTGAGCCGCTTCTGCCGGCAGGCGGGCAAGGCCGGGGTGGACGGCATCCTGGCAGCGGACGTGCCGATCGAGGAGGCGGGGCCCGTGATCGAAGGCTGCAAGTCCTCCGGGGTCGACCCCATCTTCATGGTGACGCCCACGACTACGGACGAGCGGTTACAGAAGATCCTGGTGCACGCAGACGGGTTTCTCTACCTGGTGGCACTCCTGGGGGTGACCGGGGCGAGGGGAGACCTGCATCCCGAGGCGCTGCAGCTGATCCGAACGGTTCGCTCGCAGACGGACCTCCCCGTGTGCGTGGGCTTTGGGATCTCCCGCCCGGAACATGTCCGTGCCCTGAGCCGGGCCGGTGCGGACGGTGCGATCGTGGGCAGCGCCATCGTAAACGTGATTGCCCGCAACCTCCGGACACGGGGAAAGCTGCCGGAGGCCCTCAGACGCTATGTCCGGACCATGAAGAGCCAAACCCTCCCGGGAAAAAGCTAGCCCGCCCTAGAGCGGTCCTTGTGCCATCTGGCTGAGATGGAGCCCCACCACGCCCAGGACGATGAACACGATCGAGACGATCTTCAGCAGGCTCACCGATTCCTGGAACCATACGATTCCGATGAGCGCAATCATTGCGGTACCGAGACCGGCCCAGATGGCGTAGACAACACCCAGCTCCATCTTCTTCAGGGCCAGAATCATGAAGGAAAAGCTCACCATATACAGGACAAACACCAGGACGGAAGGGATGAGCCTCGTGAAGCCCTCCGACAGCTTCATACAGGTCGTGCCCATTACTTCCAGCACGATGGCCATGGCAAGATAGAACCAGTACATGAGATTTCCTCCCTTATCGAATCGCACGCCTCCGCCGGCTGCGAGGGAGAAGCATAGAGGGCCGGATCGTTTCGTGTCAACAGAGCGGTTGGAGAGGGAATGGTCTCATCACAGGGGCCCGCAATCCGACCGTATGCGTATTCAGCCCTCTTTGGGCAGCTCGGCCAGTTCCTGCCTCACCTTGTCGGGTTCGATCAGGGTGCCCAGGTGTTCGAAGATCTCCAGGGCCTGGGTCAGATAGCCCCTTGCATCCGCCACGTTTCCCAGCTGTTTGTGGAGACGCCCATAACCCGCGTAGGCCAGGGCCAATTCATTCTCGGCCTTTGTCTCTCGAAAGATGCAGAGCGCCTGGTCGAAGTGGGGCCCTCCCTCGTTAGGGCTGGTTTCTAAGGCGACTTCTCCCAGCAGCCGGTGTGCCTTGCCGACATGACCTCGTGCTCCGCACCGCTCGGCAAGTTCCAAGAGCTGGCTGGCCGTCTCTCCCGCCTTGTCGAACTGCCCTGCGAGCCAGTACCCTTGGGCGAGGTAGTGCATGTTAGGGATCACGGCGGATACGAAGCCTGCAGCTTGGGCGAGCGGGATGAGCCCAGTCAGTGCCTCGATACTCCTCTCCGGGTCCCCGGCGTGGCACCAGGCGGATGCCACAGGTCCCTGCGCAGCGACCTTGTCCCCGGGGTTATGGGCCGTTCCCAACGCCAGCTCTCCGTATTCGATTGCCTTTTCCATGTCACGTTTGCATGTGTGAGCAAGGCACAGCGTCCACGCGGACCATGAGATCAGGTTGTTGGCACCAAACTCCCGAGCAGCTTCCAGCGCGTTTCGGCCGAGTTCGACCGCCTCATCCCAGCGACCGAGCTCTGTGCACGCGTATGAGCTTATGAGAAGGGGCCGCACGTGGTTGCGGAGGTGAAAACCCCCTTCCATAACGCGAAGGGCACGTTCTTTCAAGGCGAGGACACTCTCGTAATCGCCCCGCCACAGATGCGTCGTTGCCAGAGTGAGGTATGCAAACCCGGTTTCTTCCGGATACCCCGCGGCCTCACACAGGTCGACCCCTTTGGTCCCGGTCTCGATGGCCCGATCAAGTTGGCCGAAGAGAAAGTCCCAGTACCCCATGCGGGCGTAGAACGCCCCCTGCACGCCTCGATCTCGTATTTCGGCCGCCATCGATTCGTGGCGCGCCAGAAGTTCCTCGTACTCTTTGAGCTTCAGGAGTTTGAAGAACACGAGGTGCTGGTTCAATACCAGAGAGATTCGCCGCTCCTTGTTTTCCTCGGTCTCGGGAAGGGTGTCCAGCACCTCCATGGCCTGGTCAAAATAGGCCTTTGCGTCCTCCATGGCGTGGGCCTTGACCGCCTTCTGGTTCGCCAGATCCAGATACTCGACCGCCTTGACCGTATTGTCACTCCGCACATAGTGATGGGCCAGGAGTTCGTAGTACTCCTCCAGCCTCTCCGCATAGATTTGTTCGATGGCCCGCCCGATCTTCTCGTGGATCTCCTTTCTCTTCTTGTGAAGCAGGCTGTTGTAGGCCACCTCCTGGGTCAGGGCGTGCTTGAAGAAATATTCCAGCTCCGGGAAGAGTTGCTTCTCGTAGATAAACTCCAGGCCCTGAAGGTTGACAAGGGAACCCTTCAGTTCTTCCCGCATGCCCGTGACGGTCTGCAAGATCCGGTAGGCAAACTCCCGGCCGATCACCGAGGCCACCTGCATGATCCGTTTGAGGCTCTCCTCCAGCCGATCCATCCGGGCCGCGATGATCCCCTGAATCGTGTCAGGCACCTGGATCTCCGAGGGCTTCTTGGCCAGCACATAGTGATCATCCTTTCGGTGGATCGAGCCGTTCTCGAGGAGGCTGTGGGTGAGTTCCTCCACGAACAGGGGGTTGCCCCCGGCCCGGCCGAGGATGACGTCTCTCAGTTCGGGGACGACTTCCCCCTCCTCGAGGATGGCCTGCACAAGGTCCGCACTGTTCCGGGCGGACAGTTGATCCAGGCTGATCTGGGCGTAGTAGGATTTGCTGCCCCACGTGTGGGTGTACTCCGGCCGGTAGAGAAGGAGCAGAAGGATGCGGGTGTTTGCCAGCCTTCCCACGAGATAGTCGAGAAATTCCTGGGAGGTCTTGTCGATCCAGTGAACGTCCTCCACGATAAGCAGCAGCGGCTTGTCTTGGCTCAACCGAATGAGCAGGTCTCGTATTGCCTCGAAGGCCCTCTGTCTTCTCTGTTGCGGGTCGAGTTGAAGGTATCTTTCGTCGTCCACCTGGACGGACAGAAGCTCGTGGAAGGAGGGAAGGTAGCCGAGGAGCTTCTCGTGGAGCCGGGTCAACCCTTCTCTCACCTTCCTCTTGACCATGTATTCCCGGTCTTCCTCTTCAATCTTGAAATACGATTTGAGGATGTCCAGGATGGGCAGGTAAGGCATGGAACTGCCGTAATGGAGGCAAAGGCCCTGCAGGCAAGTGTATTCGTCCCTGGAGACTGCCTTCCTGAGCTCCAGGATGAGCCTGGATTTTCCGACCCCGGCCTCTCCCACGATCCCGACGATCTGACCGGACCCAGACCGGGCCTCGCCGCAGGCCTCCCGAAGGACCTCCAGATCTTTGCCCCGGCCCACGAACCGGGTCAGGCCCCTGGCCGCAGAGGCCTCGATGCGGGTCTCGACTTCGCTGGGCCGGACGAGTTCGTAGGCCTCCTGGGGCTTCTCCTTCCCCTTGACCTCAACTCTTCCCAACGAAACGAACTCGAAGTAATCTCTGACCAGCCGGTGAGTGTTCCCTGAGACCATGACACTGCCCGGCCTGGCCATGGTTTCCATCCGGGAGGCCAGGTTCGTGGTGTCGCCGATGGCCGTGTAGTCCATCTTCAGATCATCGCCGATGGTGCCCACGATCACCGGGCCCGAGTTGAGCCCCAACCGCATCTTGAAATCGACCCCGCGGACCTCCTTGATCTTTGCTCCGTATCCCGTCACGGCACTCTGAATCGACAAGGCCGCATGGCAGGCCCTCCGGGCATGGTCCTCATGGGCCAGGGGGGCACCGAAGAGGGCCATCACACCATCGCCCGTGAACTTGTCGATCGTGCCCTCGTACCCGTGGATCTCATCCACAACGATTCGGAAATAGCCCTCCATGATCTGGTGGACTTCCTCCGGGTCGAACTTCTCCGAGATGGATGTGTAATCGGCCAGATCGGCAAAGAGGACCGTCACGAGCTTCCTCTCCCCCTCGACAGAACTGCGGGTGGTGAGAATCTTATCGGCCAAGTGTTTGGGCGCGTAGGACTGGGGCTTGCCGTAGTCGATGGGAGAGGTCTGTACGGGTTGTCTCAGATCATGTCCGCATTCGCTGCAGAACTTGGCACTCGGGGGGCTGTGGAATTCGCAGTCCGAACACGTCCTCTCAAGCTTGGCCCCGCATTCCGCGCAAAACAGTCCTGTCTCGGAATTTTCGGCCATGCATTTCGGGCACTTCAGCCCGGAGTTCCGAGAAAGCTTAGGCAATATCAGACGGAGGTCCTCGCTTGAAGGGAACGGGAAGAAAACACAGGCCGAGGCAGAATCTTCAGCCTCGTCGAATGTGCAGAGGAGCGTGGTGGGGAGGCAGGGAGATTCTGTCTGAAGCCGACCAGAATACATTCTATACCTTAGAAAATCAGCATAGATCTTGTCAAGCTTTTTCTTGCCTTGCGCCTATGTGGTTACGGCCGGCCTAATCCTCCTCGATGATCGCGTCGTAGAACTCAACGATGTTTTTGGGCCCGTCACTCTCGTTGAACTTCATGGCAGGACGCGGGTGCCGGTTCAGTTGGCCCGTGAGCATGTAGGGAATGTCATACCCCCACTTGAGGTCCCTGCGCAGAGGCTCGATGTGATCCTGGATGCACTGCAGGATCGGCCTGAGCTTGAATTTCGGGTTGTGCAGGAAACCGATCAGGAGTTCCGTCTGGCAGTTTCCGGCGCCGCGGCCGAGCCCGGCCAGGCTGCCGTCGAGCCGGTTGGCCCCCTGGATGATCGCTTCGATTGTGTTCGCGTAGCCGAGTTGCTGGTTGTTGTGGGTGTGAATCCCCACCTCTTTACCGGCAGCCTTCATGTGTTTCAAGTACTTCTTGGTCAGGTATTGAATCTGTTCGCTGTACAGGGCCCCGAAGCTGTCCACGAGATACATCACCTCGACTTCCGACTGTGCCAGGGCCTCCAGGGCCTGATCGAGTTCCCATTCCTGGATCGTGGAGATGGCCATGAGGTTGCAGGTCGTCTCGTAGCCCTTGTCGTGGGCGTCCTTGATCATGTCGATGGCGGTCGGAATCTGGTGGACGTAGGTGGCGACGCGGATCACGTCGATCACGCTCTGCTCTTTCGGCAGGATGTCTACGTCGCAATCGGTTCGCTCCGCATCGGCCATGACCGTGAGCTTCATCGGCGTATCGTTCTCGCCCACGATGCGCCGGATGTCGTCCTCGTCGCAGAACTTCCAGGCGCCGAACTTGTCACGGGCGAAGATCTTCTTCGAGGCCTTGTAGCCGAACTCGAGGTAGTCGATCCCACCCTCGGCGCAAGCGTCATAGATCGCCTTGATGACCTTGTCGTCGAACATGTGGTCGTTCATCAGACCGCCGTCACGGATGGTACAGTCCAACACCCGGATCTCGGGCCTGTAACCCAACCACCGCTGGGCGGCGCTCGAGCCTTCCGCATTCTCCTGTTTCGTGCTCATGATCTCCTCCCGCAAAAGGGCTAATGTGCCGGAAACCTTAAAGTATACAGAAGAAGGCTCTGTTCGTCCAGGGACGATACGGGGATGAACATATGGGGGGGAATCTACCGCGCTGACCACCCACCGGCTCAGGCAGGGGGATCCTCGGAAGGGGCCTTCTTGTATGGGCACGTGTGCCCACCACGACGGCCTTTGCACTCGCCGCCACACCCATAGGGCAAAATCTTTTTCCAGCAGCCCGCGGGAAGCCCTCGAAGCTGTTCCGCTTTGAGTTCGCCCCGGATCTTGAGCCGGGAATCCATGGCCATCTCGCCCAGTTGTCCCTTCAGTGTGAAAAGGGCCTTCTGCCTCTCGACAATCTGCTCCGTGCCTGAATCTGGATCTCTGAACAGTCGGTCAAGCTCTTCCTTCTTTTCTCGGATCGCGGCTCTCAGCTCCGAGCTGTCTTCAGCGAACCGGCCTCGGATGTCCTCTATCCTCTTGACCTGTTCCTCGTTCAGTTGAAGACTGTCCTTCAGGGCGTGCAAACACCCTTTGGAGGCTTGCATACAGGCACATCCCGCCCCTTCCGCGCCGGCCTTGTACGGGCATCCCGCTGACGGTTTCTTGGATGCATGTGGGCAACCAGGAACGTCCCCGGCTGTGGCCTCCATGTTCGGGACGAGAAGAAACAGGGTCAGCAGGGTGGCCAACAAGAACAACCCTGTGGTCATTGGATGATCGCGGGAAAGCGTCTTCGAGTGAAATGTTTTCATTGGGAGATCCTCCATGTCTATAGTATGTCTTGGTAAGATGCTGCCGAGAGAGGGTAGGTTCCCGGCTTGGGAGAGTCAAGAGTGCAATCTCGCTCAAAGGAAAGAGGTGGCGGAGGGAGTAGGATTCGAACCGGCGTGCCGGTAATAGAATCAATCACTTACACAGAGGATGGAACGCAGCCGGAACGAAATGATGCCAAAATTATCACGCCTCCGATCCGGAAATCTATGTTCAGGTATGATGGGCCAAGACGAAGAAAGTCTGATTTTGGGGTGCTGGCGAAGATCTCCAACTGCAGAATGCCGCTAGGCGAGCAGCAGAATGTATGAAACATTAAAGGGAGACCCGAGAGTTTTCTCCTTGCAATGCTAACATGAAGATGAATAGAATTGCAGAATATTTCCCACAACACCCTTATGTTCAACCTGTAGACATCTCTCTTCCATCATTTATCGTTTCCCGACTAGTCATTGCAGAGTGGCGTCATGCAGACGAACACGGCCTCGGAAAGTTAATCAGCAGGGGCCTTCAATGCTCGTAAAGCGGCCCAACTTATGTAACCTACAATGGAGGTACTGATCATGCGAGCAATCCGGATTCTGGCAATCATCGCTCTGGTGCCCTTGGGTTGTAACAAGCACGACACCGAAGTGACCACCGAATTATTGGAAAAGCAGGCGGCCGGCGAACAGAACCTGCAAGCCACCCAGACGACAAATAAAAAGCCGGAACTCGCCACCGGAGGCCCGGCCGGGGAGGGTACTTGCGATCCAGTGTTAAAGGACTATGAATATCCGAACTCGAATGTAGATGGAACCCATTCAATGGGCAACACGGTTTCGGTCATGTACAAGTCTCTGGACGACTTTGCAGAGGTCGTGGCATTCTACCAGAAGAAGTTTCCAGGCTCGAGCCCCCAATCCGGCACAAACGCCTACTTCGGTAAGACGGCCCCCGACGGGAGTGAAGTCACCGTGACCCTGACAAAAACCGGCAAGACAACCCAGATTATCTTGAAGCGCGACAAGAAGTGATAGGCAGAGAGGGGTCTCCCTTCTGCCATTGTCCTCCCGACACTTCATTCGAACTCAAGCGTGCATTATATCTGTAACCATGGGAGCTGAACGATGAAGAAGTCTATCCTTTTTCCCCCTCTTCCCCTCTTTCTTGCTTTCGTCCTTTATCCGCACATCTGCTTTTCAATCGAGCCCGGCCTCTATAGTACGGAAGCGCTTATGGCGCTATGTTCACAACTGGATAACAAGGTCGAGGAATGCAAAAGGTCTATCAAGGATCTGGAAGGCAGAAGAGGTGAGGTACCAGCAGGATATATGAAAAGAAGAATTAACGGTATTGAGAATCTCGAGACAAAAGTCAAAAAGGGAATTGAATAAGAGATTGAACGAAAAATCGATTGAAAAATGAAGTTCAAAGGCGTTCCTTTATCTGAATCGAAAGGAGGACAACATGAGTAAATCCAATTTGTGTTCAGCAGTAGTCGTCCTGTTGCTTACATGTGTTGTGACCTCATCCGTGCACGCACAACTTACGGTTACGTCTGAAGAATTTCAGGTTCCACAGACCCTTATAGACGAAATGGCCGACAGAAATGCAGATCAGGATGATCTGGAAGCGTTTCTGGTGACCGTCACCCCTGAACAGTATATGAAGACCGCCAAAGAATTGGGAGAGACGCTGGAAATTGACAAAACAACTTTCTTTGCCGACGCAAAGGGCAATTTTGCGGTTGAAGCCGTGTCGCCTCAAGGCAAAATGACCATGGTCTATAAAGAACGTGAACAAACAATGAATCAGATTTTGTGGGCAGAAAAAAAGGTCATCAAGTCGGACGTCGCAGAGATGAAGAAGATGAGGCAGGGTGCAGCAGATGCCGGGGGCCAAATGCAAGAAAACATGCCTGATTTGAACGCAATGTTTGAAGGGATGACCGATGAGGAAAAAGTGGCGGCCCAGAGGTCATTGCCCGGCTTTTTGGACAGGGGGAGCGCAAAACCAAAACCGACGGTGAAACGTACCAACAAAAAGAGGACCATTCTTGGTCAGAGTGCCACATTATACATTGTTACGACGAGCAGGGGTGAACTCAAAGGAATCTGGGCTGCAAAGGATGACAGCGAGTTGGCAGAGAGATTTCGAAAAATCGCAGAAAAATCAGAAGCCGTCTTCGGTATGCAAGATGACGACGATGTGGATGAGTTGGAATTACTCGGCGGCAAATATCCGCTTGAGGTCGTTACGGTTGAACGAGGTTCGTGGGGCAGCACACTTTCTGTTGAGGTTCATAGAACCACGGGGATTGATAAAGGAAATCCACCCCGGAAGCCGTTCTACATTCCCGGCACGGCCGAGGGTTTTAGAACGGGCAGCATGATGGATGAGATGCCGGATATGAGCAGGCGTAGACACTAGCGATTCCGAGAGAAGAGTTGATAATGGTATCTTGAATGAGATCCTCAATGGCGAGAGCTTCTCCTCAAAGACGATTTGTGCCGGATCTTCCTTGGGAGAATTTACGGTTAGTTTTTATTCTGGATTAGATGCACAGCGTATAGGCAGAGAAATTGAAGGCAGCGGTTTAGGCGGTCTGTAGGAATGGAAGATATCACCAAGAATGGGACGAACACGGACCTACGAAAAGCATAAGATCTCGTTCAGATATTACTTTTTCAGGCATGGGATAATAAAGAGTCGATCGCGGATTGTTGTCGAAGGGGTGGATCGTCTCCTAACGCGAATGCTCTGACCACCAAGAACGCTTCTGGAACGGTAAATCAGGCCTCTCAAAAAGCCAACCTATTGAACTTTCAGAAAAAAAGTGGCGGAGGGAGTAGGATTCGAACCCACGGTCCTTTCGGACTCCGGTTTTCAAGACCGGCGCCTTAAGCCACTCGGCCATCCCTCCGCGATCGTGCGGGCTTTTACAAGTTCTTCCGAACTCTATTTGTTAGCAAACTGCACGTCCCGTTGTCAAAACCCGAAGTCCCCCCGGGGCTCTCTGCCCGTCCCTTGCCGAGTTCTCCCCCCAAGGAGGCTTCGTAGCCAACCGAGAATCAAGACGCGTGCTATCTGCTTCTATATCTATACATTTGACAGGAACCGTTGGATAGGCTTTAACTGTACGAGGTTAAACCGAAATCGAAACAGGAGAGGGAAATGGACGCGACTTCCAGAAGGATTGTCAACGCCCTGAAGACGGCCATACGACGAGAAGAGCGGACTTCGGCTGCCTATATGAGCAAGGCGAAGAAGATGCGCGATCCGACGGCCAAGAAGGTTCTGGAAACCCTGGCGAAGCAGGAGATCGGGCATGCGAACAAGCTCCTGAAGATCCTGAACAAGGGTTCCGACCTGTCCACGTTGGGGAAGAAGGGAAAGGAACTGGCCGAGGAGCTCCGTGTGGTGAACGACGACGTGCGCGCGATCGAGAACTCGAGTGATGTGGTCAAAGTCTTGCGCAAGGCTGCCAAGGCGGAGGAGAACTCCGGTCGTCTGTACCGCTCCATGGAGAAGATATACAAAGGGCTCGACGTGGCGGATCTCTTCGCAAAGCTCGCTGAGGAAGAGGACAAGCACAAGGATCGGATCGAAAAGGTGCTTGCCGGGCTGTAGACCCTCTCGATGCCCCCTACGTGAGGATGCCCTTGCGATAGGCCTGCAGGTACGCTCGGCAGTATTCGTCCTTTCCCAACAGGGCGTCTGCGGCCCGGAGTGTCTGAACCATTCCCTTGTCCAGAGGATTCAGGATGGCCGTATCCAGGCCGGCGGCCATGGCCAGGCCGAGAAAACTCCTGTTGAGGAGAGAACGTACCGGAAGCCCGAAAGAGACGTTGGAGACGGCTGCGATCCGGTGCGTGGCAGGCCACTTTTTCTCGAGTTCACGCAGGGAATCCAGCAATTCGGCACCGGCAGCCGGGTCGGTGCTGATAGGCATGACGCAAGGATCGAAGAAAATATCCTCGTCCGCGAAGCCCGCCTCACCGAATTTCTCCATCAGAAAGGCCGCGTTGTCCAACCGGTCCTGGATGGTCTTGGGCAGGCCGCCGTCTCCCACGAGCAGCCCCACGACCCTGCAGGAGAGCCCCTTCAGCCGCGGAAGGAAGCTTGACCACCTCTCCTTCTCTGCGGAAACCGAGTTGATCAAGGGCGCCTTCTGTACCCTTTCGAGCGCCTTGCCCAGGGCCTCCGGATGGGAGGTGTCGATACTCAGCGGCAGATCAACCGCCTTCTGAACGACGTCGACGAGCCACGCCATGCAGTCAGCTTCCTCCCCCGGCACACCGCTGTTGACGTCGATGTAGTCTGCGCCCGCTTCGGCCTGTTTTCTTGCCAGCGAGGCAATCGCCTCTTCATCCCGGTCCTTCCAAGCCTGCTCGACCGGCTTACGGGTCATGTTGATGAGTTCTCCAACGAGGATCATCTCCGATTCACCTCTTTCTGTTCTTGGGGATTGCTAGACGTTTAGTTCCACAGCCCCGTTCGTGAGGATGTACTCCCCGGGACGCTCTTTGGTCTTGGCCCGTATGATGAGCTTGTTGTCGTCCACCTTCCACATCTCCGTGATAATCGTGTCCCCGGGCCAGGCTGGTCGGGAAAACCTCACCTTGATCGACTTGAACTTCTCCGGTTCGTTCTCGCAGTAGGTCCTGAGTACGGCCCTCCCCACGAACCCGAAGGTGCAGAGCCCGTGGATGATCGGTCGGTCATAGCCGGCCATGGCGGCGAACTGAGGGTCGATGTGCAGCGGATTGTAGTCTCCGGAGAGCCGATAGATGGCCGCCTGACGCTGCAGGGTGGTTTCCTCGACGACTTCGTCCGGAGCCCTATCCGGAGGCTCGTTGCCCGGAGGCGGCCCCTTCTCTCCGCCGAATCCGCCCTCGCCGCGAACAAAGGTCGCGAACCGGTTGAAGAAGACGATGTTCCCGTCCTGGTCTTCCGTATCCACTTCGATTTCCATCAGGGCCCCTTTGCCCTTGTCGTAGATGCCTGCTATCCGGGGCTTTGAAGTAAGGGTGCCTTCTATGGGAATCGGGTGCTTCCGAACCTCCAGGTACTGCTCGCCGTGGAGGATCATGATCGGGTTGATATCGACACCGGGGGCACTGATCAAAGCAATCAGCGCCGGGAAGGGCGCCACGACGCCAAAAGTGGGCAGGACCTTCAGCCCGTTTTCGTACACGAAGGGAAGCTCGTCCCCTTCCGGAAGGGCCCCCACGCCCAAGGCGTAGAGGATGACCTTGTCTCGGGTCAGTGCATACGTCATCGGCGGAAGTTCGGCGCCAAGCGCCTTGTTAACGTCGATCGGCATCGTATGTCCTCCTCTGAAAAATAATATAGAAACACGTCTTCTTTCCCTCGGGCGGTTCCATTATAGCTCAAGACGGGCAGATGTCCAGGTTGAAGGCTTGGAGGAGGGTTCCAGTATCGTCTCCTAATAGCGGGGTTTCGGTCATTTGAGCCTCGGATTTGAGATCCGGCTCATCGAAACGGAGAGCGATCGTCACGATAATGCAGCTTATTTGTGAGACGCGATACTCCGATACTCGTGGGTGACTTGCCAGGTTCTACACTACGAAGAAGGTCTTGAAGAAGAAGAGAGGGGGCACACGGAGGGCGATGGTGATGCGGGTTCTGGCGGGCAGAGGAACCCGTATCTTACACCTTCTGGTCGAAGAGGATGCCGCGTAATTCGGCGACCTTGTGATGGAGTTCGAGCAGATCCTTGGGCGGGATCTCTCGGAGCAGCTCTTCGGTCTCTCGATTGAAGATCCGGATGACCATTTCTCCCGTTTCCTCGTACACCTCGAAATCGAGCTTGATCTTCAGGTCATCCAGGTAGGCTTGGGTTATTTCAGCCATCTCCCTCACGGCACCGGTGTCGAGTTCAGCAGGGCCCCCGCCTTTTTCCTTCTGCGAGTCCTCTTTGTCCTCTTTTCGGAAGACCGCTGCCTCGGTTTCATTGACCGGTTTGATGCGTGGAGTCGGCTTGGTTTCCTGCTGCCGCCTCGCCCAAACCTCGGCTACATCGGGTTGAACCGCATCGGCTTTGACTTCCATGACACAATCTCCGTGGGTCGTTTCTACCTTGCCGGGGTTTGCCGGCGTACAAGCTTATCTGCAAGATCCATGCTCATACTAGAGCCGAATCGGGGAAATGAGGCTAAACTTTCAATATTCAATCAGATTTTTTTTTCGATTCTTGCCTCGAGGGCCTGCCTCTCACAAGAAAACACGGGGGAATCGCCCGGCAGTGTTCTTCCGGTTTCATAATCGTTCTCGGAAGGGGCTGCGGCCCTGCCGAACCTTGCAGTTTCTTTCGATGGGGGTGCCAAAATACGGCAATGGAGGGGTCTTGGATCAGTGGCCCGAGTCCTTGAAGATGAAGCCCACGAGCAGACCGGTTCCGAGCGCGATCAGGACGGCACATATTCCATAGACGATGGGACTCTCCTCGGCCGCCTTTGCGATATAGGCTACCATCCCGACCTTCTTGATCTGGATCGTGTCAGAGGCCTTTCCGACGAGCTTCTTGTCCTTGATGAGGAAGTACTCCACGATGTACCGGCCCGGTTTCGCGTCCGGGGGGAAGTCGAAGTAGTAATCAAACTGCTTCCCATCCTTGATCTCGATCCGGCCGGTATCATCGATCGAATAGAGCCCGGCCTCGACCTTGATCTTCATGAGTCCCTGGAAGATGGTCTCCTCGTCGTTCCCCTCGTCGGAGCCTTTCACTCTGTGATACTTCATTAGGCCCTTGATCGTTTCGAACCCGATCTGGAGCTCCTCGGCCAGCACCGGCGTAGTCAACTCGTCCAGCGGGGCCGAGGCCTGGATCTGGTACATGGAAGGCACCTTTTCCACTTCGTACTGCCTCGTGTTCATCCAGAATGGACCCACACGCCCCTTCAGGTTGATCTTCACGGTCTCTGCAGGGGAGGTGAGCTTGACGATCAGGGCATCCGCTCCGGTCCCGGCCAGGGTCCCGGAAAAGTCGATCCGGTCGCCATTGTACCTGAGACCGACCTCGATGACCGACTTGCTCGACTCGGTGACCAGGGTTGCGGTGGACGGCGCCTCCGTCACGGACGCCTCCAAGGGCTTGGCAAGACAAACGGCACAAAGAACGGCCAGAAGAAAGGGTAGTGTTGATCTCATCAGTGTCCTCCTCCCGCACCTGCGGCAAAGCTAACGACGTTGTCGGGGGTCAGAACCAGGTCAAGGAAGAGCTTGAACATCATGGCCAACACAATGATGCTCAGGAGAATCCGGATCTGCTCTCCGCGGAGGTACTTGGATGCTCGAACCCCGAACTGGGCCCCTACGACAGAACCCATCAACAGGGTCAGGGCGAGCCCGATGTCCACCGTATGGTTGGTCATCGCCTGCTGCAGGGTCACGTTTGCGCTCGTCATGACGATCTGAAACAGGTCGGTGCCGATGGCGGTGATCGTCGGCATGCCGATGACGTAGATCATGGCGGGTACCATGATGAAGCCGCCGCCGACCCCGAGCAGGGCGGCAAGCACACCCACCGCGAAACCGATGAAGAAGGGGAAGATGGCCGATGTACGGAGGTGGGACTTGGTGAAGTTCATCTGAAGGGGCAGCTTGTTGAAGATCCTGCTGAGGCCGGGCTGGTTCATCTCCCCCTCGCCCATGTCGACGCTCTCGGTCGGCTGCGCCTTGCGTAGGGTCCGGAGGCTTTCCACGAACATGGCGCCTCCGATGGTCCCAAGCATCACGACGTAAACCATCTTCATGACGAACTCGAAGTTGCCCATGGCCCGCAGATAGTGGACCAGATGGACCCCGACGGTGCCCCCCAAAACGCCTCCGGCCAGGATGACGAGCCCCATCTTCATGTCCACGTTGCCCAGCCTATAGTGCCCAAAGGCGCCGGACGCGGAGCTGGCAACGATCTGGTTCGAATCCGATGCCGCGGCAACCGCGGGGGGGATGCCGATCATCATCATCAGGGGGGTGAGAAGGAAGCCGCCTCCAACCCCGAACAGGCCGGAAAGGAAGCCCACCATCCCTCCGATACCGATCACGAGGAAGAAGTTGATGCTCATGTCCGCGATGGGTAGATAGATGTTAAACATCCTTCCGGTTCTCCTGTATTTTGGTTGGTGGAGGTGCCCAAGCGGTTTGCCTGTCTGCGTCCTGTCGGGACAGAAGGGCGGAAGACACTTCTGGGATGAGGAAACATGGAAGGCGTTCCAAAGAGGAGCATTCAGCGTCAGCAGGAAGTGCGGTCATCGCCAAGTCGCGCTACACAGGGCTCGGTTTGCAGAAAACAGTTCCTCTTTGTAGGATGGGCGCGCACAGAAAACACGCCGGTACTTCTTGTTCGGACTCGGTCTGAAGCATCGGAGGATACAGGAAGAAGAGGTTTTTGTCCATACTCCCCGGGCCGGCCCGGCGGACGGGATACTCCCATCGAGAAAATCCTCGATGTGCTCGCTCCCTTGAACCTGACCAACCCCGGAGAGGAGTCAGTGATGATGGCGGAAACGTTTCGAGACAAGAGCTTCTGGCTGAGCACGAAGGAGTATGAACCGAACCCGGCCTTCCGGGGCCGTCAGGAGGTGGATGTGGTTGTCGTGGGTGGTGGATTTACCGGCTTGTCTGCGGCCCACTTCCTGAAGCAGGAGGAACCCGGCCTGAAGATCGCTCTCATGGAAAGTCAGGTGATCGGGTACGGGGCGAGCGGCCGGAACGGGGGTTTTTCCATGACCTTGTTCGGGATGACCCTTGACCTGACGACGAAGCGATTCAGCAGGGAGAAGACCAAAGAGGCCCACCACTACATGGAGCGGGCCGTGGACATGCTCCAGGATCTGATTCAAAGGCATCGGATCGATTGTGACTATGAACACCCCGGATTCCTGCGCGTGGCCACCTCGGGCAAGTCCAAGGACCGGATTCTCCACGAGATCGAGCTGGCCGGATCCCTGGGCCTGGATGGGATCGAATGGCTCGACCCGGCCCAGTTGTCGGAGCAAGTCGCCAGCCCCCAGTACATGGGGGCCTGGTGGGAACCGAGATGCGGCCTGCTGAACCCGGCTAAGCTTGCCTGGGGATGGAAAGAGGTGATCCAGAAACAGGGTGTGGAGGTCTACGAGCAGACGCCGGTGATCGAGATCTGTAGGGAGGCGAAGGGGAAGATACGCATCACGGTCCCCTGGGGCGAGGTGGTAACGAAGAAGCTGGTGCTGGCGACGAATGCCTATTCCCATCTGATCCCCCAGCTCAAGAGAAAGCAGGTTCCCGTCTGGACCTACATCGTCCTGACCGAACCCCTGGGGGATCGACACTTCCGGGAAATCGGCTGGAAGAACCGGCAGGGAATCGAAGACGCCAGGGACCTGGTTCACTACTACCGTCTCACGGCGGACAACCGGCTCCTGATGGGTGGCAGGGATGTGTCGATGGCCTTCGGCACCGATATGGAGATGGACAGGAACGAGGAGGTCTTCATCGGGCTGGAGAGGGATGTCCGTTCGATCTTCCCGGCCCTGAAGGACGTGTCCTTTACCCACCGTTGGGGTGGACCGGTTTCCGTCCCGGTCGATCTTGCGCCGGCCCTTGGGTATCTCGGGAACAAGGACACGGTTTACAGCCTCGGTTGTGTAGGTCACGGGGTGTCGATGACGCACCTGAACGGAAAGACCTGTGCGGATCTGGTGTTGGGAAGGAGCACGGACCTGACCGACGTGTTCTTCGTCAATCGTTCGACCATCCCCTGGCCGCCGGAGCCTTTTCGATTCCTGGCGAGCCGGGCGGTGACGGAATTCATGCGATGGGAAGACCGTAAGTACGATGTGCAAGTCTAGGTTGGGTGAAGAGAAGCAAAAGGCGATTGTCCTGTTGAGCGGTGGCCTCGATTCCACGACCTGCCTTGCCATCGCGAAGGATCAGGACTACGCACTGTACGCACTCAGCTTCCGGTACGGGCAGCGCCACCTCCGGGAGCTGGACATGGCCAGGCGAATCGGGGTCCATTTTGAGGTGGAGCGCCACATCGTGGTGGATTTCGACATGCGCACCATCGGAGGCTGTGTACTGACCGGGGACGGGGAGGTGCCGAAGGGAAGGTCCGAGGAGGAGATCGGTGGGGGAATCCCGGTGACCTATGTGCCTGCCCGCAATACGATTTTTCTTTCTTTTGCCCTTGCCTGGGCCGAGGTAATCGGGGCCCAGGACATCTTCATCGGCGTGAACGCGCTCGATTTCTCCGGGTATCCTGACTGCCGGCCCGAATACATCCAGGCCTACGAGAGAATGGCGGGGCTGGCCACGAAGATGGGCGTGGAGGGCTGTACGGTCCGGATCCACGCCCCCCTGATCCGTCTCACCAAGGCAGAGATCATCCGGGAGGGGCAGGGCCTGGGCGTGGATTATGCGATGACCCACAGCTGCTACGACCCTCCCCCGGACGGGCCGGCCTGCGGGCGATGCGACAGTTGCCTGCTCCGCCGAAAGGGCTTTTCCGAAGCCGGCCTGAAGGACCCGATTGAGTACCCGGAGTAAACAGCTGGCATAGGGCCTCGTGCCCGTGTGCGTGCCCCTAGCTATTAGCCTTTAGCTATTAGCCCTCTCCGCCCCTATTTCACGTGCGTCCCGTTGGGGGAAGTGGTTGGGAGCTAACAGCCAATTGGCACCCCGCTACCTAGTTACGATTCCTCTTTCGATCGCGTAGGCCGTCAGGTCCGACACATTGTGGATGTCCAGTTTCTCCATGAGGTTGGACCGGTGTTTTTCTACGGTTTTCACACTGATACAGAGGACTTCCGCAATCTCCTTGTTCTTGTAGCCCTCGGCGATGAGCTTGAGCACTTCCCGCTCACGGGGGGTGACGCTCGCCCACGTGGACTTCGGTTCTCCGCCCCTTTTCCCTGCCAGGTACCCTTCGATGACCTGTTCCGAGACCCCCGGGCTCAGGTATCGCCTGCCGGCCAGCACGCTGCGAATTGCCGTCACGAGTTCTGCATGGGTAGCGTCCTTCAATGCGTATCCGTCCGCTCCTGCCTGAAGGGCCGAAAGAACGTATTCCTCTGCCTTGTGAACCGTCAGGGCCAGGATCTTGGTTTCCGGAGATCCCTTCCGGATCTCACGGATGGCCTCCATGCCGTCCATCCTCGGCATCGAAAGGTCCAGCAGGACGAGGTCCGGTGCCGTCTCTTTT
>RCNC010002701.1_pt1 | contig 18561 bp, 17 predicted proteins | sample 2041301 | NCBI WGS metagenome assembly RCNC01 (sample SAMN09708231, study PRJNA481090) | Marine sediment metagenome, whole genome shotgun sequencing project. | biome: marine sediment; feature: ocean; material: sediment; isolation source: Sewage treatment plant 13A marine sediment (STP13A) ... | reverse complement strand
ATCCCGGCGCGGCGCGCGCGCGAGCCTACGACGTCATCATGGACGGTGTGGAGCTTGGCGGCGGCTCGATAAGAATTCATGACCCCGAGGTCCAACGGCGGATGTTTGCGGCTCTCGGCATCGACGGGGCCGAGGCGGAGGCGCGCTTTGGGTTTTTGCTCGAGGCCTTCCGTTACGGCGTACCGCCCCATGGCGGCATCGCGCTTGGTCTCGACCGCATGGTGATGTTGATGGTTGGGCGCGACTCGATCCGGGATGTGATCGCATTCCCCAAGACGACGTCGGCCACGTGTCTCATGACGCGGGCGCCGTCCGCCGTCGATGCCCGTCAGCTCGACGAGCTGGGGCTCAAGCCGAGTCGCTCATCATAAGTTGGTGTCGTCTTCGGTCAAGGTGAGCTCGCCGCGCTCGGCCTGATCGAGGAGGTGCCTTGCAGTGGCCTCGTCCTCGGCCGCGACCATGATCTCCACCGCGCCCAATCCGTCGAGGGTGAGGCCGTGGGTGTGGCGCAGGGCCTCGCCGCGGGTGGAGGTGGGGATGTCGTGGGCGGCGAGGAAAGAGCGCACCTGGGTTTCCTCGAGCTCGCCCTGGGCGGTGAAGACGACGACGAGATCCTCGTTCATGGCGGCCACGGTAGCACAGACTCGTTGACAGTTTCCACGACCGTTGTTATGATCCCCTCCCCCTTTTCGAGGGGCGATCTTTGGCATTTAATACGGGACGAAGACGGGTCGGAAAGAGTCCAGGGGACCACCTGTCAATAGTCTCTGAGTATGTGGTTCTCGGCTTTTGGTCGGGACCGCCCATCTCAGGTACCCGGGAGGCGCGTAGCTCAGCTGGTTAGAGTACTACCTTGACACGGTAGGGGTCAGCGGTTCGAGTCCGCTCGCGCCTACCATTCAGCCCGTGCTTTTGACCACCTCGACGTGGTGAGAAGAACGGGCTAGCGGATCCGTGAAGGCGCGTAGCTCAGTTGGTTAGAGCGCATCCCTCACACGGATGAAGTCCGCGGTTCGAGTCCGCGCGCGCCTACCATCGCGGAGATCCGAAGAAACCCGACCCCCAACGGTCGGGTTTTTGTGTTGCTGGGAGAAGAACATGACCGAAAAAATTCAGGTGAGCTTGCCGGACGGCAGCGCGCGGGAATTTTCCGCGGGCACAACCGTCCTCGAGGTGGCCGAGGCCATCGGCCCGCGGCTCGCCCGCGACACGATCGCGGGGATGGTCGATGGTCAGTTGGTGGATCTGCGGACGCCCATCACCAGTGATTCCGACCTCCGGATCGTGACTGCCAAGGACCCCGAGGCGGGCGATGTCATCCGTCACTCAGCCGAGCATGTCCTCGCGGATGCAGTGAAACGTTTGTGGCCGGGCACGCCGATTGACGCCGGCCGTCGGGACCACTCCGAGAAATACCAGTACGACTTCCGCTTCCCACGCCCCTTTCGTCCCGAAGATTTCGAGCGCATCGAGGAGGAGATGGCGCGGATCCTCTCCGAGGACCTCGAGTTCGAGCGCCGGGAAGTGGACCGCGACGAGGTGCAGCGGGTGATGACCGAACGCGGTGAGGACATCAAGCTCATCAGGCTCGAGGACATCCCCGAGGGCGACACGATTACCTTGTACTCGCACGGAGATTTCCTCGACCTGTGCCGCGGTCCGCACGTCCAGCGCACCTCGCAGATCGGTGCGGTGCGGTTGCTCGAGGCTTCGGGCGCGTACTTCAAGGGCGACGAGCGCAACGAGATGCTGCAGCGCATCTACGGCACCGCCTTCGCGAGCAAGAAGGAACTCGAGGCCTACTTCGCCCGCCTCGAGGAGCTCCGCCGCCGCGACCATCGGCGGCTGGGCCGCGAACTCGATCTCTTCTCCTTCCACACCGAAGCGCCGGCGAGCCCGTTCTTTCACCCGCGGGGGACGATCGTCTACAACTCCCTCATCGAGCTCATGCGTGAGAAATACCGTGCCTACGGTTACGACGAGGTCATTACTCCGCAGATCTTCGACGTCGAGCTGTGGAAGCGCTCGGGACACTACGACAACTACCGCGACGACATGTTCTTTGCCGACGCCTTCGACGAAGTCGAGGAGCGATCCTCGAGCGTTAAGTCGATGAACTGTCCGTCGCACTGTCTGCTGTACGGCGACAGGGCCCACTCCTATCGAGAGCTGCCGAGGCGAATCGCCGACTTCGGCCGACTCCATCGCTACGAGCGGTCGGGGGTGGTGACGGGCTTGACGAGGGTGCGGACCTTCTCCCAGGACGATGCCCACATCTTCTGCACGCCCGAACAGATCGACGCCGAGATCACCGCCCTCTTCGATTTCGTCTTCGAAATTTATGATCTCTTCGACTTTGCAGACGTCAAGGTCTACCTCTCGACCCGGCCTGAGAAGGCGATGGGCGACCCGGAGGTTTGGAAGCACGCCGAGGCCGTGCTCGCCCGGTGTCTCGACGATCGTCAGGATCTCGACTACACCGTGAAGCCGGGCGAGGGAGCGTTCTACGGTCCGAAGATTGACTTCGACGTCCACGATGCCCTCGGCCGATCATGGCAGCTGGCCACCATCCAGCTCGACTTCCAGATGCCCGAACGCTTCGATCTGACCTATGTCGACTCCGACGGTTGCGAGAAGCGGCCGGTGATGATTCACCGCGCCATCCTGGGATCACTGGAGCGCTTCTACGGAGTGATGCTGGAGCACTTCGGCGGCGACCTGCCGCCATGGCTGGCGCCGGAGCAGGCGCGGGTCCTGCCGGTCACCGACGAGATCAACGACTACGCCGATCAGGTCACCGCCAGCCTCCGTGCCCGCGGGTTGCGGGTGGAGGTTGACCAGCGCTCGGAGAAGCTCGGTTATAAAATTCGGGATGGAGAGACTCAAAAGGTGCCCTATCTGTTGGTGGTGGGGCAGAGAGAAGCGAAGGACAATACGGTTTCCCTCAGACTGCGGCATCGGAGGGACGAGGGTGTGAAGTCGATCGACGAGGTCGCCGACCGCATCATAAACGCCGTCAACACACGCTCTTTGGAGCTTTAAGGAGCCCGCTATGCCAAAGCTGAAGACCCATCGTGGCGCCGCCAAGCGGATCAAGAGAACCGCAAGCGGCAAGTTCAAGCGCCACCACGCCTATCACTCACATATTCTGACCAAAAAGACCCGCAAGCGGAAGCGCAAGCTGCGCTCGGCCACCATCGTGTCACCGAGTGACGCCAAGGTGCTCAAAAAAATGCTCGCGGCGCAGAAGTAGGGAGACAGCATGCGTGTCAAAAGATCGTCCAATCGCAAGGATCGACGCAAGAAGATTCTCAATCTCGCCGAGGGCTACTGGGGCGGAAAATCGCGGTTGCATCGAACCGCCAAGATCCAGGTCGAAAAATCCCTGCAATATGCCTACCGCGACCGTAGACAGCGCAAGCGCCATTTTCGTGCGTTGTGGATAACCCGCATCAATGCAGCGGCGCGGCAGAACGGCACCACGTACTCGGCATTCATCGCCGGTTTGAAGAACGCCGGCTGTGACCTTGACCGCAAGGTCCTCGCCGATCTCGCGGTGCGGGATCCGCAGACCTTCACCCAGCTTGTCGAGCTCGCCCGCCAGGTCGAGAGCTGAGGTTTCGGTGGGCGCTGCGCGCATCGACGAGGTCCGCGTCGCGTTCCTTGCCGACCTCGAGTCGGCGGGGGCGGATGCTGAGGCCGTCGAAAGGGTGCGCATCAAGTATGCGGGCCGCCGTTCCGGGCTACTGCAGGATCTGACCGCCGCCTTGCGCGAGCTTCCCAACGAGGAGAAGCGCGCCTACGGACTCGCCCTCAACGAGCTCAAGACCTTGATTAACGCCAAGCTCGCGGAGGTCAAGGATCGAGCGCCGGCGGCCACTGTCACAACGGAGTCCTCATCGGTGGACGTCACTCTTCCCGGAATGCCGGTCGTGCGCGGCGCCCAACATCCCGTCCACATCGTGAGACGGCGGATTGAGGAGATCTTCCTCCGCATGGGGTACGACGTCGAGGCCGGACCCGAGGTCGAGGACGATTGGCACAACTTCGAGGCCCTCAACATCCCGCCCGACCACCCAGCGCGGGACGACCAGGACACCTTCTATTTGCCGGGAGAATACCTCCTCAGAACGCACACATCGCCGGTGCAGGCGCGGGTGATGGAGAGTCGCAAGCCACCCATCCGGATCATCGTTCCGGGTCGCGTCTACCGCCGCGACTCCGACCTTCGCCACTCACCGATGTTTCACCAGATCGAGGGGCTGTTGGTGGACGAGGGCATTACCGTCGGCCACCTCAAGGCGACTCTCGAGACCTTTCTTCACGCCCTCTTCTCCGATAACGTCGAGGTGCGGTTGCGTCCCGGGTATTTTCCCTTCACCGAGCCGTCGGCGGAGGTCGACATCTCGTGCATCTTTTGCGACCGGAAGGGCTGCGGCGTGTGTTCCGGCTCGGGCTGGATCGAGATTCTGGGCGCGGGGATGGTCGATCCCCGGGTCTTTGAGGCGGTGGGCGTCGACTCCGAAATTTACACCGGATTCGCCTTTGGGCTCGGGCTGGATCGCATCGCGATGCTCGTGTACGGCATCCCCGATCTCCGCCAGCTCTTTGCCGGCGACCAACGTCTGACGAGGCAGTTCGCATGATCTTCGACTCCGAATGGCTAACCGAGCATCTCGCCGGCGCTCCTGATCTCGACACCCTGGCCGAGAGTCTCACCGACTGCGGCTGTCTGGTGGAGGTGCGTGAGCCCGGCGACGGTGCGGAGAAGTGGGACGTCGAGGTAACCACCAACCGCCCCGACGCCATGAATCACCGCGGTCTCGCGCGCGAGGCGGCCCTCGTCACCGGAGCGACGCTGCTTCCCCTCGAGATCGAGTTCGAGGAGAGTGACGAGGACGCCACCGAGCTCGCCGCGGTTGAAATTGCGGATGGCGCAGCCTGCTCGCGATACGTCGCGAGGGTGATCCGCGGGGTCACGGTCGGAGAATCCCCCGGGTGGATGAGGCGCCGCCTTCTCAACTGCGGTGTGCGCCCGATCAACGTGGTGGTGGATGCCACCAACTACGTCCTCCTCGAGCTCGGCCAACCGTTGCACGCCTTCGATCTCGAGCGTGTGCGCGGGAGAAAGATTGTCGTACGCCCGGCAGTAGCGGGCGAGAAGCTCACGACCCTCGATGGTGAGAAGCGCGAGCTCGATCCGTCAATGCTGATGATCGCCGATGGCGAGGGGGTCGTGGCGCTGGCCGGGATCATGGGCGGAGCGGATTCAGAGATCGGAGAGAGCACGACCGACGTCCTCCTCGAAAGCGCCCACTTCGACGCCCTGTCGGTGCGTCGCACCGCGCGTCGGCTCGGCATGCATACCGAGGCCTCTCACCGCTTCGAGCGTGGCACCGATCCCGAGATGGCCGCGGTTGCGTGCGACCGGGCGGCGGCGCTGATCGCCGAGCTTGCCGGCGGTCGGGTGTGCCGCGGACGCATTGATGTTTACCCGTGCCCATTCGAGGCGCAGCGGATGGAGCTGTCGATCGCGGCGCTGTCGGCATTCACGGGTCTTGAGATCGATGGCGACCGCGCCGTCGAGATCTTCGACGGGCTCGGATTCGCCCACGAGCGTGCGGGTGATGTGGTGCGGGTGACGGTGCCCCCATGGCGGGTCGACATCGAGCGTGTGCCGGACCTCTATGAAGAGGTGATCCGCCACGTGGGCTACGACGCGGTGCCCTCCGAGCTGCCGGTTCTGCCGACCAACCCCGGGCGAAGGAACTCCAACTGGGAGCTCATCGACCGCGCCCGCGATGCTGCTGTATCGGCGGGTTTGGTCGAGGTCATGACGTGGAGTTTCATTGACCCGGAGACCGATGAGCTGGTCGCGACGCAGCAGGTGTGTCCGGGACAGTCGCTCCCGCTCGACAATCCACTCGCACAGACCCAGGCCGTGATGCGCCGATCGCTGCTTCCGGGTTTGCTTGCCGCCGCCAAAACCAACTTCAACCAGGGCCAGCGAACGCTTACGCTTTTCGAGCAGGGCCGAGTGTTCAGCCTCGTCGATCATCAGCCGCGGGAATGGGAGCGGATCGGCGTGCTGCTCGCCGATGAGACCGGGGGACGCGAGGAACGATTCGTTCGCCTCAAGGGCATTATCGATGACCTGGTAACGAGGATCGGTCTGCCGGGGGTTTCCTGGAAGGGTGGAGGGTCGCCGTGGTTGGATCCGGGTGCGGGCGCTGTGCTTCAGAGCACCGACGGCGCGACAATCGGTTTTGCCGGAGTCCTGTCACGCGAGCTCGCCGAGCGGTGGGATCTCCGCCATGAAGTGGCAGTCGCCGAGCTCGACCTCGAGAGGGCGACCGAACCTCCGTTGTCGAAGTTCCGGCCCATACACCGTCATCCGCCGGTGGTGGTCGATGTCACGGTCGAGCACCCGGCGGATCTCAGCTATGCCGAACTCGAGGGGACGGTCAGCGATCTCGCATCCGAGTGGGTGGAGGATCTGAGTCTGGTTGTCCGCTACCGGGATGAGACTGCGCTTGCCGGCGTGGTGCGCACCACCCTGCGATTGATTTACAGGCATACCGACAGATCTTTGACCCAGGATGAGGTCAACGAAGCTCACGAACGCCTCCGCCGGGGCCTTGTCGAGAGGCTCGGCGTTGTTCTGGCCTAACCCGGTCTTCTCACCGGGTTTCGTAGCGAGGGCGGCGAAGGGTAGTCAGATGTTGGGTTTTTTGCGAATCGGGCGACGGAGTCGTAGTCACACTACGTCGAGGAGCACGGTTTGCGAAAAGCACAACAGATGGCTGGAATCGCCGCCCGCAGTAGACACCCGGTGAGAAAACTGGGTTAAGAGAGGAGAGGAGTCGAGATGGCGATGGATGCAGTGCTGAGACAGCTCGAGTCGAGGATTGAAGAATTGGTGGAGGCCTACGCCACATCCCGGAAACACGAGGCGGAGCTCGAAGCCCAGGTGGTCGATCTCCAGAGCCGGATCGATGCCGATACACAGGCTGGCGAGCTCACGGCAAAGCTCGAAAAGCAGCGCGACGAGCTCTGCAAACGCCTTGAGAAGGTACTGAAGAAGATCGACGGCACCCTTGCCAAGGCGGACTAATCGCGAGCAGACGTCGAGGCCGAGATGAGTGAGCTCTCAATCCGGTCAGCCACGTCGCTCTCGCCCAGCCGTCGAAGCACTTGCGCCCGCATGAACTCGACCTCGGGGGACGGGTTGACGCCTTGCCAGCTCAGCCATAGAAGCTGAGTGGCGAGGGTTGCCGCGAAGATCGCGGCCACCCACCGTTTCGGCAGCCGCAAGACCTGTGAAGACGCCCAGCCGAGGGCGGCGATGGTCGCAGCGCCGATGGAGATCACTACGTAAATTGGAGGCAACCCGAAGAATGCGCTGACGATGTTGTGCAGCCCAACGCCGTCTGTGAGAGACGGCAGCACGAGCTGCGCCAAAGGAACGTCGAACTGGGGCGGGAAGAATGGGGTCAGCGCGATGGAAAGGGCGGTGTTGAACCCGGAAATGGCGATGAGGCCGGCGGCAAGGACCTTCCACGACCATCGAGAATAAATATTGACGAGCGCATCGAGGGTCGGAATCGCGAGGAGCGGCACGACCGGTATCAGGTGACGAGCGGCCGCGCACCACCCCGCCTCCCAATCGATGAAACCGGCGGCGAAGAGCATATAGACGGCGATCCCAGCCGCCAAAGGGCCGACGTCCCTGAGACCGCTGCTGCGTGCCATCCGCCACATGCCGAGTGGTGCGAGGAGGAGGACGGGGCTGAAGTAAAAAAGGCCACGTCGGGCGCCGAAGAAAACCCCCCACAACGCCTCCAGGCTTGGCACTGAGACTCCGAATACACCGTGGGCGTGGATCGCCTGAAATTCTGATTGAGCCTTGAAGGCGTACCCGGTGAGCCACGGTGCACCAAAGGCGAGCTGGTGGTACGCCAACGCCGGCGCGAGGCCGACAATGGCTCCGGCTGCCGCCCAGCTGAGGATCGGCAGAGGAGTTCGGCGGGCGACCAATGCTGCGAAAATAATTCCCAGGAGGAGTGCGGTCGGATACTCGACGGTGACGGCGAATCCGATCGCTACACCACCGGCCAGGGCCTGCAGGCGGCGCGGCGGGCCGTCGGCGGTGCCGGGGCGAAGCAGCAACGCCCAGGCGATGGTGACCAGGACCGCGGCGGGGGCGTGGCCGAAGAACACGATGGCGTAGGTCCATAGCGGTGTTGCGAGAGCGGTGATGAGGGCGAGACTCGAGCGCCGGCGTGGGTCCTGTCCGGGTACGAGGGCGGCAACAAGGAATGCCAGCCCGGCCGTCGGCAGGGCCACCAGAATCAAGGTCAGCAGATGCCGCAACGGCCAGTAGGCCGGAAGATCGGTGGCCGGCACGGAGGGCAGCAGCCTATCGACGAGGAAAGTGATCGGTGCGGCGAGGAACGACAGCCCCGGGGCCTTGTCCGAGTAGATGCGTCCGTCGCGGCGCGCGACATCTTCCGATAGCCCGTAGATCACGGCCGCCGACTCTAGATCGAGGCCAGCGCCGGTTGCGAGCACGGCGGCGAGCTCGATCCGGGCGACCTCGTTGGGGTTGGTGGCGGGGGGCGAACCGGCCAACGGCAGCACATACAGTGCGACGACAACCAGCAGTGGAACACCGATCCACCACCGATTTCGGGCTGGCGATGTCGCCGTACGCAACCCCTCCGCGAGGAGATCTTCCCTCACGATGAACGAGCTCGGTGGCTGCGGCACATGGATGGTCGAGTCACGATGACCCTTCGAGTCTACCGGTTCCGGAGCGGAAATGATTCCTCTTTGGGATGTTGTATACTCTTAGTGGGAGGAACTATCTGATGACAACGGTCCGGGCCACTGTCGAGATCTTCGGCCAGCGGCTCGGCCTGCGTGCGGATGGCGATGAAGCGCGGGTGCAAGAAATCGCGCGGTTCGTCGACTTCCGGATGCGTGAGGTGGCTGATCGAAGCTCGAGTGTAGACTCGGTCAAGATCGCAGTCTTGACCGCTTTGAACATAGCTGACGAACTGTTTCAAGAACGAGAAACGGATCAGGACAGTCGGCAGAAGAGATTGGAGAAGCAGGCCAAATGTCTCGTGACAACGATCGAAGAGGCTATGAAGTCCGGCACGACCGGGAAGAAAAATTAAGAACCGGAGGTCCCTACGCGGTTGGTGATGAGTGAAACTATCGTTGAACCAACACCTATTTGAAGGGTAGCCGGGTTCCTTCGTTCTGATGCCTGCCGCAAGGTGGGAGATGGACGGGGGACAGGCCCCACCTGTGGTTTCGCAGGTTCAAATAGGCTCGCTCACACGGCCGAAGCGGGGACCTCCACTTTATCCTCTTGAGACCACGGCTCGCTCCAGCTTGATGCCGGTTGCACTGATCGCTCCTTGACAAGGGGGTGCATCGTGGAACTACTACCCGTAGCAGCGGCGGGTCTGCTGCTGCTCGCTCTCATTGCTCTTGTGGTCGAGTGGGCCCTTTGGAGGCGCTCTCGAAGCGCCGCGGTCCGACTCATCGCCAACGCAAAGGCCGAGGCGCGGCGCATCGCCGCAGCGGCTGAGACCGAAGGACAGCGGATCTCAAAAGACGCCGAGATCCTCGCGCGGGAACGCCTGCTCGCGGCCCGTACCGAGTTCGAGCGGGAGACTCGTGATGTGAGGATGGAGTTGATCGATCTCCAGAGCAGGCTCGGGGATCAAGAGACCGAGATCACCTCTCGGATCGCATCGTTGACCGAGCGCGAGCAGGCAGTCGAGATTCTAGAAACGGAGATCCATGAGCGCGAGGGTCGGCTCAGCGCCCATGAAGAAGAGCTCGAAACTGCGGTTTCGGAGCAGCGGGTGCGACTCGAGCAGATCGCCGGTCTCACGATCGACCAGGCCAAGGCCGAACTCATGCGGTCGATGGAGAACGAGGCGCGCATGGACGCGGCCAACCTCGTCAAGCGAATCGAGGACGAGGCGAACGAAAAGGCCAAGGATAAAGCCCGCCGCGTGATCTCGATGGCCATCCAGCGGATCGCGTCCGAGCATGTCGTCGAGAGCACGGTGTCGGTCGTCGACTTGCCGTCCGACGAGATGAAGGGTCGAATCATCGGTCGAGAGGGCCGGAACATCCGTGCTTTTGAACAGGCGACGGGTGTCGATCTGATCGTCGACGATACGCCGGAAGCGGTGATCCTATCGTGCTTCGAGCCGGTGCGACGCGAGATCGCACGGCTGGCGCTGACCAACCTGATCCAGGACGGGCGCATCCACCCCGGCCGCATCGAGGAGTTGGTCGCCAAGGTCAAGGGAGAAATGGAGGAGAAGCTGCTGGCTGACGGTGAGGCGGCCGCGCTCGAGGTCGGGATTCCGGATATCCACCCCGAGCTTCACAACCTCCTGGGGCGGCTGCAGTTCCGCTCCTCATATGGCCAGAATGCCCTCAAGCACTCGATGGAGGTTTCATGGCTCAGCCAACACATGGCGGCGGAGCTCGGCGCTGACGCCGAGGTTGCAAAGAGAGCCGGATTGGTGCACGACATCGGCAAAGCGGTGGACCGTGAGATGGACGGAACCCACCTCGAGCTCGGCCGCGAACTGTTGCGCAAGCACGGTGAAACGGACGCGGTGATCCATGCCATGGAGTGCCACCACGGCGACTACGATCCGCATTCGGTCGAGGCGGTGCTTGTGACCGCTGCAGATGCGTTGTCCGCGGCTCGCCCCGGCGCGCGTCGCGAGATTCTGCAGAACTACATCAAGCGTCTTGAAAAGCTCGAAAGCATGGCCACCGACTTCAAGGGCGTCGAAAAGGCGTTTGCGATCCAGGCCGGCCGCGAGCTGCGAATCGTTGTCGAGTCGGGACGGATATCGGACGAGGATGCGATCTGGCTCGCCCGTGACCTCGCCAAGAAGGTGGAGGCGGAGCTCACCTACCCGGGTCAGATCAAGGTCACGGTGATCCGCGAGACGCGGGCCGTGGAGTACGCCCGTTGATCAGATTGCTCTTCGTCGGCGACGTGATGGGGTCGGCCGGTCGGCGTGCTCTGAGGAGCCATCTCGAGCCGGTTGTCGACCGCGAAAACGTCGACTTCGTGGTCGTCAATGTCGAAAATGCGGCCGGTGGATTCGGAATCACCATCAAGGTACTCGAGGAGCTCGACTCGCTCCCGGTTCATGTCTGGACCACCGGCAATCACGTGTGGGACAAAAAGGAGGGCGTACCCCTCCTCGACGCCCACCCGACCCTACTGCGCCCAGCGAACTATCCCGACGGCAACCCGGGCCGAGGATGGTGCGTCGAGGAGACGGCCTCGGGCGTTCCCGTTGCGGTGATCAACCTCCAGGGGCAGGCCATGATGCCGCCAATCGACAACGCCTTCCGGCGTGCCGATGAGGTGCTCGAGGAGATCAAGGCGGCCCACTCGGAGGTGCGCGTCATCCTGGTCGACATGCATGCCGAGGCCACGTCGGAAAAGCAGGCCATGGGCTGGTATCTCGATGGTCGCGTGACGGCGGTGCTCGGCACCCACACCCACGTCCCGACCGCCGATGAACGCATTCTCCCGAAAGGCACCGCCATGCAGACCGACGTCGGCATGACCGGACCCTACGCCGGAGAAGGTCCTGGAACGATTCCTCTTCAACACCCCCCGCCCCTTCGAGCCTGCCAAGCGGGGCGTACAGATGCGGGGAGCATTGGTTGAAGTCGACGAGGTGAGCGGACACGCCCTCTCCATCCGCCGGCTGCGGGTCGACGTCTCCTAATTTCGACGGGCGGTTAACTTACCCTTCGACCGTCCCTGACCACCACGTGGCCGTCCTTGACGACGTGCAGGACCGGGTTGACGCCATAGTGGTACACCAGATGGTGGTAGCTTGGGGCGTCGAGAATCATCAGGTCGGCGTGCTTGCCGACCTCGATCGAGCCCAGCTCGTCGGCGCGGCCAATGGCCGCAGCCGCGTTGAGAGTGGCTGCGGTGATCGCCTCGGCAACCTCCATCCCCATGCCGAGGCACGCGAGGGCGAGAATGGCCGGCATCGACTCGGTTGGCGAGGAGCCGGGGTTGCAGTCGGTCGCGACTGCGACCGCGCAACCGGCGTCGATGAGATCCCGGGCCGGGGCGTAACGTGAGCGAAGAAAAAAGGATGTGCCGGGGAGCAGCACTGCGACGGTGTCCGAGTCGGCGAGCGCGGCAATTCCGACCGGGGTGACGCACATCAGGTGGTCGGCCGACAGAGCGTCGACCTCGACTGCCAGCTCAGCGCCGCCGAGCGGGGTCAGCTCGTCGGCGTGGAGGTGGATCCGCCATCGACAATCGGCAGCATCGGCGAGCAGCGACCGGGTCTGTTCGAGATCGAAGACCCCCGTCTCACAGAAGACATCCACAGCCTCGGCGAGGCCGAGGCGGGCGATTTCCGGGTGGATCTCGTCGATCAACAACCGTACCCAGGCCTCGGGATCGTCACGATACTCGGGCGGTACCTCGTGCGCCGCGAGGCAGGTCGAATGGAGATTGATGGGATGCACGCGATTGGCCTCGCGGATGACCTCGAGCATCCGGACTTCGGTTTCGAGGTCGAGGCCATATCCAGACTTCGCCTCGATGGTCGTAGTGCCGTGAGTCAGGAAGTTGTCGAGGCGAGCCAGGGTGCCGGCGAGAAGCTCCTTGGACGTAGAAGCCCGCGTGGCGCGGACGGTGGCGTTGATGCCGCCGCCCGAGCGGGCGATGTCCATATAGGTTTCACCGCTCAGTCGGCGGTCGAACTCATCCTCCCGCGATCCGGCCCACACGGGGTGGGTGTGGGGATCGACGAAACCCGGAAGGACACAACCTCCGGCGGCATCGAGAGTCTCGTCCGCATCACCAAAGAGGCTGCTGTGTTCCGGTTCTTCTCCGACAAAGGTGATCCGCCCGCTCTCGCACCGCACCACTGCCTGGGGGCGAACATCGAGCTTCGCAAGCTTGCCGCCACGCCGTGCGGCACGTCCGAGTGGCGTGGCCACCTGGTGGGCGCCGCGGATGAGGAGACTCATCCCTGATTCTCGGTGCTTTCCGTTGGGCGTCGCTGAAACGACGCGAGCTGCGGGGTAGATCGCTCCTCTTGGTCGCGACGCTTGTCGTCCTGGGTCAGACCCTGTACGAGCTCCACGATGCGGTTGAGCTCGGCGCGAACCTCACGACGGCGGTTGCGGAGATCGCCGATCACAGTTTCGATATTTTGCGCCCGATCGTTGGCCTCGGTTATGAGACGATCGGCCAGAGTGTGACCCTCATCGACGATACGCTGGCCCTCGACTCGGGCCACCTCGATGGTCGTCTCAGCGGAACGCTGCGCCGCCACCAACGCCTCCTTGAGCGCCGTTTCGCGTTCGCGAAAGGCATTGAGCTCCTGCTCCATGTGGTGAACCCGCTGCCTCAGCTCGCCGCGCTCTCGGAGCAGGCTCTCGATGACGCGCGCGAGCTCGGTGAGGTACTCGTGCACCTCGATTTGGGAGTAGCCCTTAAATCGTCTGGAAAATTTCTGGCCGAGAATGTCCATTGGTGCGAGCGCGGGCATGCAGATCCTCCTTTCGCTCGAGATGAACCACTCCGCCGCGGGAAACACACCGGAAGATCGGCGCATCCGCTCAGCGACAACCGTTCAATCGAGGCCACTGTCCATTATGACACGAAGCTCCGCCATCTATCCCCTACAGGTTCCTGGGGGCAGCGTCCCACCGACCAAACAGCCTTCGCTATAATATTCTCGGGACTGCCGAGAGCTAAAGGAGGGCCCCAGTGGCGGATATCCAACTGAGCGTCCAGGATCTTCGAAAGACCTTTCACCCGGGACTTTTTGAAAAGCCGATCGAGGTCCTCAAGGGCCTCAGCTTTGATGTTCTGCGAGGAGAGATATTCGGTTTTCTAGGCCCGAACGGCGCTGGGAAGACGACCACGATCAAGGCGATCACGGAGCTCATCTTCCCCGATTCAGGCACGATTTCCGTGTGTGGCTTTCCGTACACGTCGCTCGAGGCCAAACGCAGGACCGGATTCATGACCGAAAGCCCATACGTCTACCCCCATCTCACGGGCCGCGAGTTTCTCCGTTTCTGTGCAGAGTTGTTGGGCGTCGACCGGTCGCAGCAAGAGGATCGTATGTCGCAGATTCTCGATGATGTCGGCATGGCGGGAAGCGGCGACCGAAAGATGGGCACGTACTCCAAGGGAATGCTGCAACGCGTGGCACTCGGTCAGGCCCTGCTTGGCGATCCAGAGCTGTTGATTCTCGACGAGCCGATGAGTGGCCTCGATCCGATCGGGCGGCGCGACGTGCGCGACATGATTCTCCGCCAAGCCGCGGCGGGGGTCACCGTCTTCTTCTCCTCACACATCATTCCGGATGTCGAAGCTCTCTGTGACCGGGTAGCTATCGTCGTCGACGGCAGGGTCCGGGCCGTGGGAACCGTTCGCGATCTGGTTTCTCGTGAAGCGGATCGGTACGAGGTGACCTTTGCCGGTTCGACACCGGAGGATCTATCGACCCGGCTGCTCGCCCATCACGTCGGCAGCGGCGAGGCCTGGGTCCGGGTATCGTCCGAAGATCGCGACGGGTTGATGCAGGAGCTTGCCGACCTCGGGGTGCGGATAGTGAGCATGAACCCGGTACAGGCAACTCTCGAGGACCTGCTCATGACCCAAGGCGAGGGAGTCGATCGATGAGGGCGATTCGAGCTATTGCAACCAACACCTTTCGCGAGGCCATCCGGGACCGGATCCTGTATCTCTTCATCGGATTCGCGATCATCATGGTGATCAGCACGAAGCTCTTTGGGATGCTGACGGTCGGCGATGAATCGAAGATCGTCAAGGACATCGGGCTCGCGGCGATGCAGTTCTTCTCGATGCTGATTGCGGTCATGATGAGCATGCTGCTGATCAGCCGCGAGGTTGACAATCGCACGGTCTTCAACATCCTCTCCAAACCGGTGCGAAGATGGCAGTTCATTCTCGGCAAGTACCTCGGGCTGGTGGCGATCGTCGCTGTCAACCTCCTCCTGATCACCGTAATTTTGGTGGTCATGGTGCTGATCTACACCGGTCAGTTCGATCCGATGCTGGTTTTTGCTGCCTTCATGACGATGTTGGAGATGTCGGTCGTGGCCGCATTCGCAACCCTCTTTGCGGTCCTTACCCGCCCGATCCTGGGTTCGTTGATGACCCTCGCGATGTTCATTGTGGGGCACACATCCGCCGATTTGTGGATGCTGACGAGGCATTTGCCCGGCACCTTCACCCGTGCGGTGATCACGGTGGTGTATTACCTGGTTCCGAATCTGGAGCGGTTCAATTTCAAGACCGAGGTCGTGCATGATCTCCCGATCCAGCCGGCAGCGGTTGCTTGGGACGTTGTCTACGCATCGGCGTTTGTTGCGGTGCTGCTTTTTCTCGCAGCTCTTCGCTTTCAGAGCAAGGACTTGAAGTGAATCGGAGAATTGTCTCGCTCGTGGTCATCGCTGCCTTGCTTGGGATTGCGGTCGGATCCGAGGTGGAGCTCGGCAGGATTCCAAGGGAGGATCCACTCGGTCGGGAGCTTCTCTACCTGCCGTCTCCGGAGATGCTCAAGATCATGAGCCTCGGCAATTCTGGCCTCGTGGCCGACATCCTCTACCTGTGGTCGATCCAGTACTACTCCATGTTCAAACCCGATGAACGGTTCTTATATCTCGAGACGGTCTACAACCTCATCACCGATCTCGATCCTCTCTATTTTGATGCCTACCGGATCGGGGCCCTGATCATGGAGATCCAGACCGGCGGCGATCAGGCGCAGTTGAAAACGACCGTGCGTCGGCTCTTTGACAAGGGCCTCGAGAATCTGCCGGAGAGCTGGGAATTGGCGGAGGCTGCGGCCTGGGATCTTTTCATGCGTTTCCACGACCAGGAGGCGGCGCTGCACTATGCCGAGATCGCGGCCGTGCGTCCCGGCGGCCCGGCCCGAATCAAACGCATGGTCGGGGTGTGGCGGGACAAGGAAAACGCGTGGACCATCGATGACTCGATCGAGTACTGGAGACGTGCGGTGGACGACGCCGAGGACGAGTACGACCGCACGATGTCCGTCAGCCATCTCTATGATGCGGTGACGGCCAAGGACCGAGGACCTCTCGAAGCCGTGCTCGCCGCCTACTTCAGATGCCACGGGTCCTGTGCCGGAAGCTGGAGTGATGTGATCGCAGCCGGTCTCATCGGGGAGGTTCCGTTGGATCTCATGGGCAACCCGTACGGAATCGATCGTTCTGCGTGCATGATCGTGGCCTTCAAGAAAATCAGAGATCAGTGAGAGGTCACCTGAGGATTGTGGATATCTCGTGCGCCCTCGAGCCGGCTGGGGCTTGATCGAGCGCACGTGCCAGCTCTCGGGCAGCCTCGAGACGGAGGGAGTCATCCGCGGTCAGAATTTGCTGTAGGTGGTCGAGATCATCGGGCCGGATCACGCGGTACTCGTGACGATCGAGGAGTCCGTCCGGGGCCGTTTCCCTGCGGACCAGCACCATGGCGATCTCATCCCAATAGACCAGCGCCCAGGTGCGGCTCGGGAACCAGAGGGCGGAAAACCCGCGTTCGCCGAGATCGTCACCCTCGGGGTTGGTGACGCTCATCGGCGGATGGTAGCGAACCAGGGCGACATCGATCTCCCAGCGAGCGAGGAGAGCAGACCAACGGTTGACATCGCTGGTTTCGAAGATCTCCCATATTTCACGTAGCAGGGTTTCATGGATCTCGTTGCGATCATCCTGAAACACCTGGCGAGGTGGGAAGTACCGGTTGATGAGATAGCCGCCAAAGCGGACGTCGTTATAGAGCCGTACTCCGGGGAGCTCCTCCGCATCCAGGAATGAACATGCCCGCGTCGGGTAATACTCGTGGGCAAAGCCGAAACCGAAACGCGGCCACGGTGCGGCCGCGATCGATACAGCGAGCAGAATTGCGGCAGCAGCCGCCAGCAGGTTCGTCCGTGGCTGCTCAGCGTCGTGATCGTCGCCGGACGATGCCAACGCTCGCCAGGTGGCCAATGCCGGTGCGACGGCCAGGGGCAGGAGCACGAAGAACAGTCCGACGTTGCGAACGTGGCGTAGGGCGAGGGCGGCCGCCATGACGAACAGGATCCAGCGATCGGCCCGTCGCTCGCGAAGCATCAGGACCACAGACCCAGCCGCGATCACAAGGTAGAGGACAGGTGTCTGAGCGAAGGTTGGAGAGACCCACTCGGGGTTGGGGATGTATGGTTGGTCGACGAGGTGTGCGAGCCGGAAGGGTGCGAGGAGGAGGCGCCATCCGTAGGGGTTGACGAGCAGCGAGAGGACGGCGGTGGTGATGCCGGCGATGCCGCTCGCGATCATCGGCCGATTGATTTGCCGGGTGATGAACGATTGCGCCGTCTCGGCGGTAAGAATCCCCGCCAGCAAGAGCGGCACCACCAACACTCCGCCGTGGGCGTTGGCGCCGAGGATCATCAGAGCGGCAAACGGAATCAGCCAAAACTGTGACCGGCGTTCGCCACGGGTCAGAAAGAGCCAGACGACCAGAGGTACGACCAGCAGAGTGACCAGCTCCGGACGGAGAAAGAACCGCGGTCTGGCGCCGGCGACGCAAAGTATCGAGAGGAGCAACGCGGCGGCGGGTGACAGACCGGATCGAACAGAGATCACGAGAAGGAGCAGTGCCAACGCCACCACCGCCAACATCCGCACTACGCCCAAGGCTGCTGCGCCGCCGCAAGATTGCACCGCCGCTACCCCGAACTGGAACAGCCACTCGTGGTCGATCCACGGGGTTCCGGCCGATGTGAAGGAGAATGGATCCGCGCGCAAGAAGGCGCCGTGGTCGAGGATCCAGCGCCCGCTCGCGAGGTGCCATCCGATCGAGGTATTGGCGATCTCGAAGGTCCCGAGCACAGCGCCGGCGATGATCGCCGCGATCGCGATCAGAGCCGGAATTCTGTGCGATGTGGTGGTCAGAGTGCTCACCGGTCCAATCCGAGGGAGCGGGTTGTCCCTCGGATACGATGATACCTGGGGTTACTGGTCGTCGGATTCGGTTCCGAGAATATAGCGCTCCCACTCCGGCTCGAACACGAGAGAACGGATGTCCGTCATGCGATCGAGGAAGACCACTCCATTGAGGTGGTCGTGTTCGTGCTGTATCACCCGCGCCTCGAATCCATCTGCGGTCAACGACACCGGCTCGCCGTCGAGACGGCGAGCCTTGACCTTGATGCGCCGGTGACGAGGCACGAGACCGCGCAAGCCGGGAATCGAGAGACAACCCTCCCAGCCCTCTTCGGAATCCTCTCCTATCGGTTGAATTTCAGGGTTGACGAGGACCATGGGAGGAATCTCGGGCTCGTCGTCGGTCTCCGGCACCCAGTAGGCGAAGAGGCGAATGCTCTCTGCCACCTGGGGCGCAGCGAGACCGACGCCGTTTTCCTCGATCATGGTTCGGATCATGTCGCGGCCGAGATCCACCAGGCGGGCGCCGGAAAACCAATC